>Ga0265295_1004582_pt1 | contig 18468 bp, 8 predicted proteins | sample Munlansysbiofilm_FD_192503 | JGI IMG/M metagenome (GOLD analysis project Ga0265295, IMG submission 192503) | Leachate microbial communities from a municipal landfill in Southern Ontario, Canada - Methane capture system biofilm | ecosystem: Engineered > Solid waste > Landfill > Unclassified ...
AGAAATTAAAATAAAAATTAAAATTAAAATAGAAATTAAAAAATGGATAAAACGAATAAAAAATCAAAGAAAAATGAAAACTTTTTTCATTTTTCATTCCGATTTATAATATTCCAATTCTTTAACATCAATTTTCAATTCTTCCGCCAATTTAATCATTTTCGGGGGCAATTTTTCCCAGCGCCAAAAACCGTGTTGAATGAATTTATCGTTTAGATTGTATTTTGCCGCCCACTTTTTCAGGTATGTTTCCCAACGCTCGGCCATTTCGGGGTGAATCTCTTTCATGCGCTCGTATTCCGCTTGAAAGGCGGCCGGGCACATCCAACAACCGATGCGCTCCAAACCCCTGTCGTAGAGCGGGTTGTAAGGCAATTTGCGCCAGTGGATGTAAAGCCAAACCTCAATTGCGCGCCAGTCTTTAATCGGGAAAATATTGAGCTGGCCGTCCACGTTCGGATTAAGGCCTGTCGTTTGAATTTTAGAGCGCATGAACGATTCTTGGCGACGCTTGCCGTCTAAGGACAGGTGGGGTTTTCCGTCGGCGAGGCGGTTGCTTGAATTGAGTTTGCAAACTTGGCAGCACCAGCGCGAATCTTTGGTCGGGTGGTCGCGCTCGTTTAAGGTTTTCCAAAAATCGTTTCCGGCATTCATTTCCATAAACGGGATTTGCCGGCTTTCGCAATACGCGCGCGCGAACTCAACCGTTTCCGGATAATCGATGCCCGTGTTTAAAAAAACCGCCGTGAACGGCCGATGAACAAGCGCGGACGCCGCCAAATCCAAAACCGCCAAACTGTCTTTGCCGCCGCTGAAAGAGACAAAAACCGACTTGTCTTTATTGTCTTTTAAATTCACGGCGCCTTTAATCGTATTTAACGCGTTTTTGCCGAGCGCTTTGATATAATCCTTGTTGGCGGCGACAATCTCCTCCATCGTCGGTTTTTTCTCGGACAACGCGAATAAAGCGGGATCATCGGACGTTAACATTTTCACTTTTAAAACTTGAGCGGCTTTGATTTCGGCGTCGGATTTGGTGGACATTCCGGCCGCTTCGCTTTCGTTCTCTTTTTTCACGCGATAGAAGTCTTCTCCCGAGGCGTAAGCCGTGCCGCAGCCGGTCAAATGGTCGCCCGCGGCAATCAAAACGGCCTCCCCTTTTTGAATGTTCTGCGGGAAGGAATCGATGAAATCATAGGTCACGATTTTGCCGTTTAAATGCGTTTTTGTTTTTTGGACTCTAACAACGCGATTTGCGGCCGCAAAAATATAAGGCTCGTTGAAGAACAGTTTTGCGCCGGCAAGCGTCGGCTCAAATACGAAATCCAAAATTTTTAAATCAAAGCGAAGAATTCCCAAAACGCGACCGTCTGCGATGATTTCAAGCGTTTGGTCGTCGCCCGGAATTTTATTGAGCAATAAAACGCGGTCTTTGAGCGGGTTGCACGAAAACAAGCGAAGCATATGCTTTTCAATCAAATCGTAATCATACCCTTGCGCGAATCGAACGTCTGCGGGTTGGGAAAGCGTTATTTTTTCCCCCAACGAACCGCAAAGCCCGCATTTTTCACCGATTAACGGCAAATTGCATTCTCGGCACCAAAAAATAAAATCATTTTCATAATGCGTTCGAGTGTTTTTCTTAAACCGGCTCGAATCAGACTCTTGAAGCTTGCCGAGATCTTTGGCGCTGTACCCGTCGGAGAAGCGCTTTTCACGGCTTTCGCTCTTCACGTCCGTGTTCTTGTCCTTATTTTTATCCTTTTCTTTGCGGCCTTTATTTTCTCCTCTGCCTTTGACGCGATAAGAATCTTTGGACGCCCTTGAATTTGCCGGCGGTCTTCTTGCCATATTTTTCCACCCTTTTCTTTTTGAAACGGTTTTATGCGTTTCTGCTATTAAAGGAAAACTCTTCCAAAGACAAACCAACAAATTAAAACGATAATGAAAAAAATCAGCGCGTACTTAAAAGCGGTTTTATCAAAACGAACGCCGCCGCTCCCAAAAACAATCGGAATCGGTCCGATCATAATCATTCCGCCGGCTTTGGTTTGAGAGATTTTAAAACGATTGGATTCATTTTTCGAATCGGATGGAACCGACGAGTCAAAATCAGAATCAGGAGCAAAATCTGAATTGAAATCCGAATTGAAATCGGAATCAAAACGGGAGTTGAAATCGGAGTCAAAATCCGAATCAGAATAATTATATCTTTTTTTCCAGGCTCTTAAATTTAAAAGAAGCGTCAGCAGAATTGAAAGGACAATCGAGAGGATTAAACCCGGCCAAAAGAAATACACTTGAAAATCTGCCATTTTTGTTCAAAAGATTTACGGGATTCGAATTTATGAACTTTATGGAAAAAAATCCGTTTTTAATCCGGCTTTAAAATTTTGAAATAAAAACAAAAATAAAAACAAAAATAAAAACAAAAATAAAAACAAAAATAAAAACAAAAATAAAAATAAAAACAAAAATAAAAATAAAAATAAAAATAAAAATAAAAACAAAAACAAAAATAAAAATAAAAATAAAAATAAAAATAAAAACAAAAATAAAAATAAAAATAAAAATAAAAGTAAAAACAAAAATAAAAACAAAAATAAAAACAAAAATAAAAATAAAAATAAAAACAAAAATAAAAACAAAAATAAAAATAAACAAAAGTAAAACAAAAGCAAAATAAAAATAAACAAAAGCGAACAAAAGTAAAACAAAAGTGATTTATAAAAGTTTAATTTGAGAAACGAAATCCATAAAAAACCGGAGCCGCGAAAATATCGGGGTGTTTCGGGGACTTTAAAATCCGCCGCAAGACGTCGTATTTATTCGATCATGCCGGCTTTTTCCAACCGTTGCCGATTGTATTCATTAAAAACGGCGTTATAGAGCTCTTTCGTTTTTTTCGTATATTCCGGCTCATTTTCGCCGGAGATGTAAATTTTTATCACGTCTCCCGTTTCAGAAAAATTGTATGTGACGGATTCCGTTTCATTTTTTGTCATTTGAATCAAACCATATTTTATGTTATCATCGGGGTTTAAAACAATCGCCTCAAACTGAAAAGACCCGTTTTCAAAATGAGAAGAACGGTGGTAATATTTTTGAGCGTCGTCTTCTGCGTAAACGTAAACGTCTTCAAAAACGGAAACGTCGTCCGCGTAAATCAAAATGTCGTCAAAAAACGTCGTCCCCGCTTTGTTTCCGGAAGCGGCGTCAACGATGTCTTTTTCGATTTCACCGATTTCTCCGCCGGTCGTCAAAATCAAAAACGGATTTCCGGCCAAAAATTTGATGAGCCCCGATTTTCCGGAATGAAAAAAATGATAGCCCTTATAAGATTCATATATCGGTTCGTCCCCTTGAAAAGCAATCGATGCGTTTTTTTCATCATCGACGGCATAATATTCAACGGCGCCCGTATCAAAATAAGCGATCATCGCTTTTGTGACAGTGAGTCCGGGCTGGACGGTTTTTAAATAATCATAAACCGCATCATTTTCTCGAACTGTTATAATCTTGACGCAAAAAGCGCCGTCGGGAATATATTTTATCCCGTCTTTGAGCGTAATCCATGTGAAACGAACATGATTTCCGGAGACATCGGACAACGGAATAAAACGGCTCTCGTAATCTTTAACAAGGCCCGCGGAATCCGCAGAATCCGCAGAATCCACCGAATTCCCCGGACCTGAATATTTCATAAATATTAAACCGGCCCCCGCGGCAATGAACAAAAGAGCCGCAATCAAAACGACAAGTTTCATCCGAGCGTTGTTTTTCACCATGTTTGAACTCCTTTGATATTGCAAGATTAAAAACAGAATTTAAAAATAAAATGTCGTCTTCTCTATCAAGAAAGAAAAAGAAAGAAAATAAAAAAGAAAAAGAAACCGCTAAAAAAGCGGTTTCGTTTCATATTTTTGTAAAGATTGCATTTGTCAAGATTACAATCCTCTCTTTCTCGACCCGTAGAAAATCGCTCCGACCACAATCACGACAAACGCAATTGCGATGATGCTGGAAGACGAGAACTGCGGGTTTGAAATAAAGTTTCTGACGGAGTTGGCCATGTTTTTAACCGTCATTTCAAATCCGGTGACTTCCGTTACCGGCACGCCCGAAACGTCTCCGTCCACGCCGACTCCCGGACTTTCGCCTTGGTCCGCGTTTTCTTCGCCTTCGTCGTCGTTGACGGAATTATCGCCGTCGGAAGGACCGGACAGCGTGGTCGCTTGACCGTATCCGGAGCCGGAAGATTTGGAAGAGGGACCGGACGGTTCCGGAGCGGGTGTCTCCGGCTTTTCGCGGTCGGTTGTGTTTTGAACCAACTGCCAATACTTTTCCTCTTGATCGGGAGAAAGACCGAGAACGGAGATTTGGCCGGCAATGAATGAATCCAGCGTCGGATTGCCGCACGTGTGGTGGCAGCAAGCCATTCCGGTTTCAAGAACGGAGTTGACATAATTTTGCATCAACGTTTTGATCTGAGCGTCCGACGCGTCCCACATGCCGGTTCGAATCGCTTCCAAAAGCCTTCCGCTTGAAGATTGCAAAGCGTAAGGAGACGTGTTTGAAAGCCAGTTTGTCACGGTTGAATTGTTCCCGTACATTTCAAAGATTTTATTCCACGTTTCCTGACCGATGAGATCGCCGTTGGTCGCAATAGACCAGCCATAGATGTTTTCAATAAATTCGGACATCAAAGCCGCGCCGCTGTAACCGGCTTCCATTTGCCCCTTCACCCAATCCGGATTGAGATACCGGGCCGCCAAATCTTTTTGAACGTATTCGCTTGCCGTGTAGACAACCTTTTTTCCGGCTTTGTAATTGTGGATGTTGCTGGTATCCGCAATAAACATTTGAGGGGTTTTCCAATCCTTCATGTCCGTCAGATATTTTCCGTCTTCGCCATACGTCATAGAAACCATGTTCATGATGCCGAAATACTGGAACACGTCGTCATTGTCCACCGAATCGTACAGATTTCCGGCGCTTGCAAACAAAGACGCGTCCGTTCTGCCCAATAGGGTTTGGAGCAAACGGGTGATGGCTTCACTGTCTCCGCCCCAATTTTCGTTGGTGAACAAGAATCCCATGTTTTTCAGATAAGTGTCGGTAATCTCTTTGAGTTTTTTCTGATATTCGGCGATTTCTTCGGCGGTGGGGTTTTTCGGCAAGGTCGGCAAATTGCCGCTTGCGGATACCAAATTGCCGGTTCCGATTTCATATTGGCCGAGCTGCTGGGCAAACGTTCGAGACGTCGCCAGTTCCCACGCGTTGCTTCCCGTTATGCCGTATTCACTCATGATATCCATCAAATCGTCCACATTCTTTTTGATGTGATTGAAGACTTGAGCGTTATCATCGCTTTCGGATAAGGAAGCGACGGTTTTGACGGCCGTGTCGATATGGCGCAGCATGCTGCCGTAACCGTCGCGCATTCCGGCGCTGTTGTATACGATGTCCACGCGCGGGCGATAGATTTCAACCGACACTCCGTTTTTATCCGTGAATTTCAACCGGAACAAGTCGTCATAATTGACATCTCCTTGCGTGACGGGGTTTGCCCGCAAAAATACGCCGGTGGCATCCCATTTCGGCTCGCAGCCCAACAAATAAAACAGACAGGCTTCCAGCGTTCCTTCGTCTTGGATATAATCCACGCCAAAACGCATGAAAGAAACGGTGGACGGGAATTCGCCGTTTGTGTTGTAATAGCTGATGAGCATTTGCTCACCCATCGCTTGTCCGACGCGCCACGCGGCCGGAGTCGAATAGGTGGACGGGTCGACGCCGTAGAAGTTGCGTCCGGTCGGCAAAACGTGCGGGTTTAAAACGGGGTCGTTTCCGGAAGACGGAGAGACGTAGCCGAAAGAAAGCGCCGTCAGAAACGCTTCGATTTCGGAGTCTCCGGTCGCTTTTAAATTCGCGGCATAATCCAATTTTCCGTTTCCGAGGAAATAATAAACCATGCGATCGTTATACCAAGACCGGTCGGTTCCTTTTCCTTCGAAATTCTTATTCAGATACTTTTCGGCGGTTTTATAAGACGGATGGGAGCCGCCGGCTTCGGTAATGACGTCTTCGGCAAATTGAATCATCCGCTGTTCCATTTTATCCTTATCCAAATAATAAGAAGTGGTGAGGACATTGCCGTTTTCATCTTTCATTTCTTTTCCGTCGCCGTCTAATTTCGGGCCGACCGTTCTGAAACCGGCTCTTTCCGTTTCCGTTCTCAAATCTTGGGGGATTTTAGAATAGAAATAAAATTGGAAGAGCTGATACTCAAAGTCGTCGTAAATTCCGGCGTTTTTCCAAGCCGAAACGACGTTTTGGGCTTTTTCATGTGGAGTTGAAGCCCCGTTCGCGTTCAAAACGCTTGAGTCGGAAAGATAGCCCGACGGTCCCGTGAGGAATAAAAGAATTTTATCTTCTTTGGCTTTTACAGGTCCGGTTTCTTTGTTAAATGTCGCCTGCAAATATCCTCGAATCGTATCGGTGTTGGTCGTTCCGGAATTGGCGAGAAGGGTCACGAAATCCAAGATTTCTTCTTCGGTGTATTTGGAATTGAAATCGTCTTCTTCATAATTGTCCCCAAATATTTCATTCAATTTTGACGCGGGTTGTGTCGGAATGCTCGGGACGTCATCGAAATAGGTGTCCAATAAAACATCGTCCAATCCTTGCCGGCTCCACATGTTCCAAACCATGGCGGCGATTTGGTTTTCATCAAAAGCGCCGTAAACATGGGTTCCGTAAGACAAACTGTTTTCCCGAATGGATTCCACGAATGTGTGAAGATGGTTTTCCAAGAAAACGTCAAAGATTTTCGGATTTTCATACAGATAATCCTGAACCATTTTATCCGTCACTTTGTCAACGGCGATTTTCTTCTCTTTGGCGATGTCTTGCTTGTAAGAGGAGAAAATGTCTTGGAAAGCGTTTTGCCATCCCATATTGTAAACGTCTTCCAGGATGATTTGGCGATAGGCGGACAAAATGGCTTCGTTGCCGCCGTCTCCGACGGATTTTTGTTTCTGATACCCGCGAATCGATGTTTCCATGTCAATGATGGAGTCATACGCTTTGGTTTTAATCATCGGCGGGGTCATGTGAGAAAGAATCAGCGCGTTTCCGCGGTATTCGGCCGTCAATCCTTCTCCGACGTTTGCGACGATGTAGGGATAAATGTTGGGAAGGTCGGGAAGCAAAACGGGTCCCCAATCGGCCGTTCGTCTCAAGCCGACGGAATATCCGGGAAGCCATTCCTGCGTGCCGTGCGTTCCGAAGTGAACCAAAGCGTCCGCTTTCCAGCCGTTGTCGCCGCCGAGAATGCCGGTCGTTCCGGATCCGGTGCTGCCGCCCGTTCCTCGGTTCAGCCACATGTACGTTGCGACATACTGATGCGTCGGCGGCAAATCTCCGCTGTGGTAGATGCCGGAGTCCAGCGCTTTGTCCCCGGCCAAGGCTCGGTTCGGCTCGGGCATGAGGCGGATGTCGCCGAATTTAATCATCGGGACGACGATGTAATTTAAGCCGGGCGCAAGCGGATTGATGTCTCCTTTTTCGTCCTTCCAGATCATACCGCCCCACGCTTCAAATTCGTCGTCGCTTGTCGGAATCGCGCCGTCATACGTCGGCGTTCCCCAAGTTTGGATTAACTCATCGTAAAGCGCAGAAGCCATCGTTCCGTTGCCGCCTTGCTCTTTGGGCGTTGTCTCATGCTCCAGCCATTCCAAATAATCGATGACCGGAATTAACTCGCACCCCCACCAATTCTCCGCGGTATGCGCCGGATTGTCGTCATGGATGTAATCCACGCGTTCCTGAATCATCGTATTCAAAACGCCCGGCGCGTACGCTCCGACATTGATTCCCTGAGAATAAACGAGATGAATCAAATTCTCTTCATTCAGAATCAAATAATCCTCTTGCCCGTATTCAAAAGAATGCTCTCCGCCTTCTTCAATCGTAACGACCGGCAAATGCGACAAGCTGACATTATACCCTTCGTCGTAAAGAATGCGAAGAAGACCGGCATATCCGCCCGTCGATTCCGGATTTGTAATCGGAATCAAAGGATCTCCGGCAGCAACACGCGCCTTAGCCCCGTCTCCGGCCAAGCTTCTCATGACATTCAAATAATTGGCGCCGATATCATCTTTGCCCGGCGGATAATTGTAATACATAATCGCGATTTCTTTGCTCGGATTGGGCGTCGTTCTCAAATTCGCGTAGCTGATTGCGCGGTCGGCAATCCATTCAAAATTTTCAGTCGCAGATGCGATAAAATCAATCATGCCGTCGACGTTGGAAGAAGACGCCATCCACATGAAATCGTTTTCCGAAACGCCTGAATTTATGTCATAGGGACCGTTGGATATGCCTCCGACAACTTTTATGACGGGAACGCCTATTTCTTCAAGTTGTCTGACCCCTTCGGGTTGGTCGCCGTAATTTAATGCCCAATTTTTCATAGAAATTAAACATTCAACATGAGGGTCTCCATTGATATCTATAAAAAATTTGTCCATATGATCATAATATGAAACCGTACTTACACTGGCGGCACAGACAACATTGTACCCCTTGGATTCAATAATCGGAGTAAATTCTTTCATTACAGGGACATAAGATGTAAAACCGAAAATACCGATATAAGGCATAACATTTCCATCCGAATCCCTTTGGCAATAGAATGAAGTTTCATGCCATTTTTTATAATCTGCAACCGTTTTGAAATATTCTCCCGCGATGGGGTGAAAAATATCTCCTTCCGGAAAAGTCATACTATTTTTTGTCGGTGCAGAAAAACCTTTGAACGCATATGGAAGTTGTGTTTTGAAAGTCGCTTTGTTTAAATTAATAAATTGGAAAACACCGCTAATCGTGTCTTTGCCGTTATAATCTAAACTGCCACTTACAAACGGTTTATAAAAAGCAAGACCGTATCTGTTAAATAAAAGATTATTATAAGGTGCGGAACTCCAACTTGGAATGCCCCATATTACACCGTTTTTAATATCGGTATTAAAAAGAATCACCGTATCTTTTTCAATAATTTTTTCAACAAACGGTTTAAATTCTTGATGCATCTCTTCGGTATAAAGACCGTCAAGTATTACGATGTCATAATCATCTAAATTTATATCAGTCATATTTGATTCCAAGTTCTCCAAAGAGTACCAAGTCGTATCCTCCCCATTTTCAAGAATATTAGAACTGATGGAATTTCCGTAGGATACACTGTCAAATTTATTAAAATAATGTCTGTAAGGCGTTCTTTTCAAAGTCGTCTCAAAAAAATCAAACATAAATGTCCCCGCATAACAATCTTCGGGTTCCGGAATTGTGAATCCGACATACAATATGTTCATTCTGTTAACATTCATATCTTTTGTTTTGTCGGGAGAAACAAAAGCTTCCAACAAATAAGATTGGAAAACGAAATTCATTCCTTTGATATCCGGCGATGTTATTAAGTTTGTTGCATTGTATCGTGTTGTTAAAAGATCGTCAAGAATGTCATCGGATTTATGTGTGAAAATATCTAACGAATCCGCTGCTCCGCGGGCTCCGATAATTTGTGTATTTTCAGATTTGTTCTCTGCAATTTGCTTATAAATATCATCCATGTCGTTAGCGTAATACATATCGAAAATGATAACATCCTGATCTGCAACAGCTGCACTTGAAGCAAAGGTTTTAAGCGCATCCGAACTGCTGCCATCTGCTCCTCCTGTCCATTGTATGTAATTGTAATTTAAATTGCTGTAATACGGTCCTCCGACAAAACGCGGATTTATAGTTGGAAATAATTCCACGGAGTTAGGATCCATTCCTGACGCATTAAAACCGATAAATGTAATGTTTATTTTATCATCAGCGGCGGAAGCTGTTGAAACCATAACAATCAAAAAGATGAATAAAATAAATATAGAATTTTTCAAAGACATCGTATCCTCCCAAACCTGTAAAATGCCATATTATATAATTGATGTTAAATGATATACAGAGAAATTGAAAATTAATTTTTTTCAAAAATTAAATAATAAAAAAGAGCCATAATAAAAACAACACAATCCGGTGTTTAAATTACAACTCTAAATCAGAAATTACATCTGATTAAAACGATATCATGTCAATCAAATGTAGGGCGCTACATAAGCTATGATATCTTCATATTGACCCCAATTTGCACTTACTGCCGACGCACCTGTTTGTTGAAGTCCGTGGAAGAACATCATTGTAAACGGAACATTTGTCGTGTTAAGGGATTCTGCCAGAGTATCTCGAACTTGGAAGCCATCCGGAGCAGAACTTTCTCCCGTATTCCAATCTTCAGAGAAAATTGAAACTTTGTTGTCGGCTCCCGAAGCAATTGTTGCATTAACAAAACTTGAATGTCTGTCATTCATGATCGGAGAGAAAAACATATCAACAATCAAGAGATCACCATTAAAGTTTGTAACAGCTGTAACGGCCTCCGATGGAACCGTATCTGTTGAAGAATAATTCCATGTGTCCAAGTTGATATATGTGTGATTGATACCATACAAAATGTTTGGATTTATTGTAACATTCTTTCCTGTTTTTGCAGTGACATTAAAATGCGTGTTTGCACTAAATTCATTATGTGTAGAGCTGGAAAAATTTGACCGGTTTACATCAGTGTAGCCCATGGATTGACCTTGCATGCCTGGACCATAGTCGTAATTCCAACCAACATACATAACAGATTTGGATTTGTATATACCAAAATCATTTGGGATTAAGCTGGCTTCTGCGTCTGTTGCAGATATAGGGGCAATCATACCGATCATCGCGAGAATCACGAGGATCGTTAAACATTTCTTTATCATGAGGTTTGATCTCCTTAACTTTTTAAAACCAAAAATGATATGTTTGCCGTCGAAACGTTTCAAGCGAAACGCCTGAAAAAACGACGGCAAAGCCGAAACTCTGTTTTAAGCCGTGACGGAAATCGACCCAAACCCCTTAACAAAACTTAAAATAAGCGGCTTAAAATCCATTGCGGGCAAAAGATTTATTTAATAAGCCTCTATATAATGGTCTTGCTTTCCAGAAAGCGGTTCGGTCATGCTCGGCATGGCCGGATTCATTTCATTTTCGATTTTTATTAAATATACATAACACAATGTTTTTTGAACATTTGGTTTTCAAATTTCATTTCCGTTTAAACTATCGATTTCATAACGATTTTTGAAATTTTTGATTTGTTCTCGCTAAGAAACAAATAAGAAAAACTCAAACATTCGAACCCTTTGCAGGTTTTTTCGATGGCACATCAATCACATATCACATGATTGATGTACGGCGAGAAGCGGCCGCCGCGTCTTGAACAGCCGCGCCGCCTCAAATGGGTCTTTTAAAACAGATCGAAAAGGACCTGCAAAGGGTTCAAAGGTTTGGAGCCGATTATTTGTTATTTTTTAATCTTTTTTAACGATTTTCAAGTACGAATTAAAACGTAAAACGGCAAAGCCTTTGTTGTTCTTGATCAAAAGCTCAAGCATTCAAAACTTGGCCCGAATTCTCGCCAAATGGGGGATTTTCCCAAAAACGAGAGGGTGATTGAATGCTTGATACTTTTTGACTGAGGTTTTGACATGGATTATTTCAAAAAAAGAGGAGAGTTCCAAGAAACGTTTCGCAACGTTTTATGAAATTCGAATCAATATGAATGTGCCTCTCTTTTTGTTTTTGCTTTGCTACAGAACATTAATGCAAACAGATCCCAATCGCATATGACGCGCCCGGAATCAGTATTCGGATATATTTCGTTTATTTTTTGTTTCTTTATTTCTTTGATTTTTTGTTTTTTTATTTCGTTTATTTTTTTGATTATTATTTATTCAAATTATATTTATTTCAACAATATTAATATCTTTAAAATTATTTTTAGACCTTTTAAATCTCGTTAAAAAATAATCTTCGGGAAATTCCGTAAGAAAGGATATCCGTCAGACTTTTTAAATTCGATTTTTCATTAAACTTAAAACGCCGTTTTCGTTAAACTTAAAACGCCGCAAACGCATTAAAACGATGTGTCTTCATTCTTTTTGCCGAAGCGTCCGTTTAAAAAATGGAATATCGTAAGAACAATAATCCAATCTAAATGTATGTTTATACATTAGACATATTTAATTGTTTCGATTTTATAAATCAGCATTGGTTGAACGAATGCAAGGGCGCAGAGTAGTATAATATTTTTGAATTCATTCTTTTTTAAAAGGGCATGAAGAGAATTTATTTTTAAAATAGAAATAAAAATGCGGTTTTAAGAAGTGCAGAAATCTTTAAAATTTAAAAATAAATCAATTAAAATATCAAAAAAATACGTCGTTTTTGGGGATTGAAAAAATTAAACGTTTATTAAAAAAGATATTTTTTGCGGGAAGAAAAAATGAACATTCAACTTGGGAATAGAAACTGTTATTATAGAACAAATCGTCAAGGATTAAATTATGTCAGAAAACGATTTTGAAAATACGCAAAATTTAAGCGAATCGGTGGCTCTTGAGAAAAAAATCGATTCAAAAACAGAATCCGAACAGCTCGTTTTAGAAAACGAAGAACTGCATGAAATGGTCAAAACACTGACCGAGGAAATCTCGGCGGCTCAGATTGAAAACGGGGAATTGAAAGCCAACGTTTTGAAAATGACGCAAATCGTCGAGGATCACCGATGGGAAATTCGCCGCCTTAAAAATCAAGTGGAGGATTTGACCAAAACGCCTTATTTCATCGCGACCGTCATGGAAATTTTCGACGAGGAAGTCTTAATCAAGCTGCACGGCAACAACCAGGAAATCTTAACGCATACCGCGCCGGATTTTAAAGAAGAGCTGGAGCCCGGAACGCGTGTCGCTGTCAACGGCGCCGCTTATGTGATTATGGACATCCTCAGCCAATCCACTGACGTTCGCGCGCAAGTGATGGAACTGATTCAATCCCCCGACGTCGGCTATGACCAAGTCGGCGGCCTCGGCGACGTGATTCAAGAAGTCATTGAAACGGTCGAGCTCCCGCTCACCCATCCGGAATTGTTTGAAAAAATCGGCATAGACCCGCCTTCCGGCGTTTTGCTCTACGGAGGCCCGGGAACCGGAAAAACGTTGATCGCCAAAGCCGTCGCGACGCAAGCGAACGCAACGTTTATTCGAATGTCGGGCTCGGATTTGGTTCAAAAATTCGTCGGGGAAGGCGCGCGTTTGGTCAAGGATATTTTCGCGATGGCCCGCTCAAAAGCGCCGGCGATTCTTTTCATCGACGAAATCGACGCCGTCGGCGGAACCCGAACGTTTGACGGAACCAGCGGTTCGGCGGAAGTCAATCGAACCATGCTACAGTTGCTTGCGGAAATGGACGGATTTGACGGCCGCGGCGATGTCAAAATCATGGCGGCCACCAACCGAAAAGATTTGCTCGACCCCGCCCTCCTTCGCCCCGGCCGCTTTGACCGAACGATTGAAGTGCCGATGCCCGAAGAATCGGCGCGCCTTGAAATCCTTCAAATCCACACCCGAAAAATGAATTTGGACGCAACGGTCGATTTGGCCAAACTCGCAAAAACCACCGCCGGATTCAGCGGCGCGGACTTAAACGCCGTTGCGCGCGAAGCCGGAATTTTCGTATTAAGAAGACGCGGCGACACCGTCACAATGCAAGACTTCAAAGAAGCCGTGAAAAAGGTTAAAAAAGACGAAGAAGAAAACAAAATGAAAGCCCCCAACAACATGTTTGCCTGAAAAAACAGATTCCGTTTTTAACGGAATTTCAGATTCGCTTTCATTTTTTATTTTTTTCTTTTTATTTTTTATTTTTTATTTTTTTCTTTCTTTTTTCTTTTTTCTTTTTCATTTTTTTTCTTTATCTTTACCTTTTTTGTAATGCCGATAAAAATCCGAAAGGCAATTTCAAAAACGTTAAAAACGAGCCGCAAATGCGACAAAACACGCCGCGCCCAAACAACGAAAACGAGTGTTGTTTTTTAAAAAATTAAAATAAAAAACGATCCTGTTTTTGCGGATATTTAATTTTTAAAATCAAAGAGATAAGATAAAAGAAGATGAAAAAAAGGAAAAATGAAAATAAAAAAATGAAAAAAGAATAAAGATAAAAAAAAGACATGAAAAGAAATCCGATTAGGGGAGGACTTCTTTCCATTTGTTAATATTCTTTAAACTGATTCCGGTTTCATCGGATAAATCAGAAGCGTCCGCGTTTTTGAAATCTTCCAAAGTCAAAATGCCGACATCGTTGAGCTTTTGAAGCGAAACCACCCCGAGACCGCGAATATCGGAAAGTTCCGTCGGATTTGCGGCGCGCGCCTCGCGTTCCGCTTTGGCCGCTTCTTTTTCTTTTTTAATGCGTTTGGCGCGCTCGGCGGACGTTTCGGCGACAATTCCGTTCTTTTCGTCCTCCTCCAATTTTTTTTGCCACTCGATAAAATTGCATTGCGGACAGCCGAGTTCCCACGGGCGTTTTCCTTCCGTGACAATTTTGATTTTATACATTTGATGCTCGTCACACATTTTATCCGTCACGATGACCTGCCCGATTCTCGGGACCGGCAATGAAAATTCGCATTCCGGATATCCGTTGCACCCGATAAAGCGCGAACCTTTTTTGGATTTTCGAATACTCAAATCCGAGCCGCAACATTGGCATTTGCCGACGATTCGATCCTCTCTTAAACCAGATTGAAGAGAACGGCTGATATCTTCGCTGTTCTTCTCCAAATCATCAAAAATCAGATTTAACATCTCGCGCGATTCCGCCAAAACATCCGCTTCGGAAATTTCACCGTCCGATATTTTATCCATATCCGTTTCCAACTGTTTCGTCATGTCCGGTTTAACAATCGTCGGCGCGTATTGCTCCAGCGTGTCAATCACGGAATAAGCCATATTGGTCGGTTGAAGCGGATTGCCGTGAACATAATACCGCGAGACGAGCTTGTTGATAATATCCGCGCGCGTGGCTTTTGTTCCGATGCCCATGTCGTCCATGACTCGAATCAAACGACCTTGCCCGTATCGGCTCGGCGGCTGCGTCTCTTTGTCAAACAATTCTTTGTGCGTGATTTTTAAAACGTCCCCCTCTTCCAAGTCGGGCAAAACGCGGTCGTCGGGTTTGTTGTACGGATAATACCAGCGCCAACCTTCTTCCGTTAAACGAGAGCCGTTGCTTTTGAAATCCTCGTTATTGATATCGATTTCAACCCGAAGCGTGTCCCACTCGGCTTCTCCGGCAAAGGTGGCGAAAAAGCGGCGGACAACCAGTTCATAGATTTTCCATTCGTCTTCTTTCATATCGCTTCTCTTCGCGGGCGCAACCGGATGAATCGGCGGGTGAGCCGGATCTTCTTTTTTACCCTGAGTCGGTTTTAATCCGTCTTTATCGGCGATTTGAAGCAACTTTTTTGAATAAACGTCAAATTCGGTGCCGATAAACATTTCAATGAGGGATCGAAACTCCAAGCTCTCCGGATAAATGGTGCTGTCCGTTCTCGGATAAGACAAGTAGCCGGCCTCATAAAGCGTTTGATACATGCGTTTGGCGTTGTTGACGGAAATGCCGATGGCGTTGGCCGCGACATAAAACTCGGTTGTGTTAAACGGAATCGGCGGTCTTTCTTTGCGCTTTTTAGCTTCGATGCTTTTGATTTTCGCGTCTTTTCCGACAACGACGTTTGAATAAACGCGCTCCGCGATTTCTTTTTCAAATATACGGTTGGTGTGGTATTCCGATATGAAAGAGTCTTTGGATTTTGTCTCAAGCGTCGCTTCAATCTCCCAATACTCAACGGGAACGAAGGCTTCGCGCTCTTTTTCACGCTCGACGATTAACGCCAACGTCGGGGATTGGACACGCCCGACGGATAAGAAAAGTTTGCCGAGGCGCCCGGCCGAAAGAGAGATATGCCGCGTCAATGCGGCGCCCCAAACCAAATCAATCACTTCGCGCGCGTGCCCGGCATCGGCCAAATTGAAATTGACTTGGGTTAAATTTTCAAAAGCGTGTTTGATGTCTTTGGGGGTAATGGCGCTGTAAAGCGCGCGATTGAATTTCACGTCGGGGTTGACGGATTGGACCAATTCCAAAGCCTCGACACCGATTAACTCCCCCTCTCTGTCGTAGTCCGTTGCAATCGTTACTTTATCCGCCTTTTTTCCGAGAACCTTTAAAGCGGTTACAATTTTTTTATTCGTTGTAATTGAAATGATTTCGGCGTCGATTAATTCGCGCACGTCGCTTTTCTGCCAATTGTTATAACGATTCGGAAAATCGATTCCGACGATATGCCCGCTCAGACCCATAACGATGGTAGGCTCTCCTTCGTATTCGAATTCATAGGTTTCAACCCCTAATTTCGGATAGCGGACTTTTTTAACTTTATTTTCTGAGAGTATCGCAGCAATACGTTTTGCAGCGGTTTCTTTTTCCGTAATTATAAGATACATTGAGAAGCACCGAATGATAAAATAAATAAAAAATTTAAATCAATGACTGTTTGAATGAACAAAGTTTCTATTATTCCTACTACACAAAATCAAAACACGAATATAAAAACATAAGTGTAAATTGCCGAGTTTGAAATGAACACAAACGACATAAACGACATAAACGACATAAACGATATAAACGACAATAAAACGTGGCGATAAATAAAATAACAAACGTGGCAATAAATTTAAAACAACAAAAATGCGGGCAAACTCAATAAGTCACGCCGCGCGCAACGGCAAAAACATATATTCTATTTAATATAAGAAAGTATAACCGACCGACACAATTTACGGATAAAATGTGTGAAATGCCGCGTATAAAAATAAAAAAGAATATAAAAATAAAAATCAAACCGTTTAAAAAACAATAAAAGATGAAGAAAAATCATTAATTAAAATCAAAATTCACGGTATGCAAAATGAATCGGATTTTACAATTAATTGATTTTTAAATTCGTTTAATATGAAAGTGTTTAATATAAAAGAATTAAGAAATTTTCTTTAATTCTTCAATATTTTTCAAAATCATTTTTCTTTCCTCGAGAATGTTCTCCTCGATTTTTTCAATGATTTTTTCCATCGGAACGGTCAATTTATAATATTTGACAGGTCTGCCTTTGCCGTTATCTCTTTTTTCTTCTCTGACATGAATTAAATTGTTGTTTTTGAGATAGCGCATGGCGATACTGACTTCAGGTTGTCTGAGCCCGGAGGTCATTTCAATGGAATGGGAAGTCAATTCGCTGCCGTCTGATAAACAAGCCAATGTCTTTGCAACCGGGCGGCTGATATCTAATTTCCTCAATAACTCCACCATTTCGGAGTCTTTTTTAATATATTCGCTCATTATTTATTCCTCATTTAAGTTCGTTTTGTTTTTATTCGTTTTTTACAAACATATTGTTATAAATTATAAACCACACATGTCAAAACATTTATAGGTTATATCAAATCAAATAAATAAAAGTATCATTTTCAGACATGTATAATTATAAACTAATTATATTTATAAGTTATTAATAATTATTATTAGTAATAGATTCTTTTTAAGATTCATTTAAAAATTCGTTATTTTCAAACAAATATTATAACCTAATTATTGAACTAAAAACAATTAATCATATTTTAAATTATTGATATTATTTAGAAACATATTATTATATTATAATAAATTTTAATAGGCACCGTTTTTTAACAATTTCAAAATATTATAATCGAAATGAATCATTGACACATTCAACAACTGTTTTGAATTGTTCAGAACTGTTCTGAAATATTATTTCGTTTCCGAACATTAATTTTATTAAAGCAAAATGTGATTTGTTATTTCGGATTAAAAAAATAAAATCCGGCAATGAACTTCAACTACGCATACCATTGATTCGTTTGAGATAATATAGAATATATACATAACATTAGGATATATAAATAACATAAAGATAGAAACACATAGATAAACATTTAGATAAAAACACGATTCATTCGCTTAAATATTTTTTAAAAAAGATGATAATAATTAAAAATATAATCATATGAGAAATGATATGGTGGGCCCGCTGCGATTCGAACGCAGGACCTTACGGTTATCAGCCGTACGCTCCACCAGGCTAAGCTACGGGCCCTATTTGGTTTGTGTTGTTGCTCGTGAGACAACATTCCCTAAATACATATATTTGATATTTAAATGTTTTGCTTTGATGTCCCCTCTATTTGAAAAAATGATTTTCGAATCGATTTATCATCGACAAATATTTATACGAATTATCCCTTGTGTCTTCTGTTGTATCGGTTCGGTTCGACAGAATCGGAATTGTGCAATCAGGTTAAATTTAACCTGAAAAAAAACAAAATAAAAAAGGGCTGATAGATCAGCGGGAGATCGCTACCTTGGCATGGTAGAGGCCTCGGGTTCAATTCCCGATCAGTCCAT
>Ga0265295_1004584_pt1 | contig 18468 bp, 20 predicted proteins | sample Munlansysbiofilm_FD_192503 | JGI IMG/M metagenome (GOLD analysis project Ga0265295, IMG submission 192503) | Leachate microbial communities from a municipal landfill in Southern Ontario, Canada - Methane capture system biofilm | ecosystem: Engineered > Solid waste > Landfill > Unclassified ...
CGCTTTAATGCTTGTATACAGAGTTTCAGCGGGGTCAAACCTTGATTATTGCATTATAGATCCTAACGCTAACGCAAAGGGCCTATAATGGAATGTCCTATAATGCAATAATCAAGGTTTGACCCCAGTTCATGACCATAATCAAGGTTTGACCCCAGTTCATGACCCCAGTTCACTTTCAGCAGATAAAATATTGCCAAGTTTAATCCGGTAGCAATGGCGGAGATGCCACACCCGTTCCCATCCCGAACACGGAAGTTAAGATCTCCAGCGCCGATGGTACTGCAGGGGAGTCCCTGTGGGAGAGTAGGACGCCGCCGGGTTATCTTTATATAGCCCCGGTCATCTTTATTGATGGCCGGGGCTTTTTTGCGTTTGTAGATACTTTCAATCTGGGTTTGACACCCTCCCCCTCATCCCTTCTTATCTTTTAGAAGAGTAAATACACGCATCTAATATTGAAAGCACCTCTGCAAGCAACTCTTCGTTGCTATGTTCTATTCGTTTAACTTTACGGGAGCGAAAATCTACTGATTTAACTTGTTCAACCATAATGAATCCGGTTAAGTTACTGCTTTTAGGTACAGGAACGTGAAACGGAAATTGACGATCAGTATTGGTAATCGGACATACAATAGCCATGCCGGTACTGCTGTTAAATAGTCTTTTACTGATAACAAAAGCTGGCCTGCGACCTTTTTGCTCATGGCCTGACTGTGGATCGAAAGAGAGTGCAACAATATCTCCTTGGTTTGGGATATAAATTGCCATTTACCAGACTTCTTTTCCGACCGGATCTCCCCAATCAACCTTATTATTTTGATAGTTTTCAGGGATGTTTGCTACTAACTCTTCAAGAGTATAACGTCCACGTATTTTTTTTGCTGGTGCAATTATGATCACACCACTTTTAACCGAAAGGTTCACCTCATCACCAACTTCAATTTCCGCATCAGCCAATATATTTTTTGTGAGGCGAAGACCTTGGCTGTTACCCCATTTTTGAATTTTAGCAAGCATATTTTCACCTCCTACATTAGTATAGCCAAGGTATATACACTGTGTCTAATGAAGTCAAGTAATTTTGAGATCTTTATTCACTTTGTTGCCAATGGCCAGGAGGCCACACCCGTCCCCATTTCGAACACGGAAGTTAAGTTCTTGAGCGCTGATGATACTGCAGGGGCAGCCCTGTGGGAGAGTAAGACGCCGCCGGATTGTTTTTATATAGCCTCGGTCATCTTTATTGATGGCCGGGGCTTTTTTGCTTTGGATTAAAATTTATCCACGGGAGAAAACTGGTCGATCATAGTCTGACTTGTAATTCTTTTCTGTTGCAGGACGGTTTAAAGGAATGTTCCTTTCCAGCTTTTTTCTTACCATGCTTGCTGTGGCGATAAGACCGACGCCGATCATAATCATTGTGACCGGCGTCTGACTGGCCGTTCCAATGGGCAGGGTGGATGTTGCTGATGTCAATTTCGATGTTGGGTTATCGTTGTCAGGTGTGGGGCGGCTTAAGCTAATGTTTGTCTTTTTCATATCGGTCATCTGGGAAGTTGAGACCGTTGCCGGAACCATCAACAGAATGGTCCCAAGTATTATAACAGAATATTTTAATCGCTTTGTCATGATGTCTCCTTGCTTACATGGTCTGTCTGATTATAATGCATAAAGCGTGCAAGCAGGATGTTTTTTTTAATTATATGCCATAACGATTTGAAATTTAAGTATAAAATCGTAGGAAATAAAAAAGTTCAACAGATTAATCCCAGACAATAAAAATGAAAACTGTGTAAAAGATTACCCATTTTTAGGAAAGGGACACATCAAATTTAGTAGCGCTCTTGTATTTTGAGGGACAAGCTACTATTCTATGCTCTGTTTTTGTCGCTCAGTCTAAGGTCGTATTTATCGCTTGATTTAACTTGGTACTTAGGGGTCGCAATATGGAATCCAGTATACTCCTAACCGGGTTGTTCGTTTTTTTTGCAAGAATGTGCGATGTTTCCCTGGGGACCATACGAACAATCATGACTGTTCAGGGGAAAACCGTCATCGCATTTGTGCTGGCGCTGTTTGAAATTACCATCTGGCTTCTTGTGGTGAACACAGTCCTCAAGCAGATCAATGAAGAACCGATTCTCATTGCTTTTTATTCCTTTGGATATGCTACCGGCAACGTAGTAGGCATTCTTGTCGAGCGCAGGCTGGCCTTTGGTATTATTATCTTGAAGCTGCTGACAAGGAGTGCAGGCGATGAAATGGCAGAATTCTTAAGGGCAAAGGGACTGCCTGTAACTGTGTACGTGGGTGAAGGAATGCAGGGGCCTATCAGCGAACTTTATCTTGCATGCAGCCGGAGGAAATTAAGGTGGATTCTGCCCGAGGTCAAAAAAATAGATCCCAAGGTCTTTTATATCATAGAGCAGGCCCGGGACATGAGCCATGTATTAAAGCCCCTCAGCAGTCCCATGGGCGGCTGGAGAAGTCGGGGTAAGAAAAAATAGTTAAGTGTCCAGGGATGCGATGAATTTGCCCATCTTCCTGAGCACCCTCTGCTCTGCCTGGAGATGGGGAATGTGCCTTGCTCCATCGATGATGGCTGTCTTGACCGGTCCTGACACCCCGTTTTTAATTCCCTCCACCTGGGCAAGGGTCGCAAATTCATCCTTCCTTCCCTGGATCACGAGAACCGGACAGGTGATTGATCCAAGCAGATTTTTCATGTTCCAGGATCTGAATTGGGGATCAAGCCATCTCTCTGACCATCGCCTGAATACAGAGTCGGTCCTCTCTCCATGGTATCTGGCAAGCTTTTCCTTTAAACCGCCCCTTTCATAGGCCGATACAACCCGGGATATCCCCCTTATTGTGATCTCTTCAACAAAGATGTGGGCCGCCTCTGTTATTACACCCACGAGTTTTCGGGAATGCATTGCAGCATGGATAAGGGCAATGGTGCCCCCGTCGCTGTGTCCGATGAGGAGAGGATTTTTCACCTCGCAGATCTCCAGGATCTCATCGAGTATCCGGGCCTCCTTTTCAAGGTAATCAAGGGGCCATGGGCTTAAACCATGGGTGGAAGCGGGGTCTGAATCTGAGTCTGGACTTGAAGGGGCTTCGGGCATTCCATATCCAAACCGTTCATACAAAAAACCGGCACAGCCTGTTGTCCGGCAAAGGTCCCCAGGAAACGTCTTCCACTGGGCAATACTGCCAAGGCCCTCGTGGAGGAAAACCAGGGTGGGCCCATTGTTGATGCCGGGTTCTGTGCCAAGGTGTTGGGCCTTGAGCCTTGTCTGCCCCCCATAAATGTCAAAGTTGGTTTTGGTTATGGATGGCTCTGTCCCGTCGTTCGTGGAGATCATAATTTCTCCTTGCCGGTCGATGTCTATAAATTTAACCTGGGTTTTTTTCCCTCAATGTCTCTTTCCCCCAAGATCCTTCGCCCATTGATGGGGAAGTTCAACCTTTGACCCTGCGGCCTTGGAGTCCTCTTCAAGGATCATGAGGCGAACCCGCCCGGTTGCCGCAAGCCTTCCCTGGTCATCGTACACCCCCGCCTCCCACACATGGGATCGGCGCCCCATGGTTAAGGGGGTTGCCGTGCCTGTCAACACTCCCGAGCGTACGGCCCTTAGAAAGGATGTCGAGTTTTCTATGCCAACGGCACTCTTTCCTTGGGCAAAAACATTCATGGCAGCCCCGGCGCTGCATAACGATTCGATGATGGAGGCGTAAACTCCACCGTGGACAAGGCCGTAGGGCTGAAAAATGGTCTCGGTGACCGGAACTTTTGCCACAATCCTGGAGAGGCTCGCCTCGGTAAAGTACAATCCCATGGCCAGGTTGAATCCTCCAAGGGTGTTGTTCAGAATTTCCACCAGGTTTTTAGGGACACCGTTTTTGAAGTTTTGATTTTTCATTTGCTATCCTAAGTAAGGGATGATCAGTATAGTGTCTGTGGTCTTCAGAGTTGATCGCTGGAACATATCATAAAATCATCTGTGATCTCAATGGTTTCTTTTTGTGTCTAAAAATCCCATGGGGCGTCTTTGTCTGGCGCCGGACATTAAAAAAGATCTTGACAGCTTTGAATTGACCGTGTAGGGATGATCCAGGCAATTAAAATAACCCCGAGCGCAGATCTTAACCTTTTATGTTGCAGGATGAATTTCGTGGACCTATCTTTTGCAGACAATCATCGTGTAGAATATTATTGGTTCTATTTTTATAGCTCAGACCTGCCCGGGGTGCGCTGAACTCTATAAATTGAACAAAGCGATCAAAGCCGTGGGCAGAACTCCCACGGCTTTTTTGTTTCTGGTCGTGGAGAACTTCCTGCCCTCTGGTTCTTTTGATCTTACCTTTTAACAGGAGACCTTGCCATGACACAGACCTATGATGTAAACGTTAAATCCTTTGAAACCCTTATCTCCCCGGACACCCTTAAGAACGAGCTGCCCATGACCGAAGCGTCCATTGCCACGGTGGTTGAAAGCCGTGCAACCATCGCCAGGATACTCAACGGGGAGGATCGCCGCCTTCTGGTGATCACAGGGCCCTGCTCGATCCACGATGAGGCAGCGGCCCTGGATTATGCAGAAAAACTCAAACACCTGAGCCAGAAGATCGCAGACCATATCTATATCGTCATGCGGGTCTACTTTGAAAAACCAAGAACAACGGTGGGCTGGAAGGGGCTGATCAATGACCCCGGTATGGACGGATCATGCGACATGGCAACCGGCCTTAGAAGGGCCCGCAAGCTGCTCCTGGATATAACAGGCATGGGGGTGCCCGCAGGCACCGAGATGCTCGACCACATAACGCCCCAGTATGTTGCGGGGCTGGTCAGCTGGGCCGCCATTGGTGCAAGAACCACTGAATCCCAGACCCACAGGGAAATGGCCTCCGGCCTTTCCATGCCTGTTGGATTCAAAAACTGCACGGACGGCGGCCTTGTCAACGCCTTCAATGCCATGGTGGCGGCAAGATCGCCCCAGAGTTTTCTCGGCATCGACCCTGCGGGCAGGGCCAGCATCATTAAAACAAGGGGCAATCCTGGAGTTCATATCGTTCTAAGGGGAGGGGAAAGGCCCAACTATGACTGTGTCAGCATTGGCGAGGCAACGGCCCAGCTAAAGGCAAGAAAGCTTCCCCAGGCCCTAGTGGTGGACTGCTCCCATGCCAACTCACGGAAAAAATTTGAAGGCCAGGCCGTGGTGTGGGCGGATGTGCTGCACCAGCGGTTGGCCGGAAACCAGACCCTGGTGGGAATGATGCTTGAGAGCAATCTCAAGGAGGGCAGCCAGAGCTGTGCGCCAGACCCTGCTGAGCTTGAATACGGGGTGTCTGTGACCGACGAGTGCATCTCATGGGAGACCACAGAAGAGCTTATCCTTTTTGCCCATGATCAGCTCAAACAGCAAAACGGCTGATTCCACCTCCAACTTGACCATCGAGTTACAGTTCCAGGCTTGATAGTTGAGCAGGCTTTAAATTTTTTTGGAGACCCTTCATGATAAAACTTGATATTACCGGTCGAAACGGCTCTTCCTGCCTTGCCGTTGGTGAGCGTCTTAAAAATCTTGAAAACTATATGCACGGGCAGACGGTAATCATCACTGATTCCCATGTTCGTTCCCTTTACGGAGATCAATTCCCCCCCTGCCAGGTGGTAGAGATCGGGTGCGGTGAGGGCGTAAAAACCCTTGAAACCGTCGCCGCGATCTTTGAACGGCTGGTGGAGCTTGAGGTGGATCGCTCAGGATTCGTTGTCGGCATTGGCGGGGGGATCGTCTGTGACATCACGGGTTTTGTCGCCTCAACCTATTTGAGGGGAATCGGGTTCGGCTTTGTCTCAACCACGCTTCTCTCCCAGGTGGATGCCAGTGTGGGCGGTAAAAACGGGGTCAACTTTTCAGGGTATAAAAACATGGTGGGCGTGTTTAACCAGCCCGAATTTGTCATCTGCGACATGGAGATGCTCAAAACCCTGCCCCGGCGGGAGATAGTCTCGGGGTTGGCCGAGGTGGTGAAGCATGCCTGCATCGGAGACACGGGCCTGTTTGAGTTCCTTGAAGAGTCACAGGATTCTGTGCTGGCCCTTGAGCCCCATGCTGTGGAGCGCATGGTGCATGATTCGGTGTTAATCAAGTCTGGGGTTGTCAACCGGGATGAACACGAACAGGGCGAACGACGAAAGCTTAACTTCGGCCATACGTTTGGTCATGCCTTTGAAAGGATACTCAAAATACCCCATGGCGAGGCTGTTGCCGGGGGCATGGTTGCGGCTGCGGCCCTTTCAAAAGATCGGGGTCTTTTAACCGACGGGGAGGTCCTTCGTATAGAGACTCTTCTTGAAACGCTGAACCTTCCCACCCGGTTTGACGTTGACAGGGACAGGGTAATTGACGCCATGCGGCGGGACAAAAAGCGCAAGGGTGAATCGATTAATTTTGTGCTCCTCAGGGGAATCGGTAACGCCATGGTTGAGCCCATAACCATCGAAGCGCTGGAAGAGTCAATGGCCCGACTCAACCTTTGCGGGCTACGTTAACGGGTTTGGCTGCGCTCTACCCAACTTGTTTTCTCCGGGAATGACAGCCTTATGGTCAAAATCAAAAAGTTTTATTTTGACAACACTCCTGGAAATGGCTATTGAATAACTCCCATGGATAAACTCGGATACATCTATATTCTTGCGGCAGCAACCCTGTGGGGTTTTATCGGGCCCTTTGGGAAAATGGCCTTTCAGGAGGGGGTTTCGCCCCTTGAGGTTGCCTTTTGGCGGGCTATCCTTGCATGGCTATTGTTTGCTGCCCAGGCCCTTTATCAGAGGCGGGCCCGGGTTAATCCCCGGGATCTTCCCGGCCTTGCCCTGTTTGGTTTTCTCTGTGTCACCCTGTTCTTCGGGTCCTACCAGATCGCCGTGGAAAAAGGAGGGGCAGCCATGGCCTCGGTGCTTCTCTACACGGCACCGGCCTGGGTTTTTCTGCTTTCCCGTCTTTTTCTAAACGAGAGGGTGAGCCTTAAAAAAATAACGGCCCTGGTTCTCACCCTTGCAGGGGTTGTCCTGGTTTCCAGGAATCAACAGGTGCAGGCCATGGGCATTGCCGGGGAGGGTGGCATTTCGGCCGTTCTGTTCGGCCTTTTGGCGGGTTTCTGCTACTCCCTTTACTACATCTTTGGCAAACATTTTTCAGATAAATACTCCGCATCTGTTCTTTTCCTATATACTCTTCCCTTTGGCGCCCTCTGTCTCCTGCCCTGGTTCTCGTTTGCACAAAAGAGTGTCACTGCATGGCTTGCCCTTGGGGCCATAGCCGTTTTTTCCACCTTTGTCGCCTATCACTTCTACTATGCAGGCCTCAGGAGAATCGAGGCTGGCCGGGCCTCGATCATTGCCACGGCTGAACCGGTTGTGGCAGCCCTGGTTGCCTGGTGCTGGTGGGGGGAGAGTTTCACCGTTTTCGGCTATTTTGGAAGCGTGCTCATCCTTGCTGCCGTGCTGCTCATGATTCGGAGTTGAGCCTGTCGTCTGAATTTTACATTCATGGCTTTCAATGCCTTGAATGTTCTATTTTGAGGTAGGAGGCTTTTGTTAAGGCAGTGCCATTTATGGCACTGCCTTCTAATCAGATTAATACGTGGGTGCTGATTGTTTTTTTCTTCTACTCATCCCTGCAAGCCCTAAAAGACCAAAGCCAAAAAGTACAATTGTGGTTGGTTCAGGTATTGGTGACATATCCGATTCCACAATAAAAGTCATAGTATAATCTATGGGTGTTTCATAGTTGCCTGAATTTATGCCAAAAGTTCCATTTCCTAAAAATACATTATAGATGCCTTCTCCTCTGAGAAATAGGGGAGCATCTAAACTTAAGGCAGAATCCATATAGTTCCAACCAACTGCTGAAAAATTGAAAATCGTTGGGGTTGAATCCGACTCTTCCAACGTCCATTGAGGTGCTGGGAATGCAAACATCGGGGTGAATGGAGTTAAGTTTGTACCAAATAATATATTAGCACCTACGAGGGCTTGGCCTGCACCTATGCCGATAAGGAAAACATCTCCTGAATCCTTCGGAGCCCATACAGACCCTTTAAATGTGTTATTCCCGGCAACAAGGTTGAATAAGCCAACGTCAGGAAACCCTCCAATTGTATCATAGTCTCCAGCAGGCAAACCATCTTCTGCTACCACATCAACCTCGTCAAAAGACCCATTATAAGGCATAACAATTATGTCTGCATTAACACTTGTAACAACTGAAAAACTGATAAAAAAAATCAACAACAATAGCTTTTGCATCAACATTCCCCTTTTTAATTAATATTCTACACTATTCTACGCTGTCCGATAGCAATGCAAAAATCATACCTGTTTTTTTCCACCAGGAAAGCGCCTATTCGTGCAGTTAATGAATTTTAAAGGGAATAAAAGTACATAGAAAACGCTATATGTGGGATATGTTTTCCTACTTTTTGTCTGTATCTGATATCCAGGATAGAGGCCTATAGGCTTTGCTGGTAATTGTCCATCCTTAGTTTGTAATCGTTTTCTTTCATCTTAACGTAAGCCTGGCCCCTCCCGGATAAGAATTCTATTGTTCAAAACGATGATCAAGGCCGTTTTCAGGTGTCAAGACCACTGATAAACTCCCTGATGATCTCTTCGAGCAGGGTGTTCCATCCAGCGATAAGTGCCCCGGGTGTCTGGTTCTTGATGGGCATTTTTTTTGAAAAGCTCTTTTTCTCCATTGCATCAAGGGTGAGGGAGATCTCCATTACCGCCAGGGGACGGTTCTCCTGCCTGAAATCCCCGTAGAGGCGAATAACACTGCCCTGGAGTCTGTGGTCTGCCGATTTTCTGGCCAGGGGGGCCGAGAATCGGCGTGTATCAAAAAGAGCCTGTTTCACCGCTGCCGTGATCATCCGCTGGGGCGAGATGATGAATTCGTTGTAGTAGTCTGTTTCAAACTGAAATTCACCCCTGCGGTAGAGAAACGAGTTGGAGGTGTACATGGGTGCGATGTCAAACTCTTTTACCAGGAGGGTTGGCAGGGGTGAAGGGATGGAGGTTGCTTCTGGAGTGATTTTTGCTCCCAGGCTGTAAAGTTTTTTTTCGCCGATGTTTCTCTCCAGGGAAAAGCAGCCCGGTAAGAGTATAAGTGCCCAGGCCATTATAACCATGAACGGCAGGCTGTTTTTTAACCACGGGTGTTGTCGATCATGCAAAGAATTATCGTTCAAGGGTTTTCTCCTTTTCAGGGGGGGTATCAAATAAAAGCCTTGCTGGATAGCGTTTGATATCCTGGCTCATCTGCCGCAGGTTTTCCGAGGTTATCTTCAAGTTTTCCACAACCTCGCCGATGCTGTCCGTGTTGACCCACATCATATCCCCTAAAAGCCGGGAGGTTTTGTCAAGGGAAGCGGCAAGGGATCCTGCCGTCGCGGCCGCACCTTTAAACTCGTCAAGTGTCTCGGCAATGGGTCTCTTTGACTGTTCAACGATCTCCTTTGCCCCTTTTACTGCGGCCCTGGCATCAATCATCAACTCCCTTGCCTGGTTGGAGTCGAAAAACTCACCAAGCCTTGCATTTGTGGTTCTGATCTCCTTTAAGAGAGTTTTGGTCTGAAAGGATATTTCCGCAAGATTGGTCTGGTCAAGCTTGGTGGAGGTTAATCTCAAAAGGTCTTCCAGCTGAGTTATAATTCCGGTGACCTTGATATTTTCGAGGTTCTTCATGATCTTGTCCAGGGATTCTCCCATCTGGCTTATCTTATTTGGTTTGGATGGTATATATGGATGCTTGGGGATCCAGGGTACTTTAAGGGGAGAACTTTCCGCCTCAATCCCATAGCTGGTTTCAAGATAGGCGCCCCCGGTAACCCCCTTAAATGCCATTTGAACGGTCAATCCGTCGCCCACAGCCTGGTTTATCTTCTCTTCCACCGTGTTGCCGGGCTGGCCAATGGAGATATCGTCAAACAGAGATATGATCACAAGAACATAGTCGGATCTCACCCCGTAGGCTCTGGTTGCCCCGGTGATCTGTTTCACCTTGCCAATCTCTATGCCCCGGTATTTTACCGGGGAACCCACGTCAAGGCCCTGGACGCTCTCGTTAAAATAGGTTTCAACAAGGGTCTCCTGCTTTAGAAAATCCCCAGCACCGAGCAGGGAAAGGGCAATAACCAGCAGGGCAAAGGATATTATAACAAAGAGTCCCAGTTTAAAATGATTTGCTTTTTCGCTCATATATCTCTCTCTCGCTCCGGCCGTGCCGGTTATCTAAAAGTTGCAATCGTGGTTTCAGGCTATTCGGTTGAAAAAATTATACACCATGGGATTTGTTCGGTCATGCTTGAGCTCCATGGGCGCTCCGGTTGCAATGATTCCCCTGATGGATTTATCCAGCATGATCACCCGGTCGGCAATGGAAAATATGCTTGCAAGTTCGTGGGTGACAATTACAAACGTAATGCCAAGGGCCTGGGCAAGGGCCTTGATGAGGTTGTCAAGTTCGGCAGACGTGACAGGATCAAGGCCCGCAGAAGGTTCGTCCAGAAAGACAATGGACGGATCAAGGGCCATGGCCCTGGCAAGGGCCGCCCTTTTCTTCATGCCGCCGCTCAGGGCATCGGGCATGAAGTCTTCGTTCTCCCCAAGCCCCACGAGGGACAGCTTTGTCCTGGCAATGGCATCCATGGCCTTTCCCGGCAGGTTTGAAAATTCTTCCAGGGGCAGCTTTACGTTCTCAAGAACAGTCATGGATCCGAAAAGAGCCCCGCTCTGGAAGGCCACGCCTATTTGCCTGAGAATCTCTATCCTCTGATCTAATCCGGCTCCTGCAAGCTCTTTTCCCTGGATCTGAATGCTTCCGCTTTTAGGCTTTATAAGCCCTGTCATCAGTTTCATCAGGGTGCTCTTTCCGCATCCTGAGGTTCCGAGGATGGCAAAGATCTCGCCCCGGTTGACATGAAGGCTGATGCTGTCGAACAGGATGAGATCTCCATATCCGGCTGTTAAATTCTTCACCTCAATAATCGGGTCATCCTTTATCCTGTTTTCCAATTATTTAAACTCCCAGGCAGTAATAAAGAACCGAAAATATCCCGTCAAAAACGGCAATGAGGGTAATACCCGTCACAACCGCACTTGTGGTGCTCGTACCAACGGCTCCGGGGCCGCTTTTGGTTTCTATTCCACGGATGCATCCTGAAGCTGCGATGAGAATGCCGAACACAAAGCACTTGATCAAACCTCCCATGAAGTCCCCCCAGGTGACAAACGACACCACCTGGCTGTAGTAGGTCACGGCAGGGTAGCCCATGGAGAGAAGAACGATGGAGCCCCCCATGATGCCGACAAAATTTGCGAATATGGTCAAAAGCGGGGTTATGAATATGGCCGCTAAAATTCTCGGGACCATGAGAAAGCGCACGGGGTCTATCCCCATGGTGGCAAGGGCATCAATTTCCTCGTTGATCTTCATGGTGCCGATCTCGGCGGCAAAGGCCGAACCTGATCTTCCGGCCAGGATTATTGCCGTCATCAGCGGTCCAAGCTCCCTGACCATGGCAATGCCGATGAGGTTGGCCACGTAGATCTCGGCTCCGAACATCTTCATGGGCATGGCCGATTGAAAGGCCATGACAAGGCCTACGATAAAGCTGATCAAAGCCACGATGGGCAGTGCGTTTACCCCGGCCCGTTCTGCGGTGAGCAGGGCATCCTTCCATCTGATGGACGAGGGGTGGAAAAAGGCGTAGGTCAGGGCACTGGTGATTTTTCCCACATGGGCTATGAAGGTGACCGTATTTTCCATTCGGACCGCAAAGTTTTTTCCCCGGGTTTCCACAAAAGAATACTTGGGTTCAGGATCTTTCCCCTTGCCGTCTGAGTCCCTGCTTCGTTCTGTCAGGTCCAGCACCCGCTTAAACGAAGGCTCAAGGCCCAGGAGGGAGGCCTCTTGATCGGTTTTTTGCTTCCAAGTTGTCCGGATAAATTCGACCAGGGCCGCACCGGCACTGTCCAGGTAGTCAACCCGTTCAAGGTCTATCACCAGGTGTCCTGTCCCGGTTAATCCTTTGAGCTTCTTCTCGACCTTTTGCCACACCTCGGCGACCCCGGTGGCGTTCAGGGTGCCCGAAAGGGTTATTGTGGCACCGTCATCTTCTTCCTGATTTTTATAGGGGTGTTTACCAGGGTTTTTAAAGGGACTCATGGATACTGTTGCCCCGGATCTTGTTGAAGTCTTTTTCATATTGGTGAACCCATGCCCTGGTGGGCCGTTCTTGCCATGATCTCCTCCTGGAGTTCAGGTGTCAAATCCATAGAAAAGTCGCTGTAACCCGCCGCCCTCACGATGGGATCCCGTTGATTCTCCGGGTGGAAGGTTGATCGGAGTCGGCACCTCGCCCTTGAGCTTTATGTTGTCGGGCCTTGTCTGGCCCACCCGGGTGCTATGGCATGCAGCCATTATGCCTTTATCAGATAATTGGCACCACTTAAGGGGTGTTAGCCTGCCTGCATCGGGTGTATTCGTGCAAAAATACCAGACCACGGGTTGCGGGTCAAGAAAATAACCCCCTGTTTTTAATCTTTGATTTTGTTGTGAAATCCGATTTTACAACGTGTTGTGTGTCGAGACACGGGCTAAACATCCTGAAAAATCAAAAACCTGTTGACTATCTGTCGTTCAAATGTAATGAATGATTATTCATTTCGTATTGAGAGGTGGGACAACGGATGGTAGAGGGATTTATGTCTACCTTATGGTGTTAAAACTACCTGTTTATACATTGTTTATCTTTTAAAAGTTTGTTCTTTTAAAAAGGTTGTTCCTTGAACATTTACCTGGGAAAAAGGGGTTGATAATATGAGGGAGGATTCATATAGAGCCAGGAGCGGGTGATTGATCCAGGAACTTTAATAATATATTAATACTAAATTCATGGGGAGAGTTCAGCAATGGCACAGTTTATTTCCGACAGAAGGGATATTGATTTTTTACTGCATGAGGTGCTTGACACAGCAGCGCTTGCAAAAAAAAGTGAAAAGTTTGCAGAGTTCAACAAGAAAACTATCGATCTCATTGTCTCCGAGGCCAGAAACCTTGCGGTCAAGGAGATCCTGCCCACCCAGAAAGAGGGTGATGAGCAGGGATGCTCCCTGGAAAACGGCAAGGTAACTACCCCCGCGTCCTTCAAGCGGCTCTACGATCTTTTCAACGAGGGCGAATGGCTCGCCATGACTGAAGACCCGGAGTGGGGCGGTCAGGGCATGCCGCGATCCATTGCCTCGGCAACCATGGAATACTTTAACGGTGCCAACTATCCCTTTATGATGTACCCCGGCTTGACCCATGGCGCAGGCAAACTTGTGGAAGAGTTTGGCACCGACGAGCAGAAGCGGATCTTTTTAAAAAGAATGTACACCGGAGAATGGGCCGGTACAATGCTCTTGACCGAGCCCGGGGCAGGGTCGGATGTCGGGGCCTTGACCACAACCGCGAAGCGAAACGACGACGGCACCTTTTCCATCACGGGCGAGAAGATCTTCATCTCCGGCGGTGAGCATGACCTGACCGAGAATATCATCCACCCGGTACTTGCCCGCATCGAAGGGGCCCCCGAGGGTACAAAGGGTATTTCCCTCTTCCTTGTGCCCAAGTATCTTGTAAATGAAGACGGCTCCCTTGGCGAATTTAACGATGTTGTGTGCACGGGTATAGAACACAAGCTCGGCATCCACGGCAACAGCACCTGTTCCCTTGCCCTTGGCAGCAACGGCAACTGTGTGGGAACCCTTCTTGGCGAAGAGAACAGGGGCATGAAGGCCATGTTTGTCATGATGAACGAGGCCCGGCTCCTGGTGGGTTTCCAGGGTTTTGCCTGCGCAACCGCATCCTACATGTACTCCGTAAATTACGCAAAGCAGAGAATCCAGGGCAAGAATCTCATGGAGATGATGGACCCCAACGCAAAGGCGGTTCCCATCATCCAGCACCCGGACGTCCGTCGCCAGCTCCTCAAGATGAAGGTTCTTGTGGAAGGCATGAGGAGCATTCTCTACTATGTGAACTATTGTGCGGACATGGCATCCATTGGCAAGGATGAGGCGGAGCGGGCCAAATACCAGGGGCTTGTGGAGGTTTTAACCCCCATTGCCAAGGGTTATGTAACTGATCGTGCCTTTGAGGTGTGCAGCCAGGGAATGCAGGTCTATGGCGGTTACGGGTTCATCGAAGAGTATCCCCTGGCCCAGCTTTTAAGGGACTGCCGCATCACCATGATCTACGAGGGAACCAACGGCATCCAGGCCATGGATCTTCTTGGCAGAAAGCTCGGCATGAACAAGGGCAAGCCCGTGATGGATCTTTTTGTAGAGATGCAGAAAACCGTTGCTGCGGCCAGGGAGATTCCAGCCATTAAGGATTATGCCGTAAAGGTCGAAGCCGCCCTGAACAAGCTTGGGGAGGTTGCCATGGCAATGGGGCAGGCCGCCATGTCGGCCAAGGTCCTCAACGCCTTTGCAAACGCCCATCCCTTCCAGGATGCCATGGGTGACGTCACAGTTGCCTGGATGCTTCTCTGGAGAGCCTCCATCTCAGCCACAAAGCTTGAGAAGGCCAAGGCAAAGGACAAGCCCTTTTACGACGGCCAGGTCAAATCCCTTCAGTTCTTTGTGGAAACCCTTCTTCCCATTACCATGGGCAACCTTGAAGCTCTTAAGGCGGTGAGTGGTGCTGCCGTGGAGATTGATGAGGCATCGTTTGCCGGGTAGTCTTTTTTAAAAAATGATCCCGGTTCGTTTTGACCCGGGATCATTCGTTAACCCAACCTAAGGAACTGATTGCATGATCCATGTAGGGGCTCCCCTTGCGGACAACCGACCCAGTTATCCCGAAAACAGACCAAAAAATTTGATAGTCGAGTTTAACCTATTTTGCCCGTGGCCACGTGGATCTCAAGCCCGCCGTGGAACAGGGGGTGAAGCTCCACATGAAAGGGAAGTTCATCTGCAAGCTCTTGTTCTGGCAGAATGATGCCCGCCGTCCATCCTTTGAAATCCCGGGCAAGCTTCTCGCCTATCCTTCGGTATAGCTGTGCTGTTTCGCCCTTTTCTCCCAGCCTTTTTCCATAGGGAGGGTTCAGGACCACCACCCCGGTTCGGCCTGTGAGATTCCCTGGTAAGATATCAAAGAAGTCTTGTCTCCCCACCCTTACAAATTCTGAAAATCCATGGTCTGCAACGGTCTGTTCAAGGTCATTGATCAATTTTCCTGCCCGGTCAAAGGCAAAAATAAGGGGTGAGTCGATTTTTAGAAAGTTCTTTTGCGCCGTTTTTTTAAGATGGTTCCACTGGGGGTTGCTGAAACAGGGAAAGTGTTCAAAGGCAAAGCTTCGATAAAATCCCGGGGGAATTTTTGACGCCATCATCGCCCCCTCAAGGGCAAAATTGCCCGACCCGCACATGGGGTCGATCAAGGGCTCCTTGCCTGTGAATCCAGACCTGACAAGGACCGATCGGGCAAGGGTGGAGCGAAGCGGTGCCATACCAACTGAGCCTGTAATTCCCCGCTTGTGAAGTAAATCTCCGCTCGTGTCAAGGGAGATGCTGAACTGGTCGTCCCTGACCCTGATCAGTATCCTGTAACTTCCGGGCGTTCCGGCTGCATCTGGTAATCCCGTGTCAAGGTCGTCCTGGTCAAGATGATCCTGGATTATCTGGATGGCCCTCTCCTCAATGGCCTTTGTATGGTAGAGCCTTGAATGGCGGGTAACGGCCTCCACATGGATGTGACTTTTCTTTTTGATAAAGAGTTCCCATTCGATCTGGGCCAGCCTTTTCTCAAGGGTTCTGAAGTTTTCAGCCTTGAACTGCCCGATTTCCATGGTGATCCTGGAGGCGGTCCCAAGGTAGAGGTTGGCAAGGTAGCACGATTTCATGGAACCTGAGAATACAACCCCACCCTCTGCAATGGTAAAGTGTTCTGTTTCCAGGGGAAGCTCTGCAAACTCAGCCGCCAGCATCTGTTTAAGCCCCGGGGATGTGGATGCAAAAAATGTCTGCTTCCTTGCCGTCACCCGTCTCTTTATTCGTTTTTCAAATGGTGTTGTTTTCATCCTGCCCTTATATCTTTTTAAAGGCCCCAAGTAAACGTCGAGTTTGACAGTGGAGCATAATTCCGGTAAAAGTTTTTATGGACAAATCATAATAGATCCTAGCCGATTCAAGAATCAATGCCTTTAAGCAGGCATCCAGATAATTAAACCAAAAACAAACAGGAGTTTATCATGGCTGGCGTAAACAAAGCGATTATTTTAGGTCATCTTGGAAGAGATCCGGAAATGACATACACCCCTTCAGGGCTTGCGGTGTGTAAATTTTCCATTGCAACCTCAAGAAAGGGGAAAGACGGACAGGAGGTGACCCAGTGGCATCGCTGCACAGCCTTTGGCAAGACGGGTGAGCTGATCTCCCAGTATGTGAACAAGGGCAATCAGCTCTACGTCGAAGGGGAGATAAACTACGGTCAGTATGAAAAGGACGGTGTCACCCGTTACACCACCGACATAATTGTAAGAGAATTCAACTTTATCAGTCCCGGAGGCGGCGGCGGAGGCGGCAGCCGTCAGGGCGGTTACCAGGGCAGCCAGCAGGGCGGTGGCGAGTACCAGGGCGGTGGAGCCCCCCAGGGTGGTGGTGGCGCCCAGGGCGGTGGTTATCAGGGAAATGCCGGTTATCAGCAGGGCGGGGCCCCCCAGGGCAGCGGCGGACATCAAGGCGGCGGGTCGGGCGGGGGCACACCTCCAAAGGATGATATTCCCTTTTAACGAACACCTTAGGTTAAAATGTAAGATTTAGTATTAAAAGCCCTGTGTTACAGGGCTTTTAATACTTGTAAATGACAATAATGCAAGCCTGATCCCACCCGGATGAACATTTTATTGGTCGAAACGATGATCAAGGCCCTATCTGCTGGGAGAACGAAGTATCAAAATAAACAAAAAAGGTTGGGTCAGGGAAGTCCGAAGACTGTGTGATAACGGGCATCAAACATCAGTTATCTCAACCAGACAGGACCTTTCCATGGAAGAAATAGCCCGTAGGATGTTTTTCCGGTGGAACCAGGAGAACTATTTCAAGTACATGAGAGATGAGTATGGTCTTGATCATCTTGTTTCACGGGACGTGGAACAGGCAGATGTTGAGCGGATGGTTCCCAATCCTGAGAGAAAAAAGCTGGTAAAGGAGTGCTTAAAACAAGAAAGACAATTGAAAAAACAGAAAGAAGACTATGCCACAAAGGCCGTAGACAACGATGAAAAAAAATGCCGGACAATGAGAGGGTTCAATATATCAAATTGCGGGTTGAAAACAAACATTCAAGTATTGGAAAAAAAGATTGAAATCCTTAGTACACAGATCAAACAATTGCCGGATAAGGTAGCAATAAAAGAAATTCTTGATGAGGACGAAATCGTATGCCTTGAAACCGAAAAGAAGCGATTGACGGATACTATAAAGATGACCTGTTACAGAGCCGAAACTGAATTGATCAATATCATTGAGCAAAATAACTGTTTTGCCAGAAACATGGATGAAGGAAGGACCTTTATCAAAAATGTGTTTCAACAACCAGCCGATATGATCCCTAACTACAATGAAGGCAGGTTGGAAATCTGTTTCCATACAATGTCTACCAGGCGAGAAAACAAGTCTTTGCAAGAGCTTTGTGACATAGTAAATAAGGAAAATTTTTCGTACCCTGGGACAAAGTTGAGGCTGGTATTTAAGGCTGGGTAAGATGCGTTTAAATTTGGCTCATGTCAGGAGTTCTGAAATTATTGAACAAATAACGATGAATGTCTTGCAGGCCTTTTGTTGTTCCAATTTCAAGGGTATGAATAACACCAGAATCGTACAAATCGTAGGCTTTTTGCTTGCTTAAACGATCAATATCTTGTGTGTTCATGCTTCAATCTCCGCAACGATAGCGTCAATATCGGCGCGTAGTTGGTCAATTTTGGCTACCGTTCTACGCAAACGCTTTAACCTTGATGTCATTTGTGTTTTGCAAGGCTTGCCAAAGGTCATATTGTGTTTGCTGAATCAACCAACTTTCAGCGCTGCCGCCAAATCCTTTTGAAAGACGGATAGCCATTTCAGGAGAAATGCCAAAACGTCCGTTTAATAAGGCCGATAATGTTTTCCGAGATATACCAAGTCCTTTGGCTGCGTCTGTAACCGTTAATCCTAACGGTTCAAGGCAAAGTTCCCTTATTGCCTCTCCTGGGTGTGGTGGGTTGTGCATAACCATTTTTTTACTCCTTAATGATAATCGTTGTAATCAACGTCAACAGCGTTGCTGCTTTCAAACCGGAAAAAGACTCGCCAATTTCCCGAAACATCTACCGCCCAAAAACCCTTTAAATCACCCTTTAATG
>Ga0265295_1004585_pt1 | contig 18468 bp, 31 predicted proteins | sample Munlansysbiofilm_FD_192503 | JGI IMG/M metagenome (GOLD analysis project Ga0265295, IMG submission 192503) | Leachate microbial communities from a municipal landfill in Southern Ontario, Canada - Methane capture system biofilm | ecosystem: Engineered > Solid waste > Landfill > Unclassified ...
TAACCCAAACCTAAGGGAGGATGAAATATAATTTCGTCCTCTTTTAATTGGCTGGGTAGCTCAGCTGGCTAGAGCGCTGGTCTCATAAGCCGGAGGTCGGGAGTTCGAGTCTCCCCCCCGCCACCATTTAAAGCCCAAAACTTAGGGCTTTGAGAGAATTGGAGTTTTTGGGAGTTTTTCAACTACAACCCAAACTACAACCTAACTACAACCTAAACTAAATATTAGTACAATTTTATAGCGGTATTTACCGATACCGCTTTATTAGAAACCCATTTTGCATAGTGTTTTAAAATCATCTGCAAACTTCCATGACCTAAAAAATTTGCCATCTCTTGCATTGTAAAATTTCCACTCTCTAGTCCATTAACAGCAAAAGTGTGCCTACAGTTTTTCAGATCTCTATAGGGTATGTCCAGGTTCTCTAAAAGCAGATACCATCCGCTCGTGTATTTTGTTACTGTTTTAGAGTCTATATTGCGTATTTCTCTGCTTCCTCTTATTGTTTTGATGTCATACAGGGGTAAGCCATCTTTATTGCTAAAAAGCCAAATAGACCTCTTCTTGACAGCTTTTTCTATAAGCATCTCAAAATAAACAAATGCACCTTGCATGATAGGGAGTTCTCTATCTCTGTAGATTGTCTTAGTCTCTTTGACTTTACCTCTAGTAACATTTCTACTTATAGACACTAAAAGGCTATCTTTGTCAATGTCTCCTACCTGTAAACCAAGTATTTCACTTGCACTCATTCCCATGTTAAAAGCTATGCCTAAATATGGATGCATATATTCACCATATTGCTCATTCTTGCTCTCTTCAAGTAAAGAATTGACCTCTTTTTTATTAAAAGGCTCAACATTGCGATTTAGAAATCTCTCTTTAACTCTTTTGTTTATCCGAATATCATAAACAAAATTTCGATTAAGTATCCTTGCATCAACTGCAAGCTCAAACACTGCACGAAATACTGCTAAGTACTTGTTTCTACTATTCCTAGAAAGTAAAGTAGTGTTGTCTCTTGCATCGGTTAAAGCTTGTAAGTATTCCTTAATTTCAAGCTTTGTTATATCTACAATGGAACGCTCACCAAACTTCTTGCAGATTCGCCTTGTTCTGTAGTACACATTCTGGTAATCGTGTCTTTCTTGCATGTATGTAGCAAGATATTTATCAGCGAAGTTCTTAAACAGAAACTCTTGTTTTGCTTCAAGGGTTAGCTTTTTAATCATCTCCTCTTCCCACAAAGGAAGAAAAACATTCTCCATCCAAGACCTAGTTCTAGTTTTTTTAGAGACTTTAGAACTTATAGTTTTACTATCAATATCGCCATTTTTAAAGAACACGCTATATTTTATATACCAATTTGAGTTTCTTGATATGTCTAAAATAATAGCCCTAATTTTCATGATATTCTCCTTTTAAGAAAAATACCACTAATCGGCACTCTTATTTTACACAATTTTCACTCTTTTCCTAGCTATAAATTGCGTCAAGCACTAGATCTTTTGCATTGGAGTCACTACTTTTTATCCATTTATCTACCTCTTTTATATCCCAAAGCACAATCTTTTTTGTACTTGAGCTACTTTTAGGAATTAAAAAATGAACACCTTGCTTAAACTCTTTATGCATCCGTTTTTTGAAGTAATTTTCACTAACATCAAATATAACTGAAAGTGTTTTTAGTTGGGCATATTTTTTCTGTATCATTTTCAATCTCCTATTTGACCTCATTTTTAATTAAATAATCTGCAAGACTGCTAACTGGATACCTAACACTTGAGCCGATTCGTAAGTGTCCAGGCGCAAGCTTCTTTTTCTCAAGATTTCTTATAGTAGCTGTTGTTATTCCTAAATAATTAGCTACTTCACTTCTATTTAACATTGTTTTATCGTTATATTTGTCGTTTATATCTTTTATGATCAAGCTGCGTTTTTTTTCATGAATACACATTTGTATCCTCCTTTTTTATTGATAGTTATATGCATGGCCATTTTTTTGATCTCCTCTTTATGCAGCACATTAATAATTTTTAGCTTATTTTGGTTAATTGCTTTCAATATTTTCATTTCTTCACTGTTTAGTCCTGCAACAATTATAAAGTCAGCTAGTTTCATATCTTGCTGTAAAATATTTATCATTAGATCAGGGTTTAAAACTGTATCATGAGTAGCAGTACCTGAGATAAATAGTTGCGGACATAAAACTCTAACTCCTGTTTTTGAAAGCTTTTTACCTAGCATTATTAAGCTATGGGGATTATTATCCTTAGAGATAAAAAGAGCATTACATTCAATTTTAATTTTTTTTAAATGTTCTTGAACACACTCCATTGCAGTTGCAAATTGTTTTAAGCTCTCTTTTTCCCCAAAAGAAAATCTATTGAGCCTATGATAAATTGCTGTATGACTCATGTCCATGAAACTTGCTAATGCAGTAGCAATGTGCCAATCGGAATTAAAAAGATCTTGAAGCTCAAAATATTTTTCCTCAACCATTCTTTGCATATAGCTTTGATTCATAATTTTCTCCTGTCTATTTAACATCAAAAAATCATTCTAAAAATGTATTATAAGTTTAAAATTCTATTAAACATCAAAATATCATTATAAAAACAAGGTATAAATTGATGTTTTAGAATTAATTACAATAAAAAAACATTATAAAATCAAAAAAACACTTAAAATATCAAAGAAAGGTAATTATATCTAATGAGAAATAAAAAAACAACTTTCTTTTATAAAAAGAGTAAAAATCTACTGTTTAAGTAAAAATTATTGTTATTTATTAGTTAATAGTAAAATATGATAGAATAAACATATAAAAACAAGGGGTAAAAATGAAAGATGGAAAAGAACCTGTAAGTTTGAGGCTAAGGCAGGTTAGAGAGCATTTTGGTTTTAGAGTGGTTACTACTTTTGCTACTAAACTAGGATGGAGTAAGGTTAGAGCACAAGACTTGGAGTCAGGTAAGGTAAAAAATATTCGTGCGCAGGAAGCTCAAGATGTGGCTAGATTGTTTAGGATCAATGGATGGTGGTTATTAACTGGAGAGGGCAGTATGTTTACAAGCAATGAAGAATCAATTGTAACTTATGTACATATAGAAGGAAGCCCTACAGGAGAAACTCTTCCTTTTCCTAAAGATATAATATATCAGCATATTGAGATTGGAAGAGCAATGTGTTATATAATCTCTACGGATAATATGTCCCCTACATTTACTGATGGAGATATTGTCATATACGACACTGCAAATTGCAATATTATCGATGGTGTATTTATCGTCAAAATTGGAGATCTGGTGTCCTGCAAGAGATTACAGTTTTTTTCCAATAAAGTGAAAGCTTTCCACGACAATAGAAACTATGGAAGCATAACTTTAGAATTAGAAGAAATTGAAATACTTGGAAGGGTAGTAATGCGTTTTGGAAAGTTCCAGTAGAAAGTAAAGAGTATCCAACATTATTGACAAAATAGAAGTATTTATATATAAATAGTTTATAAAGGAGATGGATATGCTAAGTATTGGTATTGGTGAGATTCAAAAAAACACTTCAGTTTTTGCAAATATGACTGAAGCAATTCAGATTATAGACAAAAGAAAAAAACAAGTACTTGCGATGGTTTATCCCGTAAAAAAACGGGTCTTCGTATAATTAGGTTGAAATCGCTTTTTAGAAGTTAAAAACCTTAAACGTAAAAATTTAGTTTTCCAGACTCTAGCATTTGAGCTAGTTTTTCATCGTAGCATTTAAGATTAATCAATGACATGTTTTTTGTTTGCCAAGCCAATGAGCATTAATTCACGCTTTTTGGGATTGTATTGTTTGATAGCACTTTCACTAACCTCTAAATAATCAGCTAATTCTTTATATTTTGGTAACCTATCTTTTTTATACTCTTTCCATGTGGGAAATTTAAAAAGGCTAACTCCTTTACCTTGTATAGCATCAATAAACTTTTTTTGTTCTAGTTCACTATCTAATTGTGCTAAAAATAAGTAAAAATTTCTTTCTACAACTGGAGTTCTACTATCACTTAAAAATTCAAACATTGGAATGTCTTCAAATTTCATAAATACCCTTAATAAACTTTATTAAGCCCACCACAATGGGCTTTTAAATGTTGTTTAACAAGCTTTTTTTACAATAATGCTTTGTAATGCTTCTAATGTATTTTCTATTCTTCCATCTAATGATGGAATATCACTTACAATATCTAAATAAACAGAATACTCCTCTTCTTTTTCACTATATGTATTTACAGAATCAGTATAAAAATAGTCATCTTCGTTATCTGCATCTTGCCAAATCTTAGTAAGAACTAGAGAGAATGTTTTAGTATCTACATCAACAAAATCATTTATGTCATGATTCATAAAATCGTAGCCTGTTTCTTTTCTTATTTCTTCTGATAAATCTACCAAGTTTAAAGTTTTCATCTCTATCTCCTTATGTTTTATAATAAAAGTATAGCTTATCTATACTTAAATAATGTTTAAAAAGAATAGATTAACTATACCTAAATAAAAATATATTTTTAATTCTTAAACTAAATCAACCTAATTATACGAAGACCCTAACAAATAAACTTAAACAAAATCAACCTAAATTTACGAAGACCCAAAAAAACAATCAGTTATAAAAAAACTATCAGGTAAATATAAAGACAGAGTTCAAAAAAGTGAAATGTCTCTTGAAAAGATAAAAGAGTTTTCAATGACGGAAGCTATGAGAGAAAAGTATGGTTTATCTTCTTGATACAAATATTCTAAGCTATAAAAAATACACAAGGGGGTAGTTAACTGGATGGGTGTATTCACACCATAGCGCTCTCAAGACCTTTTTTAATATCATCTTTTTGTGCTTTTGCATATACAGTAGTGGTAGTCAATGAGCTATGTCTTAGTATCCTTTGTATCACTAGAGGGTTTACATTTTTCTTTGTTAATCTCATACCTAGAGTATGCCTTAGAGTATGCAGCCCCTTTTGTTTTACTCCTGCTTTTTTATAGACTCTTTGAATGCCCTTATAAGCACTATGTCTATCAAGTTGATTTTTACTTATAGTTTGAAATAGCCACTCTTTAGTATCTAATTTTAACTCTTCTAAAAAGAAAGATAACTCCTCATCAATTGCTCCACTAGGAATAAAAGAGTCTTGATATTTTCCACCTTTGCCATATACTTTAACTGCGATCATGCCCCCTTTCTCTACTGGCAAGACTATATCTTCTACTTTTAAATTTAGAGCTTCACTAATACGCAATCCACCAAATAGTAACATTTTTACAAGCAAAGAGTTTCTATAGGCTAAAGAGAGTGATCGGTTATTTTTAGCTAAAGATATTGCTTTGTTAAGCTCATTAAGAAGCAGCGAAATCTCCTCTTCTGTAAAATGTTTTATTTTCTCTTCATTAGAAGAGCTATCATTGATCTTGACTCCTTTTAAAAACCTTGTATAGCTAAATAGATCATCATTGTTGTCACTAATAAATTCAAAAAAGTTTTTAATTGCTTTAAGATAAGTTTGTTTACTGCTTTTACTTAAATAGTATCCATGTTTTTGCTTATTACCTCTTTTTTTAGCTTCATCTTCTAAAAAAGTCAAAAAACCAGTAAAATAGATAGATGTTATTTTATCCATAGTAACTTCTTCATCATACTCTCTCATGTATTCAATAAAGTTATTAAGTACTCTACTGTATAGATCTATGCTATGTTTTGAATAAGACAAGCTTTTTATGTATTCTATGTAAAATCTATTCCATCTTTCTAAATTTGCAACAATTCCACTGTTTTCAATAGATAACTTCATTTTAGCTCCAATAAGTATAAAAAGTAATGTTTTTTAAAATTTAGGTAAAAAACTATAAATTTCTATCTTTCATATTAAATAAAAAGATTTCTAATAAGATTTCATTTTATAGAGTAAACACACAATTTTAAAAACCACTTTATTTTTCGTTAAAAACTAATCTTAGCAGGTTTAATTGAATAACGCAACATACTATACAGTATGTTATATAAATAGTAGGATAAAACACTCAAGCTAAAATTTTAAATAGCTTATTTTTAGTAGTTGGTATGTTGCACATAATTTATTAACAATTTAATTTAAAAAGTTATTGTGTTTTTCATATAAAATAGGCATAATTTACAATAATTTTAAAAAGGAGTGTGAAATGGAGCAAGAAGTTTCTAAAAATGAAACAAAGAAGGTTTTAGATGAAATAGTTGAAAATAATATTAAAACATTTATATATAGGGTGAACTTAAGTTCAATTACTAAAAAAAGGCTTGACGCAATGTTTCCAATATATTTTGAGGAAAGTAATGCAACTACCCAAAAACAGAGAAATGAACAGGTGTCAGCATTAATTTCTAAAGCAATAGACTATATGTTTGAAAATGACTTTAGGAAAAAAATAGAAGATCTATAAAGGATAAAATTTGATCGACAATGAAAATAGATTTTTAGCTTGCATTGATGAGAAAAATGATCTTACAATTGTAGTAGGAAAATACTTATATGAGCTAGGTAGCCAAGATAGTATTTTAAATACATTATCAAGAGACAATATTTACCTAGAAGAGGTGCATAAGAGTCTTTTAGTTGAAATGGAAGATTTTATAATAAACCTAGAAGAGAAATTTTTAGAATCAAACTTCTTATATTCTAAAAACTCAAAAAGAAAGATCTTTTACTCTAATAGAACCAATATGTTTTTTATATTAGAGTGGAGGAGGGGTGAGGAAAACTTCACTATACACCCATTTAAAGATTTTGATACACTTTTTTTAGGTGCAAAAGAGGAAGATATTAACTCACTTACTAGCTCAATAGCCTTAGAAATTGGAGCATTAAGCTATGATCCAGTTTTAAATAAACTATTAGAGAGATGAGTTTAGGATTTTTGCAAAGCTCAATTAAGCTCTCCAAAAACCCTAAAATGTAGGGAAACTTTCTACCAATAAGCACTTAGGCAATGGTATAGTCGTTTTTTATTTATAAATTATGCAGCATGAGGCAATTTATTGCAATCATGCTCATTATTTTCTTTGTTAAAAGCTAGTTGCTCAATAGCTTGCAGCCATTGAAAAATAGCTAATCTTTCGCTATCTTCAGTGTTTTTAAATACAGATTTAACATATTGTAAGTCACATACTAGAACAAAGAAATCTCTTGCTCTAGTTGTGGCAACATTTAAAAGTTTAGCGGTTGAAGAGGTTATATCTCCAACAAGCATTTTAGGTATATTTTGATTGCCTGGATTATATCCAAACATAAAATCAAAAATAACTACATTTTTCTCTTGTCCTTGAAAAGAGTGAATTGTAGAGCAGAGGAAATCTGCGTCAGGATACTTGTGTGCAAGCTTGTAATTGTAAAGCTCATTTATAGCGTTTGCTTGTGCTCTAAAAGGACAAACAACACCAATAGATTGTTGGCCACGCTTCAAAGCATTTTCAACTTGAGCTAAAACAATTTGCTGATGCACAACATTAACATATCCACCTTCACTATTTTGATAGATAAATCTTGCACCCATTCCATGCGAATTTTTAATATACATAGCTTTTTTGTCATCTTCAACAACTCTACCGTTTTTCAAGATTCCCCCATAAAAGAGAGAACTTGTGAGTTTTGCTATTTCTGGATGACATCTAAATTGCGTATCTAAAAAAACGCACTTAGGATGAATGTGACCTGCTAAAAAAGAGTCAGTAATCTCTAAAACATCAAAAATACTGTTCTTTAATTCATTGCTTTGAGCAATTGGAGGCAACTGCATAGGATCTCCAAAAAGGATTACTTTTTTGCTTATTGCTTCCATTGCTAGCATAAGAACTGGAACTGTTGCCATACTTACTTCATCAACTATTAGCACATCAAAACCAGCATCTCTAATTTTTTTGTTAATAGCAGCTTTCATAAGAGTAACAGCCCCAACTTTAGCGTTCTTGTAGTAGTTTTCAGATAAAAGATCTTCAATTTCATTTCTAATCTCTTTCTTTCTACTACTTACTGTTGCAAGATTTTTCTCTATCTCTTCAAGTTCTTCATTTATTTTTTTATACTCTATCTTTATGTTAGATAATTTTTCTTTATAGTCAAAAAGCCTTTGATTTAGCTCTTTAACCTCCTTTTCTTTATTGGCAACTTCGTTTATAACCTCTTCTAGCTTTAAAGTTAGACTTTCTTTTTTGGAGCTTTGTGCAAATAGAGCTAATAGCTTATTATTGCTAAGTTTATTCACTCTCTCTTGTAAAGATTGTCTTTGTTTTTCTAAAGTTAGTAGGTTTATTGTTGCCTTTTTCTCTTCATTTTCTAGGTTTGAAAGCATAGCATTACTGCTTCTTACAATACCTTTTATCGGCTTTAACTCATCTTCTTTTTGATGCTTAGATGATAGGAGATTTTTAGTAATTTCCTCTAGTTCATCCATTTCATCTTCAAGAAAAGAGATCTGCTCCTTACTTAACTTGCCAACACTAAAATCTTTTAATAATTTAGATTTAGTTTTGATTTCACAAACTAATTCATCCCTATCAAACTCATCTCCATGAATTTGAACTAAAGACTCCATAGCTCCTTCAACAGCTAAATTAGCGTGTGAGCAAACAAGAACTCTTAAACCTTTATCTACCATCGCTTTTATTGTTGCAACAATAGTTTTAGTTTTGCCTGTTCCTGCTGGCCCGACAACTAATAAAGAGTTATTAGTTAGAGCTTTAGCTACTGCAATAGCTTGTGATTTATTTAAATCTTTATTATCAAACTCCGCTTCCCCTTCTTTTAAAGCCTCACCTTGAAACAAATCCTTATGTAGATTATTTGTTTTTAAAACAGTAAACTCATCAAGGATTTTTTGAGTTAAAGATGACTCATCTTGATAAAGATAGGCTTCTTGAATCTCATCTGCACCTAAATCTTCAAGCCCAGATATATACATTACTCCACTACTAATTACAATATCAACTGGATACTCTTTGCCTTTAATGCTGCAAACTGTATCCCCTGTTATTTTTTTAGTAGAAGCACATATATATTGGAGTCCATTTCGTTTTAGATTGGAGATCTTTATGGGGGATGGTTTTTTTAGTGTATCTCTTTCTTTTTCTATTGCATCTCTCATTTGAGAAATAGTAGATGACAATAAGTCCATCCTTATCCTTTTTTATTCATTGTTCTCTAATTCATTACCAAGTAACCAAACTTTAAACTGAATGTCATACCAAACACCTCTGCGACCGCCTGCATTTCCCTCGCTAAACATCCAACAACGACCTTTCATTGTTTTTGATGTAGGCTTGAGATTATCGAATACTAATCTCTCTCTTTTGATATGATCAAGATTTGGATCCCAAACGCAACCACTAGCTTGTGAGCCATACTCTGAAACAAACACTCCAATATTATTAGAGAGTTGAAAAGTTCCATTGCGATGATCAACTGAAATTCTTGCAAACTTACCATCTGCATACTCAACAAAATCACCCTCTTTTGGCTCTTTTCTTGCCAGTAGTGCTGTCTCAATGGAGGCAAACAATTCTAAATCTTTGGCAATCAAATTATCAAAGATTTCTTCACTGTTGTTTCTATGACAACATGCATCTTGAAGAAAACTTATATCATAGCCTTTAGCTATTCCAGTTTCCTCATTTTCGATTTTTCCAATTAAGTTTTCATAAGTCATTTTCATTTTCTCCATTTCATCATTAATTTTGTTATTTGCATTAAGCTATTGTTTTAGTCGTTAAAGACCAAAAACCTGAGTAATCTACACCCTCATCTGGATCTGATTGATCCAAAGAAAGATTATGATTTAGCTCACCACTTGTATAACCATCTTTCATCATTTCAACAACTCGGTTCATTCCCTCTTCTTCAAGTACCTCTCTATGAGAAGTTTTGATGTCAAGTTTTGGATCCTCATTGTTCCACCATTCCATTGATATTTCGACTATATGTTTCATCTTGCTACCTCCACTACAACTATAAGTTTTAAATCACCATCCCACTCAGTGGCATAAGTTCTTTTAGCTTCCTTAAATGCTTTCTTTGTATCAAAGTAATCAGCATCATCAGTCATTGCAGCAAAAGCAGCTCTCATCTCTTCTTCACAACCAGTGTGAATTGTTCCATTATTGTCGATAATTTCCATATCTTTCATTTTTCATTTCCTCATTTATTTTTTGATTAGAATTTTTTAAGATTAAGATAATCTTTTTTTGTTTCACTGCTAAAGTGAGACACCTTATCTGCTACATTTTCCATTGCTGCTTTGCATACCGCTTTAACTTTTCCGAATGATCTTGGATCTTCTAAATCGAAATCTATCGCTCCACTATCAATCAACCTCACAATTTCTTGATCAAGGTCTTTTTTAAGAGACACCATATACTTTTTAGCGTTGCTGTGCATTTGTTTTCTAGTCATTTTCATTTACCTCATTTCATCATTTTCTATTACAGATTAAAAGCCCCAACGGTTATATTCCGCTAAAGCTTCATCGTATGTTTTAAAGTCAATATCTGTACTCGGAGCACCATCAGTCCACTCTATGCTAACTTGCCACTCGCTGCTGTCATCTTTAAACAACACGAAGTCCAAAGCTACATTAAATGAGCCACACTCTTTGTACTTTACATTTTCTCTTTCTTTTTCAAAACTTCTAGCCATAATCAATCCTCCTCTGGCAACATAACTGTAATAACTGGCTCGCCAGCATCACCGCCGTGTCTTAAAGCCTTAAGAGTGATCTCTTTAGGTTTGAAATTTTCATAATCAACATTACTGTCGTTGAGTATCATTTTGAAATAAATCAAACTCTCGCCGACTTTCTTAGATGGGATTAAGCCTGTTATGGCACATCTAAGCATCCATATTATTTCCCAAGTTCGGCCGCTTATATCTTCAAGTTCTGGCTTGTTTTCAATCATTGAATAAACCGTTTCGGTTAAAGCCACTGGATCATTAATCCCTGCCTCTTTTGCCATTTCAGTTACATCAACTAAAACACCATCCTCTATTGCTTCCGCTCTTGTATATGTGTCAATTACATCCCATTCCATTTTCATTTCTCCATTTTATTTTTTCTATTTCCGATCCAACCAGTGATCAACTTAACTACTCCATTGTCCTTAATCTCAGCTACAACCGTTGCATTTCCAGTAGATACCTCAAGTATTCTGGCATTAGGCTGTTTTGCTAACTCCATATGAAGTTTTGCAATAACTGATAAATCAAACGCTCTTTCACCAAGTCTCTCGATAAAATGTTTTGTCGGTAATATTTTCATTCCACTCATTTCACACCTCTCTTATGCAACTGCTATCTGAACATCATCGTATCCATTTTCGATATAGCATTGAGCTATCTCTTCGGCTTTTGATTTATCCAAACATTGATCAGTAATTTCCGTACCTCCAACCCAAACAGTATATTTTGAGTTATCCTCAACCGCTCCAACTACAAAGTCGAACGCCGCTTGAGCTTTTGATGCTGCTTTCCAAAGTATTTGTGGATCTTCTCTTAAAGATCTAACCCAACTTTGTAAATACTCTGGATGTCTGTTCTTCTCGATATTAATACCAAGGTGAGAACATAAAAACACTGCACCAAGCTCCGCAATAAGCTCTTCAAAGGCATAAGTATTATCACCCCATTTACTGTGTTTGTCACGATCCAATCTTGTTTCGTGGCCAGTCCAGTGAGTAAGCTCGTGCAAAAGCGTTGCGTAGTAATTATCGCTATCTGTAAAAAATTGAAGTTCTGGCACTTGTACAAAGTCTCCAGATGGTCTGTAAAAAGCTCTATCTCCACCGTATCTTATGTCCGCTTGAGTACATTGGATAAAATCCTCTGCATTTTGATAGCGTACATTATCATTGATTTCTGTTTCTGGAAGTACATACTCTATGCCCTCAGTCTGCTCGATGTTAAACACCTTGTACATTCTAAGAAGCGGTATATGCTTGAGATTAACAAGCTCTTCTCCAGTCTCTTCATCTTTGATTTTTTCAGATTTATCAAGGAACTTATAAAAAAAGATGTCCGTAGATTTTTCTCCTTTTTTAACACTGCCACCCAAGCTTTTAGCCTGTTTGAAAGTAAGCCAATAAGGTGCTACATAACCTTTTCTTGAAGCAACCATTGATAAGTGGATTGAATTAAAACCTCTATAATGTTTTTTAGACACCATATTTTGAGGGAACCCATTAGGAGCCGACCAACTTTTAACCCATTCGCCAGTGCCATTTTCCATTTCGTCAATCATCTTATGAGCTAAACTATGTAGCTCATTGTGTAAGTTTTTCTTTTTCATTTTTATCTCCTGTTAAAAAGGAGTACATACCTATCCCCATAGGGATAATTAGGTATATACCCCTATGGTTCAAGTCTTTTCGACAACTATTAAATAATCTCTCCACCTTTTTTTGCACTTCTGCACCAATACTCAAAGCCTTTTCTGGCTTCAACTATGGAATCGAAGTTTGCACTATATTCTCCAAGAGAGTCATACCAATAGACTGTTTTACCAATACACTTGATCTTAATTCCAAACTTCAAGACTGCAAACTCCATCACATCTTTTTTATTTAGATTAAATAGATCAAAAGAAAGTTGTTTATGTTTTTTTTCCATTTTAACTTCCTTTGCAATGCACGGTTTTAAAACCATCCTTAGTGGGTATAACTTTTACCTCTTGAGTAATGAGTTTTTTCTCATACCTATCCTCAACAAGTTCTGCAACATAATAAATATGTTTGATAACTTGTCTTTTGGTGTCATAAATAAATTTATGGCCACTTTTAAAGACAGACTGATATGTTTCGTAACCTTCGCCATGCTTCCATCTTCTAAACTTGTTTGCCTGTTTTGGTGAAACAATATTTAAAAAGTTGAAAAAAATTCTATTCGGTGTCATTTTGCACCTCCTGCTAACAAGGCAGAAACCATTAGATCTCTATCTTGTTTTGCTTCTACTATAGAATTTATAGTAGGAAGGGCGTGCGAGAATATAATTCCTATGGCTAGTAAAAAACATAAAAGTAAAACTCTCATGCTGCACCCCCTTGCAAAGCAATAGTAACCATGGTCATTACTGCTTTTTGGGGATAAACTGCTTTAGCAGCTTCAACTTGTGCATAAACTGGATTTCTAGCTTCTACTTGAAACTCTTTGTAGCTTCTATTTTCTAAATAGACTGTTATGTTGTAAGTTTTAATAGTTTGCATTTTCTTTTCCTTTGTAGTTTAAAAAAGAAAAGTGAGGCATAACTATCCCCTTGTGTGGGAATAGTTATATCCCCACAACATGGGTTTTTTGACAGTAAAATCCTATCCTCAATTAAGAGGCATTAAAATTCAACAGTAGAATTTAGTTTGGATTTTATTTTTGTAAGATTCTTTTGTGAGCTTCTATATAGATTTGCTTATATCTTTTTTTTCAAGAAGATAGGCTATTTTATATATTTTTACCTCGCTTCTTTAGTAGCTCCATCATCTCTTCTTGTGAAATCATTTTTGCAGGTGTCTTTCTATTAGTCACTCGCTCTTCAATGATTTTTTCAATCTGCTCTAACTCATAGGCTTCACTCATGCTTGCAATCCTTTCGTACTCTTCGATTGGAACAATAACCGCTTCTGGTTTATTCCTTCTTACGATAGTTAGTCTATTAAATGGATCAAAAATGACCCAATCTAAAAAAGTATCAAGTCTTTTTGCAAGCTCAGTAGAGCTTACCAGCTCTTCTTTGGAATATCTAGCCATTGTTGTTCCTTTATGCAGGTAATTATTCTGATGTTTACATGTACTATAACACATGTTAAACTCCTTTTGTCTTTAAGGTAAATACATCTTTCCAGATTGAACTAAGCATAGCCATAAGACTTTTTTCATTGCAAAGCTCCTCTCGTATAACATAATTTTTTGGTAATTTAACTATGTTATTTTCTCTAGCAAACTCACTCCAGTAGTCTAAGTTAGGCATTAGTTCAAAAGCTTCGGCAACCATAATAGATCTATCCAAAGCTTTAACCGCTTCTCCCTCTACTGGATCAACTCCGAAAGTTTCTCCTATGACTTTTAGTGCTTTTTGCTCTGCTTCTTTATATAGTGGTAATGCTTGCTTTAGTGGAGATGGTAAATCTACACCAGTATAGCTTTCAAAAGCTTCATGGATTAACCATTGCTTCATTAGCATATCAGGAGCATTGTTCTCTTTTAAAAACAAGTAACCACCAATAAGATGTGCAGCAACTGGATAAGGGTATATAGTTTGTCCTAAAAACCTATTGATTCTACATGATCCAAGAATTATCACATCAGATGTAATGTCTTCTTTTTTTAGATTTAAAACATCAACTAAAAACCCTGTATTATTCATTAGTTCAACTCTCATTTGACATCTCCTCAAACAGAACTAACCCATCAAAATCTAATATAGATGATGAGATTATTTCCTCTTTTAGGAAAAGGAGTCTTAACTCTTCATAATAAATGTATTCTTGCTCAGTTGTCATTTTAATTTCCTTTTAATCATTGCTATTTACAAGCTTCTCTAAGCTCAACCAAAAAACACCAATATCATCTGGATTTATTCCATCTCTATAAAGTTCTTTTAGATACTCAAGAGCATCATCAACTTTAATAAAAGTTGTGTGGTACCATAGAGAATAGGTAAGTCCTTGCTCAAAATCAGCAACGACAACATTAGGTCTTAAATCAGTCGTAACTCCGCAAGCCGTAAGCTTTAGCATTGTTTTTTTCATCTCTCATCCTTTTAGTTTAAAAGGACATAGCTATCCCAAGAGGGATAGTCTATATCCCTCTGGGATTTGTTAAAACAGACATACTAATCCTGTCCGAACTTAATCGGCGTTAGTGGATTGGTATGTAATTGGATTAGTGAGTGTGGTTATTTGTGGTTTAAGATTGTTTTTTTGAATAAGTAATATAAAGCTCCAGCGAGAACTGCCATTGCTCCATAAATACTTGCTACAACTACTAGATTCATCGCTACTCCTTTTCGATCAATTCGTAAATATCATCTAGTATCTTCCAGACAGATATTACCATTATAACAAGTTTGATAAAAAAGACCAATAGCGGAGTAATGAGCAAAAAAAACATACTTACCGTTATATTTTCCACAACTACACTATACACAAGTCCAGAAAAGCCAAGTATTAAAGAAAGCATTGCATTAAAGATAAATCTCAATACAACTCTTAATCTATCAGCTTTTTCTTTTAAAAAGTCTATTCTTGCCACTTTTTAACCTTTTGTTGTTTTGGTTGCTATTTAGCTAATTGCCCAAACACCACGCTGTACATTAGTGTAATGTAGCTGTAGTTGTTGTCTTACTTTCGCTTGCCAATTAGCATTATTTTTAATTAAGTGTTTAGCAATCGCTTCAACCTCTTTGTAGATATTCTTAAGTGTTGCTTTTCCACCAAGTTTCATCAATGCAATACGAATGGCAGAACGCCATGTAGATGCAATATGTCCTTTGATTTCTTTAGCTTTATCCCAAGTAATTGCAAAAAGAGATTTAGCTGTTTTTTTCCAGATAATAAGATACTCATGAGTAATTGGTATAAATCTAGCTCCACTATACTGTGTGCTATTACTCATCATATTGTGCTGTACTTTAATTACAACATTTAAGAGTTCACTTTTTGGCATCATCTGTATAAAATCTGCTTGAAACGATCTGTATTCACCTTGTTTACGCATATCACCAATAAATATCGATAGGTAAGAATTTGATATTATCTCCAACTTTTCCCCCGATTCACACCGTGCGTGCGACTTTCACCGCACACGGCGTTCCATCAAAGTTTATTCAACTTTATACTTAAATACTTAATCAATTAAATCTTTATAGACAAATTTCAAGATTACCAACTTTAGTTCTAAATTTATTTAGCTTTTCAAGGGTAACTTTATCAGTAGGTACATATCTCAGATATTTGTTGATTGTTTCCATTTTTGTTGAGTGGATAAGCTTATGAACTTCTTTAGTAATTAATACCAAATTGTTGTAATTATCTAGTCCACCTTGACTTTTTGGTTGAATATGATGACATTCCATATTTCCAACTTCTAATTCTTCTTTAGTTATAGCACATTTACCTAATTGACCGATATATAAAGATATACGATTATCGTTGTATTCTGTTGATTGTCCTTGTATAGGATTTTCAATTAAATACTTGATTATCTTGTAATCCGCAACTTTTTGACTGTTGTGGATTTTTTCTCTATCTATTGGATTGTAGATATTTGCTTGACTAAAATTCATTAGTTTTGAATGTTGGATATAGGAAAGTGGCAATAAAGGTTTATTACCTAATATTCTTAACATTTCACTTTTACCATATACTTTTTTAATGTAATCTGGTAATTTATCTGATTTATTTACTTTTCTACTTTTGAGTCTGACAAAGATTTTAGTTCTTGTTTGATTAGAAAGTTTTGACATATCAATATTACAGTTGGTAGCACAATTATAGTAATTATGAACACCTATAACAAAGGAGTTGTATAAATCTATTGCTAAGTTTAAACTTACCTTTGGTTTTTGTATATGTTTGATATGTTCTCTAACATTTTCTTTTATTTTGTTCAAAGCTTTTTCTTGAATATGTGATTTTACTACCCATTTAGTATCTTTATTACTCTTTTTACCTTTTCTATGTACTTTAAATTTAATACCTAGAAAATTGGAGTAATTCTTTCGTAAGTTTACGATTTTTGATTTCTCTTTGCTTACTTCAAGATGTAATCTATTCTTTAGCCACTGTTTGGAAGCCTCGAATAGTTTTACTGCGTCTTGATGGTTTCTGCAAAAGAGTTTAAAATCATCAGCATATCTTACGATAAATACTTCTTTTAGCTTGGTTTTCTTTAACGCACGGTATTTTTTACCATTTGGGTCTTTCTGTGAACTGGCGTATTTGTGTCTTGTGGGTATTTTTTCCCACTGAGAGGAAATCCACCAATCGAATTCGTTCAGAACAACATTCGCTAAAAGTGGGGATAATATTCCACCTTGAGGAGTTCCTTTATCAGGTATTCCTATATTTTCGATTTCTGCTTTTAACATTTTTGAAATTACCGCAATTAGAGATTTATCTCTTATTCCCAATGCCCATAGTTGTTTTAATAGTTTTCCGTGATTTATATTATCAAAGAAGCTTTTTATATCAACATCTACAACATAATGTAGATTGTTCTTTTGGGCTAGGAAATTAGCCCTACTAATTGCGTGTTTTGTACTTCTTAAAGGGCGAAAACCATAGCTATGTTTGTAAAACTTTGCTTCACAAATAGGTTCTAACACTTGCAATATGCATTGTTGTATTAGTCTATCCATAATTGTTGGTATCCCCAATGGTCTTAATTTACCATCAGGTTTTGGTATTTCTACTCTTCGCACTTTATTGGGAAAGTAATTCTTCATTTTGTTTTGAACTAATTTTATAAGTGTTTCTGGTTCAAGATTAGCCAAATGACTAATATTTTTACCATCTACACCTTTTGTATGACTACCGCTATTTTTCTTGATGTTTCTATATGCTAGTAAGATATTCTTTTCACTTGTAATGATTTCCATTAAATGAGTGAATTTTGTACCTTTTGAACTTTGCATATATAATCTATCTTGAATATCTTGCATTTGGTAGTATTCATTATTTCTTAATTTCTGTCTTTTCAGATTCTTTTGATTATTCAAAATCGAACTCCTTATAGGAAATTCTCTCTTAATCTTACTCGAACTTTTGATTTGTATTTAGTTTTATTTGTTTAATAACCTTTGACTAAAGCCCTTTCCTAATAAATCCATTACAGATTTCTTTCAATATTATATAGTCAGTATAATATAACGGTAGTGGCTTCGCTTTCACTAGAGTTAAAAGATTTTAATATCTTACGAATTTATATATCTTAATACTTCATAGAACGCTAATTCTCCATATCTCTAGTTTTCCTTGTTCCAATTTTTCTATCTTTACATATATCCTTAGATGTTTCCTTTGAGCCTGCATATTGATAGTGCCTTTAACACTATATGGTATTTCATACATCCCATTTTTACTTTACCACTTATGCCCTACAATTTGTAGTATATACATTTCTGTATATTCTACATTTAGACCCTTACATTCGGAAATTCGTCAGTGCTTATGCACATTCTCATCATAGATATTTTATAGACACCCGACCTATCACTACTCGACCACCTCTGGTTCGCATTGCCTCATCAAGATAAATCTTATGTTAGGGTAGCTCTTAGCCGACTTCAACGGGCTTATAACATTTTATATTTAGCGATATAAAGTGCTATCCGTAGTATCAGTGTAAGCGTTTCAGGGCGTTACTCCATCATTCCACTTATCGAAAAATTAGTTTGCCAATATATTTAATGACTTATTGGCAGAATAGCT
>Ga0265295_1004587_pt1 | contig 18464 bp, 12 predicted proteins | sample Munlansysbiofilm_FD_192503 | JGI IMG/M metagenome (GOLD analysis project Ga0265295, IMG submission 192503) | Leachate microbial communities from a municipal landfill in Southern Ontario, Canada - Methane capture system biofilm | ecosystem: Engineered > Solid waste > Landfill > Unclassified ...
AATCTTGATCTGGGGGAAGTGTTCCTTCAGGAAGTCTCCGGCAGCAAGCGTTCCGCCAGATCCGGTTGCAGAAACGTATCCACAAACGTTCTCAGCTGCAACTTCCTCATCCTTGAGGATTTCGAGCAGGGCAGCACCGGTTACTGTGTAGTGCCACAGGTAGTTGCCGAACTGGTCGAACTGGTTGAAAATGACAATGTGCTGGCCGCGTTCTGCATCGAGCTCGTGGCATTTGTCGAAGATTTCCTTGACGTTGGATTCACAACCGGGGGTTGCGATGACTTCGCCGGCAACGGTCTTCAGCCAGTTGAAGCGCTCCTGGCTCATTTCCTCAGGAAGGATGGCGATGGACTGACAGCCGAGCAAGGAAGAGTTGTAGGCACCACCGCGGCAGTAGTTGCCGGTGGACGGCCAAACAGCCTGCTGGTTTACAGAGTCAAAGTTACCGGAAACCAAAGCCGGAGCAAGACAACCATAGGTTGCACCTACTTTGTGCGCACCGGTAGGGAACCACTTGCCGACCAAGCACAGGATTCTTGCCTTGAGGCCGGTAAGTTCACGGGGAACCTCAACATAGTTTACACCACCGAAGGTGCCGCCCTGTTTGGTGGGTTCGTTCTTCCAGGTAATCCTGAACAGGTTCAGTGGGTCAACGTCCCACAGTCCTACGTGGCTGAGCTTTGCCTTGATATCATCAGGTACGGTAGAAGGATCCACCATCTGCTTGAACGTGGGAAGCAAGATCCCCTTTTCCCTGCAGCGTTGGATGTTCTTTGCGCGCACTTCTTCATTGACATTCAGATTGATCAACATGTCTATTTCCTCCGTGGTGATACTGTGTTGCTTTTTCAGATTAGTCAAGTATACCGCAAAGAAGTAAAATGTAAAGCGATAATTCGTGAAAGTTGAATTTTTAGAAAGGAATTTGCGTTAAGTAGTAGTATAATACAATTAATTTTTCGAAAAGAGCGTTTTACGATTGAAGGTGCATTTGAGTCTCCGGAAGGGGATGAGCCCAAGATTTATGCAGATTTGTTGCGAAATGTTGCAATTTTTATTGACTTCTCTCTAATCTGGATTAGAATGAATATGGTCGGGCCTCGGTCTGGCGACACCTTTTGAAGGAGTGAGTATGGGAGATATCATGCGCCCAGTTCCCTTCTCGGAACTTATCAGTCGTATTGTCGGTGAATACCGTAACCATCATGCAATTTTCGGCATCGCCGAAGAACAGTTCTACCAGGACGCAGGCAAGCACAGCCTCAGCGTTTTCAACCAGAGTTGCTCAACACCCGTAGGCCCTGCAGCAGGACCCCATACCCAGTTGGCACAAAACATCATCGCCAGCTATCTTGTTGGAGGCAGATTCATTGAATTGAAGACTGTCCAGGTCATGGATACTCTGGAAATCGACAAGCCGTGCATCGATGCACGTGACGAGGCATACAACGTTGAATGGTCAACCGAGTTCACGCTTCCCAAGGCTTGGGATGAGTATGCCAAGGCTTGGATCATTCTGCACCTGCTCGAGGCAGCAATGCACAAAGGAAAGTTTGAGAAACCTTCCTTTATCTTTAATATGTCTGTTGGGTACAACCTCGAAGGCATCAAGACGCCGAAGATGCAGCAGTACATCGACTCCATGATCGATGCACGCAAGGACGAGCGGTTCAACGAGTATCTCAAGGAACTGGAGGCAATGCTCGACGAAGGTCTCTTCGAAGGCACCCCATGGGAAGGCCTTGAGAAGAAACTGAAGGGCATCAGCACCAAGATCAGTGCAAACATCAGCCCCTCTACCACCTTGAGCACCATGCATGGCTGTCCTCCGAAAGAGATCGAGGCCATCTGTACCTACATGCTTACCGAGAAGAAGGTCGACACGTTCGTCAAGCTCAACCCCACCTTGCTCGGTTTTGACGCGGTGCGCAAGATCCTTGATGACCTCGGCTTCAACTACATCACCCTGACCCGTGAGAACTTTGAGCACGACCTGCAGTATTCGGATGCCATTGCCATGTTGCACCGCTTGGTGGACCTTGCCAAGAAAGAGGGCAGGGGCTTTGGTGTCAAGCTCACCAACACCTTGGGCTCGGTGAATGACCAGGGCGTGCTTCCCGGCAACGAGATGTACATGTCCGGCCGTTCCCTGCTTCCCATCTCCACGACAGTTGCAACCAAGCTGAGCAAGGAGTTCGAGGGCAAGCTTCCCATCTCCTACAGCGGCGGAGCAACCGCCTTTACCGTCAAGGATCTGTTCGAGAGCGGTATTCGCCCGATTACCTTGGCTACCGATATGCTCAAGCCCGGTGGGTACACTCGCCTCAAGCAGATGGTGGAGATCCTGAACACCAGCAAGGCTTGGTCGATGGACGGCATCGATCTGAAGAAAGTTGAAAAGCTTTCCGAAATTGCCCGCACCACTGATTTCGAAGTAACCGGCAAGGAGTTCCGCGGTGAAGATACGATCAAGATCGGTGAGAAGCTCCCGCTCTTTGATTGTTATGTCGCCCCCTGTCAGGTCGCTTGCCCGATTCATCAGGATGTTCCTGAGTACGTGCAGTTGGTTGGCCAGGGCCGTTACGGCGAAGCTCTTGCCCTGATTTATGACAAGAACGCGCTTCCCGCCATCACCGGTCATATCTGTGACCACCAGTGCCAGCTTCATTGCACCCGTATGGATTATGAGGGTGCGGTGCATATCCGTGACATGAAGCGCATTGCTGTGGAAAACGGCTTTGAAGAGTTCAAGAGCATGTGGGAAGGTCCCACTGACAAGACAGATGTGAAAGCTGCTGTCATCGGTGCAGGACCTGCCGGCCTCAGCGCCGCCTACTTCCTCGCCCGCGCTGGCTTCGACACCTCAGTGTTCGAACGTGAGGAGAGCGCCGGTGGTGTGGTTCGCCATGTCATTCCTGGCTTCCGTCTTCCGGTCGAGGCGATTGAGAGCGATGTCGAGTTCATCAAGGCTCATGGGGTGCAGTTCAGCTTTGGGGTTGAGACCGAGAAGATGACCGTAGAAGCCCTGAGAAACGAAGGGTACTCCTATATCTTCTATGCAATCGGCAGTGAAGTGGACAACGATATCCCGTTGGTGGGTGACAGAAGCCGCGTACGGCCTTCTCTCTCCTTCCTCGCTTCTTACCGCAAGGATCCTTCCACACTTTCGCTTGGCAAGAACGTGGTGGTCGTCGGTGGTGGAAACACTGCAATGGACAGCGCCCGCGCAGCCTTGCGCATTCCTGGCGTCGAGAAAGTTTCGGTCATCTACCGCAGGACAGAGAATGAGATGCCTGCTGACCACGAAGAGTATGGACTTGCCAAAAAGGAAAACATCGAGTTCATCTTCCTTGCCAATCCCGAACGCTTCGACGGCAATGTCCTGACCGTTCGCAAGATGGCTCTTGGTGAAAAGGATGCCAGTGGCAGAAGAAGACCTGTTGCCACCGAGGAGACCTTCACCATTGAGGCTGACACCATGATCACCGCAATCGGTGAGCATGCCGATACCGAGAAGCTCACCTGGTATGGCGTACCTGTAAATGAGAAGGGCTGGCCCATCGCCAACGAGGAGACCAAGGAATCGAAGATGGAAAATGTCTACGTCATCGGTGATGCCCAGAGTGGGCCTTCCACCGTCGTACGTTGCATCGCCAGCGCCAGAAGTGCAGTGGAAGCAGCCATCGACAAGATTCTCGGTCCCGAAGAGGAAGAGGAACACGGCTGTGGATGCGGTCATGACCATGACGAGGAGCACGAGTGCACCTGTGAGGACGGTTGTGATTGCGATGAGGACGATGATGAGGAAATGACGGACGAAGAACGTGTCGAGTTGGAAAATGACGAGAACGAGTTCTTCGCTGAGGTAGCAGACAAGAAGCGCAAGATTCTTTCCTCCAAGGCTTTTGGGGACAAAGAGTTTGCCGCAACTGAAGCTGCACGCTGCCTTGAATGTTCCTACCTGTGCAACAAGTGCGTCGACGTATGTCCGAACCGGGCTAATGTGGCCATTGATGTACGGAATACCGGAATTTTTTCCGATCCGTTCCAGATTCTCCACCTTGATGCCTACTGCAACGAATGCGGCAACTGCGAGACTTTCTGCCCGTATGACGGTGGTCCGTATCGCAAGAAGTTCACCCTGTTCAGTCTCAAGGAAGACTTTGAGAACTCGGAGAACAGTGGCTTCTACGCTGAAGGTGAGGATATCCTGATTCGTCTTGATGGCAAGATTTACCAATGCTCCATGGATGCTGATGGGATTCTGACCGGGGATGAGGAAGGAGTCACCGACGAAGTGGCTGCTTTGATCGAGGAAGTCTATACTTCATACAGCTACCTGCTTGGGTATGTTGAAGCGTAAGGAACAGGACATGGCTACTACAGTAATTACACATGTACGGGTAATGCAGACAGAGATGCCTTTTTCCGTACAGGAAGATGTCGATATTGTCATTGTCGATGATGTGATCAAGGCGGTGGGCAAGGGTGCTGCTGAACAAGCTCAGGCCGACAAGGTGATTGACGGCAGGGGCAAGACGGTGATACCGGGCAATGTTTGTGCTCACCATCACTACTATTCCGGGCTTTCTCGGGGCATGCTGATTTCGGCCGGCCCCCAGAATGACTTCATCCAAGTCCTGAAAGAGTGGTGGTGGCGCCTCGATCGTGGCCTCGATGAAGAGGCTTGCTATTACAGCTCGCTCATCTGCTCGCTCGACGCGATTGCCGCCGGTACGACAACCTGCATCGATCACCACGCCAGTCCTTCCTACATCAAGGGATCGCTGGATACCATTGCCAAAGGCATGGAAGAGGTGGGTGTACGCGGTTCGACCTGCTATGAGGTTACCGACCGCAACGGTGGTATGGGTGAAGTTGAGGCTGGAGTGGAGGAGAACCTCCGCTTTGCCATGGCTTCCAAGAGCCGGACGCTCGTCAAGGGGATGATCGGGGGGCATGCTCCCTTCACCATTCCCGATGAAGGCCTGAAGCTGATGGCCGAAGCAATGAAAGAGAGTGGGGCAGGTATGCACCTGCACGTTGCTGAGGACAAGTATGACGTGGTTCACAGCCATCACATGTACAATCTGGACATTGTCGATCGGTTGGAGAAGTTTGGCCTCCTGACTGACAATTCCTTGCTGGTGCATGGCCTGTGGCTCAATGAGGCTGAGATCGAGAAACTCAATGCCCATGATTGTTTCTTCGCCCACAACGGACGGAGCAACATGAACAACAACGTTGGGTATTGCCAGAACATCCAGAAGGTGAAGAACCTTGTCATCGGTACCGATGGGTGTGGTGGCAACATGTTCGAGGAACTCAAGCTTGCCTTCTTCAAGCACAAGGACCAGGGCGGTTCCTGGTGGCCGAGCAACTATGTCTCAGCCCTCAATCGGGGAAACAGGCTGGTGGAGAAGTATTTTGATGGGAAGTTCGGCAAGGTTGAGGCCGGTTACAAGGCAGACCTTACCATTTGCGACTACCATGCTCCGACTCCGCTTGTATCCGACAATGCCGCCGGTCATTTTGTCTGGGGTATGAGCAGCAACTGTGTGGAAAGTGTCATGGTCAACGGAAAATTGGTGATGGAGAATCATCAGTTCCCGGGCCTTGATGTTGAGCGTATCTACGCTGAGGCAGCCAAGGTTGCCAAGCGCGTATGGGAAAAAGTGGATAAAATCGCTCCGTAAAGAAGAGCGACGATGATGGATATGACCAAACGGTCAAAGGGGAAAAGCAAGATGACAATTCAGGAACAGATCAGGGCTAAGGCCGCAGAGTACCGTGATTACACGGCTCTCAATCTCTCAAAAATGGTGCAGACCAAGAGCTACAGCTCCCAGGAAGAGGATGTCTGCCGCCTCATCGTCACCCTCTGCGAAGAGGCAGGATTTGATGAAGTGCGCATTGATGGACTTGGCTCGGTTATCGGGCGTGTGGGCAATGGTCCCAAGAAGCTCGCTTTCGATGCTCATATCGATACTGTTGAAGTAGGAAATCTCAAGAACTGGGACTTCGATCCGTTCAGTGGCGAGATCAAGGACGGAAAGGTTTTCGGACGCGGTACTTCCGACCAGAAGGGTGGCGCTGCATCAATGATCACTGCCGGCCGCATTCTCAAGGAACTTGGCTACGGTGGTGAGTATACTGTGTATTTCACCTTCACCGTCATGGAAGAAGACTGCGACGGTATGTGCTGGAAGTATCTGATCGAGGAAGAGAATTTCCGCCCCGATCTGGTGGTTTCCACCGAGCCGACCAGCTGCCGCCTCTATCGTGGTCACCGCGGTCGCATGGAGATCCGCGCGATTCTCAAGGGTATTTCCTGCCACGGCAGCGCACCTGAGCGCGGCGTCAGTGCAGCCTACAAGGCAGCAAAGGCAGCTCTCGCCATCGAGCAGCTGAACAATGACTTGCAGCCGGATGAAGAGAAGTTCCTTGGAAAGGGAACCATCACGGTCAGCCAGATGGACGTCAAGGGCCCCAGCCAGTGTGCTGTTGCCGACTATGCCATGATCTATTGTGACCGCCGGCTGACCTGGGGTGAGGATGCAGATCTGGCCATCAGCCAGGTTCGTGAGTACATCTCCAAGGCAACCGGTGACGATCCCGCTTCCATCGTGGTCGAGATGCCCAACTACGAGAAGATCGGCTGGACCAAGAAAGAGTATTCTCAGGAACTCTACTTCCCCACCTGGAAGATCGATGCCGATCATCCATTGGTACAGGCTGGTGTTGCAGGGCATGAGGCTCTGTTCGGCAAGAAGCCGGTCGTTGACAAGTGGACGTTCTCAACCAACTTGGTTGCAACCACTGGTAGACACAAGATTCCCGCAATCGGTTTCGGACCTGGCGATGAAGCCCAGGCTCACGCACCGAACGAGATCAATCGCATCGATGATCTGGAAATCTGCGCAGCATTCTACGCCATGCTTCCGTACTCGTTGGAGAAGTAAGCCAACAGGTACAAAGGATTGCTTGGATATGCTACACTACAGCCACAGGGCATTTGCCTTGTGGCTGTTTGAAGCTTTCCCTGCCTTTATGTAAAAAAATATATAATGGTAGGAGTGTGGAGCACAGGATGGGAAAGGGGCTCTTTCCTGTTCATCCATACCAACGATTGAAGACACCAAGGCAAAGACAGCGACCCCCTTTCGCTGCATGCCTTCCTTGCGGAACAGCCCGCATGCCGTACCCATGTATTGCAGGATAGTTGCTGAGCAACCAAATATGATAACCTGTCGCTTCCTGCAGAATAAGGAGATATGAAGGCATGAGTTCCTCGCTTCTCTTACAGAACATATACTGTCTCCAACCAACGTTTGACGGGCCCCAGTATCATGGTGCCGATCTTCTGATCGTCGGAAACAAGGTTGAGGCGATTGCCCCTAATGGGGGTTTGCGTGCTACTGGCAAGGTTCGCACCATCGACTGTTCACGTCACGTAGTTATCCCCGGTTTGGTGAATACACACCACCATTTCTACCAGACGCTGACGCGAAACCATCCTGCAGTTCAGAATGCCAAGCTTTTTGATTGGTTGAAATTCCTGTATGAAGTCTGGAAATATGTTGATGAGGATGCCGTGTATTACTCTTCCATGCTTGCCATGGCTGAGCTCATGAAGACCGGCTGTACTTTGACAACTGACCACCACTACCTCTATCCGCGCTCATTCAAGGGTGACCTGATGGGATTGCAATTTGAGGCAGCTGATACCTTGGGCATGCGATTCAGTCCCACCCGCGGCTCGATGAGCCTGAGCAAGAAAGACGGCGGCCTGCCTCCCGACAGCGTCGTACAGACAGAAGATGAAATATTGAGCGACAGTGAACGTTGTATCAAGACCTACCACGACAGCGCTCCTGACGCCATGCATAAGATAGCCCTTGCTCCCTGCAGTCCCTTCAGCGTAACCAAGGAATTGATGAAGGATACCGCAGCGCTTGGGAGAAAGTACGGTGTGCGTCTGCATACCCACCTCTGCGAAACCTACGATGAGGCGGATTTCTGCCAGTCCATGTACGGGATGCGCCCTGTGGAGCTGATGCAGGAGTGCAATCTCATCGGAGAGGATGTGTGGTATGCCCATGGCATCCATTTCAACGATGAGGAACTGAAAGTGCTCAAAGAGACCGGTTCCCACATCGCTCATTGTCCCAGTTCCAACATGCGCCTTGGAAGCGGCATCTGCCGAGTCAAGGAGATGAAGGAGATGGGCATCAACGTTGCTTTGGCAGTTGACGGAAGTGCCAGCAATGACAGCTCGGATATGCTTGCCGAAGTTCGTCAGGCCCTGCTCTTGCAGCGGGTGCGGTATGGCTCAGATGCCCTTACGGCAAACGAAGCCTTCACCATCGCAACCGAGAACGGAGCGAAGCTGCTCAACTTCTCCCAGGTCGGCCGACTTGAGAATGGCTGGGCTGCCGATCTTGCAATCTTTGATGTTTCTACGCTTCCCTATGCAGGGAGCCACAGTGATCCGGTGGCAAGTCTGCTTTTCTGTGGTACCAACCACAATACCGATTATACGATCATCAACGGAAAGGTCGTGGTCGACCACGGACAGTTGGTCGGCTTTGATGAACAGGAGCTTGCGGACAAGGCGAATGCCATCAGCAAGCGGATGCTTGAGAAAGCAGAAAGACAGGAGGCTGTATGATACAGGAATATCTCGTAGCAACCGATACCGAAGATGCGCTGAAACTGAAGCGCAACAAGAATAAGAGTGTGTTCTACGCCGGTGGAACGGAAATCAATCGTCTCAATTCGAAGGTCGATGCAAAGGTGGCCATCAGCCTTGCAAAACTTGGACTTGATACCATCACCGATGAGGGATCGTACATCCGAATCGGAAGCATGGTTACCCTGCAGAAGCTGGTGGAATCAGAGCTGGTACCCCAGTGGCTCAAGGATGCGGCCCTCTTTTGCGGGAGTTTCACCCGCAGGAATATGGCGACGATCGGGGGGAACCTCGCCCTGATGAGCGACCATTCCTACCTTGCTCCGGCTTTGCTTGCATCACGTTGCCGCTTGCTCACCGCAAACCTCACCGAGGGTGGTGCGTACAGCGAAGACAATATTCCCATCAGGGAATACCATGCATATCACCAGCAGTTCAGTGGGACGCTGATTCTCGCAGTCAGTCTCTCCAAGGACAGCAGGTATGTCGGAACCTCCCGTTTTGCAAACAGTTCCCAGAACAGTGCAGCAGTCACGGTAGGCTTTGGTGCCACCCAGAATAGCGAGCAGGTCATTGACCATGTTCGTGTATTCGCAGCGGTGCACGGCAGTGCAGTGCAACGTCTCAATGCTGTTGAGAACGCCATCGAGAATGGAGAGCTGACTACCCCTGCTGATGTGCAAATGGCAGTACAACAGTCTCTCTCTGCTTTGGATGACTATGTTGGAAGTTCTGCTTACAAGCGCTACATCGCCAGTGAGGGTGTCGCCCAACTTTTCGCCGCATTTCTGAAAGGAGACGCCAAATGAACAAGATCAGCTTTACCGTAAATGGAAAGAACCATAGCATCGCCTGTGAGCAGGCTGAGTCTTTGCGCTCTGTCTTGGTGCGCCTGGGATACCAGAGTGTTCGGGACAGTGACGACAAGGAAGGCTTTGCCGGAAGTGATACCGTCATCTACAATGATGTCCCTGTGTATGCGAACCTGATGCTTGCCCAGCAGGCTGATGGCGCTGAGATCAGGACAGCGGAATCCCTGGGAAACAGCCGCAACCTCCACGTGGTACAACAGGCCATGATTGACGCCGGTGTGGTGCAGAGTGCATACAATGCCCCAGCCGCTGCGTTGCTTCTTGCCTGGTTGCTCGAGCATGTCAGCAACCCGACCCACGAGCAGATTGATGAGGTGCTCAGTGGCATCTTCATCCGCGATACGGGCTATGAGCACTACTATCTGGCAGTGAAGCTTGCAGTGGAAAGGATGCAGACCGGCTCCTACAAGAGCGAGATTGCTCCTTCCTTCCGTGAAAATCTTGCCTATGTGGGAAAGCCCAAGGGGAAGGTAGACGGACCACAGTTGGTTGCTGGGGAAAGCTCCTTCGTTGAGGATCGCGTCCTGCCCGGTTACCACACCATGGTGCTTCTCAGAAGCCCCTATGCCCATGCCTACATCAAGAAGATCGATGTCAGCAAGGCCTTGGCGATGGACGGTGTGATCAGTATCATCACCCATGAGAACTGTCCTGATGTATTCTACATGCAGGCCGGTCAGGGCAACCCTGAGCCCAGCCCGCATGACCGCAGGCTCTTCAACCGCAAGGTCCGTCACGTCGGCGATCGTGTTGCTGCAATCGTTGCAGAAACCGAAGAGCAGGCAGTCGCAGCCCGCGCTGCCATCAAGGTCGAGTACGAAGTGCTCAAGCCGGTCTTTACCGTGGAAGAAGCGATGGCTGAAGGTGCCCCGCTGGTCCACAACGGGGTGGTTGAGTACCGTGCAGGAGCCCCTGCAGATCTTGACGAGTACAACAAGAGTGCAGATCCCCGGGATGGAAAGGTCATCTACCAGTTCCCGTTGCACGGGGATATCCGCCACAACGTCGCTTCTGCCGCGCACGGCAAGATTGGTGATGTGGAGAAGGGCTTCAAGGAAGCTGATGCAGTGGTCGAGCGCACCTACCAGACCAGCCAGATCCAATGCACGCCGCTTGAGCCGCACATCTGCTATGCGAAGATCGACGGTGGACGGCTGGTTGTGCACGCGTCCACGCAGGTTCCCTACCACGTACGCCGCATTGTTGCTTGGGTTTGCCAGATTCCCGAGAACAAGATCCGCGTCATCAAGGAACGCGTCGGTGGCGGCTATGGTTCCAAGCAGGACATCCTGGTTGAGGATCTGGTAGGGTATGCAACCTGGATCACCGGCAAGCCGATTCTCTATCGCAACACTCGTGAAGAGGAGTTCATCGCCAACTCAACCCGTCATCCGATGCGTGTCACCGTGAAGATGGGAGCGAAGAAAGACGGTACGATCACTGCAGTCTATATGGACGTTCGTGCAAACACCGGACCGTATGGAAACCACTGTCTGACCGTTCCGATGAATGCTTGTTCGAAGACCTTGCCGCTTCTCAAGTGTGACAACATGAAGTTCGATGTCATCACCTACTATACCAACATTCCGCCTACCGGAGCCTATCAGGGGTATGGTGCCCCGAAGGGTACCTACGGGCTGATGACCTGTATGGCAGAACTGGCCGACCAGCTGGGCATCGATTACTACGAGATGGCCATGAAGAACAAGGTTGAACCCGGCTATATGCTTGAGATCCTCAAGGGTCTTGGCGAGGGTCGTGAAGGAAAGGTTGTTCCTGTTGGCTCCTGCGGTCTTGATGAAGCACTCACCAAGGGTGCGCAGATGATCGAATGGGGCAAGAAAGAGAAGTCTGATGATCCTGACTGGAAGATCGGCAAGGGCTTTGCCATGATCCAGCAGGGAAGCGGTCTTCCTGGGCTCGACCATTCCAATGCCTGGGCAAAACTGCTGACCGATGGAACGTTCCAGATTTTCAGCGGCGGTGCCGACCTGGGAACTGGTTTGGATACCATCAGTGCCAAGATGATCAGCGAAGCATTCTGTGTTCCGTTGGATCTGGTGACCGTCACCAGCGGCGATACCGACAGCTGTACGTTTGACACCGGTGCGTATGCTTCCAGTGGTACCTACTTCAGCGGCGGAGCTTCCTATTTGGCAGCAGAGGACCTGAAGAAGAACCTTCTGGATGAAGCAGCCTACCAGATGGAGGAAAAGGTTGAAGACCTCATCCTTCGTGCTCCCGGCGAGGTGTACAGCACCAAGACAGGCAAGACGCTCACCTATGCAAAGCTCAGCCATGATGCCCTGACGGGTACTGGACGCGGGCAGGTGATGGGAAAAGCTTCCTTCACCACCGGGCACAACTCCATTCCGTACGGTGCTCACTTCGTGCAGGTAGCGGTGAATGTACGTACCGGTCAGGTCAAGGTGCAGAAGTACTATGCCCTGCAGGATGCCGGCACTCCGATCAATCCCGAACTCGCCCTGTGCCAGATGTACGGTGCTGCGCTCAAGTCCATCGGTCATACGCTCTATGAGCAGATGATCCTGGATGAGAACGGGGTCTGTGTGAATCCCACCCTCTCTGAGTATGGGGTACCTATGATCAGCGAGAAGCCCGAGGATTTCAAGGCGGTTCTGATCGACATCAATGATGAGGTCGGCCCGTATGGAGCTAAATCCATCAGTGAGATTGCGACCAATGGGGCAGCCCCTGCAATTGCCATTGCAATTCACGATGCTGTAGGTATCTGGATGCGCAACTGGCCGTTCTCACCGGAGAAAATCCTGAAGGAACTCGGAAAGATCTAACAATACTTGCAACAAACTGCAACAATTAATCTAGACAGCGGCACTTCCTCATGGTATAGTGTCGTTGTCTGGATTTTTTATGAACAATACCACTGGAGGTTTCCCCAACATGAAGGACAAAGCCACTATTAAGCAGATGATTGAGGAGCTTAAGACCCTCAAAACCGACAACATGTATCTCAATGACTTCTTCCACACCTGGAAAGAGTCCGACGATGAGATTGCTGCCACATTCCAGGTAGCAGAGGTTCTTCGTGCACTGCGCGAGAACAACATTTCCACCAAGGTGTTTGATAGTGGTCTCGGAATCTCCGTTTTCCGTGACAACTCCACCCGCACCCGGTTCAGCTTCGCAAGCGCCTGCAACCTGCTTGGCCTCGAAGTCCAGGACCTCGATGAAAAGACCAGCCAGATTGCCCACGGTGAAACCGTTCGCGAGACGGCAAACATGGTCAGCTTCATGGCCGATGTCATCGGTATCCGCGATGATATGTACATCGGTAAGGGCCACACCTACATGAAGACCGTTGCCCAGGCTGTTCAGGAAGGATATGACGACGGCGTGCTTGAGCAGAGACCCACTCTTGTGAACCTACAGTGCGATATCGATCACCCGACCCAGTCCATGGCAGACATGCTGCACGTGATCAACCACTTCGGTGGCGTTGAGAACCTCAAGGGCAAGAAGGTTGCCATGACTTGGGCATACAGCCCATCCTACGGCAAGCCGCTTTCTGTTCCCCAAGGCATCATCGGCCTGTTCACCCGCTTTGGCATGGACGTAGTCCTTGCTCACCCCGAAGGGTACAATGTGATGCCTGAGGTTGAGGAAGTTGCCAAGGAGAACGCAAAGAAGAGCGGTGGTTCCTACAAGCGTGTTGAGTCCATGGAAGAGGCTTTCAAGGATGCAGACATCGTCTATCCGAAGAGCTGGGCTCCCTTTGCCGTCATGGAAGAGAGAACCAAGATCGTTGAGCAGGGTGACCAGGAAGCACTGAAGGCTCTTGAGAAGTCCTGTCTGGCTAACAATGCAAAGTTCAAGGAATGGACCTGCACTGAAGACCTCATGAAGACCACCAAGGACGGAAAGGCTCTGTACATGCACTGCCTGCCTGCTGACATCACCGGTCTTTCCTGCAAGGAAGGTGAGGTTGAGGCTTCTGTGTTCGACCGCTACCTGGTGCCCCTCTACAAGGAAGCCAGCTACAAGCCGTACATCATCGCAGCCATGATCTTCCTGGCCAAGTTCCAGAATCCCTCCGCAAAGCTCGAGGAGCTGCTGGAGACTGCTGTGAAGAGGATCAAATAAGTAGTTTCAATACCTTTGATACCAAGACGAGCCGGAAGCAATTCCGGCTCTCTTGTATATTCAGGCCTTTTGCTCCACGAATTGGATTTTCACCCCATTGGGATCGAGAACGTAGAAGAACCTGATGTGTGGATTGGGAGCGAAGGGGCCAGCATAGATATCCAACCCTTGTTCCTTGATGAAGGTAATGTGCTCGTCGAGGTTCTGAACAGCAAAACCGAGGCTGATGTTCTTGCTGAACTCTCCGACCTTCTCGCCCTTGTGAGCGATGAGCTCCACTTTTGTCCCCTCACTGCCCAAGAAGGCTAATTCGGTCTGTTCTGAGCTTTGTACACGCCGAATAAGGGGCAGAGAGACGATGTTCTGGTAGAAAGCCAGGCTCTCTTCCATGTTCCGTACCGTGATGGTTGTCCAGAGAAATTGCATAGTGATGACCTCACATTGAAAGATGATGTACCGCCAAAAAGGCAGTGGAACACGCAGCTTGGAGGTTGAAGCCTCCGCTTTCCCCATCATAGTCGAGCAATTCACCACAGAAGTACACCCCTTTCTGCAATGTCGATTCCATGCGTTTGCGATCGACCTCTGCGAGGCTGACTCCTCCAGCGGTGACCATTGCAGATTGGAAGCCCTTGACCGAAGAGACGGTGAAGGGATGATCAGTGATCAGGCGAACCAATTGTTGGCGGTGTTGCTTGCCCAGTTCTCCTGCCTTGATCTCTGTCGGCAGGGAGAGGGAGGAGAGGAGGGTGTGCGCGAGAGAAGAGGCGAGTCCGGCTTCCTTGAGCAGTGAGGAGACCTGCTTCCTTGGCTGTGCAAGCAGGAGTGCATGCATCTCCTGTTCCGCCTTCGCCTTGTTTGGGCAACTGAGCAGGGACAGGGTGATACGGTCTCCTTTCAGAATTGCTCGTGAAGCGGTGAGGATGACCGGACCGCTGAGACCGTCATGAGTGAACAGCACATCCCCCACTGCCTGCGCATAGCGTTTCGGTTCCCCTTTGCGAAAGAATTCCACCGACACGGAACGCAGCGAGTTCCCCGCAAGGTGACGATAGGGATAGTCCTCGATGGCAATGGCGGCAAGCCCGCTTTTTGGCGGAACGATCGTGTGTCCCAGTGCTTTTGCAAGCTGGTAGCCGCTGCCGTCACTGCCGGTTCGTGGATAGCTCATGCCGCCAGTAGCCAAAAGAATGTTGCGTGTTTCGTAGGTGCTTCGGTTTGTTTCGAGCAGAAAGGTGTTGTTTTCCGTTCTTCTGATACTCTGCACCTTGGTATCGAGGGTGATGGCAGCTCTGCTTTCCTGCACCAGAAAGTCCCTGATCTGGTGGGCATCAAGACTCTTGGGAAAAACTTTCCCATCCTCACGTACCACCAGGGGGCAGCCCCGCTCCTCAAACCAGGAAAAGAGCGCTGAAGGGGGAAGGGTCTGTAAGGCGGGCAAGAGGAAGTTTCGCTGTTCCTTGCTGCCGAAGTGAGTGAGGAAATCATGAGCAGAAAGGGTATTGGTGATATTGCACATTCCCCCGCCGGTGATGAGGAGTTTCTTACCCACCTCTGCTGTGTGCTCAATCAACAGGGCATTGCGTGTAGGAAGGTTAGCCGAAGCAAAGAGACCGCTGGCGCCCCCTCCGATGATGATCAGTTCATACATGTGCTCATCGTAGCAGACTCAGCCTCTTGTGTCTTGCTCTGGAGAGGAGTATATACAAGGAAGAGGGTCTGTATATGAGACGAATCGCGCTGTTCGCACTCCTACTCTTGATTCCCCTTTCCACCTTGAGTGCACTTCAGGGACTCAGCATCGAGACGTTCTATTGGAAGAAACAAGGCTCTCTTCTGGTCAACAATAGCAGGAGCGAGTATGACGGAACCGAACTTGAGGTGCTGCTTTCCAGCAGAACCCTCATGTATGACAGCTATGTCGTCTCCTTTTTCGGGGGAATCAACAAAGCAGTTTCTCTTACTGATGATGGCACGTCAGTTGATGTCAGCTCCTATCCCAATGCTTACTTCTACGGTATCGGAAACAGTGTCGTACTTCCCTTGGACTCTGCCCTGCTTTTGGAGATAGGGTGTTCCGTAACGTCAACGTATCTCCAGCACACCATCGGAACAACACACTACGATGTGCGCACCACTCATCTGAGGATCGGGGGGAAAGTGGGCATGGGAGAACTTGAGGGAGGCATGTTCACCGTAGGGCTGGAGTACGCCCTCCCCTTGGAGGGGAGAATCATAGCCGATGATGGAAATTCGACCGACCTATATAGGGTACTCCATTCAGGTTCGGCATTTGCCCTCTCGGCTGGCCTTGCCTTCCATATCTGATTACGATTGGTACCCATAATACGGCTTGAACCATGAGACGAAATTTTCCAAGCCCTGTTCCAACGTGGTGTCGGGTTTGAAATCGAAATCGGCCATGAGATCGGTGACATCTGCATAGGTCTGGTACACATCCCCATCCTGCATGGGAAGGTACTCCTTCACCGCCTCCTTGCCGAGACACTTCTCGAGGATCTCCACAAATTGGCTCAGGCGGACCGGCTTGTTGTTGCCGATGTTGTACACCTTGTACTGGTCTCCAAACTCGTTGGCTTTGGGGGGATTGGGAATGATGCGTTCCAGCGCTGCAATGATGTCATCGACATAGGTGAAGTCACGCCACATATCTCCCTTGTTGAACACCTTGATGCTCTTATTGTCCATGATGCGTCTGCTGAAGGAAAAATATGCCATATCTGGTCTTCCGTATGGGCCGTATACGGTGAAAAACCGCAGTCCGGTTGAAGGGAAGTGGTACAGGTGTGTATAGGCGTGGGCCATCAGCTCATTCGATTTCTTCGTAGCAGCATAGAGGCTCACCGGGTTGTCGACCTTGTCGGAGGTGGAGTAGGGTATCTTGCTGTTCAGTCCATATACAGACGAGGAAGACGCATAGACAAGATGCTTCACCTCATGGTGGCGGCAAAGTTCCAGGATATTGAGAAAACCCACGAGATTCGACTGCAGGTAGGCATACGGGTTGTCGATGCTGTAACGCACCCCAGCTTGGGCCGCAAGGTTTATCACGTAATCAACAGCGTGTCGTTTGAAGATGGCATCAAGTTCGGCATAGTTGGCGAGGTCCGTGCGATAGAATGTGAAATTTTCACAGGCGAGCAGCCTTAGTCGCTCCTCTTTCAGACTCACTTCATAGTAATCGTTGAGATTGTCCACTGCGATGACCGTGCATCCGAGAGAGAGCAATTTTCTCGCAAGATGAAAGCCGATGAATCCTGCAGCACCGGTGACAAGATAGACCTTTGAAGTATCCAACTGAACCAAATCCTTTCGCATTTCCTACTCCTCGCAAACGCCATTGTACCCGAGAACCTGCTATGTGGGTAGAGGGATAAAAAAGCTGGACCCCTTACGAGGTCCAGCGGTAAGAACAGAGCAATTGCTCTTAGAGGGCGCCAAAGAGAATCTTCAGCACGAACAGACCGAACACGACCCAAGTCATCATTGAGATATCCTTGGTCTTCTTGGTGAACAGCTTGAGCAGTACGAAGGAAAGAATACCGAACATGATACCATCGGCGATACTGTAGGCCACAATCATGAAGATGATGGTCAGGAAGGCCGGAATGGCTTCGGTCATTTCGTTCCACTCGATTTCCTTGACCGGGCTCATCATCATGACACCGACGATGATCAGGGCAGGAGCAGTGGCTGCGCTGGGGATTGAGCCAAAGAGGGGCTCAAGGAACAGCGACAGGGCAAAGAGGATTGCAACGACAAGTGCGGTAAGACCGGTACGGCCACCTTCGACGACGCCAGAGGAAGACTCGACGAAGGTCGTAACAGTGGAAGTACCGAGGATAGCACCAGCGGTGGTACCGATTGCGTCGGCGAAGAGGGCTTCCTTACAGTTGGGGATCGATCCGTCAGTCTGGACCATATCAGCCTTGGTTGCACAACCGATGAGGGTACCAACGGTGTCGAACATGTCAACAAAGAGGAAGGTGAACATGACAACGACGAAGTCGAGGCTCAGAATGTTGCCAAACTCGAACGGGAAGAAGTACGGGGCGGGAGGTACAAACGAACCGCCGGCATACTTGGTGATCCCAAAGGGGATGCCAATGATGGTAGTAATGATGATACCGATCAAGAGGGCGCCGTTCACCTTGTGGGCAAGCAGGATACCGGTGATGACCAGACCAATCATTGCTACGCCGGGAGCTCCCTTGAACCAATCACCATTGAGGGCGACCAAGGTTGCACCGTCGACGATGATACCAGCATTCTGCATACCGATGAAGGCAATGAAGAGTCCGATACCAACTCCGATTGCTTTCTTCAGGTTCGGGGGAATGCTGTTTACAATCGCTTCACGAATGTTGACTGCGGTCAGGATCAGGAAGATGATACCTTCCACGAATACTGCGGTCAGTGCAAACTGCCAGCTGTATCCCATTCCCAGTACGACCGTGTAGGCGAGGAAGGCGTTGAGCCCCATGCCCGGTGCGAGAGCGAACGGCAGGTTGGCCACCAAGGCCATGACGAGTGTGGCAATTGCAGACGCAATGGCGGTTGCTGCAAATACCTTTGAGAAATCCATTCCGGCGTCGGAAAGGATGCCAGGGTTGACGGCAAGAATGTAAGCCATGGTAAGGAAGGTGGTGATACCAGCCATAACTTCAGTCTTGACGGTCGTTTTTCGTTCTTTGAGCTTGAAAAACTTTTCCATCGATGCACTCCTTGCAGATGTTTTGAATATAGATATTCTAGCG
>Ga0265295_1004589_pt1 | contig 18455 bp, 12 predicted proteins | sample Munlansysbiofilm_FD_192503 | JGI IMG/M metagenome (GOLD analysis project Ga0265295, IMG submission 192503) | Leachate microbial communities from a municipal landfill in Southern Ontario, Canada - Methane capture system biofilm | ecosystem: Engineered > Solid waste > Landfill > Unclassified ...
CGGCAACTGGAAAGCATTGAAACAACAACTGGTAACAGGCTGTTATCAACCCTCACCGGTAAGGCGTGTTGAAATAGCTAAACCAGATGGCGGCACTCGTCAGCTGGGTATTCCAACCGTTACTGACCGTGTAATCCAACAAGCCATTGCCCAAGTATTAACACCTATTTTCGACTCTGATTTTTCTGAACACAGTTTTGGTTCAGTTCTTACATTCATTTTATCGCGTTGAGTAAGCTTTATGACTCCCTTTTAGCTGATTATTATCAAAATAAAACGCTCCACTAAACTCCTGTCGGCCATAATCATGATTTGAGGTAATTGAGCCTCCAATAACACCTCTCTCACCCAACAATGTCCAAACTATTTCAAAGCCATTCTCACTTAACATTTTTAAAAATGGTTCTTTTTTAACAAGTAAATGTGCTTTTGAAGCATGTATAGCTTCAGCTGCAAAGCAAACGATGGTACCGTTTTGATCCTTGAAACTACCTTCTATTTCCCCGTTCGTTAAGTCCATTTTTTCGAAGACCAAATTGCTTGGTTTCAAAAAGCTCAAAGTTTCTATTTTTGATTTATCGAACTCTTCTTCCCATAAATAATTAACAGAAGTAATACTAACATCAGCTATCTTAGCTCTGGACTCTTGGTCTGATACCGAGGTCCAATCTGCGCCACCATAATAATCGGATTTAAAAAACTGGAATGCTTCGGACCAATAGAACTCTCTATTAAATAATTGGTACCTATCACTGCCTTCAGGCATCCAGCTGCCCATGAAATGTTGGTTTGATGCCCAGTCTCTAAAATTTTCAAATTCTTCTACTTTAACGATATAACTTCTGATATGGCTCCAAACCTCTTTTCTTGGATGCTCCCAGTCATCATTGCCAATAATTTTGGGCTCTTTCCAAGATGGATAACTTTCTAATATCAACCATTCATCACCGTTGTTGTCTCTAACTTCAATCAAACCATATGGATTAGTTATTGTAGTAGAGCTTTTAACCCATTCTTCATAAGAGCAGTCCCAATCAAATACTTCATCATTAATCCACCACATGTCTTGATTGCTTATCACCTTAGTTCCTGTTTTCTTGAGTAAGATCGTAGGATCTATATCTCTTACGTAAGGCTCCCATGAGCCTTGATATGGGCTTTCCTTTCTTTCGTCACCATAGCCCTCAAACCGAATGAAATTATCAGCTAGCTTTGCCATATATTCATAATAAGCAATCCATTGATACTTCTTACCAACCCGCTCTTGAAATGATTCTCGACGACCACGGCCAGTTCCTATTTGTCGGTCAAAATCACCATGTTTGTCAGGATCCCAACCTAAATCTAAAACTCGCTTAAATATAAATCGTTCAGCTATTCTAAGATCAAAGTGTTTATCCGTTTCCAGTAAGTTATTATTGTGATCAAGGTATGGCTCTATATTATTCTCAAAGTCAATTAATAAGTCGCCCGGCAAAGACTTCTTAAAAATTAGTTTGTTCGCGTTTATTTCATCCTGGTCTTTTCTGCCTATTGCGCTATCAAACCTAATTGTAGTGTCACCAAATGTAATTTCTTCGACTTTATCATCATAAATGATAGGGTCTGTAGCGTCATATAGCTCTTTCTGGATGTCAGTTAATTTACTTTGGAACGTTTTAAAAACTTTTTTACGGTCGACAGGTATTTCACCAAACTTGCAACCTGACCAATCCGAGTGATTATGATTTGTTCCTATTGTATATCGAGAGAAATCACCACCTCCCATAATAGATCTCCAGAGTGCCCAGTAAGGGTCTCTGTCATAAAGGGACTCTAATTCTTCTTTTGTAGGAATCTCACCAGGCCAACTACTATTGTATGGAGGTTTAGTCTTAGCCAGTTCAACATCGTCAAGCACCAGCCCAGAGTAAATAGAAAATTCAATGATCTCTCTCGCATAATCTCTGAGTAAGATATTTGGATACACATACTCAGCACAAAATACTTTTTGATAAACAGTTTCGGCTAAACATTTTAATTCCTGAATGTTATTAGTTCGTAATGTACAGCCTAATGCAACTGCAAATATTCTTTCCCAAACATAAGGGTCATTCACCCCGTCAAACTTATCTATTATTCTTATCAAAATAGAGATTCTATTTTCTAGTAAACTAACTAAGGCCTTAGTAGAACAATCGCGAAGTTCTCTATTGCTCGAAGTTAAAAACCAACATAAACTAGTTGCCACCAACTCGATTGATTCGTCTGAAATGTAGCTTTTATCTGTTCTAGCCCACGCCCAATCTATTAGGTGCCTAAACGCAGAATCTTCACTATATTTATATTTAAGTTGTGTAGTCCAAAATGCATCTCGATCGGCTAAAGTGTGTTGTATTAACCAACGATGCAAGAAATTAGCATTAAAGGGGTGATCAACTAACCCTGAAATAGACATTATTGTTTCTAGAAAAAGATCAAAGCTATTATTATACCCAAACACTTGCTCGTTGATGAAAGGCTTAATTTTTTCTAAATTAATAGCGTTGATATCGCGCCACACCAAGCTTTCAATAAATGCTTCTTGTAAATTATGATTATCACTAAACTCCGGCAATAATTCATAAAGCTCTTTCCCAAATTTTTCTGGTAATTGAATGGATAGCGCCTCTACTATCCCCGAGTGTCTGTAAAAGTTATATTCATCTTTAAAATAACTTTTCAGGCGACCATCAGTTTTAAATTCATTTTCGATATTTTCAACATCGTCTAATAAAAACTTAACCGTTAAATGATCATCAAACCTTTCAAAAGCCACATACACCACTTCCTCGGTAGAGTTATCATCATTTCTAACTATGCCTTTAGTCAGTAATCCTTCATCAATTAAGGCGCTAAGAAAATTCTTATCAGCAATATAATCATTAACAGCAGATTGAACCGCTGTATGAGCATCTTTAAGTGAAATATTACTACTACCGATACTCAATTTAACTTTTACTATTTCGTTGAGGGCGTCTCTTACAAGGGGGAAGCTGGGGTCGAAAGCGTATTTTTTAGGTGATGCTAATGACTTATTTACTCCTTCCACTAAAAAATTCAGAATATTTGAAATACCATTAAACCCAACAGGCACTCTAGTTAAGCCATTTTTCTTAATTCCCTCACACAACAATTTAAGAAATAGAGGGTTTTTAAACTCTGGGTTAAGGTTTGGTGACGATGGCTTCTCTATATTGTAATAGTCATAAAATAAATTAACTGCCCCCAACTCGACATTTTTAAACCCAATATGCTCATGCACTTCAAAATTATTGCGCTCCAAGTTATCATCTGAAATTGTCACACTTCTATATGTTGTTCTGACTGACAGGACTAGACCTAGCCATTCAAACTCCTTGATTTCATCCACAAAACTGTTGATATTGTCATTCCAGAATTTGTTGCCATTTCCTTCATTTATAGCATCAATAAAGATTAAGACTCTATTTCCTGTTTTTTGACCTAATAAATTCAGCTTTTCTAGAAACTCACGAGAAGTAATTTTAAGCTGTAACCTCTTAAAGATTTGTGACCAAGGCGATTCATCTAAAGTAAGTTGTTGCCCTAGTATAAATAGAGAAGGATAACCCGAGGCAATTCGTGTTTTAATCACGTCAGCAAGTAAATGAGACTTACCTATACCAGCTTTTCCTTCGAGAAGTAAGAATGGGTTGTTAGCTAACTTGACTGTTGTTGAGTTAATAAATGCAAGTAAATTATTGCACGCATTATCAAGATCCCGAAGCTCTCTCAAAGTTGATGAATACTTATCGCTGTAGTGATTAGTTTTACCTTCTTTTTTTGCCTCTTCCCGTAACTCCCACAATACTGATTCCGACTCATTAATGGCTTCTAGGCACCTGGAAGCATTATCAATAAACTTATTCGTTGGAACTTCACTTAATTTATAAATGTCGATTTCTTGATAGAGGTTAGAGATATTGTTTAACGACTGAACTATTACGGATAATGGTGTAGCAATTTCATCACATTGGCGAAGTTTATTTCCTTTTATAAGAAAACTATCGATGTGCGAATAAAACATATCAGAAAATGTTTGGGTCCTACCAAGGCCCTCAAATACCTTTGCAGTATCAAGTTTTACGTTTAATTCAGGTGTATATCGTCCACCCAGATCAGCAATTGCTTGTCTGTTTTTCTCATTTAACCAATCATCACTCAAGTGAAAAGTTAGCTTCTCATCTATAGATCGCAACAAAAGTTTAATTTGAATAAGTTCGTCATTGATATCGAATATTTTTTCTTTATAGTTTTCTTCGATATGGAGGCTTTTTAACGTTTTGCAATTATTTATTTTAAGAGTAAGAATCGCATAAAAATTCTCAAGTTGATTTTGAGTTGGAGGAAGTATGCTTGGATAATCACTAAACTTATTCAATAACTCAGTTTTATCGGGCAACTCTGCAAATAGAATATATTTGTTTAATACATCAAATAATAGCTGAGAGTGATAAAATAGAACTTTACCTGACTCAATTGGATATTCGACTTCAAACTCTGTAGTTGTTTCTTCTATCAATTGATAGAGTCTGTCTACATATCTTTGCTTGGGGAAAAGCATCTTGCGAAGCCACCCGTACCCTTCCTGAGATATAAATTGGTCTACAAATTTTGTAGCAACGTAATAAGTTACTCCGCCAACTGCTATTGTGACAGGTTCCATTTTTATCGATCCTAAATTCTTATAAATTTGTTAAAGCCTCGTGACCTCTATGAGATGCTACATTCCACTGAAAAAGAACCAAACAGAGGTTGCTCCTATTCGTTGTTTGGTATATTCGTAGCCTTCTCTGTCTGTTTTTAAATTGCGAGTTTCCGACCAAAGCTTTGTGTCAATGTATTAACCTTGATTAGCAAACTAAAAAATTATCAAATCTAAATTTCTCTTTGTAATACTTGATACAGGCTCACTAAGCGGTATAGCTGAGGAAAAAGGTTCAAGTTCTGAAAATTTAGCTTGAACATTTCTCTGTGGAGTACATTTTTTCCTGAATTTTTTAATTTACGATCGAACATTCTATTTTCTATGAGGCATAACGCCTCAAACACCGGCATGGTGAAGTTGGCGGCTTTTTTGGAAAAAAGGTGTCTGCTTTATTATGTCCGCGTACTTTGACTTGTGTACGCCCAGCATGGGCATGAACTAATGAGGTGCAAGTCCTCCGCAGGAAGGTCACCATCCTTAGCGATTTATGATCGTTATTAGATGTTAACTACTAGCGAATGGCAAGGGCAGCTCCGCGAGGAGTTGTCTGAAGGAAGCCGGACACAAAGCTTCGAGCTGATGAACAAAAACATCATATGAGGCGTAGGCTGAAGGCGAGTTGACACAAGACAACGAAGCTATGTGATCTAACGGCCACCGTAAATGATGCAGTAGTGCAGTAATAGTAGTAAGAAACTTAATGCGGCTGGGCGTTCATGTGCAAGCTGCAGTTGCATACGGCATTACCAGCAAAGGCCCATGGCGTAGTTCCAAAACTTTGGGAATTAATCAGACGTTATCAAATGCTTACTTAAAACCTCAGGGTCTGTACGAATTGCGCGATGGTTGGATTAAGCTTCACTATTCTTAGTGAAACGCCCTGTGCGGAGCTGCATGCTGGGTGTTGTGGGGCTGAGGGCTAGAAACCCTCGGCTACCCGATTAGAGCTATTTTATACACTCATCAACCAAGTATTGAGCACGTATAATTCTTGCAGATCTAGAGTGTGTTGATTGGTACATACATGAATAGTATTTTGCATACGGTGAGGAAGGGTTTTTCTTTGCATCCATTACATTATCTTCTAATACTTGTAACCTGTTTGCAAAATCAGCTGGAAGAATACTTATATTTTTGGCAACTTCACACACCAAAGTATAAAAATTTGATTTCCTAAACCACATTGAATCATTAGGTAATTTAAAATCATTTATAGTCGCAAAAACCTTTAAAAATAATGCAATCATGTGATCTTTTGCTGGATATTTATCATTATTAATAGAAACCAAGCTTTCAACTTCTTTATCTTGAACAAAATAACCTTCATTCTCAACTGTTGACATAACCAGTAATATAAAATGCAAATCGGCCATTCTTGTAAATTCAGATTCTCTAAAAACACCATAATTCTGCAAATCGATATTATCTAAAATGATTTTTGCAGCCTGAATAAACTCACCATCGTAAATTGCATTTTGAATTTCAACATTGTCCAATTTAAACTTAGTTAAGTTTATCCTTCTAAATATCTCTCTAGTCATCGCGGCATCAATTTCACCAAGGTCTCGCATTACCACTTGGTAAGAAACGAAAGATTTTTTTTCTGGTTCTGACAAATCAGCATATGGTTTTATTCCAATCAGTGGCTCTTTAAAGTTATCGTCGATGTAATTCTTTATCGTAGTTAACCTTTGCTGACCATCAATAACATTTTTACAAGTCAACATCTTTGCTATATTTACTTCACCATCACAAACATAGACTTCAGGAAAAGGAAAGCCTTTTAAAATGGTATCTATAAACTGTTCTTGATGTTCATGAGTCCATACAAATTTTCTTTGGAAGTCAGGTTGCAATGTTAATTCGCCGCGCTCAATCATTTTATATATAGCAGCAATCGTTGGGTTTGTAACTGAAGGTTTTATTTGTTGACTCACTTAATTAACCTCTATTGATTTTTTAACGGACTCTAGCCCGCTTAAAGTATATTTTTCTAGGTGACGATATGTCTTAAATATGCCTGCACTAACTTTATAGTTTCCAACTTCAGAATTCCCATTGGATATAGATTTGAAAAAATCAAACCAACTCTCTCTTATATCTCCAACATCAAATGAGTCAGGCAATAAGTCAGGTCTTATCCAGCCGAGTGCACTATATTCTAGAAAAGAATGATACCGTTTGACTTCTTTTTCTGTAACAGCAATTCTTGATTTTCTAAGTTGCATTTGGTAACAACGTATTTTTTCCATCATTAAATCAAACAAATGAACAGATACAATTGCAACATCAATATCTGAATCATAACTGAAAACAGTACCTTTATGCGGGCTAAATCCCAACTTCCCTGATCCAGTAATAAATATTTCATGGAATCCAATTTCAAAATGCTTTGCTATTCTTTTCCTAAACTCATAAAAACCAGCATCATTATTTTTAAAAACAAAAGGTGTTCCATGCAATAGTTCTTTACGGGTTAAATCAAGTAAATCGTCATCACTTACAACTTTTTCTAGACGCTCTAAAAACTCTCTCATTTTACTCCTTCGTATACTGCAACTCGATTAGTAAGTTGTAGTTCTAACGCTCGGCTTTGGGGCGGACTTGTAGCCGCGTAGCGGCGGAAAAGCCGTCCCAGCCCCAAAGGGGCGACAACAGCCGATTGTTAGAAAGCATAGGCACCCGCTGCAATTACGCCGATAATTACACTGGAAATGGTTAGTGCAGCGCCAAAATGGACTACGTATCTGGCACTACGAAATATAAAGACACTTACCCATATATCTGTGATGCACTCGTAAGCCATGTACTGATCCATCGGTTTCATTTGATTCGAAGGAAAGACCATGTCTTTATCCGCGTTGACTATTGTTGTGTGTGCTGCGGTGCGAAATCTTAGGAGCGGTATCAAATTCTTAAATAGTGGCAGGTCAAAGAAATCCTCTTGGACTGTTGGAATGAAGACTTCTATTTCATGCGACCCAACATGCAACGGAAACTTTGGATTATGTAGTTGCACAGCTGTCGCCATTCCTCCAAAAAGCCTTTTCTGACCGCCTCTCAGCAAGAATGGCCACCGACGCCATGCTTCTTGCTTGAATATGTCTCTAAAAAGTATGTCAACATTCAGAATAATACGATTTGACCTATCACCTGTCCATAGAGACCCTACTGTGGCTATAGCAGAGCCAAATGTTGCAAGAATTGCAGCACTTGATAACGAAGCTACAAAATTGATGTTCGCTGCTGGAATAGAGAGAAGTCCATATGAAAGGCATATTGCGAAAATATAAATTAACAACAACACCAAATAATGAAGTCTAAGGTGGTTGTTGTTGGAGTCAATTCTTTTTTCCGATGCACTCATGTACATTTCCTGTTGTGCTTTCTAACATTATATTAGTAAGCATACGCGTTTCGCCGCCAAGCTCACTTGATTATTTTAATAGTAAGCCATTGTTTATACGCAGATTTCCTGGTCCAAGCAAGACAGCTGCCAGCTGCAATCTGTGCCTGCTCACTTCTTGCTGAATCACTGCACACTAATCAACCCTGAAAAATCACCCGCTCTATGTTTTAGAGGCTTACATTCAGCCCTAAGGTGATAAAGTGTGCACTGCTTAATTGAAAAACCGTGCACTTTGCACTTTGCATTTTAGCAACTGCAGGCATTAGGCTTCTAACCAGCTGTGCATTGAATACGTTGTTTTTTATAGTGGAAACTGACCAATAATGTTCTACAAGGCTATTTAAACAACACTTCTATTGGAGTCCATGCGGGCATAGAGATGAAGCCATTTGGATGCTAGCAATGAAACTGTTCAACTGCTGCTGCGCACACAAAAAAGCCCAGCATTCGCCGGGCTTAGATTGTTCGTTCCGTACATTCCTTATGCAGTCTTCTGAGCTGGAGCCAAGCGCTTATACTTGCGGCCGCCATGGGCACTGGTAAAGAGTTGATCGGCTGGCTTGTTTTTGAAAGCAGTACCCAATTCGTAGCTGTGTGCTGAAAGTCGGTCAGCTGAGCGAACAATAGCTTCTTCTATATAGTCGTAGTGTTTCCGGTTGGCGACCTGTGCAGATAGCATGGCTGACATAGCCTCAAATAAGCTTTTATCTTCCTGCTTGAGCTCTTCTAGGTGAGCTGCCAGCACCATAAAGCTGAAGGACTCATGCTGTCCATTAACACCAGTTTTATTGTCATTGCCAGTGTTGTAGTGCATCAGCACTTTACCAATGTCATGCAGCAAGCCACCGATAAACACACAGTCCTGGGTGCGTTTTGGCAAATTGTATTGAATAGCCATCATTTTAGCGTTGATCGCGACTTCTACGCTGTGGATGAACAGCTCACCTTCGTGTTTGTGGTGGTAAGACTTGCTCGCTTTAGCTTGATAGAACGATTGCATGGCTGATGTATCGCTAAGCACACGAGTCAAAAAGCTTTTAAGAGTGGGATCAGAAATCTCAGATGCTGCTGTCCAAAGCTGAATTTGTGCAGCGCTCTGCTGAGTAGCGCAGCACGATGTATGACAAAGAACTGCGCTTAATTTGACATCCAAATCAAACGGAGCTGAAACACTGATGGGCTGCTTAGATTGCTCATCAAAGGTTATGACGGCGGCATAATCGCTATCAAGTGGGCTTTTAAGCTGGTTGTTATTGTTATGCGTGTACCACTGTTTGCCGCGATGAAAAATGCTCCACAGATTATTTTGATGGTCGCTCTTAGTTACTGCTACAAGCTGCTGAGTGTACTGAGTCATTTTATTTTACCTTTTTAATTCTGCTGATTAAGCGCTTTGCTTGCGCCCAGCAAGGGGCACAGTGACGGCCTATCAAAAACTAAATGGGAAGCTGTTCTTCAAACATCCGACGCACATCCCCTAGTGTGCGTCCGGCAGGACGTTGTTGCTGCTTCAACTTTTTAACCCACATGTGAATGGCCTCGTAGTTGTCTACCCAGTAAGGCAGCCCCCAGTAGACTGAAAGCTCGTTGCCACGGGTGATCCGGTAGTACTTGATTAACCAGATAGCTACATTACGAGCAGTTGGCTGCGGGTGTAGACGATGTGTAGTGCTGATGTTTTTCATTATTTTGTCTCCAGTGGCATACCGGTTTGTAACAGTCGTTCAAAAGCGGAACCGTCTTGGCGTGTCAAGTTGGGCACATAGCGCGAGTACACCTTGAACAGCATCTCTGTTGTTGAGTGGCCTAAGGTTCGGGCGACCCACTCTGGGTTCTCGCCAGATGCCAAAAACAACGTGGCAGCTGTGTGTCGGGTTTGATATGGGCGTCTTTTTTTCAGGTTGAGCGCCCGTAACAGTGGATACCAAACTCGCTTGGTCACATTGTTGTGATCCAGGGGCTTGCCTTCACGATTACAGAACACATACTTGCTAAGCTTTCCTGTGGCCTCGTACTGCTCTTTAAGAGCGTCATACACTGGCCCGAACATAGGGATTTCACGTTGCGAGCCATCTGTTTTGGTGTATTCAGTCTCGCCACCAATCAATGTTTCTCTGATTAAAATTTCACGCCGCTGAAAGTCCACGAATTCCCATTTGAGCCCGTCAACTTCACCAGTGCGCATGCCGGTATAAAAGCGAACTAAGTAATAGTTTCGGTAGTCTTCTCGAACTGTCTGCAGAATCGTTTCCACTTCACTCAGTGAAAAAGGCTCAATATGTACTCGCTGCAGTTTTAGCGGCTTAATATTGCGAAAGGGACTGACGAACTCATAACGATCCGCCGCTTCGGTCATGACCATGCGTAAGATATTCATATGGTTATTGATCGACTTAGCTGACATCACCCCGCTGGGGCCACGCCCTGGCCGTTTGGCCATTTTGTTGCGTGCGTTAAGAATGTCTGCCTTGGTAACTTCACCCACAGTTTTACCCTTGAAGGATGGCTTCAAAGAGCTATTCAGAATGGACTCTACGTTTCTGGTATGTGAGCCACGCCACTGGATTTTATTTTCTAAAAACCACAGGTCAGCGAACTCAGCGAAGAGTGGTGTTTGCTGCTGAGGAGGCTCAATGCTGTTCGCTTCTGTAGTGTGCCCATTTATCACGCCTGCTTTTTCTAGCTTTGCAAGCTGGCTGCTACCAGGGAAAAACTCGGCATAGTTGAAATCTCCAACCAACATCTGAGCTTCCATCTTTTGCACAAGAAGCTCTAATTGCTTGCGATTACGAGCATTATCAGGAAGCAGCGTTTGCTCACGACATCTGACGCCCATATACCTAAAGTCAAGAAACAGCCTTTGGGTATCTTGACGGGCACGCACACTAGCCATGACATACACCTCCGTTAGCCATAGGAATAGCAAAGCTGCTATGAGCGGATTTCAGCATGTCCTTTTCAATCACTTCCCAGATATAAAGGATCTTGCGTCCACCAAAAGGGCGGATGTAGTGCTTGCCTTCCAGCAGGACGCTATCTTTCAGACTCTGGCGGATAGTCCGCACATCGTATTTGATGCGCTCAGAAAGCTCTTCGGTTGTCAGGTATGTGTTATTCATGAGAACATCCTCAATGCAAATTTAACTATCTAATTGATAACTTTTATTATCGTTTGACAGTAAATATACATGATCAGATGATAATAGCAAGCATCATTTGATAGTTTTTGTTATCAAAGGAGGCTAAATGATACGTTTCCACTTGAAAGAACTCATCGCTGAGAAAGAATTTACGGAAAAACGCAGGATTACGATCGGGGAGATTTCTCAAGAAACCGGCATCAACCGGATGACGCTGTCGAAAATAATCAATCACCCAGGGCACAGCACCGTGACTGATAACCTAGATAAGCTATGCAACTATTTTGATTGCAGCATTGAGCAGCTGGTGACGCATATTAAGGAGAGCTCAGCGGATATTGTTGCGGAAGAAGATGATGAGATTTAGTGGCTGATGCAGCGCTAGAATGTGCTGTAAGGATTTTTGGTGGCTGCTAAAACGCAAAGTGCATAGTTTTCTACTGGCCAATGCACGCTTTCTGCCCTTGCTACTGAGTGTGAGCCGTTAAATATTAGGTTGGTGCTTTTTCAGGGATGGTTAATGTGCAATCACTCAGAGAGATGTGAGCAGGCACGAATAGCTACAGGTAGTCATATTGCTAAGGGCGGAAAAGCTGCGCACAAACAATGGTTTACTGGTAAATAGATTAACTAAGCATGGCAATGAAACTGCGCATGCTTACTAATATAATGTTATGCATCAAAATCTAAGTAAGGTTTCTGTTTATAAATGGATAATTTAAAACTCAAAATTTCAACCAAAATTCTTGATTTAGTTGAAGGGCTTCCTAGATTTAGAAAAGGCACTATTTCAAGTTTACAGGATATTAGAGATCGACAGAAAAAATGGTCGTCTAAAGAATTTGAAAGACGAAATTCACCTAAAGAGTCAAATGTCGAACTAAGCCAAATAACTTTGGTTTTAACTTTTGAGCACGAAGATTTTGATAATGTAATCAAAGGACTGAAACAATATTTCCCAAAAAATAAAAAAATACAGAAGTTTGTTAAATCTCTTAAAGAATCTGTAGATAAATTACATGCAAGTAGCTGGCACAATCTCGGCTATATAGCGAGGGAGCAAGGGGTTTACCTTCCTGATGTGGCAGTAGATGAAAGCCTACCTTTAGACGTTAAAAATGTTTCATTATCGTTTCACAGAATACTTCCATCAGTAGCATGTATCATATTTGAGTTTCAGTTGAATGATTCAGTAAGCAAAGCATTAAGTGATACTCAAAATCAGGTTTACCTTGGGCCCGTGGAATTTAAAAAGTTATGGCCTCTTAGTAGTCTACATCGTGGATACACAATGGGCACAGGTACCGATTGTGCTATTAAATCTATTAACAATAAAAAAGATTCCGTCAGAACAGGAATTGAGTCTTGGGTAAAAAAAGGATTTAGTTGGAAACCTCAAACAATGGATGCAGTATCATATATTGATGTTTACAAAATATCTGGAAACCCAATAGAACCAGATGAGCGCAGAAGTTGGCTGCGTGAATATAGTGGCTGGCTTAATGAATACGGAATAGATGCTAATGGATTTGATACCTTAGAAGGGGAAGACTTTTTAGTTTCAAGGCCAAGGTCTAGCAATCAGAAATATATGGTATCAGATGTGGTAGCCAAATTTGATTCAAATAGTGAATCTGAATTTGGTGAATTTCTTGAATATAAAGTAAGAGCTATAGCTGTTTCATCTACGATTTTTAGTGTTATAGATAAATACAGAAATAAAATTGAAACTTTGCGCGGTCATGGCTTTAAAAATATTTACAAAAGAAAAAAGCTAACTCGAAGGAATCAATACAATATTCAGGAGCTAAAGAGAACGATAGTTATTATTTCGAGGTTTGAGCACGAAGTTAAGCAATCGGGGCATTGGATTGCACACTCAATTTCAGAGGTTGGTGAACTGATAGATCTATTTAGAAAAGATACTGTAAATTTAGGAAAAAATACGATTGATAATGCAAATTATCAACTGAAGCAAGTTAAGGAAGCCGCAGCCATAATCGACTCAGGACTGACAAACTATTTGTCAGTACAAAGCATATATGTGATGTATAAGCTTCAAAAATGGATGTTTATACTATCCATAGTAGTAACAATCGCTACGATTATAGGTGTATTATCCGGGTGGAGTAATCTTAAGATCCTGGTTTCTGGTTGGATAAATGCATAACAAGACAATTAAAAATCGCCCACAAAAAGCGTGGGCTGGACTCGCTAACGCTCGCCTTTTATTGCAGCGTTATGCATTTTTGAAGGATCAACGATGTCCGTCGAAGTAATCAAAGATCAAATTTTTCAGTTTTTATCCTCAGATCAGCCTGAAGTTATGGCGATCAAAGGTGAATGGGGTGTCGGAAAAACCTATAGCTGGAAGAAGTTCCTCAAAGAGGCTTGTGCTGAAAATAAATTAAACCTCGAACGCTACTCTTATGTTTCTCTTTTTGGCATTAACTCATTGGAGGCCTTTAAATACACAATTTTTGAAAATGTGATAAAGAAAGAGATTGTCGGCACCGAGGCTAATCTCGAAACATTCAAGAACAACACTACAAGTCTAATCGAGTCATTCGGAAGGCAATCTTTTAACCTCTTTAAAGGTGCACCAGTAGTTAAATCATTCAGCCCTGCTATAGAGACTATCTCTTTCTTGTCTTTGAATAAAACTCTGATATGTATTGATGATTTAGAAAGAAAAGGAAAAGGACTTGAGATAAAAGATGTTTTGGGGCTAGTTTCACTACTAAAAGAACAAAAGAAGTGCAAGATAGTATTGCTTCTTAACGATGGAGAAGAAGGCTTAGTTGACTATGAAAAATATCGTGAAAAAGTGATTGATATTGAGCTTGCGTTTGCACCCGATCCTGAAGAGTGTGCTGAAATTGCATATTCAGAGCAAACGCCTAATTATTTAAGGCTGAGGCAGCTAACAGCAAGTCTCGGAATTCGAAACATTCGTATTCTTAAAAAAATTGAGAGATTGGCAACTTCAGCTCTTCCGATGGCTGAAGAGTTCGAGCCTGAAATATTAGATCAAGTTTTGCATTCACTAGTGCTGTATGCATGGAGTTATTTTTGCTCAAACTCTAATGAAGAAACACCTCCTTTAGAATTTATTACTAGCAAAGGTTATACCTTGTTAGGTATTGGGGATGAAAAAGTCAGCGATCAGAAAAAGAAATGGCAAACTACACTACAAGCATATAACTATCAGCTAACAGATGAACTAGACCTCTTGTTATCTGAAGCGGTAAAAACCGGCTATTTCGTTGAAAATGACTTCAAAAAGAAAGCTTCTGATAAAAACCAGCAGATTGTAGCTTCTAAATCTGAGGGTTCTTTCTCGAATGCTTGGCGACTTTACCACGACACGTTTAATGATAACGGCGATGAAGTAATAAATAGCTTGTATGAGAGCTTTAAGGAAAATTGCAAATATATAACTCCTACAAATCTCAATGGAACTGTTTCACTATTTAGAGAATTAGATGAGGAAGCAAAAGCTTCCGAAATCATTGATATCTACATAGAAAATCGAAAGGACGAAACCGAACTTTTTAACATGACGGAGAATAATTTCTTTGGTGATATTAGAGATCAGGAGGTTATAGATAAATTCAATGATACATATAATCGGTCAGTTACTACTGAGACTGCGAAACAAGTGTTAGATCGTATAGCTGGTAGAAATGGCTGGAACCCAAGTGACGAGGTGGTGTTAGCGAGCACATCGGTTGATGATTATTACAAATTATTCAAAGCTGAAAGTGGTCGCCACCTGTCATCCTTCGTCACGACCTGTTTGAAATTCGGTCAGTTTGGGAATGCTAGCGATCAACAAAAGGAAATTGCGAGCAGAGCTACAGAAGCACTAAGAAGAATTGCCGCAGAGAGCGAAATTAACAAAAGACGAGTTAAAAAGTTCGGTGTAAGTCTCGAAGATGCATAACAATGCGCTGCTGTCGGACAAATTTTCTGCTTCGCTCCAAATTTGCCGCAGAGCGCGGCGTTATGCCTCAAAGAGTATCGAGATATCAGGAATAATTAGTGATAACTAGTATAGAAATAGAAAGGTTCAAGAATATTGATAAGTTGGTAGTTCCATTAAAGGGGCTAACCGTATTAATAGGTTCGAATAATGCTGGGAAAAGTACTATACAGCAAGGTATTCAATTCGCGGTGTCAGTTTCTCAAACCACCAAATATCAGAACGCACGTTGGAGTAATGACAGATGTCCGACGTCCATATCGAGCGACGATTTACTTTATACACCGTTAAGAGATGTGGAAGCTTTAGCTCCTTATGGGCACTTAAAAGTAAATCTCGAAGATGCGATCAAGGTTACTTTCAATGAAGAGAACCACAGCTCATTTGTCACTATAAGAAAGGGAAAGAATAAAAATATCTCAACTGCTATTATCGGTAAAACGTTAGGCGAAAAATTACAGAATATAGAAAACCCTTACTCTATAATTGTCCCAGGCTTAGCTGGTATTCCTGCGCTAGAGGAGTACAAGCCACCTTCGATTGTTAGGAAAGCTGCGGCGAAAGGTGATGCGAACAGTGTATTCAGGAATATACTGTTATTACTATCAGAAAATGCATCTAAGTGGGCTGATTTTACAGAGAAATTTCAGGCTATATTTTCTGAGTACTCAATTACAGTCTCATTTGATAAAAATTATGATGAACAAATTCATGCTCGAGTAACGAAAGGAGATGTCAGCCTACCAATTGATGCTTGTGGGACCGGTATTCTTCAATCCATACAAATACTTGCTTATTATTATTTATATAAGCCTAAACTATTAGTTCTTGATGAGCCTGACTCTCATTTGCACCCAAACAACCAACGCTTGTTAGCTAGACTATTAAGAAAATTAAATGAGGAAACTGGGTGTCAAATTGTAATATCGACACACTCTAGACATCTACTAGAGGAATTGTCTGATCATGCCCTTGTACATTGGATAAGTGATGGAAAAATCATCGAAGATGCAGATGATTCGGAACGAAAAATTCTCTTAGACATAGGTGCGCTAGACAAAGGTGATATGCTCAGAAATGGTGCAACTCCTTGTGTGATGTTAACAGAAGACACAGATACATCATATGTAAATAAGCTGGCACTTTCATCTGGATTTGTAGATGGCGAGTATCAAATATGGTCTTATAAATGTTGTACGAATATAAATGTAATTCAAGCATTAAACTCATTTATTACTGACCATGCTCCAGCTACGAAAGTTGTTGTGCATCGTGATCGTGATTATATGAGTGATGAAGAAGTAAATAGTTACAGCGAATCATTGGTAGGTTTAGGTATCAAGGTTTTTATAACCGAGGGTAATGACGCGGAGAGTTATTTTGTATCTAAAGAGCATATAAACTCTGTATACCCTGAAGTCTCAATTGAGCAAGCAGAAATAATATTAAATGAGTGCCTCGTAGATCGTAAAGTTAAGATCGTTGAGAAAATGATTAATACTCGACATATGAGACAGTTGCATGCCTCCTATGCAGGTGCTCCTAAACCGAATGCTGGAGTAATAAGTACGCAGTGCAATAGTGAGTTTGACCAAAGCCCAATGGATTCTCTGCATGGAAAAGTCATTGAAAAAGCAATAAAAAATAAACTTCAACAGTTGATTGGGGGCGATATCAATCTGTGTGTCGAAAGTCCTGCACTCGATGATACTTCTTTACGCGAGATATCAGATGAGGTCTGGAGGCAAGAGGCATAACAAGCACATAAGCGGACAAAAATAGTGTGCCATGTTTTGTTCCTCAACAAGTTTGGCACAAAGTTTTTGTCCGCTTATGTGGGCGTTATAGGAAAAAGGACAAAGAAATGGTTTCAGAAGAGTGGCTTACGAACCTAAATACAGAGTTCCGCACCGCAGGCATAGATCAGCGGCGTCGGCCTTGGGAGGCAATTAGCCGCTATTCTGAGGAGTTTAATACTTCAGTTGATCTTTCTTCGGACGTCGCAAAAACAATTTTCAAATGGTTCGAGACAAATTCAAAGCCGGGCGTACACCAAGTTGGCAGCCTATATGAAGCCGTATATTTCTATGATTCCCAATTTTGGGTTGTGTCTATTCCAATTACGTATGGCACGGTTCAGTTAAATGCTCTGGATTGTCTTCATGAAATGCCAGGCAGCATAAAACAGGAAATGATGACGGATAACAGGCAAGCTTGGGAGTACGTAATCTATTGGGCGGACTGTTTAGACTATGGAATGGGTATAGATGATCTGCGCAAAATCCAAGGCTTGAATGATTTTGGCTACCAGTTACTCATGTCCGCAGATCAAGAGCTAAGGGCTGCTACATCCATACTTTCCCAGCATCGCCCGGATCCTCGTGCAATTCTTAACTGCAGAATGGCGCTTGAGATCTTTTTCAAGGCATACATTGCGTTGAAAAATGGTCTGTCGCAAAGCGATGCAAAAACCATCGGTCACAACCTAAACAAAGGGTTAGACAAATTTATCGAGGTTTCAGGGTTAAAAGATTGGGAAAGGAGAAGACAACTTTTATCAGTGTTTCCTGACATACATGAGCGCTACAAAGAACAAGACATTACATTCCAGAGGCTTTGGGATGGCTACTCGCTGGCGCACTCTATGGGTGCGGTGATTATCAGAGAGTTCACTGATAGAAATACACTTCAACAAGTGATGCCCTCTAACAATGCAAATTAACTCGGACCGCGAAAACCGCGTCGCGCTTTTCGCGCCCGGTTATTTGAGTCGTTGCACAATGATCTAGCTCAACGCAGTGCTGATAGCCATTTACGACACAACGGCAGTTTATCCAGTTGCGTGAATATTTACTGACGGCACGTGAAAAAACAGCCGTGCCCCAAGAAGACTTACGGTCAAAACCCATCAGATCAAAAACCTGGAATTTCAAAATGGGCACGCCCAGGGCACGGTTTGGGCACGGAGGCTTTTTAGGCGATTTTCAAGAAGGGAATTGCAGGCATAAAAAAAGCCCTAACTTATTGAAAGTTAAGGCTTTTGAATGTGGTTGCGGGAGCAGGATTTGAACCTACGACCTTCGGGTTATGAGCCCGACGAGCTACCAGACTGCTCCATCCCGCGCCGATAAGTATACGCATATTTTGCGGTCTGTCAAAACTTATTTTAAAATC
>Ga0265295_1004591_pt1 | contig 18446 bp, 17 predicted proteins | sample Munlansysbiofilm_FD_192503 | JGI IMG/M metagenome (GOLD analysis project Ga0265295, IMG submission 192503) | Leachate microbial communities from a municipal landfill in Southern Ontario, Canada - Methane capture system biofilm | ecosystem: Engineered > Solid waste > Landfill > Unclassified ...
CATTAGTTGCAGTCCAAAAATTAATAGGCGGATGAACAAAATTCTTCTTTTCATCAAGTTTATATAAATTGTTTTCATCGCGTGGCATAAACCTAGCAGGATCCCCATACTCTTGTCCGCTCATGACCGATCCATATTTGATCCAAACTAGATTATTTTCTTCATGGTAAGCATAAACTGGCAGTTTAGCAATTTGCCAATTACCCTCCACATCTTTAAAAGCTATTTTGACAAAAGCCATTAGTTTCCAACCGCCATCAGTGGGTATCGCTTGCTCTAACTCTTGTGGTTTTTTAATTGTTTCTTCTAAGCCAATCACTACGCTGGTCACCCAATTTTCTCCTTCTCCACCGAAATTTTCATGATCAATGGAGTTTTGGATAACATCTAGAGCCATGTGGCTGCTAGTCCACTCATCAGTGGAGCTAGCTAGATCGTCAAGATTAACGCCAGCTTTTAAAATTTCAGAGCGAATTTGAGCTTGAGTTAATTCTTTAGGAGCAGCAGTAGCTTCAGGCGTAGCCGTTGCTTCTGGTGTGGCAGTAGCTGTTTTGGTGGGGGTATTTTCTAAAGTTGGGCTAGCAATAACTGTTTGGCTGCTTTCAGGGCTAACAAGAACAAGCTCAGTGCCCAATTCAGTGTTTTCTTCTTCAGGAGTTGGCTCGGCATCGCCAATTGCTTGGGTAATGGCTGGCTTAACTTCAATAATGCCATTTTCAGGTACACAAGCAGTTAAAAGGATAGAGGCAAGCAAAGCTGGTCCTAAAATTTTAATAATTTGTACCCTTAACTCAGCAATTTTTCTTTCAAGTTTTTTTTGAGGTGTTTCGTTATTGTTTTTTTGTTCAATATTTGCCATATATTTTATTCCTATCTATTATTATAGGACTAACTGATTAATTTGGCAAGGGTTAGCTTATTGGCAATCTTGTTGGCCAGCTCTCCCCTTGCCTTTTTGTTCCTTAACCCTTAGAATAAAGCCCTTATTTACAAACATTTTTGCAATAAAAGGATCTTATGGGAGCACTGCCAAAGAATAAAGTTACTAGAGTTGAACAAGGTAAACGTCGAGCGGGCAATAAGCCAAATCTTAAAAAAGATATTAAACGCGCCTCTACCCCAGCCCACAAACAGGGTTTGACGGCTAGTATTTTTAAGAAATTAGGTATTAACTAAGTTTAATTGCTTGGTGAACGTGGTTTTTAAGTAAAAAGAAGGCAAATTCCCTCTTGCATCTTTAACTTTTTTCCCCTAATCTACTGTCATGGATGAACGTCATAGTCGGCGCATTGAGCGCATGCAAATTTTATTTGCCAGGACCTTTTTAAGGCCCCAGGATCCAGAAACGGAGCCAATGATTTTGGCCGCGCCTGATCGAGTGTGGTTTGCTGATTTGGTTGAGGAATTGCCAGATATCGACCAACAACTGGCAGCCTATGCTCCCGAGCGACCGCTTTATGACATTAACAAAATTGATTTAGCTATTTTGCGTTTAATTGTTTTTGAAAGCCGAACTCAAGATACGCCTAAAAAAGTTTTGGTTGATGAAGCAATTGAATTAGCCAAAGAATTTGGCACCGACAGTTCGCCAAAATTTATTAATGGGGTTTTGGGCAAAATTCTTTTTTTGCCAGAAACACCGACAACAAAGAAAGCATCTAGCAAAAAAACTAAAAAACCGGCTGCTAAAAAGCCAAAAAAAGCCTTGAAAGTAGAGCAAAAAAGTTAGTTTTTCATAGAAATAGAAAGTAAATCATGAATGTAGATTCGCAATTTTTTTCACAAGTCCAAGATTTATTGGAGACCATGACGGTGCTCAGTCGTCAAGAAATTAGGCCTGAGGCCAGTTTAGAAGAAGATTTGGGCTTAAATCTAGATGAAGATTTAACGCGCTTAGTTAGTTTAATCAATCGCCAATTTGCCATTGAATTAGATCCAGATGTAGTCATGGAAGAGCTAAGCGAAGCAGGTGCCACTGTTGCCGAGCTGGCTAAGCTAATTCACGACGAATACGAATTGGGTTAAAATAGGCTTACTTATGTTGCCAAAGTTTAATGATCCCCACTTGTTAATGACGGCCCTGACCCATCGCAGTGCACTGAATGAAAAGGAACAGTCTGGTACAGCAGCTAGCGAATCAAATGAGCGCCTAGAATTTCTTGGTGACGCAGTAATTGAGTTGGCCAGTACCGTTTTTCTTTATCAACAACGACCCAGTGATGCCGAGGGGATGTTGACTACTTATCGCAGTGCCCTAGTGCGTACGGAGAGTTTGGCTGAATTAGCTAAAGAGTTGGGTTTAGATCAACAGATGTATCTAAGTAAAGGTGAAGAAGCTGGTGGTGGCCGTGATAATCCTAGCTTATTGGCTGATTTACTTGAAGCGGTGATTGGTGCGCTTTACTTGGATCAGGGTTATGCCGTAGTTGAGGAGTTTTTAGCTAAAGTCTTATTTCCTAAATTTAGTCATATTCTAAGCACTAAGGCTTATCGCGATCAGAAAAGTTTATTACAAGAAACTGTCCAAGCGCAATCCTTGCCGACCCCAATTTATCGAGTAGTCAAGGAAGAAGGACCTGATCATCATAAAACTTTTACCGTTGAGGTATTAATTAATGAAAAGGTCTGGGGCGTTGGCACAGGCAATAGCAAACAGCGAGCGCAACAAGCGAGTGCGACTATGGCTTTGCAAAAGCTAGCGGGTGAAGATGACGCGCACTCGATCTCTAGTTGAGTTTTTCCGAAACTTGCCCTTGAGATATTTGTATTTTTCTTGTAGAATCCTCCGGTATGTTGAAAATTAAATTAGCTCGTTTTGGTAAAAAAAATCAAGCCCATTATCGTATTGTGGTAAATGAGGCACGCGATCGACGCGATGGCAAATATGTGGCCTTATTGGGTCATTATTCGCCTACTTATCAACCTAAAGTTTTAGAACTTGATCTAAAAGCCTATGAATCCTGGATTGCTAAAGGTGCTCAGCCCACTGAAACGGTGGCAGCTCTGTATAAGCGAGTTAAGTCGGGTAAACTTTTCCCAGAAAAAAAAGCCAAATTATCTAAAAAAGCTCAAGCTAAGTTAAAAGAAGCAGCAGAGGGCAAAAAAGAGAAAAAAGAAGAAGTAGAAGTGGCAAAGGCAGCAGAAGCTCCTGCAGAAGTAGTTGCTGAAACTCCTGCTGAAACACCAGAGGTGGTTGAAACAGAAGCAAGCGCAGCAGCCGAAACACCAGCAGCAGCCGAGGCAGCACAAGAAGCACCAGAAGCAACAGCAGAAACAACCGAAAAAGCTTAAAGAAAAAAATGCAAAGTTTATTAGAATTTATCTTACTTAGAATCATCAAATTTCCTGAAGATTTAGCCATTGAAAAAAACGAAGAGGCTGGTTTTCAGAAATATTTGATCAAACTAAATGAAGAAGATTACGGACGAGTGATTGGTAAAGGTGGTAAAGTTATCAGAGCGATTCGCAAATTAGCTCAAGTGCGAGCGATTAAAGATCAGTTGCGCGTCAGGATTGAATTGGTCGAAGATAAGCCTTTTACTGCTCAATAATTGCGCTTAGTTGTCAGGGAAGTTGCTTTTCACTGCTCAATAATTTGCCCGGTTTCGTTAACAATTTCTCCGGTTTCTTCAATAATTTGTCCGGTTTCATCAACTGTTTGCCATTCGACTTGATCGGACTCAGTGTCGGTGACTGTTAGTTGCTTTTCTACTTCCTCAATGCTCATCCCCTGCAGATTGAATAAATTACCTCGATCATTTTTAATGATTTCTTCTTGAGTGGGCAAGTTGTTTGGAATTAACTTTTTAATTTCTTCTAAAACAATTAAATCTTCATCTTCGATTGGCGGCAAAGCTTCGGTGAGGGTGACAGTAATCGGTTGGGTAAAATAAAAAGTTTTTAAGGTCAGGTTGGCAGTTGTTTCTATTGCACTATCAGCATTCATTTGCTGATTGAGAGAAATGCTGGTGATGGTACTAAGTGGTGTGACTAGTTCAATTAGATTCATAAAATTTTGCACATCAGCCAAGGTGCCAGAAACAGAGAACTCTAAAACCAATTCATCGTAGAATTGTTTTCTTCTAGTTCTGGCGACTAAAGTGCTATCGGTGGCAATTTCTCCAGGAGAAAGAGAAAAGTTTTTAATCAGGGTGTTGCTTTGTAATGCCACGCTATTAAGATTGTTGAGTAGCTCTAATAATGGTTTATAAGATGGAAGCACGCTGTCAATTTCTGTCATTTTATTGTATTCACCATCTATTGAAATGTTGTTGAGCTCGTCAACTTTTGTTTGAAATTTCTCTAATTCTAGATTGGTTTTTTCTAATTGTGCAAAAACGCCTTTAACTGGTTCGATTTGTTTTAGAACCAGCATAAATAAGATGAAAATAGCCAAGACAAAGCACAAGATGGCTAAGACTAATTCTTTGCGAGTGTTCCAAATTAATCGATAGTTGAATTTTTCTTTGTTCTCTGCCATTTAATCTAATTCCTCTATCAGGCTTTCTGATTCAAGATCATTGTTTATTTCTTGATCTGGATCGATACTAAATTCATCTTCTACTAGAGTAGCGTCAAGCAAACCCAAATCTTCTACGGTTTTTAATTGAATTGCTAAATTTAATACATAATTACCCTGATCTGCACGAGTTAAAGAACCTTTTTTGACGTTTTTATAAACCTCTTTGACCTGTGGAGAATCAAGGATGGTTGTACTTTTTTCTAGGAAAAAAACATTTTGATGATCTAAACTTAATGTTAATCCACCGCTCTCTTCCTCATAATTCATGGCAGTAATTGTTGCGACATCGCTCATTAAATCAGTAAAATAATTCATTGCTGTTTGTTTGTCACTGCGTGAGGCATAAATTTCTCCAACGGCTTTCAGTTTATTGACAAAAATTAGGTAGGATAATTCAACCGCTTCTTTTTCAACAATGGTTTGTTTTAAGCTAGCGATGGTTTTGTTTTTATCTTTAATTCTTAAATTAATTACCAGTTTTACACCAATAATGACCACTAGAATGCTGACGACCACTATTAAAACAATGCTGGATATTTTAAAGAGTTTTTTGTCTTGTTCTCTTTGTTTTTGTTTATGTCTAGTTCGGCTAGACAAAAAGTTTATTTCTGTCATGACAATTTTCTCATTAACAGACCCATGCAGACGGTGTAATGCAACTGCTTGGTCTCAGGGATTTGGCCTTTTGCTGTCGCAAAAGGATTCATTAACAAAATTTCAGCATTGACTTGTTGCGCTAGATATTGACTAAAACCAATCATTTCTGCTGGTCCGCCTGATAAAATTATTCGTTTGATTGTTTGGCCAGGATGTAATTGACTAAAATAATGTAGGGCTTTTTGAATTTCGACAACAACGTTATTAACAATTGGCAACATTACCTGCACCAATTTTCCCTCAAGTTGTTCTGCGTTTAAACCATAGCTAGTTTTGTATTCTTCGGCTTGTTTAAGATCAAGACCAAAGCTTTGAGCAATGGAATTAGTGACCAATTGTGAGCCATTTTTACTGCTAAAGATAAAGTCGAATAGGCCATTGGCTACCACTGCCAGGTCAAGATTGCTAGCTCCCATGTGAACAATCAGGGTTTCTGGATCTTCGCTAGTCAACTCAAGAGCTCTAATAATGGAAAAGATTTGTGTTTCCATAATGGTTGGCTCAATACCCAGGCCAAGAAAAACATCGTTTAGTTTTTCAATAAAAGATCTGCGAGAAGCAACTAGCAAAACCTTCATTTTTGCCTCTGCATTTTTATTATTTGGTCGAGCTAGAACTTGATATTCCAGTGATAGATCATCTTTTGGAATGGGGATGTATTGTTCTGCTTGCCAACCAATAGCACTGGCTAATTCGGCATTAGTCAGCACTGGTACTTCGATTACTTTATTAGCAATGACTGATTCGGGCAAGCTTAAGCGCACATCGCTGGCATCAAGTTTGAAATCATTCATTAAATTAGCAATCATTTCGCTAAATTGAGCGGTTTCTTGTTCGTTTTGCGGGATGAGGAGATTAAGTGTATTGGGAACGTCAACTGTTTGGAGCAATTGAATTTGCTTACCAGTTTTTGCTGAAATGGCTTTAATGGTATGAGTACCAATGTCTAGGGCAGTGATTGACATATTGATTAGTTTCTATTTTACGATATTACCTCCGCTAAATAAAGCAAAGCTCATAAATCCTGGTGCGCTAGGCACGCTTTTACTGACTTTGATTGTTTTATTACTAACTGCATTTTCACTATCACTTGTTGCCCGAGATTCGATTTCATATTGGGTGTTGGCGATCAGGCCAGGTGCGTTGGTAATGTTAATATCGGTTGCAGCACCCAGTGGCTGAATTAATAGACTTGCATCGGCGGAAGCTGGTAATGAAAAATTATAGCTATATTTAAATGTGCCACCAGTGGCCGTGGCTCCTATAAAATTTTGTTGACTACTATGTAAACAATCGCTGTGAGCAAGTAAATAATAATTACTTTGATACTCGCTGCCACTGCGGTGCAACAGGGTTATTAATAAACCTATTTTATGAGTTGAGGAGCAAGCAGTTTTAGACCAATTAATTGTAATATTTCCACCAATACCCGTTAAATCAATTTGCAAACTTTCTCCCTGATTAATGTGACCCTCATAAGAATTACTTTGGGCAATTGAAACTTTGTTTAGATCATCATCGACAACATTTCCAACTGGTAGAGGTATCGAGCCACTTTCATATTGAAAAATTTTGTTGAGAGCGGTGTCAACACCGGTTTCAGCAGTATTGAAAGTTCTAATTGAATCGCTACGATCTACAACAACCTTATTCTCTTGGACTACTCGATTAGCTACAGACAGACCAAAAGTTAGAGCAGCAGCCGTGATCAACACCACAATAATACCAATCTGACCACTCATCGGGCGGGAAGAAATTTTGGACATATTATTCATCATAAAGCAAAAAAGAAACAAGAACAAGCGCTTTTTACTGTTTATTGTACTTAATTATTATTATCTAGTTGTTATCTAATTTCTGCGTTTAATTATTATTAATAGTATTTAAAAAATCTTGTTTTTCAAAATAGGCTGTTAAGAGGGATTGATAATCAAGCTGCTCTTCACTAATTTTTTTTGCTTCTTGGATGATTTTAAGGTTGGTCCAAGAGGCAAATTGCAATTTATTAAAGCCACTTTGAGCACTGCCAAAAATATCGCCGGCGCCCCTGTGTTGTAAATCAAGTTGTGCCAACTTAAAACCATCTTTTTCTTGTGCAAAAATTTGTAAACGCTTGTGGCTTTCCTGCCGATTTAATAAATTATTTGTAGCTGGTTTTGTTTGCTGGGTGCTAAACAATAAACAATAACTTTCTTGTCCAGCGCGGCCTACTCTGCCCCGCAATTGATGCAGGCTAGCCAAACCAAAGCGCTCGGCAGCTTGAATAATTATCAGATCAGCATTGGGCAAATCAATGCCTACTTCAATCATCGGCGTGCTAACTAAAATTTGGATGTCTTTTTGGTAAAGACGATCGATGATCGCTTGTTGTTCCTGTTTTTTGAGCCTTGAGTGTAAGATGGCAACTTTTAAGTGTTGATTTTTAGCAAGACCTTGTTGCTGATAATATTTGTTTAATATTATTTCTAATTGTTCGAGACTATTTTTGACTGCTGCCACATTTTCTAAAGCAGCGTGTTGAGATGGGTCAATAAAAGGACAAACGATAAATGCTTGTTTGTCTTTGGAGCTGAGTAATTGTTCTGCCAACCACATGATAGCAGCTTCCTCTTTTACTTGAGGAACCAACCAACTTTTTGCTATCACTCTGTTGCTTGGCATTTCATCAAGAATACTACTTTGCAAATGAGCAAAAATGGTGAGCATTAAACTGCGCGGAATGGGGGTAGCGCTCATGGTTAAAAGATGGGCCTGATGACTTTGTCTTTGCTTAGTGCCAAAACGATGTTGTTCGTCATAAATAATTAAAGCAGGTTTGATGATTTCTAGTTTATTGATCAAAGCGTGAGTGCCAATGTATAAAGTCGCTGAATCTAGTTTAAAATTTTTACTTGTTTGAGCAGTGACTAATTGCACTTTTTGTTCAGGCAATAAATTTTTAATACTTTGTAAATGTTGTTGCGCTAAGATTTGCGTCGGTGCTATGAGAGCGGCATTGTGACCAGCTAGACAACAGTGCCAAGCAGCGATGGCTGCCACCGCGGTTTTGCCGCTACCAACATCGCCAATTAAGAGTCGATTCATGGCAGTGGATTTTTGTAAATCAGCGCTAATTTCTTTGATGGCTGTTTGTTGAGCTTTGGTTAAGGCAAATGGCAAAGTGCTGGGGATGAGTTCTTGAGCATTAATGGCAATTTGGGGAGCAGTGTGATTTTCTTGCCAGGATTTTTTGAGTTTTTTTGCCTTATTAATTAGAAAAATTATTTCTTCTAAAGCCAATTGTTCTCGAGCTTGGATGATATCTTGGCTTGATTGAGGAAAATGAAGGGCTTGGAAAAACTCTTGCACATTACTAAAAACTTGACTGGTGCTGTTTGAACTGGTAAGTTGCTTGGCAAGTAGTTGTTCTTGAGGATTTAAGTGATCGATAATTTCTTTTTGTAAGCGGCGTAAACTACCCTGTTTAAATGGAGTGACTTGGCTATAAATCGGCACCAAGCGCGCTGTATGAGGGCTATCAGTAGTGATTGCTTCTAAATTGGCTTGCAGTAAACTGCCGTTTTTCCATTGACCAGAAGCATAGTATTGTTGCTGAGCATTTATTTTGTTTTTTAAAAATTTATTATTAAACCAAATGGCTGGTAATTCGCCACTTTGATCAACTAAGGTGGCGCGAGCAATCAGTAGCCGCCCTTTATAATATTGTCGATAATCTTTGACCTTAACGACTAGTGTGAAAAACTCTTGTTTTGCTTGATAATTCCGCTCTTTTTTAGCAAATTTGCTCGTTTGTTGCTGATGATTTTGCTTCTTTTTGAATTCATTTTTTAGCTCAGGATTGACACCATCAATGAGCACTGAATTATGCAGGCGTTTGAGTTGCGCTATTGAAAAAATTTGCGAGCGATCTTCATAGCGAATGGGTAAATAGAGCAAAAAATCCAAAATACTATTAATATTTTTTTTCGCCAAAACACTAGTCCAGCTATCTCCTATTCCGTGGACCTTATCTAAAGCATGTGTGAGTTGGTACATAAAGACAGAGTTGGTTTTTAGAAAAAGACAAAAAGCAGGCTAGCAAGACTACTAAAAACTATAATTGCAATTCCAAAAATTACAAAAAAACGGACAATTTTTGCTCTTTTTTTTCGACTCAATGACATAGTTTATTTCTTGATTTTTAACTGATAAAAACGATGTTTGCCAATTTTTAATTGACTATCATTAGCTAGGGCAAGTAATTCTTGCCAAGAATTAATGCTTTTTTGTTCAGGTAATAATTTGACTGCTCCCTGCTCTAACAAGCGTCCTAATTCACTATTACTAAAGATATTATTTGAGGAAGATAGCTGGCCATTTTTTTCCTTAATTTCGATGATTAATTCAGTAAACTCTTCGAGATCGGGCGTAGCTTTATTTTGCACAATGGCTTGAAAATGTTCACTGGCTTTCAGACTAGCTTCTTGATCATGTAAATCGGCAGTAATTTGCTTGGCTAATTCTTTTTTGAATAACATGGGATTTTCTCCACGATCAAGGGCTTGCTTCATTTCTTGAACTTGCACCATATCAACTCTGGTTAAAACTTCAAAATATTTAATAATTAAATCATCGCTAATGCTCATAATTTTGCCATAAATATTTACAGGACTATCATCAAGAGCAATATAATTATTGAAGGATTTGCCCATTTTTCTACCATCGGTACCCTCAATTAGCGGTGTGCTGAGCACCCATTTTTCTTTTTGCTGATAAACATTTTGTAATTGCCGACCCATCAACATGTTAAAAGTTTGATCTCTGCCACCAATTTCTAAATCTACGTCCATGACCACCGAATCATAGCCTTGAAGTAAGGGGTAGATTATTTCATGAGCATAGATTGGTAAATTTTTCTTTAAGCGATTTTGAAACATGTCTCGTTCTAATAATTGTTGGACGGTGGCTTTTGCCATTAATTTTAATAAATCACTGTAATTCAGGCGATCGAGCCAATCAGCATTGTGCCGAATTTCAATTAGTGAAAAATCTAAAATTTTACTGGCCTGTCTTTGCCAATTAGCAAAATTAGCATTAATTTCCTCATCACTCAACATTGGTCGACTTTGATCACGACCTGTAGGATCGCCAATTTTAACAGTGCCATTACCCACTAAGAGAATGACGCGATGACCAAGTTCTGCAAAGTCTTGTAGCTTACGCAAAGGGACGCTGTGTCCCAGATGTAATTGGAAGCCGGTGGGATCAATACCAAGATAGAGAGTGATGACTTTTTCACTCATTAGTTTGGCTAAAGTCTCTTTTTTGGGCAAGATTTGCTCAACACCGCGCTCAAGCACTTTATTAATTTCTTCTAGATTGGTATTTAATTTATTTGGCATAAAATCGCTTTATTGTAGCATGTGGATAAGTTTGATAGAATGGCGACATGGATGATCTGCCTAAGCAAACACCATCAGGCGAAGCATTGCCCGAGCAAATAATACTCGAGGAAGAAGATAAAGACCATGAGGAACATCAGACACCTGAGGAGCACCAAGCATCTGAGGAACCCACGCCAGCAGCTCCTCCTCAAAGGCAAATTTCTTTGTGGCGTCGCTTACAGTGGTTATTAAGACGCATCAAAACAAAATTAACAATTTATTGGGAAAATTTTTTATATTTAATTATGCCAAAAAGAAGACGTTTGAGTCGTAGACAATTAAGTCCGAGTGAAAAGAAATTAAGAAAAATCAAAACTTTGCGAATTTTAGCAATTGCCTTTTGTGCGCTGGTTGTTTTAGGGATAATAACTTTTTTTGTGATGTTTATTTGGTTCTCTAAAGACTTGCCAAAGCCAGGAGAGGTCATTAGAAGAGATGGCTATAGCAGTAAAATTCTCGATCGTGATGGTCAGCTTTTATATGATTTATTTAAAGAAGAACGGCGTCAGCCGAGTCGCATTGAAGATATTCCCGAGGTGCTAAAAAATGCCACCATTGCCATTGAAGATCGCGACTTTTATAAACATAGTGGTTTTGACTTTTTAACCATTTTGCGTATTCCCTATAATTTTATTTTTAAAGGACGAGTGATCGGCGGTTCTACTCTTACCCAACAATTGGTAAAAAATGCCTTATTAACCAACGAACGCACCATTGTTCGTAAGTTTAAAGAGTTGGTTTTATCAATTCAAATTGAACGAAAATTTAGTAAAGATGAAATTTTAACCATGTATCTCAACGAGGCACCTTATGGCGGTAATATTTGGGGGGTGGCCACGGCTGTCGAGGCTTATTTCAACAAGCCGATGAGCGAATTAACACTGGTTGAAAGCGCATTTTTAGCTGGTTTGCCTCAGCGACCCAGTGTTTATTCTCCCTATTCTTCACGTGTAGATGACAATGGTGAGCCATTTTGGAAAATGCGTACTACGGCAGTGCTTAATGCAATGAAGGAGAATGACTACATTTCTAAAGAAGAACAGCAACAGGCATTAAGCGAATTAGATAATTTAACTTTTAATCGAACGATTAGTGAGATCAAGGCTCCACATTTTGTGTTTTATGTGCAAAGACAGCTTGAAGAGCTTTTTGGCGAAGAATTATTATCGACTGGTGGCATTAAAGTTACCACAACTCTTGATTGGGAATTGCAAGAACTAGCCCAAACAGTAGTGGCTGAAGAAGTTGAGGCAGTTAATAAATATGACATTAGCAACGGAGCAGCTTTGGCTCTTAATCCTCAGTCTGGAGAAATTTTAGCGATGGTTGGTAGTAAAGATTATTTTGATGATGAGATTGGTGGTCAATTTAATGTGGTAACCAGCGGTTTGAGACAGCCTGGATCAGCGATTAAGCCAATTACTTATTTGGGCATGATTAGGCGTGGCTTTAGTCCTGCCCACATGATCATGGATGTGCAAACCACTTTTATACGCAATGAAGCTGAAAAACCCTATACACCAAAAAATTATGATGGTGTGTTTCGTGGGCCCGTGAACTTGCGCCAGTCATTGGGCAGCTCCTTAAATATTCCAGCGGTTAAATCACTGGCGACCATTGGTTTAGAAGAATTTTTAACTTTAGCTTACAACATGGGTTTGGAAACTTTTGAACCGAATCAGGCAAATTTACAGCGTTTTGGTTTAGCTTTGACTCTTGGAGGTGGCGAGGTTTACATGCTTGATTTAGGCAATGCTTATAGTGTTTTTGCTAATGGTGGTCGGAAAACTGAGCCGGTGGCAATTTTGAAAGTTGAAGATAATGAGGGAAAAGTTTTATATGAGTATAAAAAAACTCAAGGTAAAAAAATAATTGAAGAGGGCGAAGCATTTTTAATTAATCATATGCTCTCAGATAATAATGCTCGCATCTTAGCCTTTGGCGCTAATTCACTCTTAAATACTGGTCGACCAATTGCTGTAAAAACTGGAACTACCAACGATATGAAAGACAACTGGACAATTGGTTGGAGCAGCGATATTTTGGTGGCAACTTGGGTGGGTAATAATGACAATACCTCAATGAGTTATGTAGCTTCAGGTATTACTGGAGCTTCACCAATTTGGCGTCGCATTATTTTGGGCTCGCTGGACATGGGTTATTTGGCTCCCGAATGGGAAGTTCCAGATTCTGTTGAATTAGTGGAGCTTGACGCAATTTCTGGCTTTCCAAAGCATGATGATTTTCCCAGTAAATCTGATTATGTGATCAAGGGAACGCTAGCTACTTCTCCAGATCATATTCATCGTTTAGAAAAAGTTTGTAGAGGGGAAAATGATAAATTAGCTACTGAAGCGAAAATTGCTTCCGGCAACTATGATAAACGAGAATTTATTTATGCTAAAGAATACGACCCTTTTAGTGAAGATGGGCAAAATCGTTGGCAGATCGGCATTGATGCTTGGATTGCTAGTCAAAATGATTCGCGCTATCACTTCCCCACTGAATATTGTGGTGATTTAGAAGATGTTAGTGTTAGATTAAGAAAGCCTGATGATAAACAAAATTTTAAAGATCGAGAGGTTGAAATCGAAATTCGTGCAGGGAGTAATGATGGTGTCAAAAAATTAGAGCTCTATGTCAATGATAAGCTCTTAGAAACCATCGAGGGTAAAAGTGAATATCGAGGCAAAATTAATTTGGCGCCTGGCAAATATGAGCTTTATGCTAAGGCCTATGCGAAAAATAATGAAATAAAAACCAGTAGCAAAGTGAGAATTGGTGTCGGCGGTATTGCTTGGGATTATGTTGAACCAACCCCAACTCCACAACCTAGTCCAACTCCAAAACCAAGTAAAGCACCGGAGCCGACTGCAGCGCCTACAGGATTAGCGCCGACTGTTCCTCCAACTGATGGCAATGATTAGAAGCCAGCTGGCGAGCCCAACCACTTGCGTAATTAGATAATGATCCAGGGCAAAAATTGGGCTGAGAATTAATAATTTTAACCAAGCAATTTGTGCTTTAAATTTCCAAGCCAACAATAATAAGATGGCAAGAGCAACAAGTCCCCCTTCGCTGAGTAACAATAATCCTCCGTGATGCACTGGCTGAATAAAGCGCACAAGCTCTCGATTTTGACTGTAATTTTCGACTTCTTTGACGTAATTGTTAAGTCCTACACCAAAAATTGCTTGTTCCTTAAACATGGCCCAAGCAGCGGTGTTGAGCGTGGCTCGGCGCGAAATTGACGGATGTTCTTTAGTTAAATTAAGCTCTAATTGTTTAATGATTAGCGGGGTCAAAATGAACAATGCAATTAAAGAAAAATTAAAAAATTTTAAATAAGTCTTTGCTTGCTTATTTGTGGCACGATGCTTAATGAACGAATAAATTAAAAAAAGACAAAAAGTAAGAAAAGCGGATAAAGATTGAGTTAGGAAAATAATTACTAAAGCATTAAGTAGTAGTAGGCTGGAAATTAGTGGTTTTTTATTTTTATCATCAAGAATGATCATAGTAAAAATACTAACTATTCCAGCTAAAATATTGGGATGAGCAGTGCTAGCATAGGGCAAAATTTTTTCTTGATTGAAAAACTGAGCGCGACTAATGAGAGCGAAATGGCGCAAGTCTGGTTCTCCAAAAAATTGATAGGGAGCCAAAGATCGTTGCATAAAAAATTGATAATAAGCGAGAAAACTTAGCCAGAGTACCGAGCACAATAAAGCTTTTTTAACAATCAATTGTTTTTTTTGATCCAGATAAATACTGATCACAAAAACAATCATCAGCGCCAAGCGTAGTAAATAAATAATGGCAGCTAAATTAATGTGCAGGAATTGTTTGATCAAAAATATAGCAATCAACAATAAAATTAACTGATCAATTTTTTTTAATTTTATTTTAATTGTTTTTAATTTTGAAAAATTTTTTTTGTTAAATAAAAAAAATAATAAATTAACAACTAGTAAACAATCAAACAAATATATTTTGGGGATCAAATAATCAACTAGCAGACCTTTAAGGTAAGCTTGATCAACAGCAAATTTAAAAAATAAATTACTGCTTAAACTGAAGACAGTAAAAAATAATAACAGTTGTTTAAATTTTTCCCACCAACTGTGCTTGAAATTTTTTCTTTGCCAAACTGACCACTTGTTGGCGAATTGGTTCAACATCTTCTGTGCTTAAATTTTTATTGTTGTCTTGATAAATAATAGCAAAAGTATAATTATCTTGATAAACATTGACTAAAGTAAAATCTTTAATATCTTTGTGGCTTTTAATCAGGGTGTTGATAAAATCACCAACTGCGACTGGTTTTTTTAAGGTGAAAGTGAGCTGTTCAATAATTTGCGCATACTGATTACTTTTTTGATAGTGAGGATAAAAATTAACAACTTTTAATAAATTATTTAATTTAATTTCAATACCAACTAAGCCATCTTCAAAAAGATGTAAATGACCGAGCACTATTCGTTCTTGTGGTTTTTTGATAATTAATTTAGCACTTTGCTGATAAATACTATGATTTTTGGTCATGATTTCTTCAACAACTAAGTCCACAACTTTTTTTTCTAAAATGAAAAATTGCTTGAGTAATAATTCCAGATCGCCTTTAACTTGACGAAAATTTCTCCTACTGAGCATGGCTAAATAACTATCCTGTTTAGGTAATGCATTTTTTTGTGGCTGATAAGTTCTAGCAATTTCGAATAATTGCCAATCATGATTTTGCGGATTACTATGCATGATGCTGATTAGAGAAGGCAAAATTGAACGACGGAGATAAACATGTTCTTCTTTGAGCGGATTATTTAGCTTTAGATGGCTGGCCAAAGAGTAACCCGACATTAAGGCTTCACTATCACTAACTAATGAATAGCTGTAGATTTCTTGCCAAGCCAAATGGCTTAAAAAGTTTTTAATTCGACTTTCAACTTGAAAGAACTTTTGCTGAGGATGCTCACTGGGCAATTGGCCAGCCATTAATTGGCTAGGCAAATTATGATAGCCATAAATCCGAGCAATTTCTTCAATGATGTCAGCGGGAATTTCTAAGTCAGATCGGTAAGTTGGAGCAAGAATGACAAATTGTTCTGCCTGTTTGTTTTTAGCAAGTGTTACTTGGCAATCTAAATCTCTTAAAATCGCTATTATTTCCTTTTTGGGTAAATCAATACCTAGATAATCTTTAATTAATTGACTATTAACTATAATTTTATTTCCGGATTTTTGATCTGGAAAATAATCATAAACTGGACTGGCAACTTTAGCTTTGGCTATTTTTTCAAATAAATAAACGGCATAGCGCAGCACTTTTTCAGCCAAATAAGGATCAACATTTTTTTCATTGAGTTGGGCAGCTGTGGTGCGAATCGCTTGAACCATCGAAGCATATCTCACCTTATGAGCATCTAGTGATTCGATCCAAAACAAAACGTTTTTAGTGTTCTGATCGATACCAGTGTTAAGTGTCCCTTTAACCGCTGGCAAATCAATAATTTCACCAGCGCTATTTTCAAAAACAATTTCTCCACCCACCGTATAATGAACTTCTTTATCTAAAGTGATGAATTTTTTTCCTGGTTTAGCTTCTTTAATAATAATTTTGCCACCCATTTGCATAATTTTGTCGTAATCAAAAACATGACAAGGATGACCCAATTCATGAGTGACATAATTGGTAATATCAACGACTGCATCGTGCACATTAATTGCCACTGCTTGTAAACGATCTTGAATGTATTGAGGGCTGTTTTGTTGGCTAATGTCACTTAAAACAACAGCCATTACTCTTCTCACGCCTTCAGTTTCATAAATAATTTCTGGCAAAGCCAGGTTGCGCTGGGGGTGTTGTTTAACGACTGGCCAATTTTTTTTAATCATGCGCGCTGTATAGCCAGCTCTATTTAAGATGGTTGTGGCTTCGCGGGCGATACCCTCGATTGACATCATGTCAACGCGATTAGTACTAACCTCAATATCGTAAACATAGTCTTTTTGGCCACCAGCTAGTTTGACAGTGTTTAAGCGCTCGACAGAAGGACCACTCAAAGAGAGATATTTTTGAATATCTTTGGCTTGTGCTTTACTGGACAAATATTCACCTAGCCAGCTATGTGGTATTAAAATATTCATGAATCCTTTGTTATCTGCATTGTTCTTTTAAAATTGTTCTAAAAATTCTTGATTGCCTGAATAAAATAAGCGAATGTCATCAATGTTTAAATCTTGTTTGAGGGTGTAACTGCGCTCCACTCCCCAACCAAAAGCAAAACCGCGATATTTGGTGCTATCAATGCCGCCTGCTTTTAGGACATTGGGATGCACCATGCCTGCTCCACCCACTTCATGCCAACCAGACTTACAAAAACGGCAATTTATTTTGTGATTATGCTCATCTTTGATGTAGCCAGTGCCATGGCAAATATGACAGCTAAAATCGACTTCAAAAGATGGCTCAGTAAATTTAAAATGAAATGGACGAATGCGACTTTTAGTTTTGGGGCCAAAAAATTCTTTGGCAAAATAATCGATTGTTCCTTTTAGATGTTGAATATTGATGTCTTTATCAATCACTAAACCCTCAAATTGATGAAACATTTGGGTGTGAGTATTATCACTTTGACGTCGATAGCAACGGCTGATATTCATCATGCGAATTGGCAATTGGCCTTTAACTCGCTCCATTTCTCTTACTTGACCATTTGAAGTGTGGGTGGTGAGCACCATTTTGCCCAAGTTTGGATGAGCTTGTTGATCGACAAAAAAAGTTTCCCATTCATCGCGGGCCGGATGATTAGCTGGCATATTGAGAGCTTGAAAGACGTAATAATCCCAATCCACTTCTGGATGACTGACTCGAACAAAACCAATTCTTTCAAAAATTCGGCTAATTTCTTCAATGGCTTGAGAGACTGGATGTAAGTGACCAAGCTTGGCCTGAATGCCCGGCATAGTCAAATCTTGATGAATTTGGCTTGGCAAATCTTGCTTTTGATAATCTGCCAGTTTAGATTCGAGCTTATTTTTTAATTGATTAAGTTCTCTGCCAAAATCTTTTTTTTCTTCTTTTGTTAAATCTTTAATTTGCGCAGCGAGTTGATTAAACAAGCCTTTTTTGCCCAAATATTTAACTGTCAATTCTTGAGCATTTTGCTGATTAATTTCTTGGAGAAATTGCTCAAACAAATTTTGACTTTGTGCCACTAATTTTTGGTAAGCAGACATGTTTAATTTTCTTTCTAATCTTTTCTCTTAGTATTTTAGCAGTTTTTTTAGCTTTTTTCTCTTATTATTAATTCTAAAAACCCCGCTTTGTAGCGGGGTTTTTTACCAAATTGTAAAATCACTACCCCACTCTCAAGCTAAAAAACTTTTGAGTAAAGCGGTGTTGCTTTGCTAAGTTTGTTAAATTCATGACAATTTTTCAATAGTTATTGTTGTGCTTTAAGCACAATTTCTTTGAAAGTGTCAAAATCATTGACAGCTAATTCACTCAAAACTTTACGATTAAGAGCAATGTTGGATTTTTTTAGATTATTAATAAATCGTGAATAATTAAATTGTTGATTTATTTGATGTAAACCTGCATTAATCCGCACAATCCATAACTTGCGAATATCTCTTTTACGTAATTTACGACCGATATAGGCGTATTGACCAGAATGAAGCAAGGCTTCTTTGGCTCTTTTGTACAAACGACTATTAGCTCCACGAAAACCCTTGGTTAACTTTAAAACTTTTTTATGGCGACGATGTCTAACAGTACCAGTTCTTGTTCTTGGCATAATAACTTTCTGACAAATTAATTAAATTAATTAAGACCGAGCATCCTT
>Ga0265295_1004592_pt1 | contig 18442 bp, 14 predicted proteins | sample Munlansysbiofilm_FD_192503 | JGI IMG/M metagenome (GOLD analysis project Ga0265295, IMG submission 192503) | Leachate microbial communities from a municipal landfill in Southern Ontario, Canada - Methane capture system biofilm | ecosystem: Engineered > Solid waste > Landfill > Unclassified ...
GGCCTTTTTTGCCCATTTCTGCGTCAGATTCAAAATTTAATCCTCAAAATACTCCATGTATTCCTGCGGTTAAATTTTTCATCTTCCTTGAACTGAGCAAAAAATTCTCGTTTTCGGCCAATCACTACTTAGCTGCTGAACGAAAACGGCATTTTTGTCCATTTCCGCAAGCATCTAAATACTAAAAATCTTTTGTTTCTTCAGGATTTGGAACAAATGCATTGAAATTATTATCATTAAGATACTTTGCAAAACCAATTGACTGGTCTTCTTCTCCGTGGACTACTGCAATTTTTTTAATATTTAAGTTTGATTCCTTTAAAAATCTTGTCATTTCTTCCTGATCTGCATGTGCACTAAATCCGCTAAGTTTTGAAACCCTTGCCTCCAGCGGATAAACCTTATTCAAAAATTTAACTTCTGGAGCCTTTCCCTTGCGTTTGCTTTGTTCGTATTCCCAGCCAAGGTCTCTAATTCTTCTGCCAAGTGTATGTTCGGCCATATACCCTACAATTAAAATTGTATTTTTTGGATTATGAATTTTATATCTGAGATGATGCAAAATCCTGCCTGCTTCACACATTCCAGAAGATGCAATAATGATATGGGGAGTTGTCATTTTCATAACTTCCATTGATTCCTCAACAGAGCCTACATAAGTTATTTCCTTAAATGAAAAAGGATTTTTTCCTTTTTGCAGAAAAGACTTATGGGTTGCCTTGTCATATACTTCAGGATGCTCTCCAAACACGCCGGTAAGATTTTTCCCAAGCGGACTGTCAACAAAAACAGGAACTTTTGGAACTGCACCTTCGTCATAAAGTTCGTGAAGAACATAAACAACTTCCTGGGTTCTTCCAAATGCAAAGGCAGGAATTATAACAGAGCCTCCCTTTTCTATGGTTTTGTTAATCTCTTCCTTTACCCTTTCCTTTAAATCATCTATTGGACCATGATGTCTTGTTCCATAAGTGCTTTCTGTTATCAAAAGGTCAATATCCCTGTATTTTTCAGGAAACATTAATGTGGGATTTCTTAATATCGGCCTGTCAAAACGTCCAATATCTCCTGTAAAACAAAGGTTGAATCTTCTGCCGTTTTCTATTCCTCTTATAAAACAAAGAGCTGAACCAAGAATATGGCCGGCATCAAAAAAAGTAACTGTCATTGATTTACCAATTGGAATTTCCTCATTATAAGGATACCCATCAAAAAAATTAAGAGCATATTCAGCATCTTTTGTTGTATAAAGGGGTTCAATCATTTTAAGCTTGTGTTCTTTAATACCTGTCTCAATTTCAATTCTGTTAAGCTCATGTCTTCCAAGTTTAAGTCTTTCTTTTATTTCTTTTCTTTCCCTGTTGCTTAAGTCTGTACTTTTATTGTTTGAGAGGTTGTATAGATGTCCCCTGAGTGCCTTATAATTCAAATAATCTGCATCAGATTCCTGAATATGAGCCGAATCCATTAAAAGAAATCTGCATGCATCAAGTGTCGGCCTTGTGCATATAACCCTTCCTTTAAAACCGTTTTTTACAAGAAGAGGAATTCTTCCAGAGTGATCAATATGTCCGTGGGATAAAACCATATTTGTTAAAATTGAAGGATCAAAAGAAAATTTTTTATTTTTTTCCTCTGATTCTTTGCGTCTCCCCTGAAAAAGACCGCAGTCAAGAAGAATTTTGTCTTTATTTACGCTCAGCATGTGCATGGAACCTGTGACTTCGCGGACAGCACCGTAGAATGTGACCTTCATAAAACCTCCGTTGTTTTCAAAAAAGAAAAATCAAAAATATTAATATAGCACCCAAGACCAAAAAAAAACCAATAAAAAACCCTGCTTTTTCAAATAAAAAAACAGGGTAAAATATTTAAGCATTAAATTTTTTAAAAAACAAATAAAACCAAATCTTAACAAGTAAGAATATTATTGTTCATACCAGCCAGAATGCAGTTTAGATACCATATCTTTATGAACTCCCGACTCTTTGAGTTTTTTCAGTGCTTCATCAAATTTATCCATTCGTATCTTATTTTCCGGCTTTACTCTGTTAAGCAGTAAATGATAGGTAACAACTCTCACAGGCTCAAGGCTTTTAGTAATCTTTGATTTTTCTTCAGCAGTCAATTGATTGTCAATTATTTCTTGTGCCACATCACTTCCTGAAATAAGACAATCTATTCTTCCTACAAGCATTTTTTTAAAATTATTAACTTCTGAATTTGTTCTATCAATATTAATTTTATTTTCTTCAATTGCCTTATCTATTTCCTTGCCATAGGTATAACCTAAAATTCCCCCTACTCTTTTTCCATAAAGATCTTTTGCCTCATTCAAAGGCCCCTTGCCTTTGAGATAATAAATATAATCTTTTTTACCATCCAGCACAGACTCTTTGCTGTAGTACATTTCTTTTTCTCTGCTGTCTTTATGAGACCAGACTAAAGTACCGTCAATTTTATTTTCTGCTGCTTCGCTGTATGCCCTTTTCCATGCACCTCCATACCACCTGAACTCTGTATCATAACCAGCTTCTTTAAATGCACTCATTACAACATCAGTACAAAAACCTCCATTTTTCAAATCCTTTGACTGGTAAGGCTTCCATTCACCATTGCCAAGTATTATGTTTTCAGCAAAAAGATTCCCTGAAAAAAACAGCACCAAAGATACAAAAATAAACATTGTTTTTTTAAACATTTTTTCCCCTTTCACATATAAATTTAATTGCAAATTCAAGTATTAAATAATAAAAAAATACCTCATCTTAATTACAGCAGAGTAAAAACCTTTTTAAATATAAAATATTTCTTTTTAAAATAGTAATTGGCAAAAACAAATAATTTTGACTATGTTTAAAAAAGATAAATTTTTTTATCATAATAAAAAGAATATATTATTTTAACTCAGGGGCAGCATGAAAAACATTTTCTTTTACGTAATGACAGTTCTTATCTGGGGCTCAACCTGGATTGCAATAAAATTTCAAATTGATTCCACAGATCCTATGGTTTCAATTGCACACAGATTTATCCTTGCATCAGCAATTCTTATTTTCTGGTGCAAACTATTCAAACTGAATCTGAAATTCAATAAATCTGAATACTTGTTCATTGCCCTGCAGGGTGCAGTTCTTTTCGGAATTAACTATGTTTTTATTTATACAAGCGAACTTTACCTTGCAAGCGGTCTTACAGCAGTACTTTTTTCAACAATTCTTATAATGAACGTTATAATAGGATATTTTTTTCTTGGAACTCCAATTGACAAAAAAATAATTATTGGAGCATTCCTTGGAATGGCTGGAATAGTTTTAGTTTTCAGGCCGGAAATTTCTTCTTTTTCAGCAGACAAAAACGGCATTTTTGGAATTATAATGGCACTTACAGGAACATTTTTAGGTTCCATTGGAAATATTTTATCAGCAAGAAACCAGACAAATAATCTTCCAGTAATTCAGACCAATGCACTTGGAATGGGTTTTGGGGGAATTTTAATGCTTGTTTTTTCAGTTGTTCTTAAAAAAGATATTTCCCTTGTTTTAACTCCTTCATATCTTGGAGCTTTGAGCTATCTTGCAGTTTTTGGTTCTATTGCAGGTTTTGGATTTTATCTTTCTCTTGTGGGAAGTATAGGCCCTGGAAGAGCTGCCTATTCCACCCTTGTTTTTCCGCTTGTGGCACTTTTTATTTCAACAATATTTGAGGGATATGTCTGGACTTTTTCATCAATACTTGGAATGCTTTTGATTCTTTTTGGAAATCTGATAATTATCAAAAGAAAACAAACAAAAATTCCAAAAAAGCCTGTTATTGAAGCCAAAAGCCCGGCACAGGCAGGAATTTCCGGTTAGTTTATATCCGGCCTTAATAAGCCGGATATAAATTTAGATAATTGCAGCCCTTGCATCAAGAACCACAGCTTTTCCGGTTTCCGGAATAATTCTTACAGGGTTTAAGTCAAGTTCTGAAATTTCAGGACTTTGTTCCAGAATAAAGGAAAGTTTCAATATAAGATTTGCATAATCATTAACATCAGCTTTTTTACCTCCCCTTGCACCAGAAAGAATTTTAAAACTTTTAAGTGATTTAAGTTTTTTCTCAATTTCCTCTTTATATGAGGGACACAAAATATTTGCAGCATCTTTAAATATTTCTATAAAAATCCCGCCAAACACAAAATAAATAACCTGTCCAAAGGAATTGTCTTTTTTTGATCCTATAAACATGTCATAGCCGTCTTTAGCCATTTCCATTATTCTTACACCTTCAAACAAGGCATTTGGATTTGCTTTTGAAAGATTATTTTTTATTGTGTCAAAGCCTTTTAAAGCCTCAGACTCGTTTTTAATATTTACAAGAACTCCTCCAATATCAGATTTATGAAGAGCATCTTTTGATACAACCTTCATAACAACCGGAAATCCAATTTTTCCTGCTGCATCAGCTGCTTCTTTTGCAGAAGAAACAACTGTATTTTTTGGAATTTCAATTGAGTTACCTTTTAAAAAATCAAGAAATTCCTCGCCTCTTTCACCTTTGTGATTTTTTAGCCAGGTTTTAGAAAAGTTTAAATCAATTCCGTCAGGTTTTTTAAAATCAGGCTTTTTTCCGGACTTTCTTATGTAAAACTCAGACTGCTTTTTCATGGCATGAATCATATCATCTGGAGATTCAAAAACAGGGTAATTGTTTCTTTTTTTTATTTTGTTCAATGTTTTTGTAGAACCATAAAGAGCAACACCAACAGGCTTATTTGCTGATCTTACTGCACCAAGAATTTCCTTTGAAACATCAGTATTGAACATATTTGTAAAAATATCATTTGATTTTCCGGGCATGTCTGGCCACTGGGTAAGATATGCAACTCCGTCAACTCCGCTGGAATTTAAGACTGTGTGAAAAATATCACCATAATATTTCATTTCATAAATATCACCTAAATCCAGAGGATTTTTAAAATCAATAATTCCTGCATTTCCCATTTTTGAAAGCTTTTCCTTGAATTTTTCTCCAGGGTCTGCAAGCTTAAAGCCTTCTTCTTCGCAGATATCAGACATCATTACCCCAAAACCTCCGGCAGGACTCATCACCATAATGTTGTTTCCTTTCATTGGAGGCATTTCAAAGGCTTTTATATAATTTATAAAATCATCAAATTTTTTAACCCTTATAATTCCGGCTCTTTCAAATGCTGTATCAACAATTTCATCATCATTACTTAAAGCTGCTGTATGACTCATTGCAGCCTGCTGTCCGGCTGAAGTCCTGTTTGCCTTGTAAATAAGTACAGGCTTATCAATTTTTTGAGCTGCTTCAACAAGAGCTTTTCCATCACTTATGTTTTCAAGATACATTCCAATAACTTTTGTTTCAGGATCATTCCCCAAATATTCAAGTACTTCAGCTTCTGTTACATCAAGTTTGTTTCCTATGCTTGCAAATTTGGAAAATCCAAGGTTTTCGTTTGCAAGACTGTTCCACTGAAAAATTCCAAGACCTCCGCTCTGTGAAATAAGAGAAAACCCGCCTTTGTTCATTTTTAAATTGGGAACAAAAGGAAGACATAAATTTTTATATGAATTTGCAGTTGCAATGCAGTTTGGCCCCATGAATCTTATATTGTATTTTTTTGCAGTCTCTTTTACTTTTTTTGCAAGCTCTTCACCTTTTTCACCTGCTTCATTAAATCCGCCAGACATTATAATAAGTCTTTTTACACCTTTTTTTCCGCATCCTTCAAGAATATCCGGGACAAAATTAGCAGGAATCAGAATAACCCCAAGGTCAGGAACTTCCGGCAGATCTTCAACACTTTTATACATTGTAATACCTCGTACATGTTCTTCTTCTGCCTTTGGGTGAACACCAAAAAGTCTTCCTTCAAACCCCCACCTTATTACGTTTTCAAGAACAAGCTTTGGAACATTTTTTTCTTGGGAAGAAAGTCCGAAAAAAACTATTGATTCAGGTGAAAAAAACTTATGCATAACGCCTCCTTAAAATAAGGAAAATAGATTATTGATTTAAACATTGTTTAGTAAGTAAGTATTACTAACCTTATATAAAAAAATCAATACTTAAATTAAGCTTTAATACCGTATAAAATAGTTGAAAATATTTGAGATGTTATTTGAAAAGCGTCAATTTCTTTAGAAAAAATTATTCCCCACAAACATGTATGTTCTATTGACCCTAAAATCATATCCCGTAAGACTTTTGTGCCTGGTTCTTTTTTAAAAACACCTTTTTCAATCCCTAAAGATAAAATATCAAAAAGCATTTTTGAATAGTTTCTTACAGACTGATAAGGCAGGCTTTGAAAAAAAGCAGGCATTCTTCTTACTTCAATTAAAATAATTTTTGCAAATACCCTTTCCCTTGAATAAGTATCTATTGATGAAAAAATAAAGGCTTTGAGTTTATCCTCGGGAGATTTTTCTACATCAACTTTTTCTTGAATGTATGAATTTACATCTTCAAACATTTCTTCAACAACTTCATACAAAAGATTTTGCTTGTCCTTGAAATATTTATAAATCAAAGCTTCTGTAACACCTGCGTTTGATGCGGTTTCAGCAGTTGTGATTGAATCAAAATCTTTTGTGTTAAGAAGATTTTTAAGGGAATTTTTTATTTTAATTTTGCCTGGTGGTTCTTTTTTCATATAATTTCCAAAAAATTATTCAAACTTTATTTTAAATTTAGGGCTGTCATAGGTTTTGTCTGTTATTTCATAAAAAAGAAGAAACCTTGGAAGATAAAGATGCCTTCTTCTTCCTTGAAAATCAATTACTAGATAATTTCCTTTTTTTATAACTGAAATTTCTTTTCCATCAGCAAAGGGTATTGTTACTTCAACAATATATCCTTTGTCTGATTCTTTTATTTCAAAGGCAGCCTCATCAGAATAAATTTCTTCGGGTTTTGCTTTTGAATAAATAATTTCACCCATTTTTTCAACTGCATCCATTCCAAAGACTTCTGTTCCAAAATGGGAAATTTCAAATATTTTAAGGGGATAAAAATCTTTTTTTACTGTATCTATATAGATTTTCTGGGATTTTACATAATTTTTAAAAAAAGCTTCTTTTTCAGACTGAGGTATAATTTTATTAATATAAATGCTGTCAACATTAAATCCATAAAGTTCAAGATAGGTATATGCCCTTCTTGCTTCTTCTATTACCATTTTTTCAGGATTTAAAACAATTCTTGCTGCTGTTTTTTTTGAATCAGAAAGAATTGAATTTATAAAATCAAGTTTTTCAAGAATCTTGTCAAGCTCATCAATGCTTTGGGTAAAAGGAACCCCAAATGTTGCATTTATAACTCCACCAAATGTTTTTGCGGCAAATTTAGGCATTGAAAAAAGTTTTGAAGTCCACCACTTTGTCATTTGCGGGAGGGAAAGCATGGTAAGAGTTTCACCAGTTGGGGCAGAATCAATTACAATAAAATCAAATTCTTTTTCCCTGTAGTATTTTTCTATCCACAAAAAAGCAGATACTTCCTCCATTCCTGGAAGTGCAGAAAGCTCTTCAGCCTGGATTTTATCCATGCCCTGCCATTTGAGCATTTCAAGAACAATTTTTCGCAGACTCCCCCAGTATTTTTTCATTGAATAATAAACATTAAGTTCCTGTGCATAGAAATTTTTGCATATTTCCAAAGGCTCGGGTCCAAGATTTTTATCAAGTGCATCTGAAAGGCTGTGTGCAGGATCTGTTGAAATAACAAGAGTTTTAAGGTTTCTTTTTGATGCATTCAAAGCTGTTGCTGCTGCAATTGTTGTTTTGCCTGTTCCGCCTTTTCCGGTAAAAAGTCTTATCTGCATAAAAATCCTCCTTAAGGATTTATTTACACTTATCTCCCTGAAAACTTCCCCGTTTTTCAAGTTCCCTGTTTATCATGGTAAGTGTTTCGTCTTTTCTCAAAGACCAGAACGGAGCAACAAGTTCATCTATATGAGGATCTCCTGTTACTCTGTGGATTGTCATATTTTTTGAAGTATGCTCAATAAAATCTGCTGCTGCTTCAACATATTCCCTTTGTGTAAGGCATCTTAGAGTTTTATTTTCAAATTCTTTTTCAATTGGAGTATCTTTTACAACGTATAATAAATGAAGCTTTACTCCGTCAATTTCCATTTCAGAAATTTTTTTGGCAGTTTCAATCATGTCCTCTCTTGTTTCACCTGGAAGCCCAAGGATAACATGTGCACAAATATAAATCCCCTTGTTTTTTGTTATTTCAACAGCTTTTTCAAATGTTTTAAAATCGTGGCCTCGGTTTATTCTTTTTAAAGTTTTATCATGAATGGACTGAAGCCCGTATTCCATCCACACAAGATAGCCCTTTTTCACATAATCTTCGAAAATTTTAATTTTTTCTTCATCTATGCAGTCAGGCCTTGTTCCAATAGAAAATCCGCATACACCTTCAACTAAAAGAGCTTCATCATAAATTTTTTTAAGTTCATCTACTGATCCGTAAGTATTTGTGTAAGCCTGGAAATATGCAATAAATTTTTTTGCCTTGTATCTTTTCCCAAGTCTTTTTTTACCTGCTTCAAGCTGATCTTTTACAGAAAGCCCTGATAAATAAGCTCCTGTTCCAGAACCAATAGGATTGCAATATGTGCATCCGCCGTAGGAAATAGTTCCGTCACGATTTGGACAGGTAAATCCTGCATCAACACTTATTTTTTGAACCCTTTCCTTGAAATGCTCCCTGAAAAATGAGTTAAGGTCTTTATATCTTTTAATATCCGAATCCAAAACAAATCCTTATTTTATTTATTCACATCTTTTAAAAACTTATGATATGTAATACTTCGCTTTAACAATTGTAAATTAAAAAATCAGGTGAAACATATAAAATGACATATTTATCTTATGATCTAGCAGTAATAGGAGCAGGACATGCAGGGTGCGAAGCAGCACTTGCAGCAGCAAGAATGGGTGTAAAAACAGTATTGTTTGCAATAGATCTTGATAAAGTTGCTTCAATGCCTTGCAGCCCGTCAATTGGAGGTACAGGAAAAGGCCAGCTTGTAAAAGAAATTGATGCTCTTGGCGGTGAAATGGCAAAAGTAACAGACAAAACAGCAATTCAATACAAAACCTTAAATACAAAAAAAGGCCCTGCTGTTCATTCTTCAAGAACACAAAATGATAAAAACCGTTATCATATTGAAATGAAAAAGGTTATTGAACAGACAAAAAATCTTGATTTAAAACAGGCTCTTATTGAAGATATTATTATTGAGGACTCAAAGGTAAAAGGACTTGTTGACCAGACAGGTTTTTATTATGAAACAAATTCTGCAATTATTTGTGTAGGTACTTTTCTTGGAGGACTTGTTCATATAGGAGAAAGCAGAATAAAAGCAGGACGTGCAGGAGAATTTGCATCATATGGACTTGTTGACTGCCTTGAAAAAAACGGATTTAACCTCATTAGAATGAAAACAGGAACTCCCCCAAGATTAAAAAAATCATCAATAGACTTTTCCAAATTTCAGGAGCATACAGCAGATATTGAACCAAAACCTTTTTCATTTTCAAACGAAAAAGCATCCCCCCTAAAATATCTTCCAAGCTATCTTGGTTATACAAACGAAAAAAACATTGAAATTGTTTTAACAAACATAAAAAAATCAGCTTTATACAGCGGAGCAATAACAGGAGTTTCCGCAAGATACTGTCCTTCATTTGAAGACAAGGCAGTAAAATTTCCACACAATAAAAAACACCATGTTATTCTTGAACCAGAAGGAATAGACACTGATGAAATTTATGCAAGCGGTCTTGGAAACTCTCTTCCAGTTCAAATCCAGATCCCTTTTGTAAGAGCTGTAAAAGGACTTGAAGAGGCAATAATTATAAGACCTGGCTATGCAATAGAATATTCTGTTATAGAGCCAAGACAGCTTAAACCAACACTTGAAACAAAAAATATTGAAGGCCTTTTTATGGCCGGGCAGATTAACGGAACATCAGGATATGAAGAAGCAGCAGCACAGGGAATGTGGGCAGGAATAAACGCTTCACTTAAGATCATGAAAAAAGAACCTTTTATTTTGGACAGATCACAAGCCTATATGGCTGTTATGACAGATGATCTCGTAACAAGAGGAACAAGCGAACCTTACAGAATTTTTACCTCAAGAGCTGAATACAGGCTTATATTAAGAGAAGATAATGCAAATTTTCGTCTTGCAAAAATTGGACACAGTCTTGGACTTGTTTCAAAAGAATTTGTTACAGATATAATTGAAAAAGAAAAAATAATTAAAGATGAGATAAAAAGAGCTAAAACAACAATAATCAAGCCCCTTCCTGAAGTAAATACCTGGCTTGAATCCAAAGGGTCTTCAACACTTGAAACAGGAATCCATCTTGAAAAACTTATAAAAAGAGCTGAGCTTGGATATGATGCTGTAACAAACCTTGCACAGCCTGAATATGAAGTTGATAAAATCTGCCAGAAACAGATAGAAATAGAAATAAAATACGAAGGTTATATCCACAGACAGATAGCAGAAATAGAAAAATTCAAAAATCTTGAAAAAATTAAAATTCCAACTGGTTTTAATTTTAAAAATATGGATACTCTTTCCAATGAAATAAGGGAAAAACTTTTAAAGGTAATGCCTGTAAATCTTGGACAGGCATCAAGAATTGACGGAATTACGCCTGCTGCAATTTCAATTCTCATGGTTGCGATAAAAAGTTTCAAAGGGAATAAGAACAATGCTTAAGATTGACAGATTAAATCAGGAATTTATGACATTTGGGCCTGTAAGCTTTGATGTAAAAACAAAAGAAATAGTCGGAATAATCGGAGAATCAGGTGCAGGTAAAAGTATTCTCTTAAAATCAATAGCAGATATGCTCCCGCATGACGGAAAAATTTTTCTTGATGAAGTTGAACAGCAGGACATTAAAGCAAGACTTTGGAGAAAACAGGTTGCACTTCTTCCAGCAGAAGTTGTTTTCTGGAATCAAAAAATTAAAGACGATCTTAAAACAGCAGACAATGAAATAATAAAAAAATTTGGTTTTATTCCCGAAGAAATTCTTGAAAAAAATACAGATGATCTTTCAAGCGGAGAAAAGCAGAGAATAGGACTTTTAAGAATTTTTGAAAACAGACCAAAGGTTCTGCTTCTTGATGAACCATCTGCAAATCTGGATGAAAAAAACAAAATGATTCTTGAAGAAATTGTTCTTGATTATATTGAAACAAACAATGCTTCAGCAGTCTGGGTTGCACACGATCATGAGCAGCTTAAAAGAGTTTCATCCAAAATTTTTGAAATAACACAAAACAGTTTCAAGGAAAAATTCTAATGGTTTATTTATCATATTATGATCTTTTGTTTTCTTCTTTTTTTCTTCTTGCAGCAGGAATTCTTTCATTCTGCTTAAAGCTTAAAACCGAAAAAGCACTTTTGATTGCAGCATCAAGAATGGTTATTCAGCTTTTTCTTTTGGGTCTTATTTTAAAAACAATTTTTTCCTATGTTAATCTTTACATGTTTCTTTTAATGGCATTGGTAATGCTTTTTGCAGCTGGATTTGAAGTAAGAGGACGCCAGAAGTACAAATTTAAGGGAATGGTTACATTTTTTATTGGAACAGGAACAATGGGAACAATAGCTTTCACCCTTTCTTTTCTAACCCTTGTTCTTATAATCAAAAAAGAGCCCTGGTACACACCTCAATATGCAATTCCTCTTATGGGTATAATGCTTGGGAACACCATGAACGGAGTATCTATTGGACTTGACAGACTCTCGTCTGGAATAGTTTCAGGAAAAAAAATAATTGAAACAAGGCTTATGCTTGGACATTCAGCGGCAGAATCTGTTGCAGACATAAAAAGAGACAGCATAAAAAGCGGAATGATACCTCTTATAAACTCAATGTCAGCAGCAGGTCTTGTTACACTTCCAGGAATGATGACAGGCCAGATTCTTGCAGGTGCACCCCCAGAAGAAGCAGTAAAATATCAAATACTTATAATGTTTCTTATTGCAGCCTGCTCTGCCCTTGGAACCATGCTTGCAGTTACAATTGCATCAAAAAGATTTTTTGATGCAAGGGAACGACTTTGCCTTGAAAGATTAAAATAAATTATTAAATTAATATACAAAAAATATGCCATCAATTTTTAGTAATTTTAATTTTTAAGAAAAAAATGAGGTTAGTATGAGCGGAGTTGATTATTACAAAGAACTCGGTATTGATAAAAACGCAACAAAGGATGAAATAAAAAAAGCCTATAGAAAGCTTGCACTAAAATATCATCCTGACAAAACAAAAAACAACAAGGAAGCTGAAGAAAAATTCAAAAAAATCAGTGAAGCCTATGCTGTTTTAAGTGATGATGAAAAAAGAAAGCAATACGATACTTTTGGTTCAGATGCATTCAGCCAGCAATATTCCAGTGAAGATATTTTCAAAAACTTTGACTTTGGAAATATTTTCAAGGAATTTGGATTCGGAAACGGCCATGGAAGAGGTTTCCAAGGCAGTTTTAATTTAAACGACCTTTTTGGCAATGCTTTTTCTTCAAGGGGTTTTTCTTCTTCAGGACAAAGCAGGGTTAAAAGAAATATCAAGGGACAAGACATTGAAACAGAAATTCAGGTTTCTGTTTACGAAGCAGTTAACGGCTCCCAGAAAACAATAACTTTAAACAGGGGTACAAGCCCTGAACAATTATCTGTAAAAATTCCAAAGGGGTTTGTTACAGGTAAAAAAATAAGACTTAAAGGAAAGGGGAATAACAGCCCTTATGGTGGAGAACCAGGCGACCTTTACATAAAATCAGTTGTTGTTTCAGACAATAAATTCAGTGCAAATGGAAATGACGTTATTGTAAACGAAGATATAAAACTTTCAGATTCACTTTTGGGTACTTCAATAGACATAATAACACCTGAAAATTCAACAATCACTCTTAAAATTCCTCCATGCACAAAACACAAAGCTAAGTTTAGAATACCTGGAAAAGGAATTCCTTTTATAAATGAGCCAAAACAAGGAGATCTGTTTGTCCAAGTAAATGTAATCATGCCCTATGAGCTCAATAAAAAACAAAAAAAACTTATAGAGCAACTTGGTGAAACAGGAATTTAAAAAAATCAATGCCTGATCATTTCAGGCATTGTTAAAATCTAAATTGTTTAATTATTAATATTTTTCTTGTCTCGTTAAAAAAATTTAAAAACTTATCAGCCATAATTAAGTAGTGGCTGAACAAAAACGGCTTTTGTTGTCACTTCCGGTCAGACTCAAAATTTAATCCTCAAAAGACTCTAGCACTCATTCAGTTAAATTTTTCTTCTTCCTTAAACTAAACAAAAAATCTTTGTTTCCCCTTGATCACTAAATATTTAGAGCTAAAAAAAACTAATTTATTTTCAAACTAACAAAACGGCTTGTAAAAACTTTCATGACCAAGACTCAGCATTTCTTTATCCCCACGGCTGTCGCCATAAGCATAAATAACTCCAAAATCCTTTAAATTATATTTTTTCTTAATTCTATTGACCTTTTCCTGCCCATAACAATTTTTGGTTAAAAATTTACCAGTAACAAAGCCTTTTTTAAATTCAATTTGTGTAGAAATAATCTCATATCCATTTTTTTTACACCAAGGAAGCAGCCAGCAGTCAACAGAAGCTGATACTATAACTATTTTGTGCCCATTTTTTTTATGCCATTTAAGTTTTTCTAAAGCTTTTGGCCGAACAAATTTATCAATGTTATTTAAAGAAAACTCATTGGCTGATGCCAAAAATTTATCTTCACTATACCCTTTAAAAAACCATGAAAACACTTTTTGTTTCGCTGTGTAATTTGAAATAAATCCAAACTTATATAAAACCAAAACAGGTGCTAAAACAAAAAAACCCCATAAGAATTTTAAATCCCCTGCGGCAAAATTTATAAATTTTAAAAAACTGTCAACATTTGTTATAGTTCCGTCAAAATCAAAAAAAGCAATTGTTTTAGTCATATACTCAGCTTTTTAAATATAATTTCAGGAATATTATTAATTATAAGCATTATATACCTCCAGATACTTTTGGTATAAATTATATCTTTGCCTTTTTGCTGTGCTTTAAAAACATCTTTAGCAACTTCATCAGGACCAGCCGTTAATTTTGGGGGCAAATCCATCCCTTGTGTCATTTTTGTAGCTACAAATCCAGGCTTAACAGTAAGAACTTTTACCCCACTTTCATTCAACCTGTTTCTAAGCCCTGAAAGATAGGCAGTAAATCCAGCCTTGGAGGATCCATAAATATAATTTGTTTTTCTTCCTCTATCCCCTGCAACGGAACTTACACCTATTATGAATCCATGTTTATTTTCTTCCATATTATTAGCCGAAATATTTAAAATACTTACTGCCCCTGTATAGTTTACATTGATTGTATTAAATGTTTTGACCCAATTATTTTCACACTCTTTTTGTTCCGCCATATAGCCAGCAACAACTATTACCCCAAAAGGTTTTGGCTCTAAAGATTTATAAAATTTGTCGTGTGAACTAAAATCTACAATATCAAATTCTTTTAATACTACATCTGCATCACTTCGAATTTTAATATCATTTGCAAAGCCTTCTAAAGTTTGGCAATTTCTTGCAGCCAAATAAAGATTATATCCATTTTTTGCATATTCTCTTGCAATTTCCTTTGCTATGTCACTTTTTGCACCAATTATTAATATATAACTCATTTTTATATTCCCAATCTTTTGCTCTGAAGTGAATTAAATTTTTTATCCATTCCATTTTCTTTTCTAAAGTTTCTAAATTTTTCTATCATAGGATAGCCTTTTTCAAAAACCTCTTTGCTTACTCTCACATCTTTTGTGAGATAAATCCGACCTCCGTATTTAACAACTATTTCATCAAGGATGTTTAAAAATTCAAATAATCCTTTTTCAATTTTAAAATCGAGTGCCAGGCTATAGCCTTCCATTGGAAAAGAAAGATAATTTGAATTTGATTTACCATAAAGCTTAAGAACTGCCAAAAAAGAACCTTTACCGCTATTTGCAATGGCTGTTAATACCTCATTTAAGCCATCATAGCTCATATCTTTTGGCAAAATAAACTGATATTGTGTGAATCCTCCTTTTCCATAAATCCGATTCCAGTTATTAACAGCATCTAGAGGATAAAAAAAACTATCAATACCAACCTTCTGAAAACTAATTTCAGATGAAACTTTTTTATAATACATCCAGTTAAAAGCTTTGACACTTAGTTTATTAAGTGCAAAATGAGGAAAATTAAAAGGAATATTTAATTTATTTTTTTCTTTAAAACTTAAATCTCCATCATCTGCAAAATCACCTGCCATTAATAAGCATTTACCTCTATCTTTTTCTTTTGCAAGACAGTCAATCCAAGCTACAGAATAAGGCATATCAGAATATTTTTCAAAAGTATCAAAAGTTTCTTTAAGATTTTTTGTTTTAATAGTAGTTTGATTGATATATTTAGAATTGATTTTTTTAAGGCTTATTTTGGCGTCAAGGATTATGCCTGTAAGGCCCATACCTCCACAAGTCGAATGAAAAAGTTCATCCCCCTTTTTACATATTTTTATTTTACCGTCAGGCAGCATCAACCTAAATTCATCTACAGACTCACTAAAACAGCCTTCAACATGATGATTTTTGCCGTGGACATCACTTGCGATCGCCCCGCCTATTGTAATAAGCTTTGTTCCAGGACTTACTTTCAAAAACCATCCCTTAGGTATAAAAGCTTCTATAATTTCACTCAGCAAAACTCCGCTCTGACAATGAAGAACCCCTTTTTTTTCATCAAATCCAAGAAAATAATTATAAGGTTTACAATAAATTATATCAGAAGCTAAAGCACTGTCTCCGTAACTTCTGCCATTCCCGTAGGCAATGAAGCTTTTTTTCTGAACTATTATAGTTTCTAAATCTTCTTTATTTTCAAAAATAACATTTTCATTTTTTATTGTTGGATACATTCCCCAGCTATTTAAGTTCATTAACATCCTCAAATTTCCAATAGCTCCAACCCCACGCATTAGACTTACCTGGCCTTGGGACTATTTCAAAAATATAATTGTCCATTTTTTCTTCTATATCTAAAATAAAAGAATGTTCATTTTGATCGGGTTTCACTTCTCTAGGGTTTAAACATTTATTATAAACTAAGTTATTTTTATTTTCTCTATACACATTAAAACAACCACCATCAGTTTGATTGTTGCCTGTATATGATGACTTAAAAAATCCAAATTTAACCTTTAAGCTGTTACTAATGATTTTATCTGATAAAACCTGAAAAGATGTGCCTACATGTGAAAAAAGTACATTTTCATTTTCATAGGTTTGAACATTAATATGAGTATAATTATTGCTCATATTTTCAATGTCTTTCATAAACATTAGATACTTAAATTCGGTTGGTATTTTTATATTCAGATTTTTCTGGTCCATAGCAATTGAGCTAAACTGCACCTGAATTTTTTTTTTATAACAATTATATGAACCATTAATAATTTTAAAAGAATTTACTTTCTTACCTGTTGTTTTACCTAAATCATACATATAAAAATCATATATGTCGTCTATATATGGGGATAATATAAAACCATGTGAAGCAATATTTGGAATAATTCTCTTTACCAAATGACTGCCGTCATGAAAGTTTAACTCAATATGTAATACAGGTGGCTTAAAAAGAGTATTTATAATTTTACCCAAAATAGATTTTGGTATATTAATTTTTACAAAAACATTATTTTCAGGGACATCTATACTCTGGTCAAATTTAGCATCAATACTATGTAAAAATTTTAAAGAGTAAGGCAATGGATTGCCAACAGCCTGCAAATGTAAAAATTCTCCTTTTTTCCCAACTACATCATACCTGCTAAATATTTCCAACCATGAAGAACCTTCCATCATTAAAGGTAAGCGTCCATCAATTTCTTTAATAGTAAATAAAATATTTTTAGGTGCTCTCATACTTTTTAAAAATTCTATATTTTTTTCTATAAGTTTTGGAGTATACACGCTGTAACTTTGGAAAAGAGGTCTTGGTGCAAAATCTAAATCATTTGCAATAACAAAAGACTGATCCCATGGATATATATCTACACTGCCTTCAATGTCAGTTAAATCCAACTGATTTTTAATTTTCTCCATTGATTTGCTATATATTTGATTAAGCTTTATTTTTCTTTCTGGATTAAAAATATGTGGAATTTCAATAAGATTATTTTTGATAGAATTAAAATCATGATTTATTATCTTATAAAATGGCTGTTTAGCATAATATCCAGACACTGAATAAGTTGAAATTATAGCTAAACCAACAAGAATAACTGAAACCAAATATTGTTTTACACTCTTTATCAGATATGAAGAGTAGCATAATAACAATAAGCCATATACATATGCCATACCTGCAAAAGCAGCTGTAGCATGAGCATCATGCCTGACAAATCCCTGCTTAAACGCCATAAAGACAACAATGGATGCAATCAAAGAAAAAATAAATAATTTTATAGTTTTATTATCAAAAAAAACTTTTAATAATAAAAAAAACATAGAAAAAAATAAAATTAAAAAAACATAAATCATTGATTTTGGGCCAAAAGTATTCATTGCTTCTGAATAGCCAGACAAAGTATTAAAACTGCCCATAAAATAATCATAAAAATTAAATAAATTTTGGCCGCTTAAAACAAAAATAAAAATCATAAATATAAAGAATAATAAAGTATACCAAGGTGTTAGTCTTTTACTTTTATAAAAAAAATATCCATCAACAAAAAATACAGTCAATATAGCTATAGGGAAATGAGAGAATTTTACAAGGACTGAAAAAGACATAATTATCAGCAAAAAAACAGAAAGAATTTTATGTTTTTCCAAAGTTATTGCAGCAAAAAGAATGGGAATCAAATACCAAAAAAATAATCCATTATTTTGTAAACCTGCAATTACTGCAATTAGCCCTAAAATTTTTGTTAAAAAAAACTTATTCCTCGAAAAAACAAATAGTGAAGAAGCAACAGCAAATGCAATAAAAACTGATAAAATTAAAGCTGGATAATATGAACTTTCAGCATATACGTAAAAAGGAAATCTGAAACTGCCCAAAGGACCATAAGTAAAAACGATTTCTTTTCCAAACTGCAAATTATTAATAAAGGCATAATTGATTGTATTTGACCAACTCGGGTCAAGCCCGCTTCCTGGCATACCAGGGTATACAGGGATCAGATAAGCAAGCATAAATAGTGCCTGACCGAATTCAAAAAAAGCATAAGAAATCAATATATTAAGCCATTTTCTTATAAAGAAGCAATGTAAATTATAACATAATTTTTCGATCAACCCTGCTCCTAAAGCAATATCAT
>Ga0265295_1004594_pt1 | contig 18435 bp, 9 predicted proteins | sample Munlansysbiofilm_FD_192503 | JGI IMG/M metagenome (GOLD analysis project Ga0265295, IMG submission 192503) | Leachate microbial communities from a municipal landfill in Southern Ontario, Canada - Methane capture system biofilm | ecosystem: Engineered > Solid waste > Landfill > Unclassified ...
GGTTCACTGGTTGGTGGTTCGCTCGTAATTGGATCATCTTCTTCGACCACTAGTTGAATTGTCGTTGTCGCACTATTACCAACTTCATCGGTCACAAGCACAGAGATTGTGTATGTTGCCGCTTCGTCAGCAACGAATGTGCCATCAGTAACGGTGATTTCTTCATATTCATCACCACTACCTCTTGAGACTGTGTATACGATACTAAGATTTTCTAATGATGATACGTTGTCACTAGCAACGGTTGATAGTGTTACTGTTTCACCAACTTCGTATTCTTCTTTATCTGTTGTAAGCGAAGTAATAACTGGAGCGGTAAAGTCTGGAGTGAGTAGACCGCTCATTGTAATTGGTGGTACTCCTCTAACCATAGCGAGTGATTTAACAGTCAAGTTGAGATCGGTTACTGTGTTATTTGTCGCATGAATATGGAGTGTTGCGCCACCAAGCAAGTGTGGATCGATTTCCGTTTTTGAAAGGCTAATATTAAAGGTGTTATCCCCATTAACCAAATCTGTTGAGAATAAAGCGCCATTTGCGTCAAGGAATGAGCCTTCCGCATTATCAGCAAACCAGAAGACACCAGCACTTCCCATTTCGATTCTAACGCCATCTAAACCACCAGTGACAGCAGCATCACTTGTAATAACTAATTGGAGTAAATCGCCATGTTGACTAACTTGCGATAAAGTAATTCCACCTAAGTAGGCGTATCCAACACCCGCGGCAATTGGATTAAGTGGAGTTGCGGCTGCGATAAGTGGAGTCACGACGGTATCGGCCATATAAGCAGTTCGCTTAACGATCGAAAGGCTACCAGTAACAACTTCACCCATTGCATACCAATGTGAATGATAGTGCTCGGATTTAGAGGTGTCATATCCACTAAGCAATAAGTCAATTTTCAACACTAGTGTTTCGCCTTCGGCAACTTCACTAATAGTTAATGGTTGGCCATCAACACCGATTAATTCACCATCTTTAAGGTATTTACTTGGTAAACCGGATTGTTCAAGCGCTAGTGTATTTGTCCGACCACCGCCTGTACCACCGATTAATTCAAGTTCTAAATAACGAACGCCGGCTTCGATGTAACCAACATAAACATAACCATCAATTGCGGTTAAAGCTTCATTGAAAATTGTGCCAGTATAAGTCACTTCAGCTTTGTTCGCATAGAAAATCGAACTAATCTTAATTGTTCCGGCAGTATGACCCCAGAAAACGGTAATTTCACCATTTAATTTAGTTGGGTCTAGTACTTCATTTTCCGCAACACTTAAGATTAACCATGAGTACCCATCTTCATCAACATAAGGGTAGCCCGTGTTACTAAGTGTTGGTAAGCCAAATCCCGCTTTGGCATCTTTAAGCCACAAGGCGGTTGTTTGTTGACCAAAGAAATTGAAGCGTAAATTATTAAAATCAGCACCTTCTTCAGCTTTCGCTTGGATGACAATGTAATCTTTTACTTCAGGATCCCGTGCCATACCAAGGAAAAGCGAACCGTAATCTTGACCAGTTGTTAACGCTGGAATGACCATGTTTTCACCATCAAAGGTGATGCCATCGGCATTTGCGTAACCAGCAAGGAAGTTGATACCATGAGCCTTAAAAGCTGCTGGTGCTTCGCTATAAGCAGCACTATAAGGACCAGCTGCTGAGAAGTTGAAATCATTAACAAATGATACATCTTCAACATCTAATCCGGGATATACTGTTTCGGTTTCTTTGACAATACAGTCAGATGCAAAGAAATTATTAATCAATAATTCGGTTGTCGAACTGAGGGCGATACCAGCAAAGTCACCAGTAAGTCCACTGCTCGCAATATTAATATCAACATTCGTATAACTTGTTAGCGTTGTTGGTAAGGCACCACCAAAACGATCTTGTAAACTGGCAAAGGCAACGGCTGTTGCCGCCACGCCACTCGCATCAACTAAAGCTAAACTCATGCCAGATAAGTCGCCACTTAAACTCAGAACAACGTTACCTAAATCAATCACACTTCCGTGTTTGTAGGTATATGTCCCATTATTTAAAGTAACATAACGTTTAATGATTGTTCCATCAATTCCTGACCAATAAGCATTAGCGGGAACTTGATGACCTAGACGGTTGAAGTCATCAACGATTGTTGTATCAACACTGACTTTACGTAAATCAATAAAGCCCGTATTCGTGCTATCGCCATATAATGAGAAGCCCAGCACACTAATACTAGTTGTACCGCCACTTTCACCATAAGAAACACCGGCAAAGGTATTGTTGATTGAGATGCTAATTGTTGTCCAAACGCCTTTTGAGATAGTCGTATTACTAAGACCGTCTTCATTGATTGTCGCTGTTAATGCGACCGGACCGGTTGACCAAGCATCAATCGTGCCAACACCACCACCACGAACATTGAAGTGGAGTTTCGCAATATCGACTGTTTCATCAATTTTAACTTCAAAGAATAATGTACTATCCTTTTTTTCCGTCCCGCTTGCATATTTGTAAATCGCATTGTCGGCGGAAGCTTCGGCATTATTTGTGGCAAGATGAGCGTATGAAAACTCGCTATCGACTGCACCGGTTGCCGAAAGTTCTCGATTAACAGTGTCATAATAAAAACTGTCGATAAGAACATCTTGTTTGCTGTCAAATGCCCATGGTTCTGTCACGGCTCGTGCAGCAAGATTACCACCGCCGGCGCCAATTGTTAGAGCAAACATCAGTGGTAGGGCACCTAACAATAAAAGTCTCTTCTTTTCCATTTCTAACCTCCTTTAAGGTTTATTTACTTCCAAAGACATAGACTTCGCTTAACTGTGCCATGTAACCGCCAGCTATGTCGTTTGAATAAATAACAATTTTTAAGTATCGCATCGAAACAGTCGGCGATAATTCAATTAAATTCATATTTCCGGTTGTTGGATCAAATGTCAGACTGCGCTTTGTCATAATTGACGTAAATGTTGTTTCACTTGCGCTATAGTCTAAATTTGAATCCGATGCAAATAATTCAATTTCCTGATTGCGTGTTGTCCACGAAAGTAGGGCCGGCAAATGTAGTGAAATGGAGTTCACCGTGTATACATCACGTAAATCAATTACGATATGGGCCGGTAACGATGCTGATTCATAATAACTTGTTCCATTTGCTTCACCATCGGTAAGCCGTGCCGGATCATAAACATCGGCGTATTCGGTTGAATCGACAATTGGTTTACGATAACTCAAGCTTGGGCCAAAAACATACATTGATGCAAGGTTAATATTTTCGAGGCTAAATAGATTATTTTCATAACGGAACATGCGTATTTGCAAACCTTTGATATCGCTAGCATTGAACGAAATATCAATGGCATTCCCTTGGCTTGGGCTAATTGTATAAGCTTTTAAACCACTTGCAATTGTGTAGTTGACATATTCGCCTGAACTATTTTTCTTTTTGTATCGAACCTCAATATTATATTTATACGAATAGACATTATCGCCCGGTGCAATTAAGCGGACGCTGCCGGCAAATACTGCTTGTGCGAAATTGATTTCAAGGGCGATAAATTCATTTTCTTCTCCCGTATAAGACTTAGAAACAAAATTCGTTTCTTCATTATTATCTAAGATGTTTGCAAGGGGATTAATTGTCGAATCATAACTTCCGCTCCCATCGTCGGCTGGAGATAGGAAAGTAATCCCCGTGCCATGTGTGACATTCACCGATTCCGCACTAATACTAAGTGGTTCTCCTAAATAAGGTAGACCACCTTTTCTAAAAGCAAAATCAGGAACAATAACTGCACTTTGGGCAGTGGCCGGAACTTCTTCATGATTATTAATGTTTTCATCCAAGTTAGCCAGATCGTAAGTATAAGCAACATGTGCACCACTAACAGCATTTTGACTTTCAACAGTAATAGCGTTGACATTATTACCTTTTACAAGTTTTAAATCATCCTCGTTTTTAACTAGACTACCATCAATTTCAATATCCCGAATTGTTACATTAGAAATTGTCGCATTATTACCTTCGTAACCCCGAATACGCGATACCACTGTATCGGCAATATTGAGTACTTTGACATTTTCAATTAAAACATTACTGACGTCACCAAGATCTGTCGATGTTGACCAATCGCGGGAATACTCAATTGATAAATCAATTAGAAAATCATTTTCTCCATCATTTTGGTTATCACCTAAGTTAAACGCATTTTCGATGGTGATATTTCTATATCGCACATCGCTAATCGTAGCAATATCTGCATTATGCATGGAAATTGCAGCTTTGTGAAAGTTATAAACGACAGTTATATTTTTAAATTCCACGTTGCGAATATATTCCCCGTGCGTTTCAAAGCCAACTTCCATTGATTGCGCTAAATCTGTCCATACTACTGTCCCATCAAAAAGAACATTTTCACTAACATGACCATCATTGTTCTTTACCACAAGGCTATCATCCCAACTACGGACAAAACCACCTTTAACAACAACGTCGCGGCTTCCTTGAAGACTTATACCATCACCGTTTGGCCGTGAGGTAATAATTTTAACGTTATCAATTAAAACGTTGTCGGAATTATAAATTGTTGTTGCCCAACCCGCTGGATCAAGAAGGATAATTCCTTCGATTGTAATATTGTTACCACTACGAATCTCAAGTGGTACGGTCACATCACTTTGATTAAGCCGTGAATAAATCTCACCGCTAATAATTCCACGACCGCGAATAGTAATATCATCAATCAGCTCAGTTCTAATTGAACCATAAACATAAGCTCCACCACTAATATATAGCGTTTGTCCCGCTGTTAACGGAATCGAACCCGCATCATAAAGACCCGGCGCTAAATACACAACATTTTCATCATCGGGGTTTGGAATATCTTTTTCAAGCGGATTGGCAAATAGGTGAATAACCTTGGTTGAATCATCATTTATTTCAATCACGTAGTTGGCAGGTTGTTCAATAATAAAACTTAGTGAATTTCCAGTAATCGTTGGACTAATTTCATAAGCTAAAGGCGAGACTTTTGCCGCATTAACCGCGTAGGGTAAAGATATTTCAATCGTCACACGGCCTTCAAAATCAAAGTAAGCAATCGCGTTTTTTTCAAAGTCATTAGTCCAGGAAAATTCCCGACGGTGGTTGACATTTACCTCATAAACAAATAGGTTGTGTTCATTCACACTAATCGAGGCTAATTCACTTGTTGTAAGTAATTCTGGGCCTTCATATGTAACGACTGTTGTTTCTAATATCTGATCGAGCACAACTGGTTCTTCACTCGAAGAAGGTGGTGTTGAACTAGTTGGAGAGCCACAAGAAGAAATCATGCTTAAAATCATTAAGCCAATTATTTTTTTAAACGTGCCATTTTTTTTCATAAGTGACATCCTTTCTTATATTTTAATTTTATTACGCGCACAATAGAATGCGACAAAACTGCAAAAACACTCTAAAATCATGCAATTAGATAAATTCAATTGGGTTAACATATTCATCTAACAAGGTGCTAGTGTATTTGCGTTCAATGATATGACCATTTGCTATGCCGGTGATTACTTCAAGATTATGGACATATTCATTGGTATTTAAATACGCATAATCGCTTGTTACGTTATCTGCAATAACTGTTATTTGTGATAATGTAACGCGATCAATTACACTTAAATTATTGAAAAAATCAATCCGGTTATCGATTTGTCCATGAATCGTAATCTTGGCGTTATTGCCATTATCTTTACGCTTAACAAGAACATTTTTAATTTCTAAATCATAAATATTTCCGACTTCTGTTGGACCAACTGCTTTATCACCAAAAGTGGTTGAATACGTTGATTTAATATCAATGAGTTCATTATTACTACCGGCATCGCCTTTGCCAGTTTGTAAATTCTCAACGGTAATATTTTGATAAGTGATGCGGTGCAAGTCGGCATAATTACTATTATGAATAGAAATTACTGGCTTATGAAAAGCATGAAAGACCGTGATATCCTCAAATGTCACATCATCGATATGTTCGCCTGCGGTTTCATAACCAATCTCAAGTGCTTGGGCGAGATCAACCCACAAAAAAGCATTGCTAAATTTGATGTTGTCGGTTGAACCATGAGTATTACGATCTGGATTCCCATATGGATAGGCATAGTTCTTAACAACAAGCGCATCATCAAAAGAGCGCACATAAACATTCTCCACAAGAATATTTTTTCCGGATTGAATGGTAATACCATCACCGTTAGCGCGTGATGAGATAATCGAAACATTATTGATACTGCTATCTTCCACAAAATATAGATTTAAACTCCACGCCGCGGGATCGATAATCGATATATTGTTAATCTGCAAATTTGCAGACTGAATAAAATCAATCGGAACTAATTGATTAGTCCGCGAAAAATGCGCTCCCGTAATAATTCCATGGCCAGTAATAATTACATTTTCGACATTTATTCCACGGACGCGCGCTTGGACGTAGGCCCCTTCATCAATAAATAAGACTTTTTGACTTGTTAAATTAATATAATTATTACTATCAATAAACTGCGAATTCGCCTGTGTATGTATACCAGCGGGAAAATATATGATTTCGTGATTGGGGTAAAGGTTTTCCACTTGATTTAATGTGAGCATTTCACTGATATCAAAAATCCTTAATTGAATCGCCAAATCTGAATTGTTATTTGGCTCGATGATATAGACACCCGGCTCATAAATTGTAAAAGTAATTTTATGGGCCGCTAAATCATGATTTGGAACAATGTTGAACTGTGAAGGATAAACTTTTGTGCTTGCATCTATGGCATATGTCGTGGTTAAAACAAATTCAATCCGCCCGCGCATAAATAAGCGACCATAAGCGGAGTCAATCCGTGTTGGTTCTGGGTAAGCGTAGAAATGGGAATTATTTACTTTGACATTCAAAAGTGGAACTTGGACATCTTCGATAAATAGCGTCGCTTCTTCATATTGAGTGATGCCAGCGGGAAGTGCGGGAATATGCACTTGTTTATGGTCTAAAGCAATTGAACTAGAATTATCATTGGAAGGCGGATAACTAATCGCACTGCTTTCTGGACTACATCCAAGCAGGGCACTTATCGTTAACGCTAAAAAAACAAAACGCATCTTTTTCATCAGCTAATTCTCATTTCACTTAATGGATCAAAAAGATTAAGTGCATTGTCATCAAAATCAAGATATACTTCATCACCAATCGCATAAGTTTCTTTTGGCGATACACTGGCAATCACTTTCGTGTTATTAATGAGTAAGTGGACATAATACTCTTTACCCAATAATTCAACAAACGTGACCTTCGCCGTGATGTTTTTTGTTTTTTTCGCATGTGAAATCGCAATATTTTCTGGTCGAATCCCGACTAAAATTTCTTGTTGCTTTTCTTTTTGATAATTTTGATATTGTTCAATCAAATCTTTGTTCTTATTCAATGCTGCAGTTTTATCCGTAATATTTTGAAGAAGTTTTTTTACTCGGAAAGCGTTCTTTTCACTAGCTTTTTCTGCTTCATAGCTTTCGATGTAACTTGATAACTGTTTATTTTTATTAATTAATTTGTCAATTTGACCATCAATAAATTTAACTACTTTTTCCTGCTCAATATTTGTTAATTCATAGACGAATTCATTAATATTCACACGATTACTATCATAAACTGATTTAAAAATGTTCATTGCTGGACTACCCATAAAAGTAGCGACAAAAACATTGATTGGTTGATGGTAAATATCAAGGGGTGTCCCAACTTGTTGGATATAGCCATCTTTCATCACGACAATGCGATCTGCCATTGTCATTGCTTCAATTTGGTCATGAGTAACATAGATTGTTGTCGCTTTTAGTGCCCGGTGTAAAGAAACAATTTCACTGCGCATTGATACACGCAGTTTAGCATCAAGATTAGAGAGCGGCTCATCCATTAAAAAGAGGCGCGCGTTGCGTACGATTGAGCGACCAAGCGCCACTCTTTGGCGTTGTCCCCCAGAAAGCTCGCGGGGACGCGCCAGCAAATAATCTTTAATATCTAAAATCTCGGCGGCTTTACGCACCTTCTCATCAATCTCGCTTTTTTTATACGCGCGATAATGATAATGAGGAACTGCGGTCGTCATAAAATAGGCTAATTCAGCTTCTTTTTTTGTATTTTCATTTTCTAAAGATTGTTGTAGACTCGCAAGTTGTTCAAGCGTAATCTCTTTTTTTTCAAGATCAGCAATGCTTTGAGCTTTCAGTAAACTCTTTTCCACTTTTTCGATATCATCTTTGATGTATTTTAATGAACGATTAATTTTTTTGACCTGCTGATCATCGATTTTTAAATCTACTTCGCCTTGACTATTGAGCACATTTTCTTTAACACGCCGCATCTTAAGCCCAAAAGCCAGATTGTTGTAAACATTCATGTGCGGATAAAGAGCATAACTTTGAAAAACCATTGCAATATCTCTTTCTTTTGGCGAAAGGTTATTTGCCAGTCTTTGATCTATATATAAGTCACCGCGAGTAATATCTTCTAAACCAGCGATCATTCGTAGAGTAGTTGATTTACCACAGCCAGATGGCCCAACAAAAACAATAAATTCTTCTTTATTGACCAATAAGTTAAAATCATAAACTGCTTGGATCCCATTTGGGTACACTTTATTCACATTTTTTAGGCGCAAAAATATTTGATTTTCCATATTTGCAGATTCCTTGCAATTTAATCATAAACTAAAAGCATTATTATTATCGATAACGAGTAGTATTTTTGACTAATTTGCACAAAATTCTACTATAAAAAAGTTGCTTCAATTTCATTATACCGGAACAACAAAACTACAATTATTTGTATTGTTAACTTTAGCTTATATTGTCGATTCAATATTAAGATATAATTACATTATGAAAAGACATGCACATTGGTATCATCACTTATACTTGGCCCTCTTCATCCTATCCACCAGCGCAATTATTGTACTTGCAAGTTTTTCTGGTGAAGTCTCGAGTAATCAAAGTTCGACTTTATTGAATATCTTAATCCAAGTGATTGATTTTCTTGGGATAAATTTGACGACTATTCAATTAGATGAGCTCCATATTTTTGTCCGGAAAGCAATTGGTCATTTTGCTCTTTTCTTGATTAATGGAGTATTTACGTATTTATCCGCCTATTATTGGCTTTATTTTTCACATAAAACAAAACTTTTTTATGTGTTTGGATTTGGGCTACTTCTAGCCGGGTTATCGGAGTTCATTCAAATCTATGCTCCAGATCGGGGTCCAACGTTTGCAGATGCTTTTATTGACTTCTCCGGATTTAGTTTTGGGGTGATTATAACAGTCCTAATCTTAATTGTAATTCGTAATCGATCAATTGCCGCTCAAAAGCATAATTAGTATTTTACTTAACGTTTATATCAGATAATTTTGAAATATCGATTGAGGAGTAAGATATTAAAAAATAAATATTTTTTCTACCTCATTACATGTATATTTAGATAATGGAAAATACGTGTGATAGTGCTGGCGCTTAGAAAAAATATATTGATTATTTATTGATGTTTATTCTTTGGAAAAAAACAGGTCGCGACATCATTATGTGAGGTAAAAAATGCTTCCAATCGAAATTTATAAACAAATAGTCATATTCTTAATGTTTTTTGTGCTTGCTTTTGCCATGACAAAATTTATCTATCTTTTTATTGCAAAAAAACTTATTTCACTTTTTATCGTCCCAATTCTTTTATTTATCATCTCGTTAACATTACTCATCATCGGCGTGCTAATTAAGTCTAATCAAATAGTTTTTTATCAACTGGCGCTACTTTCTTTCATATCTACACTTGGATCGTTATTAGCAACATTGCTCGATATTCATCAAAAAAAATAAAAATAAATGACTTTTGGGTTTTAAAATTATTGTAGTTCATATTATTTTTCTACGCCTTTACCTTGCATAGTTTTTTTGATATTACTTAATAAGATGAATCACGTATAATTAATTTATGAAAGTAAGACAAAAATCTGATGATAAAAGACTAATTCACTTTGATTTTTTGCGGGTGATTTCGATGACTTTTGTTCTTCTTGGTCATGTTTTACAGCGTTACTATGTAGTTGGATTCACTAATACGCTTGGCTTTACAATCCTTTATAGCGTTAGTTTGTCACTCTTTTTCTTTACGAGTGGCTATTTTATTAAACGCTGCAAAACCCTTAAAGAGCTTGGCGTTTATTTATTTAAACTGATCGCAACCTACTTATTTCCCGCCTATTTGTTCACCGTGCTCTCAATCTTTTTATTGCCGCGCTTCGCTGAGTTTAATTTTAGTTACTGGATGAATGAATTATATCTAAGAACCGACACTTTTTATTGGTTCTTTCTGACTTTGTTTTTCATCAATGCTTTCATCGCGATTGTTTATTATCTTATGACCTTAATCATCAAAAAACCGGGGCTAAAATGGGATCTAATTAAGTTTTTGCTCACTCTTGTTTGTGTCAGTGCGTATGCTCAAGTTTTTGTTTATATTTATCAACAACCGGAATTAGGACCTGCTACTTTAGCTAGCAATCAATTGTTATATTATCTCCCGTTAAGTTTTATTGGCTTTAGCCTATGTATCTTTACGCCGTATTACAAAAACTACAAACATTTAAAACTTATCCGCATTTTACTATTTGTTGTTTCTACGACATCTTATATCATTGCTTTAAGTTTTTTCCCCGATTGGCTTGGTGGTTTAAATGGTTCGTTTCTTGATATTTTCTACCGTATATTAGGTTCAATCGCTGGTGTAGTTTCATATTATTTACTCGCGTTATTTTTAGCGCGGTTTTCTTTAATTAAATCGTTATCCCGGATTGCAAAGTATAGTGGTCCGCTATATCTTGTCCATGTTTTTCTCATCCGACTGATCTACGAATATATGCCCCGTCCGACAGTGTTTGATCAAACAACAATATTGTTTATTTGTTTATGGACAATCTTGTTCTATTTAGGAAGTTTAGCTACGACGATATTACTTGTTGAATTTCCCATTACAAATATGCTGCTTTTTGGCAATTTCAAGCATCAGTGGCGGGATAAAAAGTTAATTGCGAATAAATAAACTTATTTGCTAACGTTGCTATTTTTTATAACATTTATTAAACGTGCTATTTTCCTTTTCAAATTTCTATTTATTCCGCCATTTTCGCGCCGTTTATATCGACAAGATGATCCTTTAATTAGTAACAATTGATATCACTTTTGCATTATTGTAAAAAATGTGAATAATTTATCAAAACTTTTCAGCTCTTTTTTATTGCATGCGTTATACTAAAAAAGTAGAGGAAAATATACGATGAATAATAAACAAAGGAAGCCTAGTTTTGCTTGGTGTTTTTTTTCAATTTTGGCGATTTTTACTCTTGGACTAATTACTCATCAGACACAAATACCAACTGGTATTGAGGGGGCTCCGATGCCCGACTATGTCTTAACAATGGATGCGAGCAATGCACCGACATCCTCCAGTGAATATGTCTCAGTTGAACACACTATCCGTTACACACAATTTCAATATTACGATGTCAAAGCGAGTCCCGGTAACCATTTAGAAATTGCCGCCTGGGGCGGAATCTATAACCTCTCGCAAATTACATCGATCACCAGTGTGACTGCGACTTTTTCCACTTTGGGATCACTCACACTTTATGCCAGTTATGATGAATGGAACTATTTTGATTACACGCTTGATTCAGGCGTCACACTAAATTTTACAAGCTTGCCTTATATTGTTGAATTTTGGGCAGATGATGAGCCTGTAACAATTGAAAGTATTGTCATCACCTACACGTGTACGCCACACGAAGAATCGTTAGATAAATATCGTGTGTATTGGCAGGTCGATGAAGGGACGATACTCGAAATAGATTATGATGTCGAACCTGGCACTTTTCCCTCCTATGATGGACCGACTCCAACAAAGGAAGCGAGCGGATCAACAATTTACACATTTTCGGGTTGGTATCCAGAGTTAAGTGAAGTTTACGAAAATCAATATTATTCGGCGACATTTACTGAGTTAGAGATGACTTTTTCGCTAATTAATGATGGAACTGAATATGAGTTAACAGCCGCTAATAATCGGAGTATAACGTCACTTGAAATTCCCTCGTATTATAATGGACTACCAGTGACTTCAATTGCTGATTATGTCTTTTCCCCTGATTATATTACCCATGAATCATTTATGTTTGAATCGATTGTTTTGCCAGAGCTTTTAACAAGCATTGGCAATTCAGCCTTTCGGGGTTGTGCGTCACTCACTTCAATCTTTATTCCTGAACATGTAAATAGCATCGGCGATGCTGCTTTCTTCGGCTGTAGTTCATTAGCCGCTTTCGATGTTGATTCAGCTAATCTAAATTATTCTTCAATCGATGGCGTCCTTTATGATTCATTAGCAACCACCTTGATTCTATATCCCGCTGCTAAGGGCAATAGTTTTATAGTCCCCGGTGGTGTGAATACAATCGGTGATGCTGCTTTTGCGGCGTGTACAAACCTCCTTTCTGTGACAATTCCAACAAGCGCGACAGCAATTGGGGCACAAGCTTTCTTTATGTGCCAATCACTACAAAATATTGTTATCCCCGATTTCGTGACCACGATTGGGGCACAAGCCTTCTTGGGGTGTCAATCACTACAAAGTATTGTTATCCCCGATTCCGTGACTACAATTGGCTCTGGTGCTTTTGTAAACTGTTCATCCTTATTGTCAGTCACACTTTCACAAGGTTTAACGCTGCTTCCTTCTTCATTATTTTATGATTGTACAAGTCTTGGGTCGATTACGATACCAAGTAACGTTACTTCGATTGATACCGACGCTTTTTATGGATGTAGTGGATTGACAACAATTACTCTTAACGAGGGATTAACTTCAATTGGTTCAAGAGTATTCAACAATTGTTCGCTATTAAATAATGTCAGTCTACCCTCCAGTCTTACCACAATCGGAGCTAGTGCTTTTAGTGGCTGTTCTGCATTAACAACTATTACACTAGCAAGCGGGCTAACAACCTTAGGTGAGTATGCCTTCTATAATTGTTTGCTTTTAAGTGCGATCAATGTTGATGCCGCTAACACGAGTTTTAGCTCCAGTGATGGTGTTTTGTTTAATAAAGATTTTTCGACTTTGATTGTTTACCCGACTGGAAAAACCGATGCTACTTATACGCTTCCCTCAAGTGTTACGACAATTGGGGCGTCTGCCTTTAGATATAATGCGCATATTACGACGCTCAATATTCCGAGTTCTCTTACAAGTGTTGGGGAATGTGCATTAAGTAACTGTATTTCACTTCATACAATCATTGTCGACTCTTCGAATATGAGTTTGCGTTCGATTGACAACGTTTTGTTTGATAAGGATGTAACAACATTGCTCGTTTATCCATCAGGAAAAACGACAACCAATTATTCGGTGCCGGCTAGTGTTACTAGTATTATTTCTTTTGCGATTGGTTACAATCCAAATATCACGTCAATTTACATTCCCGACACTGTTACAACTATTTCGAGTCATGGGATTTACGCTTGTGAAAATCTTACAATTCACTGTCAGGCAAGTGCAAAACCGGCAGGATGGCATGAAAATTGGAATTATAGTGCCGTCCCAGTTGTGTGGGGATATATCTTTTAAAACGACTGTTATTACGATCATTACTATTGGATTACTGCAGTTACGTTTGAATTTATTTATGGTTTTTTCTATCTAAATAATAATTACGCTTGAGCTGGGCGAATAAGATTTTTTGTTTTTAATTAACAGGCATTCGCCATGGTTACAAGTAGTCATTTCTTTGGCTACCAACCACTATTAAAAAACCATTAAACTGAAAAGGATTAAGTCAACTGTCAACGCTTAACTATTAAAGTTTTTAAAATAGGTTCTATCGTTTTATCATTTAAAAATTTAGCATTATGTGAACCGTATTTTCAATCAAGTGTTAGAGTTTGAGTTACCTTTTAAAAAAAGATTATAAATGGAAAAACGATGATCTGTTTTTTTCTTTTCCTTCATGAATCTTTTTTCTCAACATGAAAAAAATTCATTATAAGAAAACCAAAAGCTTTGCTTGTTGCAATGGATTTGTCATTTAACAGTAAATATAGACACATAAATAACATTGTATAAATTTATTTAATAAGATAAAATAAACAAGAAAAATAATTATGAAAAACAAACAAGCACTCCGCATTTTTGCGGCTCTCGGAGCAATCAATTTCGCTACAAGTGTTTTTTTCCTTTTCAATAACCAAAGTACCGAAACACAGGCCGCAGTTGGCAATTACTCAACCAATAGTTCCACTTATTATAATGGAATATCGGCCACTAGTGGCCCAGCTCTTCTTGGTCAACTTCATGATTTAATTACAACCACTCATTATACTTATACCACTTATGCTGATTGCTCGAGTCCAACTTATGTATACGCCACTGATGGTAACCCTAGTGACGCTAACTACAATTATGAATTTTATTCTCAAGCAAACATTGGTATTGCTTGGGGCTCTGGAGCTCAAGGCACTTGGAATCGCGAACACGTCTGGTGCCAATCACTGACCGGTGAATTATGGGGTGAAACTGGTGGCGGCAGTGATATGCATCATATTCGCCCAGTTGAAAGTGGCCTTAATAGCGCCCGTGGAAATAATCCTTTTGGTATCGTATCATTGCACGACTCATCAACCGAAAAATATTATGAAGATTCGTTGAATGTTAACGTCGCGCTCGGGGGCTGGATTAGTGATGGTACATTCGAACCTCTCGACACCGTCAAAGGTGATGTTGCCCGTATATTGATGTACTTATACACTCATTACAATTCATATACCGTAATTGGTGGTACTACTAACGGAAGCGGAAGTACAAGCTATTTTGGCACTATTACAATTACTAATATTGTTAATACTTCTTTGGGAACCGTAGATGCGGCCTGGGATCTTTTAATCGACTGGCATAATGATGATCCGGTCGATATCAAAGAAACTAGACGCAATGAAGCCTGTGCTACATACCAAGGTAATCGCAATCCTTTTATTGATAATGCTAGTTATGCAAATGCGATTTGGGGTGATGGAACAGTCAATGAAGTGACCTTAAGTGTAACACCATCAACTTTAAGTTTATCTCCGTCTGATACATCGCCTTTAACGGCGACAATGTCGGATAGTTCAACGCCAACTGTTACTTGGTCAAGCAATGCGACTGGTGTCGCCACTGTTTCTTCTTCTGGTTTAGTGACAGCAATTGCCGATGGCTCAGCCATTATCACGGCTAGTGCGACTGTCGGGGAAAACACTTACACTGGAACATGTGCCGTCACGGTTGCAACAATTTCAGCAGGTGATTATATTCGTGTCACGCAAATAAATGATGTTGTCAGTGGTGATTATGTACTCGCCGCAAATGTTGGTGGAACTTACTACGCATTGCCTAATACATTTCTCGCCGATCGCATATCTGGTACGGCGATTACTGTAACAAGCAACACGATAACAAGTGCAAATGCGGCAGATTCCCATGTGAATTTATCGGTTTCAGGAACTAGTGTTAATATTTTTGACGGTACAAATTATCTTGTTGATACTTCTTCCACTTCCTTTGGTTTATCTTTTACGGTACCTTCTACAGCCGCTTGGAGTCTATCAACTGGAACGAATGGAACATTTAGATTAACAGGCTCAACAAACACAACTCGTGGAGTTATCTTCCGCGCAGGTATCTATAATGTTTTTGGCTGTTACGCCACAAGCAATGCTTCTTCTGGTTCAAGTGAATATTTTGATATCGATTTATTCAAAAAAGGAGAAACAGAAGGCGATGTTGTTACAAGTTTAGTCGCTACTCCAACTTCTAAATCATATCTAACCTCTGATACTCTCCAAGCAAGTGATTTTACTGTTTCAATAACGAAAAATGGACTTGCTGGTTCTTCTACTGATTACACAGCAAAAATTGGTTCTGGAACAGGCTCAAGTTTCGTAGGCAGCGACATTGCATGGGGCACGACCAAGCCAACCACTAGCAACACGACAATTCAATTCAAAGCAAAATTTCCAACAACTTCGGGCGGCACTACTTATCTTACTAGTGATGTGGCTTTATCAGTCACAGCTGATTCCTCCGGAGCAGAAATTGTCATTAGCGAAGCCTATGGTGGCGGTGGTAACACGGGCGCCACATATAAACAAGATTTTGTCGAATTATATAATAATTCAAGTTCAAATATTAATCTAAATGGTTACTGTCTTTATTATGCCAGTGCAACTGGTACATTTAGTAGTTATACTTCGCTTTCTGGCACAATCTTAGCTAAGAGTTATTTCTTAATTCAAGAAGCCGCTGGAAGTGGTGGAACTACCAACATTCCTAACGCAGATGTCGCTGGCACAATCGCGATGAGTGCAACAGCTTTTAAACTTGCTTTAACTTATTCTACTACCGCACCAACATCTGCAAGTGATGCTAACGTTATAGATTTTGTTGGTGCGGGCTCTACTGCAGACCAACGCGAAGGGACAGCTAATGCCCCTGCTCCATCAAATACAAACTCGATTGCAAGAACTATTAGTGATGGAATCGCGGTTGATACTGATCAAAATTCAGCTGACTTCATTGCGGGGACTCCGACACCAATGAATGGGGCGTTTAGTGTCGCTGATCGTATTATGGCGTATGAAGGAGGAGACATTTCAACTCTGCAATGCTCAACTAAATACACGACGATAAAATCGCAAATTACCATCCTTACTTCTAGCTCTTTATCTTATTTCCAAAGTGGCTTAGAAACATCTATTTTAAACGCACGCGCTAGATATCTTGCTTGGGCAAACGCTAACAATGATGCTAATCCATACCAAACTACACAAGGTATACATACAGTCAATATTAATTCGACCAGCAAATATCTAACGATTATTGTCTCACTCATGGCGATTGGCACGATGACGAATATTTGCTATCGCTTTATTAAAAAGAAAAAACGAATAAATTAATAACTGTTAGTTGGAATTAAATGGTTGATATTTAATTCCTGTTAGTTCATATAATTTATGTTTAGATATTATTTTATTAATCGTGCTCACACTGTTGATAGTTCGATTATTTTTTCACCATTAAGTAATATGTAATCCACACCCCATGAATCAATACTTAAACTAACAATATTTGCGTATAATTGAAAGACAATACTCAAACCTTTTAAAATAATGTTAAGTGACAATTGCAATGCAACAAGCAAAAGTTTTGTTTTTTTATAATTAGTTTGTCATCTAAAAAATATTCTAGACTATTTTCATCCATTTTTGGATGTTTTGACTTAACGTAATAATTGCACTAGTAAAAGGACCTGGTATATCGAGCATACGTTTTTTTGTGTTAAGACTTTTAACCACCCGTTGATCATAGGGGATACTACCGAGTATATCGAGCCCCTTCTTTTTGCAGAATTCGATTATCTTATCACGAACGGTAAGTGACACATCACACTTATTAATGCAGACAGCACAAGGTACATTGAAATGATTGATTGTCTTCAACAATCGCTCCATGTCGTGTAAAGCAGAAATACTTGGTTCAGTGACGATTAATACATAATCAACTCCACGAATCGAAGCAATTACAGGGCATCCAATACCTGGAGATCCATCAAGGATGGCTAAATCATCACGATCAACAAAGGCCTCAATTGGCTTTTTTACTTCACTGACAAGAAGTCCAGAGTTACCTTTACCAATATGCAGTCGCGCGGTCGAGAAAAGCGTATCTCTATCTATGGTTATTTGTGTGTATCCAGTTTCATTTTTGATAGGAGTGATTGCTTTTAGCGGACAAATTTCGGCGCAAAAAGCGCATCCTTCGCATTTAAGTGGATTAATATGATGTTTGCCTTCCAGTATTTCAATCGCATGGAAGCGACACTCCCGCAAACACAATCCGCAGTTGATGCACTTATCGGGATTAATATGAAATATATCCATGCCGAAAAATGGCTTTTTTTCCGTTAGTCCGGATTCGGGAACTACAAGATGAAGATTAGGGGCGTCGACATCACAATCGCCATATGCTTTGGCGTGCAGTAAGTCGATGAGCGCACTACTGATTGTTGTCTTACCAGTACCGCCTTTGCCGCTAAGAACGAGGAGTTGTTTCATGATCGACCTCCCGCATTATTTTGTAATATATATCAAAAAACATTTGATAAATAATTGTATTATCTTTTGCAGCTAAATATCCTTTTGCTCCTAGATTGGCAAGCTTAATATCATAAGGGATGCGCTCAATGACCTTTAATCGTTCATCTTGGCAATATGCATCGCATACACTTTTGGAATCAAAGCATTTATTGATGATGACACCAACAGGTTTATGAAGCGTCTT
>Ga0265295_1004595_pt1 | contig 18434 bp, 15 predicted proteins | sample Munlansysbiofilm_FD_192503 | JGI IMG/M metagenome (GOLD analysis project Ga0265295, IMG submission 192503) | Leachate microbial communities from a municipal landfill in Southern Ontario, Canada - Methane capture system biofilm | ecosystem: Engineered > Solid waste > Landfill > Unclassified ...
ACTGGCTGGAGGTATTGCCAACAAGATAACATATGAAAAGAATATCAATGATAGTAGCTCTGCTGTTTGTTGTAACAGCAGGGCTATTCTCGCAGAATGAAAGGGCTGCTGAGTTAAAGGGACACTTAATTACATTAACTTCCGATTCTCTTAAAGGGAGAGCTGCGGGTACAGAGGGGGAGCGTATGGCTGCCAGATATATTGAACGAGTCTTTAAAGAGAGTGATATTGAACTTCTCTATCCATCTCCCGGCCAGGACTTCTCTTTTGTGAACGATTCAGGGGATACGCTAAAATCCCAAAATATTGTTGGAATAATTGAGGGGTACGATCCAGAGCTTAAAAATGAGTATATTTTGGTTGGAGCTCATTATGACCATCTGGGGTCGATCAAGACAAAAATCAATGGAAAAGATTCTCTATTACTATACAAAGGTGCTGATGATAATGCATCCGGTGTAGCCGTAATGCTTGAGGTTGCAAAAATGGTAAGGGCCAGAAATTTTTTATTTAAAAGATCTGTAATAATTGCAGCATTTGGAGCTGAGGAGCGAGGTATGATTGGAAGCTGGTATTTTGCAAATCGTGCTTTCCAGCATAAGGAGAAGATATCACTGATGGTTAATCTTGATATGCTGGGCAGAGGCGGAGCAGGCAGAGGGCTATATGTTTATACAATGATGCCTCACACTGAACTCACAACTCTGCTTAAGGATGCCTCCGACAAGCCTCTGATGCCAAGTCCAACTATTAAAACCTCCTCATATTTCCCGAGTGATCATCAGGTTTTTGCTGCGGATGGAATACCGGTTGCTCTATTTACTACGGGGCTTCACAGGGACTATCATACAAACAGAGATGTTGAAGAGGAGATTGATTATGTTACTATGGATATGACAACGGAGTATGTTTTTAATCTTATTCTGGATGTTGCTAATATGGGAAGGATGTTATCAAGAACTCTTTTTGCACCTCAGGAGGAGATAGCTAAAGAGAGCGGTAAGGCTAGAATTTACAAGCAGGAGGAGACAGAGATTCCTGCGCAGTTCCTGCACGGAAGAGAGCAGAGATTCCTGGACCGATGGGTTTATAAATATTTGAAATATCCACAGGGTGCCGTTGATAGGGGGGTTAGCGGAAGGGTTATTGTTGAGTTTACAATAGACCACGAAGGCAAAGTTAAGGATGTAGAGGTGATTAAATCTCTTGACTACGAGTTGGACGAAGCTGCTCTAAAAACAGTTGAGGCCTCACCTGATTGGAAACCTGCTAAAATTGATGGCAAACCTGTATCTGTAAGAATAGCCCTTCCGGTGGAATTCAGACTAAAGAGATAGCAAATTTTATTACTTTTGTCGCTTGATTGAAACGAAACAGAATGGAGTACAACTTTTCCGAAATTGAGAAAAACTGGCAGGCTAGATGGGCCTCAGAGAAGACGTTTAAAGCAGAAATTGATAAGGGGAAACCCAAATTCTATGTCCTTGATATGTTCCCTTATCCATCCGGTGCAGGGCTTCACGTTGGGCATCCGCTTGGTTATATAGCAAGCGATATTTATAGTAGATATAAACGTCTTAAGGGATTCAATGTGCTACATCCTATGGGTTATGATGCATTTGGACTCCCGGCAGAGCAGTATGCCATACAGACCGGTCAGCACCCAGCAACAACTACTGAAAAAAATATTAAGAGATACAGGGAGCAGCTTGATAGGATTGGCTTCTCGTTTGACTGGGAAAGGGAGGTTCGTACTTGTGATCCAGATTACTATAAATGGACTCAGTGGGCATTTGTTCAGATGTTTGAACATTGGTACGATTTTTCAACTCATAAGGCAAGAGCTATCGCAGAGCTGGAAAAAATTTTTGAAATATCCGGTAATATAGCTCTTAATGCAGCTTGTGGAGATGTTCCGCTCTTTTCTGCATCTGAATGGAGTAAAATGGAGAGAGAAAGGAGATCTGAAATTCTTATGGAATATAGGATTGCCTATCTGGGAGAGACCTCTGTAAACTGGTGTGCCGCCCTTGGGACAGTATTGGCAAATGACGAGGTTAAGGAGGGACTCTCAGTAAGAGGGGGACATCCTGTGGAGCAGAAGAAGATGAGGCAGTGGCAACTTAGGGTTTCGGCCTACGCAGAGAGACTGTTAAAAGATATGGAGGAGCTTGAGTGGACAGAATCACTTAAGGAGATGCAGAGAAATTGGATAGGAAAATCCCAAGGAGCTGAGATGACTTTCAAAGTGATGAACGGAGAGAGTGAGTATAGCCTTGATATATTTACAACTAGGGCAGATACTATATATGGTGCAACATTTATGGTTTTGGCACCTGAAAGTGAATGGGTAGAGAGGCTTACCTCTAATGAGCAAAAAGTTGAGGTTGAGGCTTATTTAGCAGCAACAAAAAAGAAGACAGAGAGAGAGAGGATGGCTGAGAGTAAAAAGGTTACAGGCGTTTTCAGTGGCAGCTTTGCTATAAACCCATTCACTCAAGAAAAGATACCCGTATGGATTGCCGAATATGTTCTTGCCGGTTATGGAACCGGGGCTATTATGGCAGTACCGGCTCACGATAGCAGAGATTATACATTTGCCAGACATTTTAATTTACCTGTTATTCCATTAATTGAGGGGTGTGATGTATCAGAGGAGAGTTTTGATGCAAAGGAGGGTGTAATGTGTAACTCGGGCTTTCTAAATGGTATGAGTGTAAAGGAGGCTATTCCTGCAGCAATTGATGAGGTGGAGAGAAGAGGAATTGGAAGAAGAAAAATTAATTACAGGTTGAGGGATGCAATTTTCTCTCGTCAGAGATATTGGGGAGAGCCTTTTCCAATATATTACAATGATGGGATTGCAACACCATTATCAATTGAGAAACTGCCGCTTGAACTTCCTGAGGTGGATAAATTTTTACCAACAGAGAGTGGTGAGCCCCCTTTGGCAAGAGCTGAGAATTGGAGTTTTAATGGTTGGCCTCTTGAGAAGAGTACAATGCCCGGTTTTGCGGGAAGCAGTGCCTACTATTTAAGATATATGGATCCTTCAAACAGAGAGGCACTTGTTTCAAAAGATGCAAATAACTATTGGAGAGACGTTGATCTTTATATAGGTGGTACAGAGCACGCTACGGGACATTTGATCTATTCTCGTTTCTGGAATAAGTTTCTTTATGATCTTGGATATGTTTGCGAAAAAGAGCCGTTCCGTAAGCTTATCAATCAGGGGATGATTCAGGGAAGGTCAAATTTTGTTTATAGGGTAAAGGGAACCAATAAATTTGTATCATATGGACTAAAGGATTCATACGATACTACAGAGATTCACGTTGATGTAAATATTGTTAACAACGACAGATTGGATTTAGAGGCTTTCCGTAACTGGATGCCTGAGTATGAGAATTCTGAATTAATTCTGGAAGATGGAGAGTATATATGTGGATGGGCTGTTGAGAAGATGAGCAAATCAATGTTTAACGTTGTCAATCCTGATACTATTTGTGATAAATATGGTGCAGATACTCTTAGGATGTACGAGATGTTTTTAGGCCCCCTTGAGCAGAGCAAACCTTGGGATACAAACGGAATTGATGGAGTACACAGATTTTTGAAACGATTTTGGAGACTCTTTTTTGAGAGGGAGAATTTTAGAGTCTCAGAAGAGGCAGCTTCTCCAGCCGAATTAAAGGTTCTGCATAAGCTGATAAATAAGGTACAGACAGATATTGAGAATTTCTCCTTCAATACAAGCGTAAGTGCATTTATGATAGCTGTTAATGATCTATATGAACTTAACTGCAATAAACGATCAATCCTTGAGCCAATGGTGGTCTTGATTTCACCTTTTGCCCCTCATATTGCTGAGGAGCTATGGAGCAAACTGGGCCATAATTCAAGTATCTCCTTTGCAATGTTCCCTGAGTATTTTGAAAAGTTTACTATAGAGAATAGTTTTGAATACCCTGTCTCTTTCAATGGCAAACTTAGATTTAAGCTTGAGTTGGATCGCTCTCTCTCAGTTCAGGAGATTGAGGTAGCTGTAAGGTCAAATGAAAATACTGAGAAATTCCTTGCCGGCGGGAGCATAAAGAAGATAATTGTGGTACCGGGTAAAATTATAAACATAGTTTGCTGATATGAGTATAATCTCTTACCAGGTGGATTCATTCACCGATAAAGTTTTCAGCGGTAATCCAGCTGTAGTGGTTTTGCTGGATGATGTGTTGCCGGATAGTACTTTAAAACTAATTGCCAGGGAAAATGCAGCCCCTGAGACTGCATTTATTCTGGAAAAGGATGGTGTTTACCATCTTAGATGGTTTACTCCTGACATTGAGATGGATTTATGTGGCCACGCAACCTTGGCATCGGCACATATTCTTTTTACCCAAAAGGAGATGAAGAGTGACGAGGTGGTATTTGAGACCGCATCGGGACCCCTTTCGGTAAAAAGGGAGAGCGACTACTATCTAATGAGCTTCCCAATAAGGGAGGGGGTCACATCTGTACTTCCGGAAGAGATATTTGACAGTCTAAGTATAAAGCCAAAGGAAGTTTACAAGGCAAGAGATTATATGCTTGTTTATCCATCTCAGGATCAAATTGAAAATATTGAAATTAATCGCTCAATTTTTGATGAGATTAATATTAATCCGGGGGGAGTTATTGTAACTGCTCCGGGTAGAGAGTGTGATTTTGTATCCAGATATTTTACGCCACAATCAACCATTCTTGAAGACCCTGTTACCGGAAGTGCCCATTGTACTCTTACACCATACTGGGCCAAAAGATTGAAAAAGACTACTCTTCAGGCAAAACAGATTAGTCAAAGAGGCGGTGACTTAGAGTGCAGACTTGAAGATTTATTTGTAATAATAAAGGGTAAAGCTGTTACATATTCAAAATCTGAATTATTTATATCTAGATAGGTATTATGAATATATTTAAGACTCTGAAATCATACTTGCTGATGACAATCGGCCTCTTCATCTTTGTCTTCAGCTGGACAGCATTTCTTATTCCTCACGAAATTGCAGGTGGAGGAGTGAGTGGTCTTGCATCTGTAATAAACTATGCCACAGGATTCGATGTCTCTTATTCATATCTTATTATTAATGCAATTCTATTGGGGATAGGTTTTCTAATCCTTGGAAAAGCATTTGGTTTTAAGACCATATACTGTATTGCTATGGCTACAGTTATGTTTGAAGTTCTTCCAATGATACCGTGGGTCTCTGATATTGAGGATAAACTCATAAACTCTCTGATAGGGGGAACAATGAGCGGAATAGGAATTGGTATTATCTTTCTTCAAGGAGGTAGTACAGGTGGTACAGATATTATAGCCTTGATAATTGGCAAATACAAAGAGATGTCTCCCGGTAGGGTTTTTATTATTTGCGACCTGATAATAATAGGTTCTGTTTATTTAATTCCTGGCAAGTCTCTTGAGGATGTAATATACGGATATATTGAGATGGTATCATTCTCATATGTAATTGATATGGTACTAACAGGAAATAAGCAATCACTCCAGGTCTTTGTATTCTCTTCAAAGTTCTCAGAGATTGCGGATAAAGTAAGCAGCGAGATGGGCAGAGGGGTAACAGCACTCTCATCAATGGGGTGGTTTTCAAAAAACGAGAGCAAAATGCTTGTAGTAATTATAAGAAAATCACAATTGGCGGATATCAGTGCAATAGTGAGGGAGGTAGATAAAGATGCATTTATTTCTGTTTCTGCTGTTATGAGTGTTTACGGACAGGGGTTTGATCAGATTAAAGCTGGAAAGTTACTATGGAACAAAAAACAAAAAGAGTCTTAAACAGACTCAGAAGTTATGCTATAATTACCTTCGGATTACTCCTTTACGCCGTTGGTTGGAGCCTTTTTATGATTCCCAGCGGACTTGTTGGGGGTGGCATCACCGGTATTGCTGCTGTAATCTATTATGCAACAGGTTTCCCTGTAAGCTGGTCCTTTTTTCTAATTAATGCTATTCTTCTTGCTATTGCTCTTAAGATTCTTGGAAAAGGTTTTGGAGTAAAAACAGTATTTGCAATTGTTGCAGTAACTCTCTTTTTGGACAGACTTCCCGGACTTATTCCAGTTGAACTGATTGAAGATGTCGCCCTAGGAAACGGAAAGTTGCTATCTGCAATGATGGGAGGTGTCTTTTCAGGGGCCGGAATAGCTATTACATTTACCCAGGGAGGCAGTACCGGAGGCACAGATATAATTGCCCTAATGATAAATAAATACAGAAATATATCTCCCGGTAAGCTAATTCTCTATATGGATATTTTCATTATCCTAAGTTCTCTGGCCATTCCAAGCCAAGCATCAATAGGGGAGAGAGCAGCAATAATTATTTATGGATTTGTGCTTATAAGCGTTACAAGCTATACTGTCGATCTTATTCTCTCAGGCGCAAGACAATCTATTCAAATATTTATATTCTCTCAGAAATACGAACAGATTGCAGATGCTATAACCCCAACAGGCAGGGGTGTTACTGTAATTGATGGTATGGGTTGGTTCACCAAAAAGGAGGGCAAGATTCTTATGCTTATTGTAAGGAGAACGGAGAGTAACTTTGTTTTTAGATTAGTAAAGGATATTGACAAAGATGCTTTTTTGAGTGTAGGAAATGTGATGGGAGTTTATGGAAAAGGTTTTGAAGAAATCAAGAAATAGTTAATGACAAATATTCATCAATTCAAGGATAGAAAAATTGCTCTCTTTGTGGCCGGTTATGGAAATGTTGCGAAGGAGCTGTTGAAGATTATTCCCTCCAGAGATGAATTGCTGTTAGTAGGAGTAGCCAACAGCAAAAGAATGTCATTTTCTGAAAATGGCATAATTCCAGATAAAGTTGAGGATTTGTTGGACAAAGGAGTAAACTCAAATATCGATAGTTTTTGTAAAATCGCATCCGAATTTGAATTTCCCAACAAAATATTTGTTGATTGTACTGCAGATGAGAGAGTGGCATTTGCTTACAAAGAGTTTGCCCGGAGTGGATTCTCTGTTGTAGCCTGTAATAAAATTGCATTTAGCTCACCTGTAAAAGATTGGACTCTTATGAAGGATGCCTTCCTTGCATCAGGGAGTAACCTGCTATATGAAACAACAGTGGGAGCCGCTTTACCAGTACTCTCTACAATTAGAAACTTAGTTCAAAGCAATGATAAAGTCACCAGAGTTGAGGCAATACTCTCTGGGACCTTAAATTTTATATTAAGCAATTATAACGGAGAGGAGTCTCTTAAGTCACTTGTGATAAAAGCAAAAAGCCTTGGGTACACAGAGCCGGATCCACGTCTTGATATTTCAGGATCAGATGTAGCGCGCAAAGCCCTGATAATAAGTAGAGAGATGGGGCTAATAAGAGAGCCGGGGGATGTTATATGCGATCCACTTCTTCCCGAGAGCCTTTTAACAGGTACAATTGAGGAGTTTTATGAAAAGCTGGAAGAGTATGAAGATGATTTTAATAATCTCTATAAATACTCTTTGGAAAAGGGAGAGAGATTAAGATATGTTGCAAAGATTTCAGAGACCAATTGTAAAACAGGATTAGAATCCCTTCCTGCAGACCATCCACTTGCCCGAACAGTGGGGACAGATAACTCTATAATCATTTTTAGTAAAGATTATCCAAATTCCATAACAATATCAGGTGGAGGGGCAGGCGCCAGACAGACAGCCGCCGGAGTCTTTAATGATATTATTCTTGCCGGACAAAAATTTATCATAAGTTGAAGCCAAATTTGTAACTTTGTCAACTCAGACCCTAAAACTTCATATGAATACATACACAGAGAACGAAATTAAAACCCTTGAGTGGAATGAACACATAAGGCGCAGGCCCGGAATGTATATTGGAAAGCTTGGTGATGGCACATCACCGGATGATGGTATATATGTGTTGCTCAAAGAGGTAATGGATAACTCTGTTGATGAATATGCAATGGGCTATGGAAAACAGATAGTCATATCAATCAAGGATAAGGTGGTGAGTGTTAGAGATTATGGGCGAGGAATTCCTCTTGACTCTCTAATAGTAGCCTCCAGCAAAATGAACACCGGGGCAAAATATGACAATAAAGCTTTTAAGAAGTCAGTAGGATTAAATGGAGTTGGTATTAAGGCGGTCAACGCCCTCTCAATAGATTTCAGAATTCAGTCATTCAGAGATGGAGAGTCTCAGATGGCAAGATTTAGCAAAGGGATTTTACTTGATCAGGAGAGGAGCCTCTCCTCTGAGAAGAATGGAACTTTGGTAACATTCACAGCAGACGAAGAGCTCTTTGGTAACTATAATTTCAATCTGGAATTTATCGAGTCAATGCTCAGAAACTACTCCTATCTAAATAGTGGCCTTCTTATCAAGCTTGACGGAAAAGAGTTTATCTCAAAGAACGGATTGCTGGACCTTTTGAATGAGACCCTTACAAAAGAGCCACTATACTCACCTATTCACCTTAAAGGGGACGATATTGAGATTGCAATTACCCACGGCAATGAATACGGAGAGGGCATCTCTTCATTTGTAAATGGTCAGTTTACCACACAGGGCGGCACACATATGGCAGCCTTTAGAGAGGCAATATCCAAAACAATAAAAGAGTTTTACAAAAGAGATTTTGACCCTGCAGATGTTCGTCAGGGAGTGATTGCAGCAGTAAGTATAAAGGTACAAGACCCCGTATTTGAATCCCAAACCAAAACAAAGCTCGGCTCAAAAGAGATGGGTCCGGGAGGAGTTACGGTTAGAAACTTTATTGGAGACTTTCTCAAAGATAACCTAGACAACTATCTCCACAGGCACCCAAATATTGCAGAAGCAATATTAAAAAAGATATTAGACTCGGAGAAAGAGCGAAAAGCAATTTCAGGAATACAAAAACTTGCCAGAGAGAGAGCAAAAAAGGCAAATCTCCACAACCGTAAACTTAGGGACTGCCGAATCCACTATACAGACAAGCACGATAGGGCAATGGATAGCACACTCTTCATTACCGAGGGTGACTCAGCATCCGGCTCAATCACAAAAAGCAGAGATGTAATATCTCAAGCAGTCTTCTCACTTAGAGGCAAGCCACAAAACTCATACGGACTCTCCAAAAAGATTGTTTACGAAAATGAAGAGTTCAATCTTCTTCAAGCCGCGCTTAATATTGAGGATGATATTGAGAATCTCAGATACAATAAAATAGTAATGGCTACAGACGCAGACGTTGACGGAATGCACATCAGGATGCTTCTGCTAGCCTTCTTTCTTCAATTTTTCCCTGATTTAGTAAGGCAGGGACACCTCTATATTCTTCAGACCCCTTTGTACCGAGTTAGGAACAAAAAAGAGACCTCCTACTGCTATTCAGAAGAGGAGCGTGAAAAGGCCATAAAGAGACTCGGCCCCAACCCCGAGATAACCCGATTCAAAGGATTGGGAGAGATCTCCCCTGACGAGTTTAAGAATTTCATAGGAGAGAACATCCGCCTTGACCGTGTCCGTCTGGGCAACGACGACAACATAGCCGAGCTCCTTGAGTTTTATATGGGAAAAAACACCCCGGATCGTCAAAACTTTATCCGCTCAAACCTCAGAAACGAGGTAGTGTAGCCCTTGCAAGAACCTCGCGTTTGAATTGGGAGGGGGTTTTACCATATTTATTGTAAAAGCATTTAGAGAATGATCTGGGATTAGGAAATCCTGATAATTCAGAAATTTCTGTTATACTTTTATTCTCATTTGCTTTATTTTCAATAAGACTTTTTGCTAGTTTAACTCTAAACTCATTTACGTAGTCTACATAGTTTGTGTTATGTAGACGAAAACATTTAGATAGGTAGGTTCTGTTGGTTCCAGTTTTTCTTGCAAGTTGAGTTATAGTTAGATCTGCTGATCTATAAAGCTCTTCACTCCTCATAGCATTATTTGCCTTTAAGAGTATACTCTCTGCATTAAAAGAGGAGGGGCCCTCTTTTTTCTTAACTCCATCCATTAATCCAAATAAATAGAGAGCCCTTCCAATAAATTTTTGAGAAATATTACGACCCTTTCTCATTATCCATATCCTTATTGGTTTTACCTAAATTTTGTGCATTTTTCTTGCACCACTCAGCCGGAGGAGCCCCTTTATTTAGCCGGAAAGCAACTACAAATGTTGCCATACAACCAAATCCGGATTTATCACACAGCTCTTTCATACCCATATGAGGATCCTCTTTTAGTAGATTGTCTACCTCTTTCATTCTGTATGAATTAACTAACTGATTGAAATTAACACCCATATTTTCATTTATAACTTTTGAGAGATAGGTTTTATTTGTAAACAATACTTTAGAGATGTCTTTTATTGAAATCTTTTTATTCAGATAAGGCTTACTGATATCAAAATACTCCTCTAACCTTTCCTTCAGCTTATTCTGCCTATAATCCTCAACCCTATTCATTCTGGGTGAAATAAGATGTTTTTCTTCGCTAGAAATAATATTATAATCAATTGAATAACCTCTTTCATCTTTCATTATCCTGTAAGTAGTCAATATTGACAAAACCATTACAATAAAAAGAGATGGAGACATCAATGAGTTTACGCTGGATATTAAAATATTAGAAAGAGAAATAATGAAAATTGATGCTCCTGTAATTACAAGGACAATTCTAAACAACTCTCTTTTCATTCCGTACGGCTCCCTAATTAGACTAAAAAGGTGAATGCAATAGCTACAGGTATGGTTCAAAATTCTGTAAACAATGTAAAGTGTTAAAAGCGCTCCTCCTACTATTAAATATACAGGTTGAACGACAATTCTGAAGTGAATCATCAAAGTGGTAATTACATTTGCGAACACCAAAGGAATAAGAGTGTTCATTATAAGTTTAAATACGTTAACCCTCTTATAAGTTACACTTTGTAGATGAAACGTAAGAGGGTAAAAAAGCTGCATCATAATCAAAAATGAGGAGAGATCGTGAAGAACGCTCTCCGGCCAGTTAAGATCAAGAATTTGCCTTAATAATAGTACAAGAGCATTTGCAGAAAATGATACCGCAATAAAAATTTTCCTGCCATATCTGCATTCGCCCTCAATTCTGAAGAGTCTGATGTAAAGCAGAAGAAAGATACCTATCGTTACATAAACGATTAATGAGATAAACTCAAATGATGAGTTAAAAAATGAAGCCAATTTGGTTATTTCGTTCATAACTAAGTTTTTGGTTTAATCAAATATAAAAAAGGGTTTGAATTAGCAAAAACTTAATTGGTTGAAAGTGATTATTATATGTAATTCTAGAAAATTCTTTTATAATTATTGTTATTTAGAACATCTAAAAATCTCAACCCTAATTTATGGCAATATACTAATATACAGTGTGGTAGATATAGTGTTTCGATTAATGTTAGATGGATGTGCATTTAATTAAAAATATCTCATAAATTAAGGTGAACAGGATTTCTTTGCCTACATTTGCGCCCGAAAATTCAATAGATATGTACCATCAGGCAACAGAGATTAGAAGAGAATTATTGAGGAGAGTCTGCGAATTGAGTTTCAACGGAGAGTTGGAAGAGGAGATTGACAGAATACCGCTCCATATGAGACCTAGAATAACAGCTTTAAGTCGCTGCTGCGTCCACAAGGATAGGGCTGTAATCAAATACCGGGTTATGACAATACTCGGATTCAATGTAACAGATGAGACCGATGAGCTTACCAGATTAAGCGACTACGCAAGGATGTCCCGTGAGAGAAAGGAGTTCACGGATGTAATGCTTACGGTAGTGGATGAGGCGTGCAGCTCTTGTGTAAAACAGAACTATACGGTAACAAATCTTTGTAAAGCTTGTGTGGGTCACCCCTGCACTTATGCCTGCAATAAGGGGGCTATTACAATGAATGGTAAGGCAAAAATTGATCCCGCACTTTGTGTTAACTGCGGAAGATGTCTCTCTGCCTGCCCTTTTCACGCTATAGTCTATACTCCTGTCCCTTGTGAAGAGGCGTGCCCTGTGGGGGCAATTTCTAAAAATGAGAGGGGGGTTGAGGTTATTGACTGGAACAAATGTGTCTATTGCGGGAAGTGTAAAGATGCCTGCTCATTTGGTGCTATTATGGAGAAGACATATCTGGTGCAGATTTCTGAGGAGATAAAGAGAAAGGAGAGGAGATTAGTTGCTCTTGTGGCTCCCGCTTTCGCCGGCCAGTACGATTTGCCATACGAAAAGGTCCTTGCAGCAATAAAGGAGAGTGGATTTGATGAGGTTGCAGAGGTGGCGCTCGGGGCCAATATAACTTCAAGAAAAGAGGCTGATGAGTGGGTTGAGAGGGTGAGAGAGGGGGGCGCCCCCTTTATGACCACATCTTGTTGCCCATCTTATAAGGCTTGGGCTGAGAAACATCTGCCGGCTCTTGTGCCTTATATATCTCATACCAAAACACCTGCGGCATATACTGCTGAGATTGTTAAGAGTGCGCAGCCAGATTGTTTAACGGTCTTTATTAGCCCTTGCATAGCCAAACGAGTAGAGGGATATTACGATGAAAATATTGATTATGTAATCACCTTTGAAGAGATGGCTGCAATTATTGAGGGGAGAGGGATTGATATTGCCTCTTGTGAACCTTTGTCACTCTCTGGTGACATTGAAAAAAGTGGAAGATATTACGCAAAGACGGGTGGTGTTGCTGCTTCGGTGGCACAGTATCTGCAAGTGAAGGAGGGATTTGCACCCCTAGTTGTTAATGGCCTGGATAAGGAGTCGGCAAGGATGCTAAAATCTATAGCTCAGAGCGGTAAGGCCGATGCTAATATGATTGAGGTGATGATGTGCCAGGGGGGGTGCGTAAATGGGTGCAGCACGATATCGGATTACAAAGCGGCCACGAGAAGGTTGCAAAAAATATAAGTTTATGAAGCGGGACTTAGTAATTTACACAGAGAAAATCAATTGTCAGGATTGTTATAAATGTATAAAGGTTTGTCCCGTTAAATCTATTAAAGTAGAGGATTTTAGTGCATCTGTTATTAATAACACTTGTATCTATTGTGGTCAATGTATAAATGCTTGTCCGGCTGGTGCAAAAAAATATAGAGAGGAGCTGGATTTGGTTCGTGATTGGTTCAATCACGGTTATGATGTTATTGCCTGTCTGGCTCCCTCTTTCGTTTCCGATTTTGATGATGTCTCTTTTGTTAATTTTCTGAAATCCTTTTATGCTCTTGGCTTTACCGGTGTATCTGAAACTGCATTGGGTGCAGATGTTGTGGCTAAGGCAACAGCTAAATATCTTGACGAGGCTAATAGTGGAGTTCTTCTTGCAACCTGTTGTCCATCTGTTGTAAACTATATTAAGATTTATTGTCCGGAACTTGAAGGTAACCTGGCCCCCTTTGTTTCACCAATGATTGCCCACGCAAGAATGCTCAGGGCATCGGGTAAAAGAGATTCAAAGCTAGTTTTTATTGGACCTTGTATAGCTAAAAAGCAAGAGTCAGATGTGTACGGAGATGAGATAGATGCTGTTCTTACTTTTGAGGAGTTCAGAAATCTTTTGGAGGTTGAAGGGATCAATTTTCAGGATATGGATAGGATTGAACTGCCAAAAGGGTTTGTAATAGGTGCTTCTGAGAGGGCAGGGCTATTTCCTGTTGATAGCGGGATGATTAGTACAATGTGTGGTGAGATTAGACCGGTAGACTCTGGTTATATGAGCTTTTCCGGTATGAAATCCGTTATGGAAATATGTGGGGAGCTCTCTTCGTGGACTCCTGAAAAAAAGGTTTTTATAGAATTAATGGCCTGCGATGGTGGCTGTATAAAGGGTCCTGCAACAAGAAAAAATCCAGGCGTTGCTGTAAAGAGAAATAGGCTTCTCAATGATTTTGACCTGTTTAAAAGATCTGGTCTTGCGGTTCCTCTTAAATATTCAGAGATTGATATTTCAAACAGTAAATATCAGATTCCTTATAAAATTAATTGTCTGTATAGTGAGGAGGAGATTAAGAGTGTCCTTGTTTCAATGGGAAAACAGAACAAGTCAGACGAGTTAAACTGTTCCGGTTGTGGTTACGATAATTGCAGGGCATATGCTTTGGCAATACTTGAGGGAAAGGCCGAGAGAGAGATGTGTATTTCTCAAATGAGGAAGGAGGCACAAAATCAGGCATCAATTCTTCTTCGTAAAATGCCGTATGGAGTTGTGCTTGCAGATGAAAATCTAAGGATAGTTGATGCAAATGAGAAATTCATTGAGATGGGAGGTGGAGAGATTCAGATGATTTCAGAGGCATTGGGGGGGCTGGCAGGAGCGGACTTGAAAAAGATAATCTCATACCATAAGTATTTCTCAGCTGTTCTATCATCGGGAGAGGAGAACAGAGAATTTGATATTCGCGAGGAAGGGAGAAATCTTTCTCTATCAATTATTTCTATTCAGCCTCATAAAATAGTGTGTGGAGTTATTCAAAATATGGATGACTCTCAAGTTATTAAAGATATAATATCAGATAAAATAAAAGAGGTTATCAGGCATAATGCCGAGTCTGTTCAGCGGATTGCATATATCTTGGGAGAGAGTGCGTCGTTCACTGAAAGTGTATTAAATTCTGTTGTAGAAAAGAAACGGTAAATTTTATTCAAAACAGGGAAAATGTTTTTTGGCGAAGAAGAGGATCAATTTTTTATTGAAATAGCACACACACAAGAGTTCAAAAATGGACAAGTAGTGGGTGGCGATACTTTTCTATCCAGAAGTATATCCGGGACAGACCGTTTTGGAGCTATTTTATCTGATGGTTTAGGCAGCGGAATAAGAGCAAATGTGCTAAGTACGCTTACAGCCTCAATGGCAATGAATTATATGCTTCACAATAGACCTTTGCCCGAATCTTTACGTACGATACTTGATACTCTGCCTGAGGATGCCGGTGAAAAGATAAGCTATGCAACCTGTTCAATGTTTGATATTGACAGAAGTGGTGAGGCTCACATAGTTGAGTACGATAATCCTGACTATATTTTATTGAGGGGAAGCAGGCATTTTGAAACAAGAAAAAGGTCTCTCAAAATAAATACCAGACAAGGTGTTCGCTCGATGCTTGAGAGTAGGGTAATGCTTTTTAAGGGGGATAGGCTAATCTTTTTTAGCGATGGTGTCTCTCAGAGCGGACTTGGTACCGTAAATTTCCCGGCAGGATGGGAGAGGAGTGGAGTTATCTCTTTTCTGGAAGATTTTGTCTCAAAGCACCCGGAGATATCCGCAAAAGAACTTTCAAAAATTGTTATGCAAAAGGCTCTTCATAACGATCTCTTTATAGCAAAGGATGATATTACCTGTGCTGTTGTCTACCTGCGAGCACCCAGAAGAGTTCTAATTTGTACCGGTCCCCCTTTTGATAAGGGAAGAGATAAAGAGATGGCATATGAATTTGATAATTATAATGGAAAAAGAGTGGTGTGTGGTGGTACAACAGCACAAATTCTTTCCCGGGAACTTGGTAGAAGAGTGACCGGAGACGGAAGGCATCAGCTTAAAACAATACTCCCTTCAACAGCCAAAATGGAGGGTGCAGAGTTAGTTACAGAGGGAATCCTAACATTAGGCCATCTAGCAGATCTTCTTCAGAATTGGAAAGAGGGATCTAAAATTGAAGATTCTCCCGCAGGAGATATATTAGCACTTATTCTTCAACACGATATAATAGATATTTTAATGGGTACAAGAATTAATGAGGCTCACTATGACCCATCTCTTCCTGTTGAAATGGAGATAAGAAGAAATCTTGTTCGAAGGCTTAAAGTGCTTCTTGAGGGTGGAAATTTTATGAAAAAAGTGAGAATTAAGTATATTTAAAGCGTTTTTCGTAAACCCTTAACTATACAACTATGAAATCTCATAATTCACACTTTTATCCAACCACATTTATCTCTCTGATTGTCCTTTCACTTCTTTTCCTGCAATGTGCCTCCAAAGGTTCTGATGTTATAGTTGAAGACTTGCTTGCAGAGTGGACTTTTACTAAAGGTATAGAGGGCCCTGCTATTGATATTAATGGGAACCTTTTTGCAGTAAATTTTGCTGAGCAGGGAACAATTGGGATTGTAACTCCTGAAGGCGAGGCATCTCTTTATGTAACATTGCCTGAAGGCTCAATTGGAAATGGAATAAGATTTGATAAAGAGGGCTTTATGTATATTGCCGATTATAAAATGCATAATATACTTAAGGTAGACCCTGTTACAAAAATGATCTCTGTTTTTGCTCACGACAGTACAATGAATCAGCCAAATGACATTGCAATTTCACCAGTTACTCAGTATCTGTATGCAAGTGATCCAAACTGGAAAGACTCCACAGGTAAATTATGGATGATTGACAGAGATGGAGTAGTAACGCTACTTGAGGAAAATATGGGCACTACCAATGGTGTTGAGGTTACTCAGGATGGAAGGAGACTCTATGTAAACGAATCTATTCAACGTATAGTGTGGGTTTACGATATCTTTGATGATGGGAGTATTGGAAATAAACGTCAATTTTTAAAATTTGAAGATTATGGAATGGATGGTATGAGGTGTGATTCATCAGGAAATCTATATATTACCAGACACGGAAAAGGGACTCTTGCTATTTTTTCTCAAGATGGAGAGCCTATTAATGAGATATATTTGAAAGGTAAACTTTGTTCAAATATTGTCCTCTCAAAGGATGAAATGAGTGCTTATATTACAATGGCAGACAGAGGGTGTTTTGAGGTTGTAAAACTCTAAATTTAAAATTCCAATATATTAGTCTATAATTAATTATAATCAAAATGACTGACAAAGAGAAATGTGTTGTCTGTAAAAATTGTGATAATGAGTTTACTGGTAACTACTGTAATAACTGTGGACAATCTGCCAAAGACTACGATAGGCCATTTAGTGTGTTAATTGTAGATGCAATGGCAAATATTTGGGCATTTGATACAAGATTGTGGACAACTCTTAAATCAATTCTGTTAAAGCCCGGAGAGATGGCTATAAATTATATTACTGGTAAAAGGATCAGGTATATGCCACCTTTTAGGCTCTATCTCTTTATCAGTTTTATTTTTTTTATGCTTTTAAGGATCTCAGCAAATTCAGAAAGCAATACAAAAATAATTTCATTCAATAATGATAGTGATAAAGGAGTTGACAAGGAGCTTATACAGGGGGGTGAAATTGTTAGAGAGAGAGAAAATAAAGCAAGTATTGCAGAAATTGATAATATAGATAAAGAGTCAGTATCGGAGCAGAAAAGCAAAAGTGAGTTGGCAATTTCAAATTTCATCACATATCTCTCCTGGGCACTTATTATAATGATGCCTTTGTACGCCTCTCTGCTTTGGGTTTTATTCAGAAAGAGGCAGAAGCACTATCTTGCCCATTTTATATTCGCTCTAAACCAACACGCCTTTCTATTTATAATATTATCAATTTTAATTATATTAACATTGGCTTTTCCGGATAAAAGCTCCTCTTATGAAGCGTGGCTTCTTATGTTGTTTCCGGCCTATTTGGTCGTTGGAGGGAGAACTCTCTATAAAGCTCGTTGGAGGAGTATTATTATCAGAATGTTTGCCGCCTTTATTCTTTATATGATTATTGTGATATCAATAATTATCCTGGTCGTGACTATAATATTTCATCAATTAAATTGATTTAAGTGTAAAATAATTTTACTTAGTGTAAAAATATATTTTACATTTTACTTGGAATGTAAAATGTTTTTTTTATTTTTGCTCTCAGAAAGAGGAGAGCATGTCACTAAAAACTTACATAAAAATTCTAACAGTTTCAGCAGCAATGCTATTCTCGTTTGTGGCCATCTCACAGGTTAAGGTTACGGGATATGTATTTGCAGAGGTAGTAGAGTCAGTAAGTGCTACATCCAATGCCATTACCAATATTCAAACACAAATATCACCTGCCGGCACTAATGAAAATATTGATTTAGGATCCATTACTTTAAATTCAGGAACCAACCTTTCATATAATGTAATGATGACAAATACCTCAATTTCGGATTCAAAAGGTGATCAGCTGGATATGCAAATTTATTCTGCAAACAGCGATAAATCTATAGTGGAAATCAAAGGTAAGATTGCTGATAATAATTCAGTGGGACAATTCAAAGGGTCCTACACAATGATATTTGCATACAATTAAGTTCGTAGTAAAATAGTTTTTCAAAGTAAGCAAAAGGCAACCATTGGTTGCCTTTTTTTTTGCTAAAAACTCTATTGTTGAGTATAATAATTTTACGTTAGTGTAAAGAAATCTTTCGTTCAAAAAAGGGTAAAAAAGTATTTTAAAAATTTTTAAAAATTTTTCAAGCTTTATAAAGTAAAGGTAGACAATTAGATACGATTTTTTATAAAAGATAAACAA
>Ga0265295_1004596_pt1 | contig 18432 bp, 19 predicted proteins | sample Munlansysbiofilm_FD_192503 | JGI IMG/M metagenome (GOLD analysis project Ga0265295, IMG submission 192503) | Leachate microbial communities from a municipal landfill in Southern Ontario, Canada - Methane capture system biofilm | ecosystem: Engineered > Solid waste > Landfill > Unclassified ...
AAGCGCAAAATGTGTGGATAACTGAGCTTTTTCAGGGTTCATGTTGAGAATATTTGAAAAAATTGTGGATAACTACAAAGTAGATCCTGGAAAGCTGGACTCTTTGGTATTACGCAAAGGTCTTCTACTATATTAGTATAAATTATATATAACTATATTATCCACCTATATCTTAGGCCTATATATCGCTCATCCTGGACCAGGACTGGGAAAAGGCGGTGTAGCTGAGAACTGATGAATTGATGAACTGATGAACTGACTCCAGAGCCAGGTGAGAGTTCGTCTCAAGAGCCATCTCTGCTCTGACGTAGTGCTGCACCATTTTACATTTGGAAGGCAGGATGACGCTTGTGTACAAATTCCCCGCTAATCCCCCGTTAAATCCCCGCCTGTCAGGCGAGAATCAGGCGGGATGTGTCTGTCTGGATCAGCTTTAAAGCTCAAGGTTGCTTGTTGCCTAACCCGGATGGCTGGATATAGGATACTAGACCGCAATGACGTGGTTATATCTTACTGTCCGGCGATCTCCCGGATGACCCAACTGGCGGCGTACATGCCCATGATGGCAGGCAGATAGCTGACCGAGCCGACGGTTTTGCGCTGCCGGCCGCGCTGGAGGATGAGCTCGTCCGGGGTGTTCTCGTCCTCTTCCGGACGCAGGGGAAGTTCGGACGACCAGACGCAGGGAAAATCGGACTTTATGCCTCTGCGTCCCAGGAACTTTCGCACCCGGCGGGCGAGGGGGCAGTTGTGGCTCTTTTTGATGGAGGAAAGTTGGATCCTGGAGGGGTCGAGCCGGTTTCCCGCGCCCATCACGGAGACGAATCTCAGCTCATGGCGAACGGCGTATTCCAGCAGGCCGATCTTGGGGCCGAGGCTGTCGATGGCGTCGATGAACCACTCCGTGCCCGCCAGCAGTTCCGCGCGGTTTTCCGCATCCAGAAACTCCTGATGGCAAACAACTTCCGCCTCCGGGTTGATGGCCAGGATACGCTGCCGGGTCAGTTCCACCTTGAGCTGGCCGATGGTATCGCGCAGGGCGATGAGCTGGCGGTTGAGATTGGTGGGTCCCACCACGTCGAAATCGATGAGGGTGAAATGCCCGATGCCCGCTCTGGCAAGGGCTTCCACGGCGTAGGAACCCACTCCGCCCAGTCCGATCACGCAGACGCTGGCTGCTTTCAACTTGGCCAGGGCCTCTTCGCCCAGGAGCAGCGCGCTGCGGTTGAGGGCGGGATCAGCCATGTGAGCGCTCCAGCAGCGCCGCGAGGCTGGCGTTTTGCGCCCTCACGAAGTCCTCGCGGGAAAGTCCGGCCAGGTTACAGGCGCGTTTCACCACTCCCGGAAGCCTCAACAGCGGGTTGGGCTCGTTTCCCTCCACGTAATGCCGGGTGATGTCAGTCTCCGCGAGGTAGCGGCCGCCGGCCAGCATTTCCCCCAGCAGGGCGCGTTTATCTGGCCTCAGGATACGTTCGCTGAGGGTGAACCAGCTGTTCAGGCGGGCCAAAAGCCTGTATCCTTCAATGCTTCCGGCATAGCCGTGCACCAGATAGCGCAGGGGATGGTCTTTCAGGATCTCGTAGGCCCGCTGCTGGTGGCCCACGATGTGCAGCACCACCGGCAAATTGTATTCGGAAGCGAGTTCCAGCTGTTGGATGAAGATCCGCTCCTGTTGCGGTAGCGGAGGGCCGTTGCGGTCCAGACCGACCTCCCCCACCGCCCAGATCTTCTTATCCTCGCAGAGGGCGGCAATATCCGCCAAGGCGAGGTCGCAGTCATCGTAATTGGGATGGATCCCGGCGCTGAAGCGGATCTCCGGGCGTGGATGGTTCAGATAAAAACGGACTTCCTCACGGGTGAGGGCGGAGGACAGCCAGCGGGTGACGCCCCGCTGCGCGGCTTCCTCCAAAAGCGGCTCCAAATGGAGAAGCAGGCTGAGATTGGCCAGGTGGCAGTGTCCATCGATCAGGGCAAGGGAGAGATCCAAGCTCATTCCTGATACTGGGCGGCGTGGAGTTTGCGGTAGCGGGGGCAGGAGCGCAAAAGCTCTTCATGGCTGCCCTGGCCAACGATCCGGCCCTCTTCCAAAACCACGATGCGGTCGGCTTTAAGCACCGTGGAGAGGCGGTGGGCGATTATGATCACGGTGCGGTTTTGGGTGGCGGCGTCGATGGCCTCCTGCACCAGCTGTTCGCTTTCGGTATCGAGGGCGCTGGTGGCTTCGTCGAAGATCAGGACAGGTGGATCGCCTACGATCGCGCGGGCGATGCAAAGCCGCTGTTTCTGGCCACCGGAGAGGTTCGCGCCTTTGGTTTGCAGCACTTCGTCGTACTGGGCGGGAAACTGGAGGATGAAGGCTTCGGCGTGGGCGATCCTGGCCACGGCGCGGATCTGGGCGTCGTCGAGCTCCTCAAGAGAGCCGTAGGCGATGTTGGCCCTGATGGAGCGGGTGAAGAGCACGCTGTCCTGGGTGACCACCCCGAAGAGACGGCGGAGGTCGGCCAGCCTGAGCTGGCGGATGTCCGTGCCGTCCACGCGGATGGCGCCGGAGCTCACGTCGTACATGCGGTTGAAAAGGTTGACCAGGGTGGTCTTGCCGCCGCCGCTGGCGCCCACGATGGCGATCTTTTCGCCCTTGCGCACGGTCAGGCTCACATCCCGCAGCACGGGGCGGTTCTCACTGTAGGAAAAGCTCACGCGGTCGAACTCGATCCCGGAGCTGAAACCGTCTTTGGCCAGGGCGTCCGGGTCTTCCTTCACCGTCGCTTCGCGGTTCAGCACAAAGAAGACGCGGTTGAGGGAGACCAGGGCTTTTTTGACGTCGGAGTAGATCTGGGTAAGGTTTTTAAGGGGATGGAGCAGGGAAAAGATGGCGAAGAGGAAGGCGGTGAAATCGCCCAGGGAGAAGCCGGAACCGGGGGCCAGGATCATCCTGCCGCCCAGAATGATCACGATCACGGCGGTGAACACGGTGTTCAGTTCCGACAGCGGCACGCTCAGGGACGAGTAGTACTGGGCGCGTTTCCAGAAACTCACATAGGCGGAATTGACCCGGCTGAAATCGCGGTGCTCGCTGTCCTCGCGGCGAAAGGCTTTCACGATCTTCATGCTGTTCAGCGCCTCCTCCACCGTGGAAAACATGGTGGAAAGATGCGCCTGGATGCGCTGGGAGTTCTTTTTGATCTTCTTGCCCAGCCAGCCCACGAAGAGGGTGAAAAACGGCACCACGAGCAGGCCGTAGAGAAAGAGCCGGGGGCTCAGCAGCAGGGCCACGCGCATGAACACGAGGATGGTGAAGATATCCAGGATCCCTTCCAGCAGCGATTTGATGAAGCTTTCACTCACGATCTCGGCGTCGTTCACCATCCGCACCATGGCGTCGCCGACCCGGTTCTGGTGGAAGAATTCCAGCGATTGGCCCATATAGCGGGCGAACATCTTTTCCCGCAGGTCACGAATGGTGTTTCCGCGCAGCTTGATAAAGAGCACCCGCTGCAGATAGAAAAAGATGTTTTTCAGCAGGATCACCACCACCACGAAGAGGCAGAGCGCGTAAAGCAGCGCCAGGGAATCGGTGGCCAGCATGATCTTCTGGACCTCTTCCCAAAGCGGAGCCAGGCCTTCAAGCGAGAAGACGCCGCCGGCGCTTTGCCAGAAAGAGCTCCAGGCCGCGCCCAGCGCCCCCAGGAAGCCGCCGAGATCGGTGTAAACCAGTTGGCCGGAGGCGGGCTTGAAAACATAATCGAACAGCGGGATAACCAGGGTGACGCTGATCCCGCTGAAAATGGCGTAGAGCAGCGTCGCCAGCAGTCCGGATACCAGCAGGGGCCAGTATCGGAACATGATGGCGTAGATCTGGCGCAGGTCTGGCCAGGCGCTTGCTTTGCTTGGTGTTGCGTTGTCCATTTCAGGCCATAAAAAAAAGCCAGCGAATGCTGGCAAGGAAAAAGATGGCACGCCCTGAGGGATTCGAACCCCCAACCTTCTGATCCGTAGTCAGATGCTCTATCCAATTGAGCCAAGGGCGCACGCTGGTGCAAAAATCCGGCGGGGCGGGTTTCTGTCAAGAACAATATCCGCGGGCGGGGCGGGAAAATTATCGCTTGACTTCTGGTCCCAGACTGCGCAGCTTTGACCAAACAAACATAAGGGAGCTTGAGATGAAACTGAGATTTTTGGGGCATTCCGCCTTCGCGCTGCGCGATGAAGCCGGGCACACCGTGCTGATCGATCCCTATCTGGACCACAATCCGCAGGCGGCAGCCAAATCCGAGGCAGTGGATGCGGATTTCATCGCGATCACCCACGCCCACGGCGACCATCTGGGCGACGCCACCAAGATCGCCAGCCGCTGCGGCTCGCTGATCATCTGCGTGGCGGAATTGGCCGGATATCTGGCCCAGGCTGGCTATCAGACCCACGCGATGCAGATCGGCGGCAGCCACGCCTTTCCCTTCGGCCGCTTGAAACTGACCCCGGCCTGGCACGGCAGCCTCACTCCGGACGGCCGCTACGGTGGTCCTGCCGCCGGGATCCTGATCTGGATGGACGGCGTTTGCCTCTATCACGCAGGCGATACGGGCCTCTTTTACGACATGAAGCTGATCGGGGAAATGAACCGCGTGGACTACTTCCTGGTGCCCATCGGCGACAACTTCACGATGGGGCCGGAAGACGCCCTGAAAGCGGTGGAATTCGTTGATCCGCGCGTGGTGATCCCCATGCACTACAACACCTGGCCGGTGGTGAGCGCGGATCCTGAGGACTTCGCGGCCAAGGTGGGGGCGCTGGGCAAAAAATGCCTGCCCCTCAAACCCGGAGAGGAGATCCAGGCCTGAGCGGCAGGCTGTATAACGAAGCGAAGACTATTTTTTGAGGGCTTTGAGCGCCGCGGCGTAGTTCGGTTCGTGGGTGATGTCGTCCACTAGCTCGGTGTAGGCCACCTTGCCCTCTGCATCCAGCACGATCACCGCCCGGGCCAGCAATCCGGCCATCGGCCCGTCGCTGAGTTCCAGGCCGTAGTTTTTGCCGAAATCGCGGTCGCGCAGTTCAGACAGGGTGATCACCTTGTCGATGCCTTCGGCACCGCAGAAGCGTCCCAGGGCAAAGGGCAGGTCGCGCGAAACGCAGAGGATGGCGGCGTTTTTCACCTTGGCGGCCTCGGCATTGAAGGTGCGCACGCTCATGGCGCATACGGCGGTGTCCACGCTGGGAAAGACGTTGAGCAGGATCTTTTTGCCCTTGAAATCCGCCAGGGTCATGTCCGCCAGGTTGTTGGCGGTGAGTACGAAATCCTTGGCCCGAGTGCCCACCCGGGGCAGGCGTCCGGAGGTGTTTACGGGGTTTCCTTTGAGTTTGGTCTTGGCCATGTTGCTATCCTTTGTTGAGTTATTTTTTCCAGACAGTATAAACGCCCCCTGAAACAAAGGCAAGCCTGAGCCGGCCTGGAAAGAGAGATCCCGACCCAACCGCCCGCGGGGGGTCAGTTGTGCCGGGATGTTCGGATGATGCCGGGGATCAGAAGAAAAAGAGCTTCACGAAAACCGCGATCAGCAGGGCGGAGTTGATCGCCGCCCAGATGTAGAAGTGGCCTTTGAAAGACCTGATCTCGTCACGGTTGATCAGGGCCTTCTTTTCCACTTTCACGATCAGGTTTTCGATGGTGGTCAGTTTCTCTTCCGAGGCGTCAAACTTCTTGATGTTGCTGTTGTGGTTCATGTCCCGCTTGAAGTGGTTGATAACTTCCCAAGCCACAGGAATGAAAGCGGGCAGCAATTTTTTCAGGATCGATCCGGCCATGGGAGGCTCCTTATCAGAATTTGTAGCCAAGGTTGCCGTAAAGGGTTCCCGGCAGCACCGCGTGGCTGGTATAGGCGAGGTCGAGCTCGATGCCCTGAACGTTGAGGCCGATGCCGGCGTTCCAGGTGGCGGGGTTCGAGTGCACGCCAAATCTCACGGCCAACGGTTCGAAGAGGCGCACTTCCACGCCGCCCATGAACTCGGTTTCCTTGGCGAAGTCTTTCTTCACCTCGAGGGTGGTGATCACATTTTCATAGGGTATGTAAGAAATCCCCAGGGCCAGTTTGCTGGGCAGGGGATGCTGGTTGGTGTCGCCCATCACGGCCTGGTTGAGGTTGCTCACGCTGAAGCCGAGCTTGGTGCGGCCATGCAGAAAGGCGGTGGCGCCAAAATCCACCCCGATGGCGTCGTCGGACTCTTCCTCGATGAACTGCAGGCGATGGTAGTTCACGCTGTAGCCCACGCTGATCCGGGAATGGATGTCATTCTGCAGATCGAAGGCGTGGCCGGCTGTCCAGACCTGTTCGCTCATCAGGTTTTCCTCTTCGAAAGCCACGTCAAAGAGGCGGGCGCCGAAGGCCAGGGTGCCCAGTTTCTTGGGCAGTTTCACGCCCAGGGCGGCGGTTTTGTATTCCGAGAAAGGCTTGCCGTAAAGTTGGCTAAAACCCACCTGGGCTTCCAGTTTCACGTTCGTGAGGCCGGCGGGATTGAAATAGAGCGAGTTCACGTCATCCGCCACGCCGGTGTAGGCTCCGCCCATGCCGCGAGCCCGGGCCGAGGGAATGTAGTCATCGAAAACCGCCAGCAGCAGGGCCGTCTGGATCAGGATGAGGGCGATGAAAATCATCTTTTTCATTATTCTTTCTCCCTGTGCTTATTTGAGGATGGATTTGATGACCAGCGGCTGCACCGTTGTTTCCTTGAGGCCGGTGCTGCGTTCGATCACTTCCAGGTGGCAATAGTAAAGGCCGATGGGCAGGCGGTTCATCGTCTGGTCGCGGCCGTCCCACTGGAAACTTTCGATGCCGAGGGCGTTGCTGATGTTGCGGTTTACGGGAGTGGCCACCAAGCGCCCCTGCGCGTCGTAGATGCGCACGATCGCCTTCACGTTGATGCCCGCGGCTGAGGTCTTGCAGCCGTATTCGATGGTGAGTTTCTCGTTCAGCTCCGGGTTGAAGATGTTGCGGGCGTTGTTGGGATTGGTCACATTCAACCAGGCGATGCTGGTGCGGATGGGTACCAGCATTTTGCCGCTGTTGATGGACTGGATGGGTGTGGTGTCGTAAGCGAAGGAAACCAGCTGGATCACCGATTCACCGTAACTGGTGGGGGTGAGATCGAGCTTGAACAGCACCTGGTCGTCGGCGCTGGAAGTGATGGGTTCCTGGGATTGGTAAAGCACATAGAGCGAATCGCCGGCCGCCGAGATCCAGTATTCCGGCTCGAAGGCGGTCATGGTTTCGGCAATTTCCAAACCGTTGAACCGCACCTTGTCCGGGTCGAGCCTAAGGTAGGCGCGGTAGGAGGAAACCCCCCACGCTGGCTTGATGCGGGAAGTGATGATGTTCACGTCCACGGGGGTGTCGATCTCGGCATTGGTGGTCTGCACGCGCACGGTGGCGTTGGAGACGTCGTCGATCTGCACCAGGTCGGTCATTTCGCGGGGATTGATGCCAAAATAGTTGAAGGAATAATCCACCACGCCTTGGATGCGGGCCCAGTTTTGCCCCACGCTCATCTGCGGCCAGGAAAAGCCGCTGCGGGGGAAGCACTGGTCGTCGATCTGGCAGGCGCCGCTGCCGTCATTGACGTTGAACTCGCCATAGTTGTTCGGAGTGGAGGTCACGTTCACGTTTTCCACCTTCACAAACACGCTTTCCCACTGCTCGGCGGCGGAGCCAGTGAGGCTGCCGGTGGTCACCAGGGCCGGCAGAGGCAGGGGGTTGCCCTGGCTAAGCACCTGAAACCCTGTGGTGGGTGACATTTCGGTGAATTCGTAGTACTCTGTGATGGTGCCTGTGACCTGGACCTTGTCGCCGCGCTGGGGGGCGTACTGGTTCGTAAAGATCAAAAGTCCGCTCCAGGGACCGCCCTCGGGGTCCGAGATCACGAAACCCTTGTTGGTGGTGCTGGTGCCGGTGTAAAACACTTCGGCCACCACAATGCCTTCGACCGTCACCACGCTGCCCGAATAGGGCGAGGCGCCGCCGGCTTGGGTGGTGTACTGAACGTCATGGCAGGTGAGCACCTGGGCGAACATCAGTCCGGAGAGGGCCAGCGCCATCACGCATAGCAAAAAGTATCTCATCTATTGCTCCTTGTCTGGTAAATTTATCTCGGGGGTGGGAAGCGATTCCGGCTGGGGGGCCTTCTTCCCGCTAATGAAGATCATGTCCACGATCAGCAGGCACATGGCGAAAAAGATGGCGCTGTCGGCCACGTTGAAAACGGGGAAGCGCTCCATGCCCCTGATCAGGTCGGGGATGTCGAAACTGACAAAATCGGTGACCGCGCCCAGGATGGGCCGGTCGATGAGGTTGTTGCCGATGGCCCCACCCAGCACCAAACCGAAGGCCACCACCTGGATCTTGTGGGTGGCGCGGCTGAGCAGCCAGAGGATGAAAACCACGGCCAGCACCGAGGTGCCGATGAAAAACGCCTTGTTCCAAAGCGGATTGGGCAGCGACAAACTGAAAGCCGCCCCGGTGTTTTCCAGATGCCCTATCTGCAGGAAATCGCCCCACAGCCTCTCGCCCACCGTGATCCATTTGCCCATCGGGATGTATTTGCGCACCAATATCTTGCTCATCTGGTCCAAAACGATCACGGCGGCCATGATGATGAAGGCGGGATATCTTTTGGGTCTGTCCATGCGCTATTTTTTCTGCCTGCGCTTTTTGTCTTCCATCTTTTCCATGCAGGCGATGCAGTACTGGGCGTAGGGTATGATCTCCAGGCGGCTTTCGTTGATGTTCTCGCCGCACATTTCGCAGACCCCGTAGTTGCCTTCGTAGATCTTGCGCAGGGCGTCGTTCAGCTGGCGGATCTTGTTGCGTTCCTGCTCCATCATCATCACGGTCTGTTCCATCAGGTTCGTGTCCGAGCCCTGGTCCGCCTGATGATAGGCGTAGGAGGAGAGGTCGCCGCTGCTCTCGCGGGCGCCGATGCTCTGGTCTTTATTTATGTCTTCGACGTAGGCAACGCTTTCCTTAAGTTCCTTCTGAATGATCTCCTCGAACTTCTTAAGTTTCTTTGCTGTCAATGGTTTAGCCGCCATCGGTCACTCCTGTGCTATCTGCATTTGAATTGATTTACCCTCATATCTGGCCCTGCCCCAGGTGTCAATGAAAATATCCAGCGTGGTCATTTCAGGCCACTTACGAATTCAGTGATGATGTAGATGAGCCAGGCGGAAGCCTTGTCCGCGTTGGCGCGGATCTCTTCCTGGGAATGGGCCTGGTCGTGCAGCAGATTGCTGTAGTTGGTCACCACGGAAAAGGCCAGCACCTTCATCCCGGCGTGCCGGGCCGCGATCACTTCGGGAACGGTGGACATGCCCACCAGGTCCGCTCCCCAACCGGCGAAAGCCGCGCACTCCGCCCGGGTTTCCAGGCTGGGGCCGGTCACGGCGATGTAGGTCCCTTCACGCAGGGTGATCCCGGCGCGGGCGGCGATGGCTGCGCAGGCTTGCCTGTGATCGGGATCGTAAGGCTGGTTGAGGCTGGGAAAACGTTCGCCGAGGCTGGCATCGTTTTCGCCGCAGAGGGGATTGCCGCCCATGAAGTTGATGTGGTCGCTCAGCATCACGATCGAGCCGGGGCTGAGTTCTTCGCGCAGGCTGCCGGACGCGTTGGTCACGATCAGGGTTTCGATGCCCAGGCAGGCCAGCACCCGGGTAGGGAAAACCACCGTGGGGAGCGGATGCCCCTCGTAATGGTGAAACCGGCCCTGCAGATAGAGCACTTTTTGCCCGCCAAGCTCACCCAGGATCAGGTTGCCCTTGTGCGAAGGCGCCGTGCTGCTGGCGAATCCGGGGATCCCGGAGTAGGGTATCTGAACCAGGATCCGTCCCTGTTCGGCGATGCCGTTCAGCCCGGTGCCCAGGATCAAAGCCACTTTCGGAACCTCGGGCAGGCGCTGTTTCAGCCAGTCCGCGGTTTGCCGGTACGCCGCGCTCATGAAAGCTGGTTGTCCTCAACCGGCGGCTTGGCGTTGGGGGCGATCTCTTCCTTGATCTGCCTGAAATCCGAATCCAGCAGGTGTTCCGGCGGCTTGCTCAGCAGCGGGTCTTTGTCGATGCGGTCCTGAAAAGTGTTGAGCTCGCTCTTGAACTGCATCAGGAACTGGCGCTTCTGCTCCTTGATCTGGATGTATTGCTGTTCCAGCACGCCCAGATACTGTTTCGCCTCCTGGATCGCGCGCTTGGCCTTGAGTTCGGCCTCGTGGATGATGTTTTCCGCTTCCTTGCGGGCGTTGGAGATGATGTCGGCCTTGGTCTTTTCGGCAAAGACCAGGGTGCGGCTGATCAGCTCTTCGCGCCGCTTCAGCTCTTCTACCGCGCTTCCGGCCTGAACGGCTTCCTGCCGCACTTCCAGCTGTGCCAGCTCGCGGCGCTGCAATTCCTTTTCCTGCCGGTTCTGGTATTCCTCCAGTTCCGAGGCCAGCTCTTCCAGGTAATCCTTCACTTCTTTCTTGCTGTAGCCCATCAGGGAGCCCGAAAACTCCTGATGGCGTATGTCTGTGGGAAATAATGACATTAATCCTCCCGGTTTATATGCTTCTGATAATGGTGATCACGATGCCGATCAGCAAGATGGCCACCACCGCCGAAAAATCCACGCTGAAGCGCGGTATGATCCTGCGGATGGGGGCCAGCACGGGTTCGGTGATCTTCACCAGCCACAGGTAGATCCCGCTGCTGTGGTCCCGCACGAACCAGCTCATCAGGGCGCGAATGATGATCACCAGCTGATACAGCCTCAGCAATTCCACGATCACCGCGGCCAAGCGTCCGCCGATGTTCATTCCAGCACCTCGTGGCAGTTGCGGCAGCGGGCCTCGTAGGCTTCAGTGCTGCCCACCAAAATTTGTTCCCCTTTGTGCACCGTGCGCTGGGTGCGGTTGGCCGGATTGCCGCATTTCACGCAGATAGCCAGGTTTTTGGTCACGTATTCCGCCACGGCCATCAGCTGTGGCATGCTGGCAAAAGGCTTGCCCGTGTAATCCTGGTCCAGGCCGGCCACGATCACCCGGTATCCCTTGTCCGCCAGATCGTTGCAGACGTCCACGATCGATGCGTCAAAAAACTGGGCCTCGTCGATGGCCACGATCTTGATGTCGTCTTTCAGATACTGATAGATCTCCTCCGGCCGGGTGATCGGCACGGACGGCGCCTGCATCTGGGAATGGGAGACGATGTTGGTGGCGTCGTAACGGTTGTCGATGGCGGGTTTGAACACCAGAAGTGCCTGCCGCGCGTATTCAGCCCGGCGGATGCGGCGGATCAGCTCCTCCGTTTTGCCGCTGAACATGCTGCCGCAGATCACTTCGATCCAGCCGGTCTTCTGATTGATGATGTTCACCGTGACTCCTTGAAGATAAAATTTGGCAAAGCGCCAAACTTGCCGGCGCCGCGATTTTGTCAATCTCTAAAGTGCCTCTCAGGCTCCGAAAAGGTGGTGCGCGATGATGCCGGCGGAAACGGCCACGTTCAGCGACTCCATCCCCTCCCCCATTTCGATCCGCAAGGTCCTGTCCGCCAGTGCCTTGATCGCGTCAGAAACGCCCCGCGCCTCGGAACCGAGCGCGATCACCACCGGCCTGTCCGGCTCGGGCTCAAAAGCGCGCAAAGCCTCGCCGGAAGCGGCATCGGTGAGGATCAGCTCCGCCTGGGTTGAGCGCAGTCGCGCCGCGTCCAGGATCTGGAACGGCACCCTGAACACGCTGCCCAGAGAGGCCCGGATCACTTTCGGCGAAGACACTTCCACGCAATCCGGCGACAGTAGCAGGGCGTCGATCCCAAAAGCCACGACGAGCCTGAAAATGGTGCCCAGATTGCCCGGATCGCTGATCCCGTCCAGATAAAAGGCGCGCCGGAACTTCAGCTGGCGTTCCCGCGGCAGCTCGAACAGCGCCGCCACGCCCTGCGGATTCTGGCTGTCACAGATCCTGGCCAGTTCCCAGTCCCGCAGTTCAAGCGCCGGAATCCCTTTCCAGATGGGGCTTTCCCCCTTTGTAAAATACTGCTCCAGCGGTTTGATGCCCCACTCCCGCAGCTGGAAAAGCGTCCTCTGTCCCTCCACCACCACCTTGCCTTCGCTCAGGCGCTGTTTTTTCTGTTTCAGTTTGCTCAGTTCCCGCGTTCTGTTGTTGCTCAGTTCCGCCGTGATCGTGTCCAAATTTCCAATCTCCTGATTTTCAGTTATCTACGCACTTATCCACAAAAGCCGTGGATTATCCACATTTTGCATCTTGCTGCCCCGCAGCGTCTTATCATGTTGTTGCCGTCTGTCCACAAAGTTATCCACATCTTATCCACAAAGCGCGCAAGACCGCTTTTTCTATAGGATTGCGAGTTTCACGCGGCACGATCTTTTACCAACATTTAAGCTGAGGATAAAGATACCGCGGCCCAGTTTGCGGAAAGCCGGCTCCGCCGAGAGCAGCCAGCTGCCCTCACCGGGTTCCGGCTGGGCGAAACTTCGGCTCAACACCTTCTGTCCGCGTGAATTGTAAAGCTTCAGCTCCACCGTTCCGGTGCTCCCCTCCGGCAGATACCACTTCGCCGAGGCCAGAGACCTGTTTCGCACGGGGTTGGGCGCCACCAGCAGTTCCAAGCCCGGCTCCTCATAAACGTAAGCCACATACAGGGAATCGGAGATCGCGCCCCAGGGATTGACCGCTTCGATCTCCAGCCAGCCGGGACCGCTGACGGGAACGAAAACTGAGAACGTTTTTTGCCCAAACTCCGGTTTCACAAAGATGGCTTCGCTGCCCTCCACCCAGGCCCGGGTTTTCACAATGTACCACAGCGAATCCGGATAGACCGGCTGTCTCAGTTCCAGCCTCAGGTTCGCCAGCACCATGCTTTGGCTCGCCAGCTCCGGCGCGGGCGGTTTCCCGTGCGGACCGTAGGCCCGGTGCAGCACCTGGAACCAGCGGTATTGGGAAAACTCCAGTTGGGCGTAGCGGGTCCACCAAACGTCGTAATACTGTTGGTTAACGGGAAACCAGAGCGCCGCGGAACCCACTTCGTGCGGGATGTTCAAGCTGCCCGAGTTCACCACGCAGGCCTCCCATTTCGCTTTCAGGGGCCCCAGTTCCGGTTCCCACCATTCCCCCCAGGCATCGTACATCCGGTTCAGAAGTTCACCGGTGTCGATGTCGTTGTAGCCTGTGTTCATCTCCCAGCAGAGGTCGCGCACAGGCAGCATCGACAGCGGCCAGTAACAGGATTTGCCCAGGAAAAAATCGCGGAAAGCGCTGTAAAAGACTTCCAGGGCGGAGGTCCGGATCGCGGAGCAGGTGATGGGATTGCTGAAGCCGCCGGGATTCTGGCTGCCGCCATCCGCGTAGGATTCGAGGTATTTTGCACAGATCAGTCCGGCGATCTCCTCCGCTTCTCCAGCCCCGAACAGCGGAACGATGGCCTGATAGGGAAAACCCGCCGCCGGCACCAGTTCTTCGGAGCCCACCACAAGTTCCGCGGCGTGCCTCACCTCCGCCAGAACCTCCAGGCTCTGCATGCTGCAGGCGTCGAAGAGCAGAATGTCCAGGCGCGGAATGCCGCTCAGGGCGTCCTTCAGTTCGCCTTCGGAAACGCTGATGAGCGATGCCGAGCCTTCATCCGGACAGATCCATTTGCCCTCGTCCGCCTTGAACCAGTTGTCCCCGTGCCCCCAGATCACCAGCATTTTGAGCTGGGAAGGATATTGCTGAAAGCCCCAGTTGATGAAGCTTTGCAAGGTCTGGGGATCGCCGCTGTCAATGGGGCCCAGGTCCTCCAGCAGCGGCGAAGTGATGTAGGGCAGGGCGTCGGCGCGGATCTTTCTGCGCTGGCCGCCGGGATGGTCGGAACCAGCCGGCATGTCCGTCTGCACTATCAGATCGAGGTTCGCGGGCAATGCCGCGGCCTCCATGGAGTTCACATCCGCCGCGGCGTTTTGCCAGAGATTGTTATCCGCGGCCATGTAAACCAGCACGGTCCAGTCCGCGGCGCCGAGGGGAAACAGCAAAACGGACCACAGCGCCAGCAGCAGCAACCGCTTCACCGTTTCACCCCGCGTCCCGTCACTCAATAGTTGTAGTCCTGGGCCTCTTCCAGGCCGTTCAAGACCCGCAAACCGCCCTGGCAGAGCGCTTCCATCTCACGTTCGCCGGGATAGAGCTTGATCGGGGCGATGAATTCCACCCGCGAGCGGATCTGCTGGACGATGTAGTCGTTGTAAACCAGCCCGCCGCTGAGGAAAATGGCGTCCACTTTGCCCTTCAGCACTGTCGCGCAGGCCCCGGCTTCCTTGGCCACCTGGTAGCACATGGCGTCGGTGATCAGTTTCGCCTTGGCGTCGCCGGCCTGGATGCGCTCATTCACCTCGATCCCGCTGTCCGTGCCCAGATAGGCCATCAAACCGGCGGCCTTGGTGAGGTATTTCACCAGCTGGGGATGCGTGTATTTGCCGCTGTAAGCCAGTTCCAGCAGATCGCCGATGGGCAGGGCGCCCGCCCGCTGTGGTGAAAAGGGTCCCATGCCCAACAGGGCGTTGTTCACATCGGCCACACGGCCTTTTTTGATGGCCGCCACGGAAATTCCGCCGCCCATGTGCACCCCGATCAGGTTCACCTCATCCAGTTTTTTACCCAGTTCAGCCGCCATCAAACGCGCTATGTAGCGGATGTTCAGGGCGTGCAGCAGGGATTTGCGCTCGATCTCCGGAATGCCGGAAATCCTCGCCAGATCGTCAAATTCGTCCACCACCACCGGGTCCACGATGAAACCGGGGATGCCAAATTCCCGGGCGATGGCGTCGGCGATGAAGGCGCCCAGCGCCGAAGCGTGGGTGCGACCCCACAACGAGGGATCGCGCAGATCCTTTTTCATCGCCTCGTTGATCCTGAAAGTGCCGCCCGGAACTGGTTTCACCAGTCCGCCCCTACCCACCACGGCCACCAAAGACCGCGGATCGACCTCGTGCTCCTGCATCGCCTCCAGCACCAATTTCTGGCGGAACTCATACTGGTCGATGATGTTGGGATAGGGCTCAAGCTCCGCCGGATCGTGGCGCAGCGTTTTCTCAAAAACCGGCCTGTCGCCGTCGTGTACGGCGATCTTCGTGGATGTGGAGCCGGGATTGATGGCAAGGATTAGCTGGGACATTTATCCTCCTGTCCTGCGTTTTTTATTTTTTCGCAAGCTCTGGCAGCGCCCCCCTTTTGTCAATCTTTTCCTTTGCCCTCCGGTGATCAATACGGTATCAATACGGAATCAATACGGATTTCATCCGTAATGATTCCGTATTGATACCGTATTGATATTGGGAGCGAACCGGGGAAAAAAGCGGATTTGGGTGCTGGAATTTGGCGTGAGGGTGAAAAGGTGCAAAGGCATAAGGATAAAAAGATGAAAGGGTGAAAAGATGAAAGGGTGGAAGGGTGAAAGGGTGTAACATAAGCTTCAGCTTGTTGGGTGCCCGAGATTTATCTCGAGGCACAAAGGAAATAAACACAGAGTTTCGGAGACACAGGGGTAAAGGGAAATGGGGAAAAGGGAAATGTCGCGCGCGGATACAAGACGGAAGGCGGTGGCTTCAGCCACCGTACTCCGCGAAGACCTGGCTGCCAAAGACGATGTCCGGAGCTTTCAAGCTCCGGTGCGATCCATACGGAGTCTCCTGCAATTTGGGTGATCCCGGAAACATATCCGCCGGTGGCTGAAGCCACCGGAGATCGTCTTTGTGCTTCTGCTGTGATGTGTACGGTGGCTGAAGCCACCGCTTTGCGTCTTGTTTACAGGGGTCCTGTGCCGTTGAGAATCACTGGACGGATGCGCGGCGGTTTTCCAGGCTTTTGCGAGCATCCGTTGTCTTCGCTCGCCGCGCTGAGTCAAAAAGAGATCCAAAGTCCAAAGGCCAAAGGGCCAAAGCCCAATTAAAAAATAGCCCTGGCTAACCGCAGGCCGAAGATGCTGCCCCCGTAGTCGGGAAAGCCGTAGTTGAAGCGATTGGCAACCCGGCAGCCGTTGCCGACGCTGAGCCAGGAACCGCCACGCAGTACGCGACACGAGCCCGAGCCCGCCCCGCGCGGGTCGAGGCCCGGACTCTTGGCGTAATAACCAGAGTCATACCAGTCCCAGCACCATTCCCAGACGTTGCCGCTCATGTCGTGGATTCCCAGTTCGTTTTTGTTTTTGCTTCCCACGCTGTGGGTCCGGTCACTGGAATTGCTTTCATACCAGGCCACAGAGCCGATGGTGCCGGAGCCAGAATATACATGGTGATTGCTCTGATTCCCACCCCGGGCGGCGAACTCCCATTCCGCCTCAGTGGGCAGACGATAGCCGTTGGCGCTCCAGTCGCAGGTTATCGATTCTCCGCTGCCACTGTAACAGGGGGTCAGGCCTTCTCTGGAACTAAGCCGATTGCAATAATCCACCGCTTCAAACCAGGTAACGTTTTCCACCGGCAAATTGTCGCCTTTCCATTCAGATGGGTTAGTGCCCATCACCTCCTGCCATTCGGCTTGAGTGACTTCGTATTTGCCGATTAAAAAAGAGGAAACCGTCACCTGGTGCACTGGTTTTTCGTCTTCATCTCCGTAATTGGATCCCATCTGGAAAGTACCTCCGGTAACTTCGATCATCCTGGGTGCCGTTTCCTCACTTGTGCCGGTCTGTATACCCGGAAACACTGACCTGCCATTTGTCAGTTGTATTGCCAGATACGCCAGAATTACAAAGGCAATGAGATAGATAAACCAATAGCTCTTCCAAGTTTTTTTTGGATTAACAGCAGCTGTCTCCAATTTTGGCAATTCCACCGGAACAAGATTAGCATGCTTGTCTGCCACAGTTTGTTTCTCCGAGCTTTCGACAATGCGATTTTCTGTTCTAGGCGCTTTCGGCTCCATACTGGCCAAAGCATTCAAGATGCTCTGGGGACGGTATTCCCGCTTCTTCTGGGTCAGGCTCCGCAGCAGGGAGACGGTGGATTCAGTGATCCTGGGATACACATTCCGCGGATCGGGGATCTCTTCAGTGATGATCTTGTGCTGGATCACATATTCACTGTCGGTGTCCGCGTTGAAGGGCAACTTGCCGCTGAGCATTTCGTAGAGCACCACACCCGCGGAATAAACGTCGCTGCGGGCATCTATGTCCTTCTCCGCCAGCACCTGTTCCGGGCTCATGTAGTGCATGGTGCCCATTCTAGTGCCGGTGCGGGTGAGGTGGCCTTCCGTGAGCAATCTGGCGATGCCGAAATCCATCATCTTCACGTGGTCGCCGTTGTTCGGATCGACCATGATGTTGCTGGGTTTCACGTCGCGGTGGATGATGCCTTTTGAATGCGCGTAGCCCAGCGCGGCGGCGATCTGGTTGAAGATGTTCAGGGTGCGCTGTTCCGGGATGGGGCCGGTGCGGTCGATCAGCTCGCGCAGAGTGATGCCCCGCGCGAATTCCAGTACCATGTAATACAAGCCGGACTCTTCGAAAAAGGCGTGCATGCCCACGATGTTCGGGTGGTTTAGTTTGGCCTGGATGCGGGCCTCGTTCTGGAAACGGGCGGCGAATTGCTGGTCCCGCGTGAGTTCAAAGTTGAGACTCTTGATCGCGACCTCGCGGTCCAGCATGATCTCGTGGGCCAGCCAGACCTCACCCATGCCGCCGCTGCCGATCAGGCGGACAACCTCGTAATCGCGGATCCTGGTTCCAGGATTGAGTTCCATGTTTTCACTCCCTTCAATGGCTGGGGTTCAATATCCAGCCTGGGGAATATTGTCAAGAAAATCCGCCTAATTGATCTGTAATGGATAAAAGGCGTCAGCGATGGCGGCGACCTACTCTCCCACACAGTTGCCCGTGCAGTACCATCGGCGCGAGCGGGCTTAACTTCTGTGTTCGGGATGGGAACAGGTGTGGCCCCGCTGCTATGACCACCATCGCTGACGCCTGGCAAAGTGAAACAGTTTAACAGTTGAACAGGGCAAAAGTTGCCAGGAGCAAAGTCCGCGGCCTGAAGGATCAGGCTGGGTTCTTCCCCTGTTTATCTTTTCATCTGTCCATCTGTTCCACTTCTCAAAGTCAGAGAAGGTTCCGCGGCTCGAGATCATGTATCACACAAAAGAATATATTGGCGAAAGCCAATCGACTTATTAGTATCACTCGGCTGAACGCGTCACCGCGCTTACACCTGTGACCTATCAAGGTTGTAGTCTCCAACCTGTCTGTTGGGAAATCTCATCTTGGAGCTGGCTTCCCGCTTAGATGCTTTCAGCGGTTATCCTCTCCGAACGTGGCTACCCGGCAATGCAATTGGCATCACAACCGGTACACCAGAGGTTCGTCCACACCGGTCCTCTCGTACTAAATGCAGAGCTCCTCAAATTTCCTGCGCCCACGAAGGATAGGGACCGAACTGTCTC
>Ga0265295_1004598_pt1 | contig 18428 bp, 21 predicted proteins | sample Munlansysbiofilm_FD_192503 | JGI IMG/M metagenome (GOLD analysis project Ga0265295, IMG submission 192503) | Leachate microbial communities from a municipal landfill in Southern Ontario, Canada - Methane capture system biofilm | ecosystem: Engineered > Solid waste > Landfill > Unclassified ...
TTGGTTCTGCAAATGAAGCTTCGTTTTTAAAGATGCTAATAAGTATATTTAGCTTTCTGGCAATTTCAAGAATGTATGATCCAAATAAAGTGTCAGGATTGCTTGTTGTACTTGCACCTCTAAAATCTAATCGTCCAACGTACCCTTCATAAGTTTTATTGAATACCCACTTCCATGTCGTAGGAACGTGCACTTCTATGTTGTGTCTCACTGAGTTGAATACCCTAGCTGTTAGTGTCGGATAGTAACCACTCAATAAAACTTCACTGTAAGTTGAATATTTATTGTCCCAACTAAGATTCATAGCATTTAAGGTCTGATATAACTTATTACATAGTGAATTCCAAACCGCTGTTTTAAATTCCGCTGTATAACCTTTATTGCTGATGGCATAGTAAGCTTTGATGGTATCATCGTCTTTACTCCAGTTCCATGCTTCAAAGGAAGTCGGTAGATTTAAATTTCTCATATAAATCACCCATTATCCAAACTTTGCAATAGCTGCACCAGTATAAATGTTCTTCAATTCTGTATCCTTAACTACATAAGCAGTGTTATCACTGAACCTAAAGAAGATACCATTATAGCCAGCCATAGGAGTAAAATTTCCACTCTCATCTGCTGGTTCAGAGTTTCCAATCCAAAGTCCGTCAGTAAACTTTTTTACAAGACCAAAATCAGTAAACGTTCCGCTACCTGATCCAAGTTGAATAAATGGAAAGTCCTCACCTTCTGTGGTATAACCAAGTCTTAATTTGATATCATTTGTACTATTAAAAACCTCAAAACCACTTGATGTCATTTGTGAGAACCCGTCACTGTGATCAACATCTCCAGCATAATATCTACCGCCATAGATGGTTGACTCACCAGACATATACGCATTTCCGTTTTCATCTACAATGAACTTATTGTTGATGTTTATCTTTCCTGCATCAACTTCAATAGAACCTCTAAATTTATAACTGCCAGCAATAGGATCAAAGTAAAGTTTATCTCTAAAGATGAAATCCTCGTCCATTGCCTGCATTCTAAATTCATCAGCATTCATTATCACTTTGGCTTTTTTATCTTCTCTTGACACTATTAAGCCTTCTTCAGACGATATCTTTACACCGTAGTAGCTTTTGTTATTTTCTATTGAGTCTTGTTTTAATGACACCAGATCTGCTTCGATCGTGGATTCTGCTATACCTACTTCAAGGTCATAATCTTTGCTTATAAACGGCTTGCTCGTAATTCCAAGAAGTCTTACATTTTCATTTATACCCAACCTATCAAACTTAAGATGTAATTCATCGCCAACCACAAGATTAGTAGTTGGTCTAACAGTTATTGAGTAGGAAGGTACAACCGATCCTACTTTTTCCGTTTTGCTTATTGAAACCACATTTTTATCAATTAACTCTATCGGAGTTGTACTGCCTCTATGACTAAACATATTTACATAAAACCCTGTAAACTGAACATCGCAATCTATAATGTCAGCGATTTTAAGAATCATACTGCGGACTGTGCTTTCCTCTTTTATCGGGATTTCATAATCAACTATAATATCACTTATTCCAGCATAAAAGCCTGTATCTTTAAGTAGCAAAGTTAGGATCTCTTTTACTGTTCCAATTCCCCAAAAATAACTCCTTGAAAACTTACTTAATCGATAAGAAACATGTTCACAACTAAACTTAATTTTATACAGTCCCCTGTTTAGTGCTTTTTGAATGGACACTACATCATAGTACTCATTTTCATATAAAATGGTATAGTCACTCCCGTTTGCTAAGGTTTCCATTTCGTCAGTTATCAGCGTTTCAAAGTTTAAGGTTAGCACACCTGATAAGGTTTCTTTTTTTGTGCAGGTTAGTATTTTTTCAATATTAGTAATAAAAGCTCCGCTTCTAGTGAATAATTCAAATGCCATATCTATACCCCCATTGCACGTTTTAAAGATGCCGTTCTTAAACTTTGAATTCTGCTTGTTGATTCGCTGATCAATTCACCATCCAGATATAACGGAACAGTGACTTCTATTTGCGATACCATATCTTCATTTCTTTGTGATATGCCAGCACTAAAATCACCTTTTAGAGCTTTTGTATCTAAAGTTAAGTTGTTAATCGCTTCTTGAATACTACCTCTTGCACCTTTAGTATCAACATTTGCCTCCACATTGATAGATTTTTTAGTGGTTAGTTTATTCATGATATCGTTGATGTTTTCTGTTAGATCTTCTGCTGCTTTAATAGGTGCATCATCAGTTTCAATACCGCTGCCTAACCCTTGCATCAACATGCTACCAACCCACGCCATTTTTCTTGAAGGTGATTTAATTCCAAAGAAATCAGTGATTCCCTTCCATAGACTGCTAGCCCATCCAGAAACTTTATCCTTAATCCAACCAGCTAATGATTGAATACCATCCCATAATCCTTTAACTAGATTTTTCCCGACTTCCGCCATACCACTTGTTAATGAACTAAAAGCACCAATGATGCCTGTTATGATTTGCGGGATATTTTGTACGATGCTCCTTATAATCTCTGGCACGTTTTGAATAATTGATGAGAATAGAGTAATCCCCAATCCTATAAACTTATCAATATTACCAATTAAAGCATTTAATATACCCGTTATAATTTGCGGTATTGCACTTACGATCATTGTTATTATTTGAGGTAGTTCTTCAATTAAACTAATAAAAAGATTTACTCCAGCTTCAATGATCTGAGGTATTGCCTCAAAGATCGCATTAATAATTCCATTTATTATTTCTGGTATTGCTACAACTATTGCTGTAATGATTTCAGGCAGTGCATCAACCAGTGAAGTTAGAAGTTCAATACCTACATTTATGATTTCTGGTATTGATGACAATAAGAAATTCACAAGTGCAAGTATTAATCCTGGCAAGGCCTGTATCAGTATAGGTACAGCAGCAAGAATTCCATCAGCTAAGCCTTTTACTAATTGAAGTGCAGCATCCAAAATCAAATGTAAATTCTTAATTAAAGTGTCTACAATTGTTACTAAAGTTTTAACAATAGCGGGTATCAGTTCTGGCAATGCAGCGATTATTCCATTAGCAAGAGTGACCACCATTTCAATTGCTGCTTCTAAGATATCTGGAAGGTTATCAAGTATTCCATTTACCAAAGTCATAATCACTTCAATTCCTGCTTTTGTAATCTTTGGCAGTGCTTTAAGTAATCCTTGTAATAACGTGAAGACAAGTTTAGTAACTGCATTCATTATTAGTGAGAGGTTATTAACTATTGCCTTTGCAAATCCAGAAACAAGCGAACCCGCTAGTCCCATTATTGTAGGCAGAAAGTCAAAGATAGTCTTTGTCATTTGTTCTATCGCTAAACCTACTGCTTCACTAACCTTACTAAAGTCACCACTTGACTCATTTATAGTAGTTCCCAGTATAGAAAATGCATCAGTAATACCAGAAGACAACTCACTAATAGTTGGTAAAAATACACCTTGTATTGATCGCTTTGTACTCTGAATTGCTTTTTCTAAATCGTTATATTTTACTTCGTTAATTTTTTCAAGAGTATCTCCTACATCAATTGTTGCATCCTTCATGCCAGATAAAACAGGTAGTACACTTGCTTCTAAGTCCTTATATTTCGAGCCAAACAACGATACTGCTATTTCATTTTTCATCAATGGATCGTTGACACTTTCAAGTGCCTTCATTACTGCATAAAAAGCATCCTTTGCTGTTTGTCCACCAGCTGCAAATGCCTCACGCATAATGTCTGCATCCATTTTCAAATAAAAGAATGCATCCTTTGTTGTGGTACTATCTTCTTTTACTCGGTTATTAAATTCCTTAACTGCATCACCGACTTTTTTAAGACTAAATACTCCAGCATCGGAACCATTTATTAAGCTTGCTAAAAACTCATCAGACGATAATCCTAATGCGGAATATTGAGCAGAGAATTCATTTAGGATGTTTATTAAGTCACCGTTTTTGTCTGCACCTTTTTGTGCTCCATAGGCAATCAAGTTGTAAGCTTCTTCAGAGGTAATACCGAAGTTTTTCATTAATGATGACACAGCTTGAGCGGACTCTTTTAAGTCATATCCAAATGTATCACGTAATGCAAAGCCTGATTCGGTAGCTTTTTGAAGCTCATCACCCATTAAGCCAGTTGCACGATTGACTGCTGATATTCCGTTTGCTACATCTTCTAAGCTATCTCCAAAGTTACGTTTATAAACACTTTGTGCGATTGCACCAAGTTGCTCTAGTTCTTCTTCAGTTGCACCCGTAGACGCTGCAATTTGATTAATCGCTTTGTTGTATTCATCGCCTAATTTTACAAGTTGAACACCTGCTGCAATAGCGGCTGCAGTAATTGCAGCCATCGCTGCTGCAAGAGCCACTCCCATAGATTTAGCAACTCCACTAAGTTTTCCAAATTTAGAACCAGAATCATCTGCTTTGTCGCCACTGTCTTTTAAAGAGTCGCCTAAATCATCAGTTGAATCGATCGCATCTTCAGTAGCATCAGTATTATCCTCAAGCTCACCTGTATGCTTTTTGAGTTCCTTAGACATGTTGTTAAGTTCAGCTTTTGCATTGTTTAGTTGAACTTTCCATGCTTTTGTTCTCTTATCGTTTTCACCAAAAGAGGTGGAAGCATTCTTTAATGCTGCTCTTAATGCTTCTATCTTTTGTTTTTGTGCATCTATTGATTTTTGAAGTGCTTCATTTCTAACAGTTAAGGCTTGCTCTGATTTATCTTGCTTATCAAATTGGCTCTCTATAAGCTTCATCTCAGAGCCTAACACTTTAAATGATTGATTAATTTCAACTAGCTGAGCCTTAAACTCCTTCTCGCCTTCAATACCAATTTTTAAACCAAAATTATCAGCCATATGCTTCACCTCCTTTAGATGCCATCAGGCAAAATATCATCAATGGAATGCTCCACTTTTGGCTTAGAGAAACCTATAAATTGTTTGTGACACTCCCATAGGTCCAGTAAAAGACCAAAAGGCATCATCCATACTTCTTCCTGTGTAAGTTGAAGGTGAACAATGCCGTAGTATAAAAGACGAGTAAACAACTCTTCGTCACTTACTCGTCCAGGGCGTTTTTTGAGATGTCTTCACTCTCTACGTTTCTTTTTGTTCCTTTTAATAACGCTTCTGTAATAGCATCCTTAAAGTCTCCTAAATCATTAGGAGTTGTTAATAGTTCAACTTCATCCTCAGTCAATAAATCTTTCTCATTTCCTTTGTTCTTTAGGTTATGAATCAAAATTGTTTGATTTGCAAGTAATGTAATCAAATACACAACTTCAGATAACGCAGCATCAAAGTTTTCACTATTTAAAAGCTTATCGCCAAGTTTATCTAATCCACCATATCTTTTAGCGATCTCTTTTGTTGCTTTGGTAGTTAGAAGTAACTCAAATTCTCTACCGCCTATATTAATAGCGGTGCTTCTTTCATCAGCCATTTTTTACTCCCCCTCTTGTGCTGGAATTCCAACGTACGCTGGTTCATACACTGCATCATACCAATCTTCAATGATTGATTTTGTGCTTTCAGATTCAGTTACTTCAGCTTTCCAAGGGTGCTTAGATGATGCATCTAGTTTGTTTCTTCTTAAAATTGTACCTTCAATGGTTGGTGTTGAAAATGTAATGCCATCACCCTTTGTAGCTAGGTTTGTTGCAGGGATATTAAACAGTACTCTGTATAACCAAAAGTACTTATATTTCCCATTAGATTTCTTGGCTCTAAAACCAATTGCTACAGGATTTGCAGTATCGCTTTCGCCTGAAATCAGCACCCCGTTGCTATCAACCACTGCACCTACTAAGTCCGCTATAATGTCGTGACCGATGTCATCTACTGAAAGTGAAATAGTACCGCTCTTAAACTCTCTCACAATTTCTGCTTGTCCATCGTCAGCATAAAGTGTCGCTTCATTTAGTTCCACACTCAAATCTGCCGATATTGCTTTTGCTAGTTGGCTTGGTGTACCATAGGTTTCCACACCATTTTCATTTTCAGTAATCTTTGCATAGTACAACTTATCTAATCCGATTGTTGCCATTTTTTATTCCTCCTCTATGTTATAATGGTCGGCTACATCAATCGTGAAATGATGATACTTGGTTTCTTTTTCGTAACCGTTATATCTTCTTTCGGTGATTGTTAAGCCATTTTTTAATAATAATTTTTCCAAACTCCTCTTTAGTTTAAGGTAGTTTGACTTTGAATATATTGATATCCTCACTTCTTCGATATCTTGTTCTGGTAAGTTATCCGCATAAAGCTCGTAGGTTGATGTTACAGGTATTAAAACGATGTATTGATCAGGTGCTTGTCCAGAAAATATACCTGTTTCAATCGGAACTTCAAGTTCAGAAAATAAATATATGAGTTTTTCAAGTAGTATCATATTTTATCAATCTCCTCCTCAAGTTTATTGATCATGGTATCCAGACACGCTCGCTTGGTAGATCTAACAGCAGGTTTTAAGAAAGGTCTAGCTGGTTGATTATGTTTTCCATATTCAATAATGTTTGCTATCATCGCATTTGACTTTCCATCATTTCTAGGTTCACTAAAACCGATTTTAATGTTGCTATTACCATTTCTATCTACCTTTACTGGACTGACACCTAAAGAATCTACAAGCTCACCCGTTGATCTGGATTCAACTTTTGTATCTCTTCCAACAACGCCTTCAAGGTTGATTTTTACTTTATCAAATACAACCTCGCTTCCGCTTTCCAGAACCTTAGCTGTTATCTCATCAGTTTTGTTTCCTAATCTTGATAGTTTCTTTAAAAACTCTTCAGGCATTTTTACAGTTGCTTTAGCCATCGCTAGGTTCCACCTTTTTTGCTAAGACTTCAATATACATCTTTTTCCCTTTTACATCTTCAATTGAAAAGATTTCAAAATCAGACTCATCACATACGATTATCATGCTTGTTGTTAACTTTACATTAGGTATATTTCTAAACCTAAATAAATCAGTAGCTGTCGTGAAAGTAGCTCTATTGGCCCACATTGAATTGCCATGTCTACCTTCACGATACGCTCTAATTGATGCGACTACTTCATTGGTTTCATTCCTAAATCCATCTTTATCTTTTGCCTTGTTTGGAAGGATTATTTGTATGAAATCATTCATTTTTCCATAACTCATACTTTCCACTCCCTATCAAGCCTTAAAAGCAGATTTACTGTGTTCCAAACTTGCTGCCCAGCTTGAACATTGTCAGAAAAGAAGCCACCCGTTGAACCATCTCTTGACTCATAAAAATGGCTTGCTAACATAATGATCGCTTGTTTTGTTGTCGCTGGCATTTCATGTGTTGAATAATATCCCTCACTAATATGCTGGAAACTTTCTGCATAAGAAACTGCAGCGGTGATATAACTTTCAATTAGATCATCATCTTCTGAGTGCTCAATAATTAAATTCTTTTTCACTTTTTGTAGTAAATCTGAAGTTGCCACCGCTACCGCCTCCTTATTAATCTTCAATAACGATTGTTAATGTTTCTGTTTTGAATCCTGGTTTTCCTAAAGTAATAACCTTTGGCGTATCCACTACTTCATCACATTTAATCCAAAGTACAAATGAACCTGCAGGACATCCTACATTAGTAGCTTCCGTTACATCTGCTGCTGCTAAAGCATAAGTGCCATTGTAAATAACACCAAGAATTGAAGTTAGACCAGTTCCAATAGAAAGGCCTATCCATTTATGAATTCCTTGTGCTGGATTATTTGAATCAAAAGGTATCAACTCATCCACAGGAACTTTAATAGTAACTGTACCTTCATTTAAAACAATGCTTTCTATTTTGCTGTGGTTAGTAGCAAGGTCTCCATTAACGTTAGTGATAGCTGCCACAGTTGCCTCGAATAGATCTTTTGCAATAACACCCGCATCTTTTAAATTGGCGATTAATTCATTTAGGTCATTTTTTAATGTACCTACGTTTGCTGCACTTGATTCTTTTACATTTAACGCTTCTTTTACTCCGCCTATTGATGTTGATGTAGCAGGATTTAAGGTGCAGGAACCACTTCCTACACCCTCTACCTCTGCATTTTCACTGACTGTGATTTTACCGTTGATAACGATCTCACCATTAATGACGGTTTTCTCTCCGCCTTGTTCGGTATAATTTTTCACATTGTAACTCATATTAGTTACCCCCTTAAGCCTTAATCTTTAAGATTTTGACTGCTTCAGGTAGTACAAGTTTTCCATCTACACGTTCTTTAGCAACAAAACCAATCATTCCGTTTCCTGCGAACAATTCTTTCAATTCAGCAAATGAACGCTCTCCACGATCACCGATGTTGTAGTAACTGAAATCACCAAACGCAATGACAGGAGCACCAGCTTCGATGTTTGGAACATATGCGGATGTCAATACTTCATACCCAAGTAAACGATCAGGTTCCCCAGCTTGAAGAGCAGGTTGCCAGATGTATTGGCCATTTCCATCTTTTAGCTTTCTTAAAGTTGCTATTGTTTGATCGTTTAAGATAAACTTAGCATTCTTTCTGTATGGACGTTTTAACGCATACACAAGGTTGACGATTTCATCATAGGTGATTGCTGTTGAGCTTGCAGTCGTAACCGCAACTTCCCCACCACCAGTTGTTGCAAAAATACCTAGTGGTTTACCTTCACCATTACCATTTAAGAATGCATCTTCTTCAGCATTAGCTAGAGCCTTAGCAAACTGATCAATTAAGTAGTTTTCTAAACCGAATGCATTATCGTATAAAAGTTCTTCTGTAACCTTTACTGCGACGTGTAATTTGTGTGCATCTAAAATTATTTGATTGAATGTTGCATCACCAAATGATAGAGCTTCACCCTCTTCAATCCAAGCTGCTGCAGGTTTTGTTCCAGAGATATTGATCTTGTGTTCACCACTAGTTTTGATAATAGTACCTAGTTTTCTTAGAATATTCTCATCTGTCAAACCTTGAATTAAGCGACTGTCATATTCTACTGGTATTAAGTAACCACCGCTTGAGTCGATACCTTCTTGTAAAATATTACCGACTTGTCTGAAATTAGTACGAAGTGCATTAAACATAGCCTTTTTATAAGCATCGCTCGCTCTGCCAGTTTTCAATTCTTCATTCATTCCAGGTTTTTGAGTAAGAGGCATACTTGTTGCCTTTTTAAGTTCGTTTTCTAAAAGTTCACGATCCTTCATACGATTAATCTCATCTCCTAATGCTTTGATTTTTGCTTCCATCTCGTTATAAGCCTTGATGTCTTCATCAGAAAGCAACCCGTCTTTATCACGTTTACTTTCTACAAATGCTTTCGCACCTTCCCATAGTTTTTTTCTGTTTTCAATAAGTTCTTGAATAGTCATTTTTTTATTCCTCCATTTTTTTCTTTATTAAAAAAAGACGCTCTAGCAGTTCATTTGCAGTTCGTCCATTTTTTATAGTTTCTTTTTCTTTTACTGCAACTTTATTAAGTAGTGCAGTGGCTACTTGTTTTGTTGAGAATGCGTATGCTTTAACATCGGATTGCTTCTTTTCATCTCTTAAGATGTCATCAGCAAATCCAAGCTCTATAGCTTTATTGGCATTCATCCATGTTTCCTCGTCCATTAAACGAGAGATTTTTGCTCTGCTCATGCCTGTTTTAATTTCATAAGCATTGATAATACTTTCTTTTACTTCATTTAACATTTCGATGCCCTTACTCATTTCTTTGTGGTCACCAAACACCTGTGTTGCAGGGTTGTGAATCATCATTAATGCAGTAGGTGCCATCAACACCTTAGTTCCTGCCATAGCAATTACTGAGGCAGCACTTGCTGCTATTCCATCAACCTTGATAGTTACATTTCCTTTATAATCCATCAGCATTGAATAGATTTGACTTGCAGCTATACAGTCACCGCCTGGCGAGTTGATCCAGATAGTAACATCACCTTTGCCACTGAATAACTCATCATGAAACATCTTCGGTGTTATGTCATCATCAAACCAACTCTCCTCCGCTATGGTTCCATAAATCTCTAGCAACCTCTCAGCGTTTGACTCGTCGTTCTTCTGATTTTTCCACACCCAGAACTTCTTGTTCTTCACTTAAATCATCCTCCTTTTTTATGTTTTCTTTGTTTGCGTAAGCACCAGCATCTCTTAGCGGCAGCATGTTTCCGTTTACTAAATACAAATCCCCACCATCAAGAGGTGATATACGATCAAGGTTTTCCAGTTCTCTGATATCATTTGCGGACATCCATCCGTTTTGTCTACCTATTGAGTAACCTTTCATTCTTGACTCATAATCTCCCCTTAAAAGTCCTTCTAAGTTAAACTTAATGAAGCACTCTTTCTTTTCATCATTTGATAGCAGTGCTCGCATCAATGACTGCTCCCATCTGATTACCCAGGGATCTAAGGTGTATTTAACAAACTCTAAAGATTGCTGTTCTATATTTGAAAAACTCGACTTTTCTAAATCACCGACCATGTGAGGTGGAATTCTGAAAATTCGAGCAATTTCATTAATTTGAAACTTACGTGTTTCCAAAAACTGTGCTTGTTCAGGAGAGATAGAAATCGGTGTATATTTCATGCCCTCTTCCAATACTGCAACTCTACCTGCATTGGAACTTCCGCCAAATTGTGACTGCCATGCTTCTCTTACTTTCTTTGGATCTTTGATCGTTCCTGGATGTTCAAGTACACCACTAGGTGCTGCACCGTTAGCAAAGAACTTTGCACCATACTCTTCACAAGCAATAGCCATCCCGATTGCATTTTTTGCCATAGCAATTGGTGAGTAACCTACCAAACCATCAAAACCTAGTCCAGGAATATGAAGCACATCTCTTGGCATCAGTACTACTGTTCTATTTGAATTTATGTTTATGTTGTCTGATGCACTGGAATACTCGTAATATAGCTGTCCATTTTCATCACGATTGACCGTCATTCGATTTGGAATTAAAGGATATAAAGCTATGACTTCACCTTTGCCGTTTCTTATAATCTGAGCATAAGCATTTCCCCAAAGAAGCAAGTGTGTCATCAATGTTTCTCTAAACACAAACGAGCTCATTTCAGGATTAGGTTCATCGTGAAGCAAGTGATAAAGCGAATGATCGATTGCTTTCTCTTTACCGTTATCCTCTTTATACCGATACAAATGCAGTGGCAGGCCAGCGACCGCTTCTGCTAGAATTCTCACACAAGAGTAAACCGCAGTCATTTGCATAGCAGAACGTTCAGTCACATTTTTACCAGCGGTGGAACTTCCCATTAAAAATGAATAGCCACCACTTATTACTTTATTTTCAGGTTTGTCTCTTGATTTAAAAAGACCTTTAAATATTCCCATTTCTTTTCACTCCTTAAATAAATAAGATACCTCTTGAATCGTAGACGGATTCATTAGAAATACCCTCGTTTCTTAATACTCTATCAAGGGCCATAACTGTCGCTACTGCACCATCGATTTTTTCTACCGATTTAGATTTATCCATCTTAATGTTTCCAGCTGGATCTTCTCTGATCGTGATATTATCCATCATCCAATGAAGGACAGGATTGCCATTGTGAGCGATACGCTTTCCAACAACTAAGTTCATTAATTCCTTTGTCGGTGGACTCATATCCTTAAATCCCTGTCCAAAGGGAACAACTGTAAAACCCATATTCTCTAGGTTCTGCGTCATTTGAACAGCTCCCCATCGGTCAAAGGCTATCTCTTTAATGTTGTATTTCTTTCCAAGCTCGTCAATAAACGACTCGATATAACCATAATGGATAACATTACCTTCTGTTGTTTTTAAGAAGCCTTGAGATGTCCATAAATCATACGGAACATGGTCACGACTTACTCTTTGTTTCATGTTCTCTTCAGGTATCCAAAAGTACGGTAATATATGATATCTATCTTCATTTTCCAGTGGCGGAAACACTAGTACAAACGCTGTAATATCCATTGAAGATGATAGATCAAGTCCCCCATAACATACACGACCTTCCAAGTCTTCTGGATTAAAATCAACATAACATGCATCATACTTTCGCATGGGCATCCAGCGTTTTTCTTGTTTTACCCATTGATTTAGTCTCAGTTGCCTAAACGAGTTCTCTTCGCTTGGCATTTGCTTTGCAGATTCACAAGCTGCTCTTACTTTTTCAATGTCTACTGTCACCCCTAGACTAGGATTTGCCTTTTTCCAAACTTCCTCATCAGTCCAATCTGCATCGGGATCTGCACCATAAATAACAGGATAAAATGTAGGATCTATCTTTCTTCCTTCCAGGACATCCTTTGCTTTTTGATGCACCTCATAACAGATAGAGTTTGTATCATCACCTGCGGTTGTTATAAGAAAGAATAGCGGTTGCTTTCTAGCATCACCAGAACCCTTAGTCATAACATCGTATAGTTTTCTATTCGGTTGTGCATGAAGCTCATCAAACACAACACCATGTATATTGAAACCATGCTTTGAGTAAGCTTCTGCAGAAAGAACCTGATAAAAGCTGTTTTTGTATTCGATCCTGTTTTTTGATTCAGAGATCTTAACTGACTTTTTAAGGTACTTATTAAGCTCTACCATCTTCTTTGCAACATTGAATACAATCTTCGCTTGGTTTCTATCAGCAGCACATCCATATACTTGAGCACCTTCTTCAAAGTCACCGCAAGTAAGTAAAAGAGCGACCGCTGCTGCCAGTTCACTCTTTCCTTGTTTCTTTGGTATTTCGATGTATGCAGTATTAAACTGCCTATAGCCATTAGGCTTCAAAACTCCAAATACGTCTCTTATTATTTGTTCCTGCCAATTAAGGAGTTCAAATGGTTTTTTATACCAAACCCCATCTGTGTGTTTTAGTGATTCAATAAAGTATACAGCTCTGTCTGCTGCCTCTTTACTGTAAATGGAGTTTTTGGCTTTGAACTTGGTAGGAACATAACTTTTCAATCTTCCCAAAACCTCATCCTCCATATCTTTGTAAAAGAAAAGCCGACCAGTTAAGTCGACTCCTCTTGTTTTTGATAGAAAACTTTATACATCTTCAATTTTTGGAATTTCAAGTATAATCCTATCAATTTCCTCTTGCTTCAAGCCAAGTCCCTCAAGAGCCTGTCTTGCTCCGCAAGTAGGACATATGGGTGTTTGATTATCTATCCTTGAAATTGCTGGATGACCTTTGTACTCCTTACTACACAAAGGACAAGTTTTAATAAAATTAGTTGTTGTTTCCATTGCTAACCTCCATACTTTTTAATAGTGCATCTTCTAGATACTTAGGACTAAATCCAAATGTTTTATAACCTTCAAGGCAAGTCGTCACATAGAACTTTGAAGGCATCCCTATCTCACGATCCTCGTGCATGATATAAACGAATGCTCGCTTTTTATATTCTTTGCCTGTTTTGATGCCTTTGATATTAATCTCAACATCTGCTTTATAATAAAAGGTTGGATAACCTTCGTATCTATCAAGTGCCTGTTCATCAATTTCAGTTACTTTCCAAATTGCAACTGGTAGTGATTTGCCTTCTGCTTTTTCAATGGTTAGGTAACCGCCAGTTTTACTTCCTTTAAAGAGAAGTTCATAATCTTCAATAAACCCAGTTCCCATCACTTTAGCAGTTGGACATCTTCTTTTCATCTGATTAACATTGAGGTTGCTTCCGTAAGCAATATAGTATTTACTCATGCTGCAACCCCCTTAAGCTGAAACCATAGAAGCAGGTCTTACCCCGCTTCTAAAGCTTGCATCGCCTGATAGCCTTTTTGTTAAGAACTCTCTTGCTGTTGCGAATTCCTCACCGATAAATCCAAGTCTTAATAACCATGTTCTCATAGCATACTTTGGATTCTCGTTTTGTTGCGGCTTAGGAGAGGCACCTTTGGCCTCCTTAGCCATTTGACTGAGTGCTAGGCATAATTGAACGTAGCTCTTTAATTGGCCAGCGTGAAGGCCGTTTTGCTTGCCGTCCTTCGGTGCATCAAATTGAAATAATCTAAATTCAATCGTTCCTTTTGTGAAGGTTGCATGGAAGTTTAGCATGTGGTATCTTGAACCGTTGTAATGATGACTTCTTGCATAGTCTTCGTTTTGGCTTTTGTACCAAACATCTGCAAAACCACTCATTGTTGAAGGTTTCTTTTTGTTTAAGGATGCTAGAAATCTTGGATCAACCATCTTGCAGTATCTGCCGATTCTGTTTCCATCAAGTTCTAAAGCTTCCGCTAATAACGCTTCGTGACTTGCCATGATGTTTGTTAGGTTTCTCATGGTTCTTGATGTGTGTCCGTTGGCTCCAATGTGGATGTGAACTCCACACATTCTTGTTGCATCGCTTTTTGCTCCAGCCTTTCTTAAAATCCTGATTATCTCTTGCAACGCATCGATATCTTCGTATTTAAGAATTGGTGTTACCATTTCGCATTTTTCATCGTCTAGTCCTGCGATGCTGACGTCCTTTTGAAACTTCCAAATTCTACCTCTTGTATCTTTGCAGGCCCATGTTGAATACCCATATTCACCAGCTGCATTCCACGCTCTTGTTCCAAAGAATGCTGCTACCAGCTCTGCTGCCTTCTTTCTTTTAATGTTGTTCATTTCAATCTCAACACCGATTGTTTGATTTTTCATGTTGTCGATTTGATTTTTAACTTTTTCTTTCATTTTAAATCCTCCTCAATAAACTTGCGTGTATTCTTTTGTCGTGTATATATATCACTCTAAACGCAATATATAGCAAGTCATTTTTGAAGTATTTATCAACTTTTTTTGATATATTTTTATATCAAACTTTCTCATCAACTATTACATTAAACTTGTCTTCGCCATAGATTAAATTAAGCGAACTTCCATTGTCCCAACGTACTAAAATTGAGCCGATATCATCAACTCCCACAACTGTTCCTTTAGTGCCGAGTGGCGGTGCTTGAGTATCGTCCATTTTTAATAATTCAACCCTTGTACCTTTTGGATATTCTTTTTTCAGCATTTCCACAATTTTATCTAGCATCATAACCCTCCAACTTATAACTCATTTCCATCTTTATCAATTAACTTAATCTGTGTAATTGTCCCGTTGTGAAATAAATTCAAAGCATAATTCAGTGCTTCTTTTTCTGTCCATTGAAGTGAGTTGATGTAGTAATTTATCAAATACTCCATTCCAGAATATTTCGTGTCGTACTTTTCACAAACTTCCTTTAACTCAGCTCTTAATTCTTCTACTGTTTTATCTGACATTTTCTATACCTCCTTTTAGGTATGTATATATATCACTCAAAACGCCATTTATATCAAGTCATTAGTGCTAGAATTTTCTACGCTTTCTTCAACTTGCTTAACAACATCTGTGAATGCTACTTTTTGTCCATCTCTAATACAATAAACATTATCTGCATCACCTGTATTTTCAACGTATCTTCTAAGAATTACAGACGCATACTTTTCATCGATTTCCATTGTGTAACAGATTCTATTGGTTAGTTCGCAGGCTATCAAGGTTGAGCCTGAACCACCAAATGTATCAACAACAACGCTATTCTCTTGCGAGCTGTTTCTTAGTGGATATGAAAGCAGGTCTAGCGGCTTACTTGTCGGATGATTTTGGTTTCTCTTAGGCTTTTTGAAGTTCCAGATAGTTGTTTGTTTTCTATCGGAATACCAGCTATGTTTTCCATTTTTTAAGAAACCATAAAGTATAGGTTCATGTTGCCACTGATAATCGGATCTGCCTAAAACCAGTGAGTCCTTCGCCCAAATGCAACATCCAGCTAAATGTAGTCCTGCATCATGAAAGGCTGTCCTAAAGTTCAACCCTTCGGTATCTGCGTGAAAGCAATATGCAGATGCACCAGGCTCACAGTGATCAACCATGTTCTTGAACGCCTTCAATAAGAATTGATAGAACTCCTCGTTCTTGAGCGAATCATTCTTAATTTTGAGTCCACTTGAACTAGTGAATGAAACTCCATAAGGTGGATCAGTCAGAATCAAGTTCGCTCTTTTGCCATCCATTAGTTTATTGACATCATCTGGATTGGTAGCATCTCCGCAAACTAAAACATGGCGGCCAACAACCCAGCGATCGCCATATTCAACGAATGCTGCTTTTTCTAGGGCTTTTGTTAAATCATAATCGTCATCTTCTATATCAGCTTCATCACTTTTAAATAGGCTAGATAATTCTTTATCATCAAAACCAGTAAGTGCTAAATCGAAACCTAAATCAGATAAACCTTCAAGTTCAACAGCTAACAGTTCTTCATCCCAACCAGCATCAAGGGCCATACGGTTATCTGCTAAGATATATGCTTTCTTTTGTGCTTCAGATAAATCCTCAACAAATACACAAGGAACCTCACCATACCCTTCTGCTTTGGCAGCTGTTAGTCTTCCATGACCTGCAAGGACGTTATGTTCTCTATCAATAATCAAAGGATTAACAAACCCGAACTCTCTAAGTGAAGATTGTAGCTTCTTAATTTGGTCTTTTGAGTGCGTTCTTGCGTTGTTAGCGTAAGGCACTAATAAATCAACATTGACAAGTTTGAATTCCTTTACTGATGTCTTTGCCATTACACTAACCCCCATTCTGCAAATTTCTCAAAACCACCAAGATCACTAATAAACTCACGTGCGATCTCAACAATCTCTATATAAGGTCTACCATCAATAATCTCATCGCCAATAGCACACGAGAGCTCAATTGGTACACCTGTTTCTTGTGCCTTTAAAAAGCAATAAACATTCAAGCTGACGTCCGCTTTAGATAGGTCTTTACCATGAAGACCTCCACCAGTAACTGAATCAGCCATATCAGAACCTAGTTTTCTATTGGTAGCACCTGAATCAACATCGGTTCCACCTGCCCAATCCCCGATAGGATTAATATCTGCATCAGGATAAACTCTTTTTAGTTCATCAGTCTTTGCATTACTTTGGCAGATGATAAGCCTTGTTTTATCAAGGATATATTTACCATCACTAGTGTATTTAGCAAACAACTCTCTTGCTATACCTGACAGCTTCTTTTGTTCTGATGTTAGTGGCACTCCTTTGAATATTCCATTATCACCACAGCGAATCGTTCCTTTTTGGTTTTCTGCTAGGTGTATATCCTGCGGCACTTCTACATAGTCTATTTCAACGTTTCCAGCAATTCTCTCAATGATTGCATTAACTTTATTCAAATCAAGCTGCGTGGACGTTTCACTAATAACGTGACATTTACCATGACCTACCAATACTTCAACTGCAATTCTTGGATTTGTATCATTCTTGTATGCAAGGTCCACAATCGCACCTGCAATACGATCTGCAATTTTGTCTGGATGGTAAGGATTTACTTTTTCATACATTTACTTTTTCCCCTCTCGTTATTTTCTAGCTTTCAGTAATCTTTCCATCATTAAATCCTGTGGATCAAGTTCATCTATTTCAGCTGATCCGTTGTCTTGAATGATTGAATAAATTTGATACCAGATTTGATTTACTTGTTTCATATATGCCTGTGACATTGAAACATACGGACTGGCGATTGCATTTCCTGTTGTAGGATGTTTTGCAAGCATTCCGTATTCAGATATTGCTTCTTCACATTGTATCCAACGAGAAACACTCATCGCATACTGTTCGATTAATTGATTACCAACCAGCGTCTCGCAGCCACGTTTCTTTAGCCACAAGTAAGTGTTCTTGAAAATATCCTGTGCATATAAGTCTTTCCCGTTTTTCTGTTTCGCTTTTAAATAATCTTTTATCGGCGGAACATCTACTCCTTCAATTTCATCTGGCGTAATAAAATCCGACATGCTATCGAAGGTTGTTGTTAATACTTCTATCTTTTTTTTATTGGTTGGTTTCTTTCCACTACCAATTCTTGCACCGCCTCTTGCAGTACCATCCTTCGCCATCGGTTAATACCCCCTTTGAAATGAAAAAAATTCGCACGAAACCCCAGCGTCGGTGTCGGCTTTAGCATCTGTAGAGATTTGACTCCCCCTACCCGTCAGCTTCGATCACCCAACTCATAATGAATCTTCGTATGACAGCTTTGGCATAGCGACATAAGATTACTAAACTGGTTAGTTCCTCCACGAGAAAGAGGTACGATATGGTGAACCTCTTCAACAGGTGTTATTCTTCCTTCACTTAAACATCTCACACAAAGCGGATGCTTCTTTACATACAGCCCACGTATACGTTTCCAATTGTTACCATACTTCTTATCATGATTCGGTGCTCTATTGTGACGATCATATTGTTTCTGTCTTAATGAATAATGCTCCTCACAATAAGAATCTAACGTAAGTTTAGGACAACCAGGAAATGCACATGGCTTCTTTGGTTTACTTGGCACAGCAATTCCTACCTCCTTTTGTGCATAAAAAAAG
>Ga0265295_1004599_pt1 | contig 18423 bp, 24 predicted proteins | sample Munlansysbiofilm_FD_192503 | JGI IMG/M metagenome (GOLD analysis project Ga0265295, IMG submission 192503) | Leachate microbial communities from a municipal landfill in Southern Ontario, Canada - Methane capture system biofilm | ecosystem: Engineered > Solid waste > Landfill > Unclassified ...
CTGGCATTGATTCCGCTCACGATTTCCTTGTTGACTTTGCCGCCCAGCACCATTTCTACAATTTCCATGGTATCCTGGTCAGTCACCCTTAGTCCGTTGATAAAATGGCTCTCGATATCTAACCTCTTCAGCATGGTGTTTATCTCGGGGCCACCCCCATGCACCACGATAGGATGCATGCCCACATATTTCATCAGGACGATGTCCTGCATAACCTTCTGTTTTAAGCAGCAGTCTTTCATAGCTGCTCCACCGTATTTTATAACTACGCGCTTCCCATAAAATTCTTTGATATAGGGAAGGGCTTCAACCAGTATCTCTGCCTTTTGCATTGCTGATTTAAACATCTATTTATTCCCTCCAACCAACTTAAATACCACGCCTTAGGCGCTAGCTCTCGACTACGCAGACCAGTGTAACCTGTACCTGTGGTTTCAAGACCTCTGCCAGTTCCTTGGATATAGTGCTAAAAAATATATTAATTGTCTGCAGCTGTCTTCCGAGACAGCTCCTTTTTCTTTAATGAATGCTATAAAGACCTATATTGTTTGTCTTCAATAGTCCGTGTCAAACTATCAGATCCAGGCGTGAGCAGCGTCTGATTATTCTTCTTGATTAGGTCCGATAAGCGGCATTGATACGCACATAGTCATAAGTGAGATCGCAGCCCCAGGCAGTTGCCTGCCCATCTCCGGCTTTTAAATCAACCTTTATTACTACGGGATCCTTTTCCAGCTCCTGCCGGGCCAGGTCTTCATTAAAGTCTAGGCCCATGCCATTTTCGGCCATTTTCTGGGCCCCCAGGTAGATGTCCACCCGGGCCGGATCAAATTCTGCTCCCGAATAACCGGCTGCTGCCAGGATACGGCCCCAGTTAGCATCTTTTCCAAAGACGGCCGCCTTGGTGAGATTGGACGAGGTGACAGAACGGGCAATAGTACGGGCGGTGCCATCACTGTCCGCATTGAGAACCTCTACCTCAATCATACGGGTAGCTCCTTCGCCATCTCGAGCTATCATTTTGGCTAGGCTTATAGTAACAAAATCCAGAGCTGCCCCCATAATTTTATATGCTTCGCTCTGCGGTTCTTTAATGCGGGGATTGCCTGCCATACCATTGGCCAGAACCAAAGCCATATCATTGGTGGAGGTATCCCGATCAACACTAATCATATTAAAAGACCGATTTGTGGAATCAAGCAGCATTTTGGATAAACATTCACTGCTGATAGCCGCATCAGTGGTAATAAAACAAAGCATGGTAGCCATATTGGGATGAATCATCCCGGAACCCTTGGCGATAGCCCCTATCCTTACCGGCCGGCCGCTGATTTCAATCTCAACCGCTATTTCCTTGTTGATCAGATCAGTGGTCATGATTGCCAGGGCGGCATTGTGAGCCCCGTCCTTAGAGAGGTTAGCCGCTGCGGCACCAATCCCCTTTTTAATGCGCTCCATAGGCATTGCTGCTCCGATGACACCTGTCGATGCTACCAGGGTATCCTCGGGGTTTGTTTGCAATAGTTTAGAGGTCAGCCGGGCCATGGTAAGAGCATCCTCCCAGCCTTGCTCACCAGTACAGGCATTGGCATTGCCGCTGTTGACTACAATGGCCTGCGCCTGCCCGTTTTCTAAATGGGAGCGATTTATATCCACACATGCGGCCCGAACTTTATTGGTCGTAAATACTCCGGCCGCAGCACAGGGTTGTTCAGAAAATATAACTGCTACATCTTTTTTATCTTCTTTCTTAATCACGGCCTCCACCCCCTGGGCCAGAAAACCCAGCGGGGCAGTAACTGATCCGGTAATGATCTTCATCTCTATTCCTCCCTAAAACAGGGTACTAAGCGGAAGCTTACTCCCTGAGCATTTGTTAATTTTTTCCATCTTTAGGGGTGCACCCCGGCGCCACGCAGGCCGGTAGTCTCTTCTATGCCCAACATCAGGTTCAAGTTCTGAATAGCCTGCCCGGATGCTCCCTTGCATAGGTTATCCAGGGCCGAGACCAGAATGACATTGCCACTCTCTTCGTCAGCATATACCCCTATTTGCACAAAGTTGCTGCCATAGACCCACTTGGTATGGGGGAAAATGCCCTCTGGTAAAACATCTACAAAGTATTCCAGCCGGTATTTATCCTCCAGCACTTCTTTTATATGCCCAGCTTTTATCCCCGGTCGCAAATGGCAATAGCAGGTGCTTAAGATACCTCGATTCATTGGCACCAGGTGGGGGGTAAAGATCATGTTCACTGCCTCTCCTGCCGCCACGCTTAATTCCTGAGCGATTTCTGGGCTGTGCCGATGAGTCCCTACGCCATAAGCCTTGATGCCTTCGTTTACCTCGCAGAAGTGGGAACTGGCCTTTAGGGATTTTCCGGCCCCGGATGCCCCGCTTTTTGAATCTACTATAATGCCCTGCTTCTCAACCACCCCGGCTTCCAGCAGCGGAGCCAGCGGCAGTATAGCTGAAGTAGGGAAACACCCGGGATTGGCAATAATCATCGCTTCTCTTATCTTGTCCCGGTACAGTTCCGGCAATCCGTATACAGCATCAGCCAACATTTCCGGAGCCGCATGTACAGTCTCATAATATTTCTCGTAAACATCCTTGTCTTTAAGTCTAAAATCCGCACCTAAATCCACACACCTGACCCCTGCTCCGGCCAGTTCCTGTACCATTGGGACTGATAAACCATGGGGGAGAGCCAGGAAAACCGCATCACATTTGCTCTTTAGGACCCTTAGGTCAGTAGCTTCACATTTTAGATCCGTAACCGCTCTCAGGTGGGGATAGAGCCCCGCCATATTTCTGCCTATATTCTCGGTGGATGTAACTGCCACCGCCTCCACTTCATCATGGCCCGCAATAAGCCGTAACAGTTCAGCAGCTGTATATCCATCGCCAATTATACCAACTTTATACATGATTGAACCCCCTTAATTTCTACACGTTCATAATTATACATTCGATTGCATAATCTCGCAATACTTATATCTAGAATTATATTTACCGTTTTTAGAAATATTATAGTTAAAAGGTTGACAACATCTTGACCAGCCTGTAAAATATACCATACGGGTATACTATTCAAGAGGTGGGTTATGAATATCAATCAGGCTACGGATTATGGCTTTAGAGCGGTGCTCTATCTGGCCCGTAATTCGGAAAAAAAGTTGGTGGAAGCTCAAACCATTGCTCGCAATGAAGTGGTTCCTATGCGTTTTTTACTTAAGATTATGCCCTCCTTGATCAAGGCTGGTATTGTAAGGTCACAACGAGGTGTAGGGGGTGGCTATGCGCTGGCTCGAGATCCGCAGGACATCACTCTGTTGGATGTCCTGGAAGCCATTGAAGGCCCTATTTGCCTTAATCGTTGTCTGGATGACGGCTACTGCAGCAAGCAAGGCCCCCCGGACTGTAGAATCCACCAATCATTAAACGCTATTCAGAATAATCTATCTCGGGAATTTAGTCGCTACAATTTTGCCGATTTACTGGATTAACCTGTCCATCGGCAGCGGTCGATTAAGATCCATATATGATATGCCCGTGAGTTAAGCCCCGAAAATAGGCCTACTAAATCAAAATTTTTGAAGGAGGTTTTTAACATGTCAACCATGGATAATCTAAAAGAGGCATTTGCCGGTGAATCACAGGCCAACCGCAAGTATTTGGCCTTTGCACAAAAGGCTAATAAGGAAGGCTTTGAGAAAGTGGGTCGTTTGTTCAATGTTGTTGCCGAAGCGGAGACCATCCATGCTTTGAAACATCTGCAGACCATGAAAGCAGTGAACAGCACGGTTGATAATCTTAAGGAAGCAATTGCCGGTGAGCATCATGAGTTTACCGAAATGTATCCCGGTTTTATTGCCGAAGCTGAAAAAGATGGCAATCAACAAGCCAAGATTTCTTTCCATTTTGCCAATGAAGTAGAAAAAGTTCATCACAAGCTTTATGAAAAGGCTTTGCAGGCCGTGGAAAATAAGCAAGACTTGCAGACCGAAGCATTTTTCCTCTGCCCGATATGTGGTCATGTAGAGGAAAACGAAGCCCCCGGCCGTTGCCCCGTGTGCGGAGCTCCGGGCAGCAGTTTCAAACAATTCTAATTAATGATCTCAACACAGGTAACAGGAACTTCTCCCTGTATTATTATGGGTAACCCTTGGAGCGTTTATTTCATATGCTGGAGTGCAGGCACTTATTCAGGCCTGCATGAATAGCTTGCCGGAGTATCCCCGGGGGCTTTCATATAAGAAGCCGGGAGCTTGCCTCCCGGCTTCTGACTGTTAAATGGGCCGCTTCCGCGTTACTGCCCCATCCATTCCGTCAACACAGCTTTGTAACCGTCCCTCGCGCTTTCTCCCGCTTTGCACTATGGCAGCAGCTGGCGATATTTTAAATCAAATTTTTGATTTAAACCCCTCAATCTTGCCGTCACAGGCCCTGGATATAATCCAGTTCACTGCCGCAGGCAGCGCAGTGCCGCTCCTTTATCCCGCTAATTTCAATATGGTATGCGTCTCTGGTGATAAGCTCGTTCCCGCAATGTAAGCAACAGGTGTTATTTTGCTCGCCGGGCAGGTTGCCGGTGTAGACGAAGTCCAGGTATTCCCTGGCAATCTCCCGGGCATGTTTAATACTCTCTTCCGTGGTCGCCGGCAGGTCTAATTTATAGGTCGGATGATATTTGGACAGATGCAAGACTGTCTTACGGTCCAGAGATCCTAACCACCTGGACATTTCTCTCACTTCCGTATCGCTATCGTTCTGTCCGGGTATCAGCAGCGTGGTTATCTCCACATGCGACCTCCCCATTATTCTTTCCACCGTATCTTTAACTGGCTGTAGTTTGCCCTTACAAAGCGAGGGGTAGAAACGCTCGTTGAATGCTTTTACATCAATGTTAAAAGCATCGATATATGGCAAGAGCCTTTCCAGGGGTTCCTTTTCCAGATAACCATTGGTCACCATTACCGTTTTCAAGCCCAACTCCTTCAGGCGGGGAGCAGTTCTCAGTATATACTCATACCAGATAGATGGTTCATTATAGGTAAAGGCTAATCCTATGGAACCTTCGCTGCGACTCTTTATCGTCAATTCTACCAGTCTCTCTGGCTCCATGTAACGGGTGGGAGGTGTACCGTGGGCGATAGAATAGTTCTGGCAAAAGGAACAGGCCAGGTTGCATCCCAAGCTTCCCACAGATAGGATATAATTGCCGGGATAAAAATGAAAGAGGGGTTTCTTCTCGATGGGGTCGATGGCCAGGGAGGATATTTCGCCATAATTGTGCGTCAAAAGAATCCCCGCCTGGTTTGTCCTCACCCGGCACAAGCCCGCTTGTCCTTCTTTTAACTTGCAGTGGTGCGGGCAAAGCACGCAGCGCAACACCCCTTTGTCGAGCTTCTCATAGAACATAGCTTCGATTACCGTCATGACAACCCTCCTTCATTGGATTGGGCCGCTGATTGCGCAGCAGCTCAATCATAAACGACGTTTATATCAGTCCCCGGCGGATGATCCCAATTACCAACCCAGCCGGTTAACAATCAGGTAAACCTCTTCACCTCAAAACGCTGGATGGAGAATTTCTCCCCGGGTGAAATGCCCGCCTTCTGCAGAGCTATCTCCAGCTGCTGTTGCACCGTGTCCACACCTTCCAGATCGGGAAGCAGCAGCCCTCTGCGCCTGCCGGTGCTCACAATAACTCCATAGCGTTGGGGGTCCAGATCTTCCCTGCTGCAGGGTTCCGGTTCAGCTAATATATCGACTGAGTATACCAGGGCGGGCAGCTCAGCCACTTCTACCGCGGGGAATCGGGGGTCTTTTAGTGCAGCTGCCAGTGCATTGTTCCTGATCTCCTGAGCCAGATTCTCATAAGCAGGCAGAAATGTCCCTATACAACCTCTAAGCTGGCCCTGCTTTTTTAGGGATACGAAGACACCGGCTCGCTCCTGCAGCAAAGCCTCCATCTCATTGGGCAGCTCTGCCGCCTGACCGGTTTGCAAATAGTTTTCCAGGGTTAATCGCGCCCACCTTACTGGCAGCGATTCAGATATGCGTCGAGTCTCGGCTAGCTGCGCCTGTTTAGCGGTAAGCGCAGCTAATATACTGGGCCCCGGTTCACCCGGGCTTATGCCCACGGTAAGATATCCCACTCCGAAAGGACCTTCATAACTAAACACTCGCGTCTTAAAATCATAACCATCCAGAGTACCCAGCATTATTACGATAGAAGCGTAACCGCATTCCCCTGCGTTCTTGCGCAATTTATCAGGCAGGTTGAGAATTCCCTCGGCATCACTTTGGGCGAGCAACTCCTTTACCATCAAGTCGAAACGGCTGCCATCGGGGTGGAAATCATAAGGCCCCTCATCCTTAAGTCTATGTGACATGTCGCCGGAAGCAACTATGGCTATCCTTCTGCCCAGACTTCCAGCCGCGTCTTGTATTAATTTTCCCAGGGTATAAAGTTCAATATTGTCCAGGAAGCCTACGCTTATAGCGACTATCGGCTTGTCCCCCAGGCCGGCTTTTTCCAGGTAGTAGAGGGGAACCATGATCCCATGGTCTATGTCGGCGTTTAATTTATGACGGCGGCCGACCTCCCGATCGATTCCTATCAGATTGATACCTTTTTGTTCAGCTCGTATCCCTATTTCCTTTAATAGTTCCAGGTCGTTGCTATGGCTTGTCCCCACATCAGACCGGCCAAAATTAGCCAGGTTACCGCTTAGCTGGGGCTCCATAAGGCCGGTAATACAATCTGAGAATACATTCCCGTGGGGGGTAAGAAATACCACTGTATCCGGTAAGCTAAGGACCAATTCGCGGGCCAGAGACTGCATGCCTGCTATGGTGGCGTCTGCTTCTTGCGCCCGCTCTTTCCCTACTTCAGGTATGATTATGGGGGGATGGGGTGTTAAGACCGCATAAGTAATCACTAGCTGTCCTCCTTTGCTGCTTGAATTATGTTGCCTGTTCATACTCCTATTATTACCCATCAAGAAGTGATTTGGCGATACCCGAAAATATGGCCAGGGCAACTTTCTCCTGATATTCGTCGGAACTGAGCAGTTTTTCCTCCTTGGGGTTGGATAGAAAGCCTACTTCCACAATAACCGCAGCCATTTCGGTTTTGTTGGTCACATAGTAGTTGCCGGTTTTAGCTTTGCGATTAGTATTTCCCAGCATGGTTGTTAATTCATCTTGAATAGTAATGGCAATTTTTTTGGCTTGCTCGCTGTTGCCATTGTAAAATGTCTGGGCTCCTGACCACCTAGGGCTTACATCAGCATTGGTGTGAATACTGATGAAAATATCAGCCTTATTTTCTTCGGCTATGGCCACCCGCGCTGCCAGATCTTTGCGCTTTCTCTCCAGAAGACTGCCGGAAAAGTTCTCCCCCGCTAAATCCACATCTTCATCCCTGATCGTAACCACTAATGCTCCTGATTGGCTTAAAAGGCCTGCCAGCTTACGACTGATGGCCAGAGTAATATCCTTTTCTACATTTTTACCCGGGCCGATTGCACCTGGATCAAAGCCTCCATGCCCTGCATCTACAACAATTATATGGTTGGTCAGCGTATAAGATAGCACTACCTGTTCATGCGGGTTACTCAAATTCACACCCCAGAAGCACAGCAAGGGCAACAATATAATAGCCAGAATGATACTACCCGGCTTCCTTTTGAGAATCAGAACCCTGCTAAACAAATCCATACCTCCCCGGTCGTGATATTTCTTATATATGCCCGGGAAGTAAATAATATATGAATTGCATCTTTCCAATATTTTCTTCCAAATGACATGCATAGCAAAAAATCTCTCAAAAGGAGAGGTTTTGTATCGCAAGCGATACTATTAAAGTTGCTATTGGCATTTTGCCGATAAAAAAACCTCTCCGTACGGAGAGGTTTTTGCTTTTGTAAGTTAACGTTTTGAGTATTGGGGGGCTTTGCGGGCCTTGTGTAGACCATACTTTTTTCTCTCGGTCATGCGTGGGTCGCGAGTAAGAAATCCTGCCTTTTTCAGACTACCGCGTAATTCCGCATTAGCTTTAATTAAAGCCCGGGCAATACCTAACCTTATGGCTCCGGCCTGGCCAGTAACTCCGCCACCGGCTACCCGGCATATAATATCAAATCTCCCGGTCATATCAGTTAATTCCATCGGCTGTAAAACAATCAGTCGGCTAGTTTTATTAGGAAAGAAATTTTCAAAATTTCTTTCGTTTATGGAAATACTTCCACTTCCCGGAACTAATCTTACCCTGGCTGTTGCTTTTTTTCTTCTTCCTGTTCCCCAGTATTGTGCCTTAGACATATTGCTCCTCCTAACCTCTCAATTCCCGGACTTCGGGTTTTTGGGCTTGATGAGGGTGTTCGCTCCCCCTGTATACCTTGAGCTTTTTATACATAGCCTGACCTAAACGGTTGTGGGGAAGCATCCCTTTGACGGCCGTTTCGATTATTTTCTCCGGCTTCTTCTGTAAAAGTGTACCGTAATCAATTTCCTTCAGTCCACCCGGATAACCGGTGTACCAACGGAGCTTTTTCTGGGTAAGCTTATTCCCGGTGAGTCTTATTTTCGACGCATTTATTACGATTACGAAATCTCCAGTATCAACGTGAGGGGTGTAAATAGCCTTATGCTTGCCTCTCAGTATCGAGGCTACTTCGGAACACAATCTTCCCAGAGTCTGGTCAGTCGCATCTATCACGTACCATTTGCGTTCAACCTCTGCTGGCTTCGCCATATATGATTTCACGATTTTCCCTCCTGTATATCATTACCTGGGTACATATACTAACCGCCTCTATCTGCTCTGCTTGTCAACGGGGCAGGAGACAAACAGTAGTTTTAGAGACTACCTTTTAATTCTATCTATGTTTAACTCCTTTTGTCAAGAAAGTCACGGTATTTTCGCAAAAATTTTAATCTATTGCTAGTGTAACAAGGGGACGGCCCGAGACCACTGAAAAAGTATCATAAATGTCATCCTGAGGAGCTGCAGGCGACGAAGGATCTCTTTGGGAAGTCCGTAATATTGGGCCTTTAGCTAACGAGATTCTTCGCTATCACTCAGAATGACACGCAAAAGAGCACTTTTTCAGTGGTCTCGGACGTTCCTTTTGTTACACTAAATGCATCAAACCAAATGTAACAAAATGACCGTCTCTTCGTTACACTAATAGCTTACCGAAAGCAAATATAGTCCCTGGGCAGGAGCTGTGGAACCCGCCTGCACCCTGTCCCGGGAATGGATTATCTGCGCCACTTCCTCTGCTGATATACGTTGGCGGCCTACCTCCAGTAAAGTACCCATTATTATTCTTACCATATTGTATAGGAATCCATCCGCCTCTATATCCAGACGCAGAAAAGGTCCGCTTTCCTTTATTGTACAGTCCATAACTGTACGCTCAAAGGTCCTGGCGCTGGATCCACTGGCACAAAAGGCCTTGAAATTATGCCGTCCTTTTATCAATTCACAGGCCTGGCTCATAGGGGTTGTTTCCAATGGTTCCCTGTTACAATAAGCGTATTGGCGATAAAATACAGCCCCCGTCTTCTGCCTGAAGATGTAATAGGCATACCGTTTACTAACCGCATGGATTTGAGGATGGAAATTATTATCTACTTTGTTGCTGCTTAAGACCCGTATATCGGCCGGCAAAAAGGTGTTCAGGGCTGGAGTCCATTTAGCCGGGGGTATAGTAGCGGCGGTATTGAAAGCTATTACCTGTCCGCGGGCATGTACGCCGGCATCAGTACGTCCTGCGGAACATATAGTGATTGCTTCACCTGTTAGTTTACATATTTGCTGCTCTATCTCCGCCTGAATGGAATGCGCATTATCCTGCCTTTGAAATCCATGATAATTACTGCCATCATATTCTATTATCATTTTAATCCTGGTCATTCATTCACCTCTGCTAATACGCGGAGAAGATAAGTTGATATGAAAATGACCACCATCAGACCTGCCTGAGCGGTCGGCACTCTGTATGGCGGAGAGGAACATGCAGCGTCCTGTGCACACATCTTATGGGATTTATTCCTGACAAAAGATTAGGAGGATATGTTATCATCCTCCTTGAATCCCTTTTCAAGAGTTCAACCGCTCTTCCCAAGCATCTGTTCTCCGCTACAGTCCGGGTTATTCTTTAATCTACAAGTTCAATTATTGCCATGGGTGCTCCGTCTCCCTTGCGCACCCCGGTCTTGATAATTCGGGTATAACCGCCGGGACGTTCTTTATAGCGCTCCGATATCGTGGAAAACAGTTTGTATACTACTGCATCGCTTAGCAAATAGGAATCTGCCTGGCGGCGGGCATGTAAATCGCCTTTTTTGGCCAGAGTAATCATCTTTTCAGCGATACTGCTGATTTCTTTGGCTCTGGTCTCGGTGGTAGTTATTTTTTCATGCTCTAATAAAGAGGTCACTGAGTTTCTCAGCAATGCTCTCCGATGATCACTCCTGAATCCAAGTCTACGATAACTCAATGGAAACCCTCCTTTCTACTCATCTGATTTCTTAAAGGTTAATTCCAATTCTTTCAGTTTCTTCTCTATTTCTTCCAGCGACTTTTGCCCCAGATTTCTGATCTTACTCATTTCCTCCCGGGTCTTTTCAATTAAATCACCCACTGTGTTGATACTGGCTCGTTTAAGACCATTGGAGGCACGTACCGAAAGTTCCAGTTCCTCTATAGACATCTCCAGAACTTTATCTTTCTTTTCTTCTTCCTTCTCAACCAGTATCTCTACCTCGGAATAGGTATCATCAATCTCTGTAAAGAGTTTCAGGTACTCAATCAGGATCTGGGAGGATAGACTTAGCGCTTCTTCGGGCCGAATGCTGCCATTGGTCCATATCTCCAGAATAAGCTTATCATAGTCGGTCCGTTTCCCCACCCGGGTATCCTCAATTGAATAATTGACTTTGGTAACCGGTGTAAATATTGAATCAATCGGGATCAACCCAACTATCTCAGTGTTTTTCTGGGGTTGCTGATCTGCGCTTACATAGCCCCGGCCTCTTTCCACAGTCATTTCGATCTCAAGTGTGCCATCTTCATCCAGACGGGCAATAAGCAGTTCGGGGTTCAATACTTCTACTTCGGCATCTGGCTCTATATCACCCGCGCACACGTTTTTGGGACCTTTTTGTTCTATGCGAATCAGTTTGCTTTCATTGCTATCATAGCGTAATACCATCTGCTTTAGGTTTAGTATCATCTCGGTGGTATCTTCCAATACTCCGGGAATGGTCGAGAATTCGTGTAACACCCCATCAATTTTAATAGAGGTAACAGCTGCTCCCGGCAAAGAAGATAGCAGAACCCGGCGCAGGGAATTTCCCAGGGTGGTTCCATAGCCTCTTTCCAATGGTTCAATCACGAATTTCCCATAGTTTTTCCCGGCATCCTTGTCAACACACTCTATCCGCGGTTTTTCCATCTCTAGCATTAATTTATCCCCTCCTTCTTTCTTAGAGGTTTATTTAACATAGATATATTATCTAGAGTACAGCTCGACAATCAGTTGTTCATTAACTGCTGTATCTACTATTTCTCTGGTCGGGAAGGCCAATACCCTGCCCGTTAGATTATCTATATCAACTTCCAACCACTCTGGGGGGGTTTTGTAAGCTCCGGATGCTTTTAACTCCTGGAACTTGGGCGATTCAACAGTAGCCGGCTTGACCTGTATGGTATCGCCGACTGATACTAACATTGAAGCAATATTGGCTTTTTTCCCGTTTATGGTGAAATGATCATGGTTAACTAATTGGCGGGCTTCCTTGCGTGAGGAGGCCAGACCTAATCTGAAAACTACATTGTCCAGGCGTCTTTCCAGCAGAATTAACAGGTTCTCCCCAGCTATTCCTTTTTGTCGCTCGGCCTTTTTGAAATAGTTGTGGAACTGTTTCTCTAAAATGCCATAGATTCTCTTGGTCTTCTGCTTTTCCCTTAGTTGGAGCCCATATTCACTGGTTTTTTGTCTGCGCTTTTGGCCATGCTGACCGGGCACAAAAGGTCTCTTTTGTATCGCACATTTTTCGGAATAGCACCTATCCCCTTTGAGGAATAACTTCTCCCCTTCGCGGCGGCACTGGCGACAGACTGAGTCAGTATATCTTGCCACTAAACCACTACCTCCTTAAACTCTTCTTCTTTTAGGCGGCCTGCATCCATTATGGGGAATAGGGGTAACGTCTTTTATAACGCTTACTTCCAAACCCGCTGCTTGTAAAGACCTTATGGCTGCTTCGCGTCCAGCTCCTGGACCCTTTACAAAGCATTCCACTTCTCGCAGACCATGCTCCATAGCTGCCCGAGCCGCATTTTCGGCCGCCTGCTGGGCGGCAAAGGGGGTGCTTTTTCGTGAACCCTTGAATCCAACGGTTCCAGCACTGGCCCAGGATATGGCGTTTCCATGTTTATCTGTAATCGAAATTATTGTATTATTAAAAGTTGATTTGATGTGAGCTATACCTTCGGCAATGTTCTTTTTCTCACGTCTTTTAACCCTGACAGTTGCAGTCTTTCGTGCCACTCAATTATCCTCCTTACTTAAGGCTTATTTTTTCTTACCGCCGGCAGTGCGTTTAGGTCCCTTGCGGGTACGCGCATTGGTTTTGGTCTTCTGCCCTCTGACAGGTAAGCCACGACGATGACGAATTCCTCTATAACAACTTAAATCCATCAGTCTCTTGATGTTCATACTGACATCCCTGCGCAGATCCCCTTCAACTACGTAGTTCTTGTCAATTATCGCTCTGATCTTGGCAACTTCTTCCTCGGTTAAATCTTTCACCCTGGTATCTGGATTTATACCTGCTGCTGCCAAAATCTTCTGAGATGATGATCTCCCAATCCCTAGTATATAGGTAAGGGATATCTCCACTCTTTTATCGCGGGGTAAATCAACACCTGCTATTCTTGCCAAACTTCTCACTTCCTTCGGATTTAATTTTTTATTTTGTTTATCCGGCTATTATCCTTGCACCTGTTTGTGCTTGGGATTACTGCAAATAACTGTGACCTTGCCCTTGCGCTTAATAATTTTACATTTATCACATATTCTTTTTACTGATGCTCTAACCTTCACTATATTAACCTCCTTCGCTAATGGTGGCAAATCACACTACTTAAAACGATAGGTTATCCTGCCCCGGTTCAAGTCATAGGGTGACAGTTCCACCATTACTCGATCACCAGGCAATATTCTGATAAAGTTCATTCTCATTTTTCCAGAAATATGGGCAAGGACCTTATGGCCATTTTCCATTTCTACCGTGAACATGGCGTTAGGCAATGGTTCGAGTACCTTTCCTTCTACCTCAATAACGTCATCTTTAGCCACTTACCAGACCTCCTTCCCCGCGGATTCTACCCTTATCGATTAACTGTTTGATGTTTCTTTTAATGACATGATTCGCAGGTATTTCTCCTTTTTGCAAATAATCCAGTACATCATCAGCTCGAAGGGACGTGAAATGTAAATGTCTAATGTTTTTCTTCTTAGGCTTTTCTATTTTACGTAAATCTCCGTCACTGATGGAGAGATACCGGTCATTGATTACTCTAACCACCACAAACGCTTTTCCTAAATCCCGACCTGATTTTGATATGACCACTGTGCCCAGTATATCATTAGATATAATACCTCACCTCCATTATATCAAGGTGAGAATTTCTGGACCTTGCTCGCCAACAACTATGGTATGCTCGAAATGAGCTGAATGTTTGCCGTCGCGCGTAACCACAGTCCACTCATCTCCTTTGGTGTAAACGCTATAGGTTCCCAGATTCACCATGGGCTCGATTGCCAGAGCCATTCCCACTTGCAAAGCCGGGCCTCGCTCGGCCTTGCCGTAGTTGGGTACCGGAGGATCCTCATGCATTTTACGACCAATTCCGTGGCCTACATAATCTCGGACCACCGAAAATCCAGCATTCTCAGCATAGGTCTGTACCGTATGGGATACCGCGCCCAACCGGTTGCCGGCCTGAGCTTGTTCTATACCTTTCATCAATGCCTCTTCGGTGACTCTGATCAACTGCATGATCTCTGGCTTCACTTCCCCAACGGCTACGGTTATCGCAGCATCACCTGCAAAGCCGTCCACTATAACCCCGAAATCGATACTTATTATATCCCCTTCCTGGAGTTTCCTTTTACCAGGGATGCCATGTACAACCTCTTCATTAATTGAGGCACAAATTGCACCCGGGAATGGCCTCATTCCCCGGGGATGGGGATAGTTCTTAAAAACAGCTATGGCATTCCTCTTTTTGGCTTCTTCTTCAGCAATACTGTTTAATTGGCCAGTTGTTATACCCGGGCGAATTTCCTGCTTCAGTATCTGCAGCACCTGGGCCACCGCTTGCCCGGATACCCGCATTTTCTTGATTTCACCAGGTGTTTTGAGGTTTATCATGCTAACTTCTCCAGTATCGATTTTACATCGCTAAACACTTCTTGGGGATGGCGTTTGCCATCCAAATTTGTCAGGTTGCCTTGTTTTTCGTAATAATTCAGCAGGGGTTGAGTCTGTTCCATGTACACTTTTATCCTGTTTTTTACTGTCTCATCTTTGTCATCACTGCGTTGGATTAGTTCTCCCCCACATTTATCACATATCCCCTCCACAGCGGGTGGATTAAATAGGGTATTATAGACGGTTTTGCACGTAGTGCAGGATACTCTGCCGGTCATCCTGACCATCAAAACATCTGCGGGAACGGAAATATTTAAGGCGATTTCTACCTTTTTCCCATGCTTCGCCAGAACTTTATCCAATGCCTGAGCCTGAACCGTAGTGCGCGGGAATCCATCTAACAGGAAACCTGCTTCACAATCAGGCATGGCTAATCTTTCTTCTACGATGCCAATCGTAACCTGATCGGGAACTAATTGCCCCGCGTCCATATACTTTTTGGCTTCCAGCCCCATGGCAGTTCCATTTTTCACTGCTTCCCTAAACATATCTCCCGTTGATATATGTGGGATTGGATATGCGGCTTTAATCAGTTCCGCTTGTGTTCCTTTCCCTGCACCGGGAGGACCCATAATAATAATGTTCACTAGATCATCTCCTATTTAACAAAGCCTTCGTAGCTTCGTAAAAGTAAATGTGACTCTATCTGTTTCATGGTGTCCAGAGCAACACCTACCAGAATTAATAGGGCGGTTCCCCCAAACCAAAGACTCTTTATTCCAGTTATGGCGATTACTATATTGGGCAATATAGCTATCAGGGCCAGGAATACACCACCTACAGTGGTCAGTCGGGACAGAACTTTATCAATGTATTCAGCTGTAGGACGGCCTGGTCTGATGCCAGGAACAAAGCCGCCGTTTTTCTTAATGTTGTCGGCTACATCCATAGGGTTGAAAATAATCGCCACATAGAAGTAGGTAAAGAATATTATCAATGTGGCATAGAAAATATTATAAAGTACACTATTGAAATTAAAGTAAGTGTTAACAAATGTATTAAAGGCTGAGGTCGGGCTCATCCACGACCCGATTGTCGCCGGGAACATGCCCAGTGACATCGCAAATATGATGGGTATAACCCCGGCAGCATTTACTTTTAAGGGTAAGAATGTGCTCTGCCCACCGTAAAGCTTGCGTCCCACAACTCGTTTGGCATATTGAATTGGCAGCCTTCTCTGACCTTCGTTCATGGCAACAACTGCAGTTATAACTACCAGAACTACAACGATCAGCAGCAGAACTTGAAAATATCCGGCCATACCGCTGGATACTTCCTGCCCTACGCCTGCTATCTGCGAAGGAATCCGGGCAGCGATACCACAGAAGATAATTAGGGATATTCCGTTGCCAATACCTTTCTCAGTAATCATCTCACCGATCCACATCAGCATAGCGGTTCCAGCAGTAAGTGATACAGCGATAATAAGATAAGAAGCAAAGCCAGGATTAACAATCGCTCCGGTTTTACCCAGTGCGAAAGACATTCCGATGGCCTGGATTAAGGCCAGTACAATTGTACCATACCTGGTATATTGGGCAATCTTCTTTTTACCCTCTTCGCCCTCTTTGTTCAATTCCTCTAACCTGGGAACAACTACGGTTAATAGCTGCATTATGATAGAGGCATTGATGTACGGGGTAATGCTCATCGCAAATACACTAAATCGTTTGAATGCTCCCCCGGATATTATGTCAAAGAAGCCAAATAGTTGGCCTTGCAATAATTGCGCAATGGCTTCCGTATTAATACCAGGTACTGGTATATGAGCTCCTATCCGGAATACCAGCAGCATTATCAGGGTGAAGAGAAGCTTACTTCTCAAGTCACCAATCTTAAAAGCCTGCTGAAATGAATTTAGCATTAAATCACCTCAAATTTGCCGCCCCTGGCCGTTATCTTTTCTTGGGCCTGTCGGCTGCACTTGTGTACCTGCACCGTGAGTCGCTTGTCCAGTTCACCGTCTCCCAATATCTTGACCCCGGCATTTACTTTATTAATAAGCCCTGCTGCTCGCAGCAGTTCAATGGTAACAATGCTCCCATCGTCAAAACAATTCAAATCCTGCACATTTACAATAGCATATTCCTTTCTGAATATGTTGGTAAATCCCCTTTTAGGAATACGCCGCTGTAAAGGCATCTGCCCGCCTTCAAATCCCAGTCTGATGCCTCCGCCGGAACGGGCCTTCTGGCCTTTGTGCCCGCGGGTGGAAGTCTTGCCATGACCGGACCCAATGCCCCGGCCCACCCTTTTGGTGCGCTTATTCGCCCCGGGTGGAGATTTCAGTTCTTCCAGTTTCACTCTAAAACCTCCCTACGCTTCATCTAGCTCTTCTACACGAACCATGTGTATAACTTTGTTAATCTGTCCCCGTATCTGAGGACTGTCTTCTTTTACAACTGATTGATTTAGTTTCTTGAACCCCAGGCTCTTAATGGTCAATCTCTGTGTTTGGGGATAACCAATAAAGCTTTTGGTCCAGGTTATTTTCAACTGTTTCGCCAAGTGGTTTCCCTCCCTAGTTCAATATCTCTTCTATGGTTTTGCCCCTTAGCTGTGCTACATGGTCAGCCCTTTTCAGACCTTTTAAGCCCTCCATAGTAGCCCGGACAACATTATTGGCATTAGCGGTTCCGATGCACTTGGTAAGTATATCTTTAAGCCCGGCTGCTTCAAGAACGGCTCTGACCGGGCCACCGGCTATAACTCCGGTACCTGCCGCAGCTGGTTTTAATAATACCTGGCCTGCTCCAAATCTACCAATAATCTGATGGGGAATGGTTCGGCCATCAATTAGAGGAATCTCTACCATATTTTTCTTGGCACTTTCGACTGCCTTGCGAATAGCCTCGGGTACTTCGGTGGCTTTGCCTTTACCGGTCCCAACCCGGCCCTCGCCATCACCCACAACGACCAGAGCGCTGAAGCTGAACCTGCGTCCGCCTTTTACAACCTTGGCAACCCGGTTGATATTCACAACTGTCTCGGTAAATTCCGGTGTTACCTGTTCTTTGTCTATCATCATTTCCCTCCTAACCTTCAGCATTTAGTGATCAAAAAACGAGTCCGTTCTCGCGTGCTGCATCAGCCAGGGCCGAAACACAGCCATGATACTTACGGCCGTTCCTATCAAATACAACGGTAGTTATGCCCTTTTCTTTAGCTTTGACGGCAATACTTCCTCCCACCCTTTTAGCTGCTTCCACATTGCTAGAACTGCCTAAATCAGCCATATCCTTATCAAGGGTAGATGCGGCCGCCAGGGTGACTCCTTTTCCGTCATCAATAAGCTGGGCATATATGTGATTAAGACTACGGTAAATGCAAAGTCTGGGGGTTTCTGCCGTACCCGATAGCTTTACCCGTATTCTTTGGTGTCGTCCCTGCCTGAGCTCTTTCTTGCTGGTCTTTTTGATCAACGTCGTCACTCCCTTCTTAGCTATTTAGCGCCAGTTTTGCCAGCTTTGCGCCTTACAACCTCGTTCTCATACCTGAGACCCTTGCCCTTGTATGGTTCAGGTTTTCTGATGGCACGAATGTCGGCCGCGGTATTTCCAACCAGCTGTTTATCTATACCTTTAACAGTAATTTTGGTAACAGCCGGAACCTCAAATTCTATACCCTGTGGAGGATCCACCTCTACTGGATTAGAAAAGCCAATATTTATAACCAGCTTGCTGCCCTGCATCTGGGCCCGGTAACCAACCCCTACCATTTCAAGCTTCTTTTCAAAGCCACTGGTAACACCGGTCACCATGTTGGCAACCAGCGCGCGAGTCAGCCCGTGCATTGCCCGGTGTCTCTTGGCATCACTGGGTCTCTTGACCAGAAGTTCATTCTCTTCCCGCTCGATGGTGATATCCTCAGGTATAGCTTGCGAAAGAACTCCTTTCGGTC
>Ga0265295_1004601_pt1 | contig 18411 bp, 14 predicted proteins | sample Munlansysbiofilm_FD_192503 | JGI IMG/M metagenome (GOLD analysis project Ga0265295, IMG submission 192503) | Leachate microbial communities from a municipal landfill in Southern Ontario, Canada - Methane capture system biofilm | ecosystem: Engineered > Solid waste > Landfill > Unclassified ...
GGACGAATCGGACGAATCGGACGAATCGGACGAATCGGACGAATCGGACGAATCGGACGAATCGGACGAATCGGACGAATCGGTGAATCGGACGAATCGGACGAATCGGACGAATCGGTGAATCGGACGAATCGGGCGAATCGGGCTTTGGACACTAAAACACACGAAGGCAAAAAAGAGCTTTTTAGACGCAGCCTATTTGCACTTAAAAGAAATCACAGAACAAATTGAGTATTGTACTTGCAAAATGTTCTGGCAATCAAGTTTAGCCTGCCTTCTTGGCCGGCTCATTGCCTATTGTTGCCAAACCAAGCCACGTTTATACACGAAGACACACGAAGGCGCAATGTAGAAATAACAGAGTAATACTGAAAGCTCTGCAAAAAATAGTGTTGTGCCTTGGTGTGCCTTCGTGCCCCTTTGTGTCCCTTCGTGTCCTCCCCTCTTCGTGTGCCTTTAATTAGCAGGTGGCTCGAAGCTGAATATTTTTCCGGGGTTCATAATATTGTTTGGGTCCAGCGCTTTTTTGATGGCTCTCAGCACCTGCAGATAGGTCTCGGAGACCACGCTTTGCATATAGGGCAGGCGCTTGCAGCCTATGCCGTGCTCGCCGGAAATCCTGCCGCCCTGCTCGGCCACAATGGCGTAGAGTTCTTCCAGGATTTTGGGCAGAGTCTGTCGCCAACGCTGATCGCTCCAGCTCTCCGGCGCGCTGATGCGGCTGTGCAGATTGCCGTCGCCGGCGTGTCCGTAGCATGGTATGGCCACGCCGTATTTGTCGGCCAGCTGCGCGAATTTCTCGGCCACCACGGCGATACTGGCTGGCGGCACCACGACGTCCTCGCCGGACTGCCGCGGAAAATAGAGGCTGAAGGCCTCGGCCACATTGCGGCGTATTTTCCAGAGGCGCTCGGAATTTGCCGCCGTGTCGGCCACGTATACCAGGCTGGCCCCGTTTTTCTCCAGAAAGGTGCCCAGCTGCTCGCAGTCGTCCATCATCTGCTCGCTGTCATTGCCGTCCACGGAGAGCAGCAGCATGGCGCCGGCCCCCTCACAGGGCAGGCTTTCGTTCAGATACTTGCAGGCCGACTCGAAGGAGTCCTGGTCCATATACTCGATTGACACCGGCGTTACTCCGGATTCGAGCATGGTGGCCGGCACTGCGGCTATGGCGCTGCGGCTGTCGGGGAACAGCGCGAGCAAGTCAAACTGGTACTTGGGCAGAGGGATCACCTTCAGGATGATCTTGGTAAACACGCCCAAAGTGCCCTCCGAACCGGTGAAGAGCTGCAGCAGATTGTAGCCGGTGACATCCTTCAGCAGCTTGCCGCCCAGCTCCATCAGCTCGCCGTTGGGCAACACCACCTCGAGCCCCAGCACATACCTCGAGGTCACCCCGTACTTGATGGCCTTGCCGCCGCCGGCATTCTCGGCCACATTGCCGCCTATGTAACAGGTCTCAACGCTCATGGGATAGCCAGCGTAAAAAAGATTGTGGGGACGCAGAAACTCATTGATGTCATTGGCCACCACGCCGGGTTCGACCACGATCATCATGTTTTCCTTGTCCAGCTCCAGAATGCGGTTCATGCGGTCGGTAGCCAGCACGATGCCGCCGTGCAGCGGCACCGCGCCGCCGGAAAGGCCGGAGCCAGCACCGCGCGGAGTGACCGCAATGCGCTCGGCATTGGCCAGGCGCATGATTGCAGACACTTCCTCGGCGCTGCTCGGTCGCAGCACCGCCTCGGGCATGCTGCGGTAGTCAGTGCCAGGTATCTCGTCGCGCGAATAAGGCTCCAAAAGCTCCTCATCGCCGTAAATAACGTTGTTTTTGCCGCAGATATCAATCAGTTTAGCGACAATTTCCGCATTAAGTCTGCGATATTGACTCATATTTGCCCTCCCCTCTTCAGTTCACTAATCAAGACGGGCAGCACTTCCTGCATATTGCCCACCAGGCTCAGGTCTGCCAGTGAAAACAGCTGCGCCTCCGGGTCGGAGTTAACCGCCACGATGCGCTTGGCGGTCTGCATGCCGGCCAGATGCTGTATGGCGCCGGAGACCCCCAGCCCCAGGTAAAGCTCCGGCGTGATAGTGCGTCCCGACAGGCCGATTTGGCAGGAGTAAGGCAGCCAGCCGCGGTCCACCACCTCGCGGGTGGCTCCCAGCGCGGCGCCCAGCAGCCCGGCCAGCTCCTCGACCATAGGCAGATTCTCCGGGCGTTTGAGCCCGCGGCCCACCACCACGACTTTGCGCGCCGCCGAAAGCTCGCGGCTCTCGTCTACTGCCTCGAAGCCCAGTTCCTGCAGCGAGGACTCCAGCCACGCCGGCGGCGGCTGGCGCAGCTCGATCTGCCCCCCCGACCAGCTCCCCGGCTCCGCCGCCGCTGTCGAGCGCGGTCTGATGGTGGCCATTTGCGGGCGATGCTTCGGGGTTTTGATTGTGGCCATGATATTGCCGCCGATTGCCGGGCGGGTTTGCAGCAGCAGGCCGGTTTTTTCCTCGATGCCCAGCTCAGTGCAGTCGGCAGTCAGGCCGGCATGCATTTTCATGGCGGCATAAGGCAACCAGCTGCGCCCGCAGCTGGTGGCTCCGCCCAGCACGATTTCCGGCTTGAACTCTGCCACACAGGCCTGCAGTATGGCGCTGTAGGGTTCGGCTCTGAAGCGCAGCAGTTGTTCGGACTCGTAGACAATCAGCCTGGCTACGCCCGCCGAGCTGAATTTTTCATATTCCTGCCTGGGCAGGCCGGCTCCGAGCAGCAAAGCCCCGATCTCTTCTTCGGGCACCAGGGCTTTGGCTCGGGTGAGCAATTCATAAGAGATGGGCAAGACCTTTTGTTGGTCGCATTCCGCCAGTATGAGGACTTTCATTTGTTTGCTGCCTCCCGCAGATATTTCGCCAAGATGCGGCTGTTTGCCAACAAACTGGCCTCGTCGCTGATCTTATATAGCTCGCCTTTGCGCGTCAGGCTGGGATAGAATATCTTCACCACCCGGGTAGGCGAGCCTTTCAGGCCTATGCTCTCCGGGTCCAGCCCCAGCTCGTCGGCCTTCAACAGCGGCACCTGCGCGCGTCTGGCCGCCATCTTGTTGGCCAGCGTGGGCAATGCGATCTCGCCTATGGCCTTGGTGACCGTGAGCAGGCCGGGCAGACGCAGGCGCCAGCTCTCGAAGCCGGACTCCGTCTTGCGCCTAAGGTCCAGCCAATCCTCCTGCAAGTCCAGGATTTGCTCGACGAAGGTGGCCATTCCCAGGTTCAGGCAGGCGGCAATCTCCGGCCCCACCTGTCCGGTGTCGCCGTCCGTGGCTCTTTCGCCGCAAACAACCAGGTCGAAGGGTCCTAGTTTTTGCAATGCAGCGGCCAGCACTTGTGCGGTGGCCCAGGTGTCACTACCCGCGCAAGCACGATCGCTAATCAGGCTGGCGCGGTCGGCGCCCAGGGCAAGAACCTCCTTCAGGGTCTGCTCGGCGGAGGGCGGCCCCATGCTGAATGCGTGAACCAAAGCGCCGCCGCGCAGTTGGCGCAGCTGCAATGCGGCCTGCAGGGCATAGGCATCCAAGGGGTTCAAGATCGCCTCGCTGCCCTTGCGGATAACCGTACCGGTCTCCTCGTCCATCTGCACCGAGCGCGTGTCAGGCACCTGTTTCACTAAAACCGCTATGCGCATAAGGCTCCCAATTTGACTTGCCAAGAATAATTACGAAACCGATAATATAGTACTTAACTTGCCAAAAGTACAACTGATGCCAGCCGACGGCATTGGCTCTGCAGGGCAAAATGACAGGCCGCGCAAAAATACAAAAACCGGATAAGCGAGAATTTGGACACAAAGACACACGAAGGCGGAGTAAGCCTTTTTTAAAAGTCCTCTAAATCACAGGAGTTTTTATGCAGGTCTTTTTTTTCGAGGCATTTGCCGAGGAGGATGCCGCCCTGCGGCATTTTTGCCAGGGTCGTTTCACGGCTGACTACAGCTGGTGCAGCATACAGGAATGGGGTTCGAGCCAGCGCCCGCCGGCGCCGATCATCTCGATACGCACGCAGTCCGCCATCCCTGATGCCTGGGCTGCTCATCTACAGGGCATTTTAAGCCGCAGCACCGGCTACGACCACCTCTTACGCTACCAAAAAGCACATAAGCCCTGCCCAGCTCTGGCCTATCTGCCACTATATTGCCATCGCGCCGTGGCCGAACAGGCTTTCTGCCTATGCATGGCACTGCTACGCAAACTGCCTAAACAAATCAGGCAGTTCAAGCAGTTCCAGCGGGATAACCTAAGCGGCATGGAGATACAGGGCAAAAACCTCCTGGTGCTAGGCGTGGGCAATATAGGCAGCGAGATCGTCAACATAGGCCGAGGCCTGGGAATGCAAGTGCGCGGAGTGGACCCGCTGCAAAAATGCCCCGGCCTCGAGTATGGCAGCTTCGAGGAAAACGCTGCCTGGGCGGATATAGTGATGCTGGCTATGAACCTGAACGAGGCAAACCAGGCGTACTTTAATCAGGAAAAAATAAATATGCTCAAACCCGGAGCCATGCTCATAAATGTGGCCAGGGGAGAATTCACCCCCCTCGATGTTATGGCCGAAGCCATCAACAACGGCCAACTAGGCGCCCTCGGACTAGACGTATACGAAGATGAAACCAGCCTGGGACCAGCGCTAAGAAGTGAAACAACACTCAGCCTAAACACCCACCTGCAAGCCCTAATGAAAAGTGAACAAGTGATTATGACCCCGCACAATGCCTTTAACACCATCGAAGCGGTGCAACGCAAGGCCGAACAGTCCGTGCAGCAAATAGAGGCTTTCCTCAAAAACGGCAGATTCATCTGGCAACTGCCATAAAAATCAACCTGACTTAGAATGCAGGAATCAGCTTAGAGAAGCTCGAAAATGTAAATACACACCAAAAAACCATTGTCCTAGTTGTTTTTCAGAGAAATTGCTTCGTGATCCTTGATTTTTAAGAAAAACAATGCTATATTTCTTAAAAATGAGGTGAAAAATGAAATCATCAGTAAAGAGTAAAATATGGAAAAAAATACAGCGACACGGTCCAGGCTGGGCATTTTGCGCAAAAGATTTTTTGTCTGAACATCCCCGGAATTCTGTTGACACAGCTTTGTTTCATCTTGAAAAGTCTGGCCTAATCCGCAAGGTTTGCCGGGGCATTTATGACTATCCTATATTCAGTGTGATTCTTCAGGAGCTGACTCCTCCCAACATGGATCATGTTGCCGCCGCCATTGCAAGGAATTTGAATCTGGAAATACAAGCTAGCGGAAATGCCGCATTGAATTATCTGCGTTTGTCAACTCAGGTGCCTGCGCGCTATACATGGCTGTGGACTGCCGCCGGACGTAGTTTTCATATCGGAAAAAATCATTTGCATTTTCAAAAAGCCTCCCGAAAAGATTTTTCCCCGAAGCTTCCGCAAAGCCGGATGCTTGTTCAAGCTATCCGAGTGTTAGGCAGCGACGCATTGGCTACGGAAATGCGCAATAAGCTCAAAGCCAGCTTTTCGTCTGAGCAATGGGAGCAAATCAGGCAAGACACCACTCAGGTTCCAACAAGAATACACAAGCTTATTTGTGAATTGGCTCAGACATGAATACAGCAAACGACCTAAAAACTGTTTCCATCACGGAGAGACGAGCGGTTTTCACAAAAGTCGCCGACGATATAGGTATTCGTGTCGACATGATTGAAAAAGATTACTGGGTGTCATGGGTGCTGAACCAGCTGTTTTTTGACCCCAAAACAGCCTCCATCTTACTGTTCAAAGGCGGCACTTCTCTGTCTAAGGCTTACAATGTAATATATAGATTTTCGGAAGATATTGACTTGCTCCTTGATTTGCGGGAAGTGTCTGACGAGAATGAGTCCTTCGAAAAATCTCGTTCACGAAACGCAATCAATACCTTCAAAGCAAAAATCAGTAAAAACACGGCAGCATATGTGAACGACTTTTTGCGTCCTTGCATTCAAGATAGGCTTGGAAAATACTGCAACCTTGAAAGGGGTGAAACTCCAGGTGATCTGTTCATTTCTTATCCAGCCGTGTTTGCTTCCGACAGCTACATACGCCCAAATATTAAGCTGGAAATCGGCGCTGTTGCGGAGGGAACGCCGTTTGCTCCACAAAAAATCAGCTCTTATGTTGCCCAGAAACTTCCTCAACTGCCGGAAAAACTCTCAGATATTCCAACAGTATCCATTGAACGAACTTTCTGGGAAAAAATTAGTATTCTTCATTATCTGCATTTTCTGCCGGAAGAAAAACCAATGCCGTTACGTCACTCGCGTCACTTTTATGATGTCTATATGCTTGCTAATTCGCAGTACAAACAAGCGGTTTTCGCAGGAAAGCGCCTGTTGGATACGATAGTTTCTTTTGATAGTAAATTTTACCCTAAGCGTGGTGTGGATTACGAGGTCATGAACCTGAAAACACTTTGCCTGACTCCGCAATCTAGTCGGATCAAGGACTTGCAAAATGACTATGCCATGATGCAGGAGATGATTTACGAACCAGCTCCAAGCTGGAAAGAACTTTTAGATTTTATCGCTTGCCTTGAAGAGGAAATCCGGGCAATATGAGGGGGCTGCCCGTCAGTAAAGTAAAATTCACGTTGCTATTTTTACGGATTCAAGAACCCTGGTTTGGACACGAAGACACACAAAGCTACACTAAGGCACACCAAGTAGTCTTCGTCTAAAATTATACTTTTTGCCAAAAATGCGTTTTTCACGCGATTTCATCGAGTTTTTCTGCTTTGTCCGGCTCTCTTTTCCCAACAAACCAAAACGGGCAAGCGCCGCATAAGCCCTTCGTGTCTCTTCGTGTCTCTTAGTGTCTCTTAGTGCCTCTTAGTGTCTCTTCGTGTCCTCCCCCCTAGTGTGACTTAGTGTGCAAAAAAGCCTATGCCAGGCTTTGCAGACGGCACTGGCATTCATGCTCGAGCTTCTCGATCTTCTCGCTGGCCTGCGCCCAGCGGCTGTAGGCCTGCTCGACCAGTTGCTCGAGCCGCTTCAGACGCTGGTTCAAAGCCGCAAAATCGCTGTCAGGCCCAGGGTTGGCCAGGTGGGCATGAATCTGATTGCGCTCATCTTCCAAGGCGGTGATTTCGGCCTCGGCTAGCTCGACGATTTTCTGCTGCGGCCTCTTCAGCCTGCCGATTTCATCACGCAGCATGGCCTCTTCGCGCTTGCGTTGGCGCCGATTGACGCCGGTCGGTGCAGCCGCCGCGTTATTTTCAAGCGGTTTCTCCTGGCGCTGCACGACAGGCGCGCTTTTCGCCTGCTCCGCCTCGGCAAGCTTTTCGCGAAAATATTCGTAATTGCCATAATAGCGCGTAATGCCTTCGTCACTGAGATAAAATATAGTATTGGCCACCGCCTTCACGAACTCGATATCGTGGCTTACCAGGCAGAGGCTGCCCTGGTAGCTCTGCAAGGCCTCCTCCAAAGCCTCGCGCGCCTGTATGTCCAGGTGTGTGGTAGGCTCGTCCAAAAGCAGGAAATTCAGCGGTCTGAGCAGCAGCCTGGCCAAACCCAGGCGCACCTTCTCGCCGCCGCTAAGCACCTGCACCGTCTTTTCTATGTCGCTGCCGTGAAAGCCGAAGCCGCCCAAAAGCCCCCTTATTTCAGCCTCGCTGCGCTCAGCGGCATAGCCCTTGACGATATCATAGACGCTGCTAGCAGGCTCCATGGTGTCGGCATAGTCCTGAGACTGATAGCCCAGCTCAACGCCATGCCCCAGGCTGAGCCTGCCTTCGCTGAGCTGCAAATGTCCGGCCAACAGCCGCAGCAGCGTGGTCTTGCCCATGCCGTTCAAACCCACCAGCGCGGCGCGCTCGCCGCGTTCGAGACGCAAGTCCAGTCCGCTGAAAACCCGATGCTTGCCGTCATAGGAAAATGCGGCATTCTCAAAGCAAAAAACCTCCTGTCCTGAACGCGGCGGCTTGGGCAGACGTATTTTCGGGCCGCGCAGGCTAATCGCAGTGACATCCACATCTTCGAGACGCTCAAGCTGCTTCTGCTTGCTCATCGCCTGGGAGGCCTTGCTGGACTTGCCGCGAAAACGCTCGACAAAGCGCTCGAGCTGTTCTTTTTTACGCTCGACATTGCGCTTTTGCGCCAAGAGCCGCTCGTGCCGTTCCTCACGCAGGTGCACATATTTGCTGTAGTTGCCCGGATAGCGTGTGGTTTGACCGCCTATTACCTCGATGGTCACCGAGGTAAGCGCATTGAGCAGAAAACGGTCATGCGAGATCAGCAGCAGGGTTCCGGCATAGCTGCGCAGGAATTCCCGCAACCACTCGACAGCGGGCAGGTCCAGGTAGTTGGTAGGCTCGTCCAAAAGCAGGATGTCGGGCTGAGCCACCAGCACGCGGGCCAGCTCGGCGCGTATCTGCCAGCCGCCGCTGAAACTGTTAAACTGATCCTGAAAACGAGAGCTGCGAAAACCCAGACCGCTCAAAATGGCCTCGGCGCGGTTCCTAAGGTCATAAGCGCCCAAATGCTCAAACTCAGTCTGCAAGATGCCGAGACGGCGCAGCGCCCTCTCTTGCTCATCACCGCTTAAAGACGAGAGCCGGCGCTCAATGGCGAGCATCTCCTCCTGTATCAACTTGATCTCAGGCAGGGCATTTTCGACATACTCCAGCAGGCCGCACTGCTGCGCAGCAGCATGCAGCTGCTGCCGCACATAGCCCAGACGCAGGCCGGAGGCATAGCTGCATTCCCCCTGGTCAGCACTGTAACGCCCAGTCAGAAGCTCGAACAGAGTACTCTTGCCCGCGCCGTTGGGACCGACTATGCCCACACGCTCACCGCTGTGAACCGTGAAGCTGGCATCGCGGAGCACCTGCTGCCGGCCAAATGATTTGCTGATGTTGCTGAAATGAATCATGAAATAAAATGACGATTGGACACGAAGACACACGAAGACACACGAAGTCTTCAAAAACAGCTCTGTGGCCAATTCTTTGACCGCCTTGCTGCGTTATAAGGATATACCACAGCAAAAACACGAAAACAGCATAAGACCTTAGTGTGCCTTCGTGTCTCTTCGTGTCCTCCCCCTTCGTGTGCCTTAGTGGCTCAAAGACTTTTTGGACAGGGCCATTTAGCAAAAACCAGGGATTTTCAAGGAGAATTTTGTGTCTACAAGCAAGAGTCGCAGTTTAGCCGACCGTATTGTCAGCGCCAGCCTTATCGTTGGCCTGGCGCATATATGCCTCAAGTTCGCTGGTCTTATCCAGGTTAAATTCGCCACCCATTACCTGGACTCATCGCTGTATGAGCCTATCATGGTGGTGGCCTTCACTGGGGTCATCAACAGCCTTTTTCTAATCGGCGAGGAGGTCATTGGCCCGGCCTTCCTTACCATTTTCATGCAAGAACGCGAGGACAAGGGCGAGCAGGGTGCCTGGGACTACGCCAACGTGGTGCTCAGCTTCCACAGCCTGCTGCTGCTCTGCGTGGTGGGCGCCGTATTCTGCTTCCCCGACTTCTTTATCAGGCTCTTCACCACCTGGAACCTGCAGGATAATCCGGAACGTTACAAGCTGCTACGCCTTAGCCTGCAAGTGCTCGCTCCGGGGCTTTTCTTCCTCTCGCTGGCCTCGACCACCTACAAGCTGCTCAACGGCTATAAAAAATTCTTTCTGGCCGCCTTTGGCGATGCCTCCACTAAAATCTGCGTAGTGCTCGGTCTAGTCATTGGCATGTGGGGTTTCGGTCTGGATCACCGCGCGCTATTCGCCGGCCTGCTGGCCGGCAGTGTTGCCAAGCTGGTCACCCATATTATCGGGCTTTGGCCCAAGCGGCAGTTCTTCCGCCTCTCCTGGCATTGGCGCAACCCCGCCTTTCAGAAGATGCTGCTTATCATGCTGCCTCTGTTGGCCGGCATTATCTTTGCCAAGGTGCGCGACAACTTCAACAATATCTATGTGCTTACCCACCTGAAGGAGGGCGGCGTGCTGATGGCCAACGACTTGGGGCGACGCCTCTACTCCTCCATACAATGGCTGGTACCCTACGCCTTGCAGATCGCCCTCTTCCCCTTTCTCTGTGAACTAGTGAGTCAAAAAGACAAGGAGCGTCTCGGGCTGGTGCTAGGCTCCTCCTGTCGCATGATGCTATCGCTCTTCGTGCCCATCACCGCCTGCCTCTGCCTGCTGGCCATGCCCATCACCATCCTGGTTTTCTGGAGCGGCAAGACCGGCCTCGAGCTGGCCGCCAGGGCCGGGTTGTCCACCGCCTGCTACACCCTGGTGTTGCCTGCCGCAGCAGTGGAGTGCGTGCTTATGCAGGGTTACTTCGCCGAGCAGAAAACCGTGGCAGTCACTGCCATAGGCCTGTTTGCCTCGATGCTCAGCGTTATTTTCAGCTATGTGGTAGTGGTGCATTTCCAGGTCGGCGCGGTCGCCTCCCTGCTGGCCGTGGCCCTGGGCTTCGTCATCTCGCGTTATCTGAAATCACTCATGCTCTCTTTGTATCTGCAAAAAAGCACGCCTATCTTCAAGGGCGCTGAAATGAGCCTGTTCTTCGCCAAGCTCATCATGCTCTCGGTATTGACCGCAGCGGCAACCTGGCTGGCCTCCTACGCCGCAAACCAGATGCTGCCAGACGGCGTGAACCAAGCGCTGGAAACCTTGCGCAACGGCGGCCAAGCCATAGGCGTCAGCCGACTCAAGCTGGTCTTCAGACTGGGCTTTGCCGGAATGGCCGCCGCAATGACCTTTGTCGCCGGAGCCTTCCTATTCAGAGTGCAAGAGGCCAAACAAATGCTCAACTGGGTATGGCAAAAAGCAGCAAAAAAGGCACACTAAATCCAAAACCGGGAACCCCTTAGTGTGCCTTAGACCGCGTCCAAAAAGGTCATAACGCCGAAAGGCCGTTAGTGGCGCCCCTACAGGGCGCCGGATTCGGGGGGGGGCTTTTACCCAGGGTGGCGCTCGGCTCCTACGGAGCCTCGCTTACCCTGGGCTATATTAGGTTGCCCCTTCGGGGCACCAAATGGACAGATTCTCAAGAAAAAATTGCAATTTCAGCCAAAACTTGTGTTTTTATACAATTTCATCGAGTTTTTCAGCTTTGTCCGGCTCTCTTTTCCAAACAAACCAAAACGGGCAAGCGGCTTATGCGGCGCCGCAGGCGCCGCATAAGCCCTTCGTGTGCCTTCGTGTCTCTTCGTGTCTCTTCGTGTCCTCCCCCCTTCGTGTGCCTTAGTGGCTCAAAAACTTTTTGGACGCGGTCTGCCTTTGTGCCTCTCCCTTAAAACTTCACCAGGTCGGACACTTTAACCGGCATACCGGTTTTGATGGACTGGTTGGCTGCTATGCCTGACAGGCAGGAGTAGGCTCCGTCCAGATATCCGGCGGCATGTCCCAGACTGTCTTCGCGGTCGCCCACGAAGATATCTCGAAGCAGCCTGGCATCACCGCCGCCATGTCCGCTCTTGTCGCCCTGCTCGTACTCGATCACTTTGGGCTTGCCCCAGAGCTGCTGTACGATAATCTCGGGCACCAGCTGCTTTTTGTCCTCTATCTCGCGCATGCCAGGTATGACCAGGTTATCGGGCTGTTCGCGGTCCAGGAAGGGGGTCTCCACCACGTTGTACTCCAGGCGTCCGGCATTGCCGTTAAACACCACGCGATAGCCCTCCCAAGGACAGAAGGCGTTCAGCGAATAAGTCATATTCACCTTGTTTCGATAGCGGACAATCACCGACATGGTGTCCTCGATAGAGATACCGTCGGAAAACACGCTGCGGTCACGGTAGTAGCCGTCAAGATGCTCGGCGTTGAAATAGAGGCCCATCAGAGCCTTGTTATCGGGGTCCACCTTCAGCGCGAAGGGATCTTTGGCAGCGGTCTCCGAGCCGCGGCAGCGCGTATAGAACTCCCTCACGCCGCGCGCCTCGGCATTGTCCTTGCCGTAGAAGCGCAGGTCGCCCAGGGCGTAGACCGTCTCCGGGGAAGAATTAATCCACCAGTTCACCAGGTCAAAATGGTGCGTTGACTTATGCACCAGCAAGCCGCCGTTATTGCGCTTGTCGCGATGCCAGCGCCGAAAGTAATCCGCCCCGTGTGAAGTGTCCAGCAGCCATTCGAAATGTATGCTGATAATGTCGCCGATGGCGCCCTCGCTCAGAATCTCCTTCACCTTGGTATTGCGCGGAGCGTAGCGGTAGTTGAAGCAGACCTTCAGGTCGCGCCCGGTCTTGGCGACACAATCGATGATCTGCTGGCACTTCTCGGCGTCAGTGGTCATCGGCTTCTCGGTGATGGCGTCGCAGCCCAGCTCCATGGCGCGGCAGATATAGATGTGGTGCGTGCGGTCTATGCTGGTGACAATAACCGTGTCGGGCCTCTGCTCGGCTATCATGCGCTCGAAATCATAGTCGGCGTAGGTAGGCACAGGAGCATGGCCGAACTCCTCGCCAATCAACTGGTTATAATAGTCCATGCGAGCCTGGTTAGGGTCGCAGAAGCCAACCAATTGACCATGCTCCTTGAAATCACCGCAAAGCGCACGAATAAACATGGAGGAACGACCGCCGGTACCAACCACTACATACTTTTTCATAAAAACAAACCTTCAATGATGAATAATCAGGCTTAGCACAGAAAAAACATAATATAACCCCAAAACAGACCCCGTCCAAAAAGGTGGCCTGGCAGGATTTTGGACACTAAGACACAACAAGGCGCCTTGGTGTGTCTTAGTGTGCTTTAGTGTTTCAATGAAAAGGACAGTGAGTCGCGTTTTTTATCCTACCACTGTCCGGCGTCCAAATCCGGCTCCTGGTATAATTCCTGCAGCATTTTCTTTTCCACTATGCCTCCGGTCTCGTCTTTTTCCGGCGGGGGCAGCTCCCATTTTGGTCCTGGGAAGATCGGCGTCTTGAATTTGCTCTGGGTGATATTGTCATCCTTCTCCTGGAATTCGGCGCAGGCCCGGATGCAGCCTTTTGCCCCGCATAGCGCCAAATAGCCGCTATGCGTGCTCACCTGCTGTATATAGGGGTAGCCGGCGCGCCCGGGAAACTCCGGCGTCTCGCGCCAGCTGGCCCGCCCCAGCGAATGAGTAATCTTATAAGCCAGCTCCTCAGACATCTGCGTCTGGGTCACATCCAGGTTGAAACCCGGAAAATAACGCTTCAGAAATGGGGACACCCGGTAATTGATGCCGTGGTGCGTCGCCGTACAGCGCCCCATGTTGACGTCGCCCCATTCATATTGCTGCCCCTCGATGTCGATGCTGATCTTGGGGCCCTTCCTGGAGGGTATGGCATTGCCAGGACAATCCCTGACGCACTTCATGCAGCGCTTGCAAATCGTGCCGGGCTTGATCAACGCATCAGGCTCCAAAACCGCATCAGTCAAAATATTGCCGATACGCACGCGCGGCCCGAAAACCGGATGCAAAAAGACCTTGGACCAGCCTATCTCGCCCAGGCCGCAGGCCATCGCCGCAATGCGCACATTCAGATTGACATCGGGCTGCGGCCTGCCGGGCACAGGGTCGGGAACCACCGGATACATCTCCGGCACGCCAGGATACACCGGCACGGCCTCAAAGCCATGCTCTTCGATGAAGCGTGATACTTCGTCGGTAAGCATGGGGCGAAACACCGTGTTCAGCCGGTTGTAGGCATAGTAGGTGTAATTGTTCCAATGCGTGCCCTCGGTAATGCCTCTGTAGGTGCCGCGCGGGATGGGCTGCACCACGGAAATCACCGATTTGCAGTCCGGAAAAATATTGCTGGGATGCATGCGTTCCGGCGCATTGCGAAAGCGTTCTATGTTGGCTACGCCAAGAACCTCGGCCCCGCCCTCGCCGGCACTGAGACGGCTGGCAAGCTGCTTGAGCATCTGGGAAGTTAAAACTTTGTCGGACATATTCTGCTCCTTAGTGTGACTTGGTGGTTAAAATACGGCCTAGGCGATCACGCTGCCAAACCGGCCCTTGCCGGAAATCATGCTTGAATTTCTCCTTGGTCAGCCCGCGCTCCTCCAAGGCCACCAGGCAGGCACGCCCGCAGGCGGCAGCTATGCGCTCCACCGTCTCAAAACGCCCATAGTTGGTCTGCACCGCCCCATTTTTGCAGACCCGGCACAGCGCGTTGTCCCGCGCCGCCACCTGGCTTTGACAGCCTTGCAGTCCAAAGGGCTTTGTCTCCTCAGCACTCAAGGCGCCTAAGGGGCAGGCCTGCACGCAGGCGCTACAGTCGCGGCAGAGATGCGGCTCGAAAGGCTGGTCAGACTCCAGCTCGGCATCTGTGAGTAACATGGCAAAACGCTGGCGCACGCCGAACTCAGGGGTAATGAACAGACCGCTAAGCCCGGTCTCGCCCAGCCCCGCTGCCTGTGCCATCAGGCGATACTGCAAGATAACGTTAGGCTCGGGCTTGCCGGGTGCCACCGGCACGCCTATGGGCTGGCCCTCGCAATCATAGCCAAACAAGGGGACTGCCTCAAAGCCGCGGTTCTCCAGCCAGATATTGACATCATACGTAGTGCGCGCCAGCAGATTGTCCTCCAAAGCGAAAAAACCAAACTGTTTAAAGGAGTTGTCCATCTCGCTGCCCTGCTCGACGCCGCGCAGACAGCCGCGGGGTATCTTGCGGCCAATGACAATGACATTGCTGGCCTGCGGAAATATGGACAGGGGGTTGTCCTTGGCCGGCAAATAGGCCAGGTTCTTGACATCGGCGATGCCGATTAGGTCGGCGCCAAAACGCCTAGCCGCGCTCTTTAACTCTTCTGCATTCATGCTTATTTTCCTTAAGGTGTTTCTTATGTGCCTTTGTGTCAAAACAAACTGCTTAGCTGCAACAGCCTGGCTGCCTTCCATCCGCCCCGGGCGCAGAGGCCACCCGGGCGGCTTTCTGCTGCAAGGTAACTACGCTTGCGCGCCCGTCAATGTCGCGCTGCCAGACAGCGCGCTTGCGGAAAGCATGCTGGAATTTCTCCCCTATCTTGTCCTCCAAAGCCACCAGGCAGGCTCTGCCGCAGGAGGCCGCCAGACGATCACAAGGCTCACAGCTCAAAGGAGAACCAGGCTGACTGCCGTTTTTACAGACCGCGCAGAGGCCCTGGTCCAAACTATAGCTGCCATCCGGATTTTCACTGTAAGCGCCCAGAGGACAGGCCTCAATGCAGGCTCTGCAGTCCTGGCAGAAGTCCAGCTTGAGGGGCTGCTCGCCCTGCAACGGCATATCGGTCAGAATAAGGGCGAGACGCTGCCGGTGCCCATATTCCGGACTGAGAAAAAAGCCGCCCTTGCCCATGCTGCCCAGACCTGCCGCCTCTGCCAAAAAATGAATGTCCAAACGCACATTGCCCTGCTTGTCTGCCACGCCCTGTCCCGGCTCTCCTGCCGGCGTGCCGCCGCTCATGGGCACGGCCTCGTAGCCCTCCTCTTCCAATATTAAAGCCAGATTAAAGCTCAGTCGCGGAAAAAAAGTGAATTCATGCCAGTTTGCGCCATAGTGCCCGTAGGTACTGCTGAAATTGGTGCCCTCCTCGACGCCGCGAAAAGCACCGCGCAGTATCTTCCTGCCCAGCACTATCACTGACTGGCAACTAGGCATAATCGACAGCGGATTTTGCTCGCGGGGCAGCTGCTCCCAGGCCTGACGCGAGGCCACACCGACCAGGTCGGCCCCCAACGCCTTGGCCTTGCTCTTTAACTCGCTTGCGTTCATCTCCATTACTCCTTTGCTTTGATATAATATGCGGAAACCGACGACAGCCGCAGTGACTTGTCTACCCGCATTAAAAAACAGACAGCGGTTTTTGAAACAACAAGTCACAGCAAAGACAAACACGCTGGCGGCTTGCCTTTCCTGCCCCTTTGTCCCCGTCTCAAGTCTCATTACGTCGAATCTCAGCGCCCGCCTCCTGCATACGTTTGAAAATATGCGCATATTCGCCACTCTTATGGCGCAGACGCGGAAAGTAAACACCTATGGCTCCAGACACCTTTTGCGGCTCGAAAAACAGCGGCACCGCCAAGGCCTCAATATCCGGGCTTTTATCGTAGTAGTAGGCCTGGCTGTCAACCATGTCTTGCAAGAATTTGGCCGGTGCTTCGCTCTTGGCCAGCTCGGGCCAGAGACTGACCCAGTTGCCGCAGTGGCGCTGCAACAGCTTCCTTTCCAAATCCGGCAGCATGGCAAACAGCATCCTGCCCGTGGCGGTGCTGAAAAAATTGCGGTCCTCGCCTTCATTGGCGCTGACGCGCAAGGCCTGCTGCGGCTCCAAGGCCAACAGGGTCTTGCGCTGACCCCGATAATAAACGCAAAGGATAAAGGTCTCGGCAAATTCACGCACCAGAGCCTGCATGGGAGACAAGGCGCGCTCGACAAGCTGCTGCAGCCAAAGCCGCTCGCCACCAAAAAAAGACTTGTCGCTGAGCGCATAGCGCCGGCTGCCAGAGTCCTGACGAACATAGCCCAAATAAATCAGAGTGCCCAGAATATTGTGACAGGTGGGCGGCTTTAAAGCGCTGTGCTCCGACAGCTCCTGTAAAGACAAACCCGCCGAATCAGAGGAGCCAAGATGCTCCAAAAGCGTGAAAGCGCGTTCTATGGACTGAATAACCGCCAATGCGAACCCTCAAGACTCAGCATTAATGAATGATAAATTCGATAATACTAAACTATAAGCCGGCAAAAATACTTTGCAAGCCCAATCTAAGATATTTTATAATATGAAGTTTCAGCCGGAAATTCTAATTTTAGACGCGATGACTTGCTTCGACTTTGTGTGTCTTCGTGTGTCTTCCTGTCCAATAAAACCGGACTTCCCGGCGTTATAACTAAATATCAATATGAGCATCGTTTGAAGGAGCTGGCATGGCAGAAGTAGTGCTTTCCAATGTATATAAAGCATATCCGGGCAACCCGGAGCCTACGGTCAAGGACGTTAACCTGGAGATCAAAGACAAGGAATTCATGGTCCTGGTCGGCCCCTCGGGCTGCGGTAAGTCCACCACGCTGCGAATGATCGCCGGACTCGAAGAGATCACCGGCGGCACTATCAGCATAGGCGGCACCGTGGTCAATGACATACCGCCGAAAAACCGCGATATCGCCATGGTCTTCCAAAACTACGCCCTCTATCCGCATATGAGCGTCTACGAAAACATGGCCTTTGGACTGCGCCTGAGACACTTCAAAAAGGACGAGATAGACCGCCGCGTGCGCGAAGCCGCCGCTATACTGGGACTGGATGACCCTAAGGAAAACTACCTGCAAAGAAAACCAAAGCACCTTTCCGGCGGACAGCGACAACGAGTCGCCGTCGGACGCGCAATAGTGCGCCAACCCAAGGCATTCCTCTTTGACGAACCGCTCTCCAACCTGGACGCTAAGATGCGCGTGCAGATGCGCGCCGAAATCAGCCGCCTGCACCAGCGCCTGCAAAGCACCATGATATATGTAACGCACGACCAGGTCGAGGCCATGACCATGGGAGACCGCATCTGCGTCATGCGCGACGGCATTATACAACAGGTCGCAGACCCAATCACCCTCTATAATTACCCGAATAATAAATTCGTCGCAGGTTTCATCGGAACACCACCCATGAATTTCTTCGAAGGCCGACTGCTGGAGAAAAACGGAAAATTCTTCTTTAATGAAGGCAGCTTCGAACTGGAACTTGGCGACGAGGCCTGGCAGCAAAAACTCAAACAGGCCGGCGTGACCGATGTCTGCTTCGGCCTGAGACCGGAAAACATCGGCTCGGAACTGGCCGAGCAAGACCCGAAATTGCCGCGCATCAAGGCCAAAATCGAGGTCATCGAGCCAATGGGGGCCGAGACGCATGTCTATCTGAGCTGCGGCAACAGCAGTTTTATCGCCAAGCTAGACCCCTTCCGCAAACTGCGCTATGGCGAAGACATAGAACTGGCGCTATATATGCCTAAAGCGCACCTATTCAGAAACGATACCGAAGAGGCGATTTTCTAAAACACCAAGAACTTAGACCCCGGCCAAAAAGCCTTTGAACCACTAAAACACACTAATGAACACTAAGAGGAAGCTGATTAAGCAGACAAACTGCAAATTCAGATTTCTCAACAAAACGACTTCATCCAAAAAAACAGAAAAAATCGATGAAATAGCATGGAAACGCAAATTTCCTGCTTAAATTTCTTTTTTTCGTGAGAATCTGTCCATTTGGTGCCCCGAAGGGGCAACCTAATATAGCCCAGGGTAAGCGAGGCCGCAGGCCGAGCGCCACCCTGGGTAAAGTCCCCCCCCCCGAATGCGGCGCCCTGTAGGGGCGCCACTAACAGCCTTTCGGGTTATGAGCTTTTTGGTTGGGCTCTAAGTGTAAACCTTGCCCTTGCATATAATAAATATTGTGGAATAAAACCTAT
>Ga0265295_1004603_pt1 | contig 18409 bp, 10 predicted proteins | sample Munlansysbiofilm_FD_192503 | JGI IMG/M metagenome (GOLD analysis project Ga0265295, IMG submission 192503) | Leachate microbial communities from a municipal landfill in Southern Ontario, Canada - Methane capture system biofilm | ecosystem: Engineered > Solid waste > Landfill > Unclassified ...
CCTACTTAAATCACTGGACGACAATCCATTGCTAAAGTTACCCGAAGCCGGATTAAGCAAACGGTAAGTGGCACAGTCTGTCCGCCAGGGAATGGTATTATAAATGGCTTCCCCGTCTATGAATATCTGATTGAGTTTGGGATTAAATTCATCTCCCCCACTCCAGCCGCCATGTCCGGTACTGGTGTATAAAAGATGAAGATCAGTTACGTCTTCAGGCAACTCAAATACTACACGCAATGTATCGTTGTTGAAAAGCCTGCCGTAGTTCTGCCCTCCCATCTCAAGGGTATTTATGGTGGAAAATAAAGGTAAAATAAACTTAGGAACCATATCTGCCTCTTCCACAGAGCCCGGATAAAAATCCAGTTCGAGACTGACAATATGGCCTCCTTTATCATAATTTCCAATAAACACCCCTATCCATACATCTTGTGGTTCCCAGGGAATCAAGGCGGTAACTTCCTGCTTATAAACGGCCTCATTTGCCCACAGATGGTTGTTAATCTGACGAATTTCGTTGAAGTGACCTGCCCCAAAGGAGGTAAAAAATCGCATCAACTCAACCGGTGGCTGATAATTTGCTTCCTTACGTATGCCCTGATAATTTTTCCCCGAACAATCAGTGAACACCGGAAGCTTACCCAGACCATTCAGATAAGCATCAAGCACAGTAATTCCTTCACTTTCCGGAATCATAAACACCGATCCGGTTCTATCGTAAGCATCGCCATTAGAACGGCAGCTTAACTTCACAAAAACATTCCCGCTATTACACATTTCCCGGCTAAGTCTGACTTTCTTTAAAATAACCGAACCCAATGAGAAGTGGTATGTTTTTGCCGCTATTAATTCCTCTCCACTCACTGATTTGGTCTCAGGATCGAAGTTCACCCTCTCGTCTGTGAAAACAGGCAAACGGGTAAACCTCGAATTGATTTTCACTTCTTCAAACTCGGCATCGCTAAGCTGACGGGCTTTGTCAGGAGCATATTTTGGAAGTGTAAAGTCTTCCAATGTCTCGATGGAAGTAGCTACAATTTCACGGTTTCCATTTATAACCACCTTTAAGGCCAACGCATCTTTCTCCGGTAAAAAACTGGCATAGGGCGACCCCTTAGCAGGAGCTGCTGTAGTATACCACACTTCAATCTTATTAGAGAAATAATTATAAGTTGCATATTTACATGAATAGCCCAGAATATCCGTTATATTACCGCCGAAAACCGGCTCCGGCAATTCGCTGAAAGGAAGAATGTTTTTATAGGCTGCATTTCCAAACTGCATGATATTTACAATTTCATTGCGCTTATAATCAATGAATTGCTGAATTTTATCCGTAGCTTTATATAAATACACCAGTTGATCGTGATACACAATACTTACCCCTGCCTCACTTTTAATTCCATTTTCGATGCGGTCATAATTTATCTGAAAGACCGGCCTGACCTGAGCACTGCTCAACAATGGGAAACAGAGCAGTATTATAATGCCGGTAACAGCTTTTTTTAATAAATCCATGGGAGTTATTTTGTTATTTCATGAAACCACGCAAATCTACTAAAACCCTGGTTCTTTTTGTTAAATTCCTGCTTGATTTTCATAATTTCTTACCTTTGTTCAAAACTGACACTATGGGAATGATCTCGATAGAAGGTATGGAATTCTTTTCTTACCACGGCCATTTTAAGGAAGAACAGGTAATTGGGACCCGTTTTATTGTTGATTTATTTATTCAGGTGGATACCCGCTCAGCTGAAAAAAGCGACAAACTTAACGATACGGTAAACTATTTTTCCGTATATGAAACCGTTAAAGCAGAAATGGCCCAACAATCGCACTTGCTGGAACATGTGGCCAACCGCATACTGCTTGCCGTACATGAACAATACCCGGAAGTTACCGACGCCGAGGTAAAAATATCAAAACTCAATCCGCCTCTGGGAGGTAAAATTGACCGGGTATGTGTAACTCTTTCAAGCGAAGATATTTATGAGTGAAGCCGCAAAGCCAACTGTCAAGACCTGTCCGCGCTGTGGCAAGGGCTTTGAATGTCTTCATGCCCCCGGCTGCTGGTGCTTTGATTATAAAATACCGCCAGAAAATCTGGAGAATCTAAAGCGGGAATACGACAATTGCCTGTGTCCAGTGTGTTTGAAAGATTATACCGAATCGCCACAAAGGCACTAAGGCACAAAGTTTCACGAAATGTTTAAAAAATAACTTAGTGTATCTTAGAGTCTTTGTGTCTTAGTGGCATAACTTATTGTATTTTCGTGTCTTTATGGCAACTATAACTATCTGAAAATCATTTTTTTGCCTTTCGCAGTAAAAATAGGCTTGGATAACATAAAATTTTGTAAATTTGCACCGCAATACCGGGTCTCGTGGCCGAGTGGCTAGGCAGAGGTCTGCAAAACCTTCTACAGCGGTTCGAATCCGCTCGAGACCTCCCGGGAAGTTTAAGAATTGAAACCTTAATCTTCAACCATTACAAAATCAGGACTTTAACGGGTCCTGATTTTTTGGTTTAGAAGGAAGCAATTCATTACTTTGTGAGAACCTTTGAACCACTAATAATTATAGAGGTTTAGAATCTCCAGGAATTGTATGGTAATAATGAATAGGCAGGTATCCCTCAGGAAGTCCTGGGGTATATCCCTTTTGCCTGTTACACCGGAATGCATTGGCTTGATATAAAAGAAAACTCCGGTGATAAAATTTAAAGCTACAAAAGGAAACCACATGGGTTGAATCTATCCAGCATAAGACTCAAAAGCCGGCTAGATTGCCTTTGATTCCGCAAGCAATTGAATTACTACCCGAAAGGGGTTTCGACAAGCAAAAAGTCTTTTCCGTCAAAGGAAACGAAGCCAGATACCTGAAACCCATTAAAGAAGAGCTCGGTATAACCGGCAATAAACCATTTCACAGCTCCCGATCTACTGTAAATACCATATTATTATCGCTTGATGTCCCGATTGAAATCCGCGAAATGATTGTCGGTGATACCAAAGAGGTTATACGGAATCACTATACGAAGGATAATGAGGAAATGATTAAGGGTGCGATGGGTAAGATGAGTAAGGAGTTAGAGAAGAAAGCAAATCCTGTAATTGGTAATAAACAAGCCCAATTTTGATATTACTAATAATGTTCTTTAAGTAAAAGTTCAAAATAATTAGGCCCTTGAACTGGATATAATTTTTTCAAAAAGCTAGTAATCGATGTTTCGGATGAACTCTAAAAATTCCTATATTCGCAGTGTTTTTACAATTATGATTAATTTGGGTACAAAAGAATCAAAAATCATACGAAAAGATACGAGGTTTTTCGTATGATTACTCCTAAGCTGTCACGAGAATCCAAAATAAATTCAATATAGTATGGAAGCATCTGAAGGGATATTAATTTTTCAACTTATTACCATGTTTATAACTGGGGTAGTGATAGTCTGGTACACTTATGAGACTTCTATTATTCGCCGGGAGACCACCCGTTAGGCCATACTGACTCCAAGTGCTAAACTATGGGATCGGCAGAATGAATTGGACCGACTTATGTTTTTTGCACCCGAAGTGGCTCAGGCGTTTATGGAAATGGCTAATCGCAAAAGCCCATATTTTACTGCGCCCACTGAAATAGTTCCTCGCGATACTCGTTACTGTCAATTGAAGGCATTTGTATATATGCAACTTAATTTCTTTGAAGAAATCTATACGACAACATCGAACTCTGAGGGCGTGGCGAAGCAATTTGAAAGAGAGAATTGGCAACTATTCATCTTCCAATACATGCGTCATTCATTGCTTCGCGAAGTATTTTATAATGAAAAAGACCGTGCTTATACGGGCGAGTTTGTAAGGTTTTTAAGTCCGCACGAAGCCGAATGGCAGGGCGAAGCAGACTGTGAGCTTTTCTAAAACCCTCACAGATGCTATCTAATATAGTTTAAACGCAGTTGCCGGGATAAGGTAATAACGCATTCTGATTTGATATTTCAAGATCGGCGGATTGCGTTTTGGTTACTCTTCATGGTAATGCATATTTTTGTAAGTTTGCGATCCAAAATTCGTTTTATGAAGAGACTTATTCTACTTTTTACTGCCGTTTTATTTTCATGCTACTTGTGGGCTCAGAATACGGTATCTGCCGATAGCCTGGCTTATTATGAAGGACAGCTTATCAGGTTGTGCGACACAGTAACCGGCGTTCATATATCTACCGGAAAATCGGAAACGACTTTTATCAATTTTGGAGAAACTTTCCCCAATAATTCCTTCTCACTTGTTATATTTCAGAAGGATGCTGAGAGTTTCAGTTATAAACCATCTGAATTCTTAGTTAATAAAAAACTCTGTATTACCGGTATGGTTAAGATGTAAAAAGGAAAACCGGAAATTATCGTTACGAACGAAAAACAGATTCGGGTTAATGAATAAAGAAAGCCTCCCAAGTGAGAGGCCTATTTGTTAATGCGAATAGAATTTTTTATGACTAAATCTTTACAAACACGACAAGTTAAGAATTATTGCTTTATAGCAATAGAATTTGGCGTGATAGGAAAATCAAGAATTATTAATGCACTTCTTTCAGATACTTGTGCAGGGCAGCGATATAGGCTTCTTCTTTTGCATATCTGGATGCGGGATGATTTAAGCGGTGCCCAATTTTTGCATGAATTTTACCGTATTTTACAAGGTTTAAGGTTAATTCGAAATCAACATTTTTTCCAATTGGAACAATTATTTCAGGTTTTACCAGATTCATCTCATCTACAAATTTTTCGAGAATGAAGATTGCAATATGTGTTGGAAGGATATCGTAATTAATATTTCTTCCATTCTTTAGATTATAGAAGCCTACTGATGATAAATTTGTGACATGGAAGTTTTGATAAAATTTATCAGCTTTAAAACTATTTATTATTGAAAATAAAAATTTGGATGACTTCTCGGAGTTTTCATTTGTTATGCCAGGTAATAGTTTCTGAAGAGATTTAAAGTCAACAAATGGAATGCCTGTAAGTCCTGCGCCATATCTTCCTGGATTGATTCCGCAGAGGACTATTTTAGGATTATTGGGTTCGACATATTTTTTATGAAATTCGATAATATTCTGCTTGTTTTTCTTGAAATCAGATAGTATTCCAATGCCTAATTCATTGAGTTCTTTTCCATACTTGTTATTCAATGTTTCATAGAATTCAAGGTAGCTTTTTAAATCTTTCATGTTAATCGTGTTTTTGGTTAGTGATATGAGATTTTAAAATATGTGTTAATAACAAGTGTAATTTGTTATTCTTCTTCATGCTCAGCAGCTTCAATTTATAGAGAGACAATAATTACGCTGTAACGAAGTCGTTTCGGGAATTGTATTGCAAGAATTGAATATGTGAAAACAATAAGCGAAAAAGCTGAGTTCTCTGAACAAAATTTAACGAAAATTATCTTTAAATTTTTTGTCCATCTTTATAATTTTCCTCTAAAATGACTTTACCTTCTTTATTATAAATGAATGACTTGCCATTTCTTAGGCCTTTTTTGATTTTGATTACGAGCTTACTGCCATTAACTGTTAGGACAAGTTTGCCGCTATAAGGTTCTTTAGTATTGATATCAAAAAACCGTTCTTCATCCAGAATATCATTCCGAAAAAAACTAACTATGTATATCTTTTCATTAGGATAATCGGATATCCAGTTCCCGCAACGAAGATTATTACAGTATTTGCCTTCTATAATCTTTTGGTTATTAACTAGGAGCTGATAGTCTCCATCTTTGATACCATATTTATTGAATAGTTCGTAAGAGTATTCTTTATCAATATTCACAATATAATCGTTTTTGACAATCGTATCATTCATACCATGAAAGTATTTAACCACATTAACTAGATATCCATTCTTCTCGTTTTTTAGATCATGTGTTTCGATGATTTTATTATCGTTATAGTAATCACATCTTGAAAGTTTATCGTTCAAATAGGATTCTTTAAGGTATATTCGAGTGTCATCATAATAACTAACATTTAGCTTTTGACCATTTTTGTATTCAGAAGAAGCAGAATAATTATCTGCGAAATAATGTGTCCAAGTATTATTCATTTGATCATTATAAAAAGAACCTTTCAAAATTATTTTTCCGGTTGAGTCTTTCAGACTATAATCACCTAATTTTAAATCATTTTTGTAAGTAGTCGTTTCAAATACTGGAGTATTTATTATATTTCGCTCTATACTTCCCTCAATTGGAGCAGGGCTCAATTCAATGTGGTAGTATGTTTTAGTTAGTCCATTCTTCTTACCTCCCACATACTCAATAGTAGATTTGATTTCACCTAATTCTTTACTCATTAAAACATATTCAATCCAAGTTCCCGTTTTAAGTCCATTTTTATAATAACCTTCCTCCTTCTTAATATCTAAAAAATAATTAGTCCATTTACCTTCCTTCAGCCCAACACTATATTGCCCTTCGGATTCAGTATTCCAAATTGATATTTCTTCAAAGCCTTCTCCAGTATATACTTTTTGTCTGGTTTTTCTGGTATAATTGCCATTCAATTTCCCTTTTCTATAACTGCCAATTTCCAAGGTATCACCATTTCCATAATATTCCATAAAATCACCATCTTTAACATCATTAAAATAATTTGTGTAAGCACGTAATTCTTCTTTACCATTGTTTATAACAAAGGATTCCCATTTGCCATTTTTTCTATCCTGGATAAAACTTCCAACTATTTTCATAATTAAAGTATTGTTAGCGTCGTAATAATAATTTAAAAACTTACCATTCTTGATGTTATTCTGTTTCTCCATTTCTTGTGAAATAAGATTATCCTCGTATATAGTCACTATTCCATTTACTTCGCCATTCTCCATTGTATAGGTAGCAGTGATTTGACCTGATTCATCATATTCCTTGAATATTCCATTGCCAAGTCCTTTAGAATAATTACCAGTTTTACGAAGCTGCCCATTGGCATGATATGCATTTATAACACCTTCAATAAGTCCATCCTTTAAATTATATTCTGACTTTAAAGTCCCATCTTCATAATAATCATGACGTTTCCCATTATCTTTATCATAAAAGCCTCCTCTTTTGATAAGTGAAAAATTGTATGCAGTTATACTGGTACCAGAATAGGTATTATCGTCTCTTTTTTCAGTAATAATTTTGAGAAAGAATAAACTATTTGAATAGGTGTTAATTATTGAATTATCCTCGATTTCACTATCAATCAATTTGAAACCGGCCCCACTCAATGATTTCTGAATGATTTCAAATGAAGGTTTATTGAAAACAGAATATATTATTTGATTAGGAACTTTATCAAACGTATATAAATAAAACCAAGCCTGTGCCTGATTATCGTATTGCTCTTTATTGAAAGACCATACTATCTTGCTTAGCTGATATGAATCACCCTTTTCTGAGTCAAAATATTCCCAGCCTTTTGAAGATAAAAATGTATTTACAGATTCCCAATTTTGCTTTTTACCAAGAATTAATAAGTCTGATATGGTTAATTTTTGGCTATAACATGAAACTGAAATAGCTAACGCAAGAAGACCAAGTGTAATTTTAATTTTCATATCTTAATATTTAGTAGTTACATTTCAAAACCAGCAATAGCGAATTTTACCAACCAATTATCTTTAATCCTTAAATAATTATAACATCAATCCACCAACGCCTTCAACAAACAATCTTTCAAATCAGTATAGTACTGGATATTGATTTTCGTAATCATATCGTCTGACAGGTCGTTAAGTTGCTTTCTGGCATTGATTGGTATTAGCAATGTTGTTGCTCCTTTTTCCACGGCTATTTCTGCAAGATTTACGGCATTGTAAACCATATCCAGCGAGCCACCCAGGTTCAGTTGACCAACAACGACCAGACCTCCTTTGGTGTTTTTTTCAAGTAAGGCACTACACATGCTCATCAACACAGCCATTCCCATTCCGTTTCCACTTTTGGAAGCATCAAAGGCACGCAATTGTATTGAAAATTCATGCATTCTTGCATCTCTTTCACCAATGAGTTCTTTGTTTTTACTGTATAGGTTTTGCTCTGCATACCGCACGCTTTCCTGAAATTGTGGTGGTGCAGGACGGTTCAGTATTTTAACCCCTGCGCCCGGGGCTGAGTTTATTTCTATCTTGTATAAGCCGGTTGTTTCTTCAAGACCACCGGCATTCAAAGCCCAAATCTGGCCAGGAGGTAATGGATCTTCGCTGATGGTGTTTTCGCTGTGGATTTCTGGCGTTGTTACAAACTTTTCCACACCATCTTCACCAATGCGATAACTGAAATGGGTATTGCGGAACTCAGCAGAACCAATACGCTTTTGCTGTTCTTTTACTCTTCTGCGGTATTCCATTGATATTTTGATTGCCCATTCAAGCAACTCATCTGAAATAGGCGATTCGGGGTTGGGCTGCATCAATTTTAATAGCCCATTCAAGGTTTTATTCACTGCTGTGGTATCTCTACCACTTAAAGCACCACCGTAATCAATGCGTGGCAGAACGGAAGATATGCGGCTGATATCCCTTAGTCTGGACCAGCACTCCGCTAAAAAATCGCTGACCAGGCCAAAGTGAAGCGTAAAATAGGCCTTATTGAGTTTTGGGAAGTCCCAGCCGGGAACAAACGCATGAATACGATCCATGAAAGCAGTATCGTCCCGCATCTCCTTAGGCATTGGCCCAAACAGATGGCTGATGCGTTGCTGATGCTCTACGTCCACCTCGAAATTGCCCACCATCACAATACCGCCATCTGCGCGTATAGGCTCTTTGCCACGGCTAAACTCTCCGCTTTCCATATAGCCCTTCATTATGTTGATACCATCCTTCTGGTCGAAAGAAACGCCGGAAACTTCATCAAAACAAACCACATCATATTTACATACAAGTCCTCTTTCGCCACTACCCATATTGACAAACATTTTCGCTACCGTTGCTTTGCCACCGGAAACCAAATGGGAGTATGGAGATATTTGTTGATATAAGTGTGATTTACCCGTGCCCCGCGGGCCCAATTCAATCATATTGTAATTGCGCTCAACAAACGGGATCATTCTTACAAACAATGCATTCTTTGCCTTTTCGGTCAATGTAGATGGCTCCATGCCTATACTGCGAATCAAAAAGTCTTTCCATTCTTCTAAGGTAAAGCTCTCTCTTCCTTTATACAGGATATCCAATACATTTCGTTGTGATAGTTGTATAGGACGGATATTATCGATGCCAAAAGGGCGTCCATTGTTCTCCTGGGCGATGGCTGCATCATATTCCAATTCAATTTCTGCATAAAAACCACCGGTCAACATTCTATCGTTGGCATTTACTATTTCGGATGAAATGCGAACCTTGTTTAACTGTAAGCTCGGCAAGGTGGCCACATAGCTATCGGAGCCTGTGTCGAGCCGGGCAGTGATTATATCAATAAGTCTAATTGACCCCTTTTCTCTGGCTTTCGACTTAAAGTATTCTTCCTCACCCGGACGCACTGTTCTGTTTTGCAGTTGCCGCTTTACAATTTCAAGGCCTTCCTGAATTTCTTCTTCATTGGTGGTGGCGCAGTATCGACCTAATAGAAACTCTATTACATAGGTAGGTACAGGATACGTTTTACGGAATTGCTCCAGCAAATCTTTCCGCACAACATAACCCTCAAAGGCGGTTGCTGCTATCTTATCTATTTTGTCTAAGTCCATAATCGTCTGTTTTTAACCGCCTACTGTGGTTGGCTTTTTGTCTAATATTCTTTCGTTTTCATCAATCAATACAATGGTTGCGGCCTGTGATTCAGCTTCATCATCCACCATAAGGGTTACTGTGTTGCCTTTAAGATTTTTATTTTGCGATAATACAATGGAAGTTTTTGCATCATTGTACTTGGTGCGTATATCAACAGTAAAGCCATCAGGAAGATCGTTGGTTACAATCGTACACTTTAGATTAACCCATTTTACCATTTTAATATCAGCCATTTCATAACCCCCATTCTGATTTTCTATAATCATTGTGGGTACCAGGCATTCATGTATGGAAATTCCTCCGTGAGCAAACTCCTGATTTGCTTTAAAAAATGATATACCAGGAGCATAAGCGATGTAAATGGACGGATTCCAACGCCAGGGTAGATGCAACAAATCAGTTGAAGCACCCTCCTTAATCAAGGTGCATCGGCCCCATCGGGTTTCGGTTAACCCGGCATTCAGTTGTGTTTTTGGCAAACCACCGGGCAGTAACAACCAACCATGGTCTGTAACGATTTTGACTTTTTTGATTCCTCTATCAAAAGCTATACTCAGCGCTTCCTGTACCTGCTCAAACAATTCATCAATCCGTTTCACCATACCAGATTGTTCCTCGTGGCCCCGGGTGTCTATTTCGCCAATCTCCTGCCAGTATTTCCCCCCGCTCTGTATGTCGGTTGCCTGCGTAACCAGTTTAAATCCTGCATCTTCTATTGCATCACGAAATACCGGAGTAAGCAAATCTTTGCCATTTTGCAGTTGAGGGCGAAATTCTAAAATTTCGCTTTGTGTTGAAATGGCTGTGGATATTGGTGATGCGTTGGGTTTTGCTGTAGCCGTTAATGTGGGAATTGCTGACCAGCCGGCCTGCAAGGAGACTTCCCACTTTTGTTTCGCCAGTCGCTTGCAAAACTCCTCCGCCAATTCGTATCTAAAGGCATCAACAAATAGCACAAAGGTTTCCGTTTCCTTTACGGCATTTTGTGAAGTGAATATGCCTGTGTCTTTTTCAACCAGCTTTTGAAATTTGTTGGTGATATTTTCTAACCACGGTTGATAAAAAAGCCGGATAAATGATTTTACTATCGTTTTGTCTTTTTCTGACTTCACAGAAACCAGGGCCTTCCGCATGAATTGGTCCACCAAAAAACCACGCGTAACATAATAGTTTTTTATATCCTCTATGGAGGATGAAGAATAGGACTCAGCAATTATTGCTGCCATTTGCTCTAAATTGGGTAGGGCAGCAGCAAGAGGTGCTTTCCCGAGTTCAAACCAAACCCAGTTTTTTCTTATTCTATGTTCTTGCTCCAACAGCTGTAAGGTAACCAATGCTTGTGCTGCATCTTGTTTAGCTGCTTTTGTCAATGCCTGGGCCAGGGCTTCTTCTTTTTGTTTGTTAACCTGAGGCCAGCTTTCATCGGGCAATGCGAAAATACCTGTGCCCAAATCGGCTGGTTTTGCCAATCGAAGCAACTCTTCTATTTCGGGGTACTTATGGGGCGCATTGGCATATAATTGCCAAACGTATTTCCAGGTGTTTTTCTGTGAGCCCAATTTCTCCGCTATTGCTTTAATGTTCTTATGATCGGGCTCAAATTCATACTGCGATTTGCACAGGCTGGTGAATACTTCTCTTTTGCCATCTTTAATGTTTTGAAAGAAGGGTTCCCCTTTACACATCCATTTTAATATGGTTGGAATAATATCCGGAAACAACTGATTGTTGAGATAATCGGCATCGATGATGGTTTTATGGGCCAACATATCCCTGTCCTGAAATATCGAAGGCAGTGTTTTCTTTAAGGCCTCTTTGGTAGCGTTGTCTTTTGTGACTTTCAGGCCTAAACCAAGGTTAGGATTTTCTACAAAGGCAAGTATGCTCCATTCCCTTCCGTTTTCCTGAATAAAAAGTGTGCCGGTGTACTGATATTCCAACAACGGTTGAAAATTAAATACCGCATTTTCTACGTTTCGTAAATCGGACTTTGCCACACCCGGCAAGTAAATGATAGGTATCGCTTCTGCATCCCAAATGGCTTCAGGAAGAACTCTTGCAATCATGCACTTGAGCCATATAGCAGGACCTTGTTTCTTTTCAGGTGCATAGCTTCCATAAATCAACAAATGGGGTATGCTTTGCTGCAATATCTCCATCACTTCACACCACTGATTCTCAGGGTCGGGCCAAAGTATAACCTCCGGCCTAACCATAACACTGCTGTTGTGGCTTTCTGCCTGTTTTAATGCTTGTATGACTTTATCGTAAATGCTGTGATTCATATCAGTATTTTCTTTTTCAAGAATTTATTAATCCGAATACCAATGGTTAAATCTAATCCGGTGTTTTCCATATTCAATACTGCCATTTTCATTATTCCACAACCATGAGTTGATAAAGCGTTTTCTTTTTTAATAAATGTACCGCTATAATAAACAGGCTCATTTGAATAAACGGCATTGGGGTAAAATAACAAGGCATGGGTTCCATTCCAGTATTCATTATAAACAAACATCTGTTTTAAATCTGCATCATCGGGAATATTTTTGAAAGGGATTTTCCACTTTGTGTCGATGACAATCTTTTTATCCAGTGTTTGATCATGAATTACAATATCCGGGCGAACCGTCTTAGCGCGATTTTGTGTGTGAAGTTTCCAGAATTTTTTTGAGTTTTGGGGTTGAATTTTCCAATCATGGGGTTTGCTTTTATAGAGTTGGCGGTAAATAAACTCTTCCCACAAATCATTCATGTCGAAAAGAATTGCTAAAACATGGTTTTTACCGGAACTTATATCCGGTCTGAAATTTAGCAGCAACATGGCAGCAATTTCAATTGCTTCTTTGTAATGAGCCGTTTTGCGATTAAAACATAGATTCTGAAATGTTTCTGAGTTAACCGATATGTCAGACAATTCAGGAAATGATAAAATAAGCTTATAAACCCGATCTTTTAACAAGGGGCTAGGGCTTATAATTGGTATTAACATGATCGCTTTTAAAAGTATTTGATTGTATACATGCTCATGATCGAAAGTTTGATGGCGGGTGAAAAATCGTTCTTTATGAATCAGGTTCGTTTGAATTTGTTCCCGAAATATGAGCTTGCCTTTCAATGCATTACAGTTGTTGCTGACGGTTCGGTATTTTTTAATGAGACCTATGCGTACAATTTCTTCACATTCTAGAACAAACAATTCCAGATAGGCTTCCAGGATGCTATTGTATTTATATCGTAGGGCAGCTTTTTCGTGGGTGTAAATACTCATCCAGCTGCATTCCCGTAACATATCGATGAGTACCTTTTGCCATTTGTCTTTGTCTTCTTTTTCAGTTGCCTGACCAATTTTAGGTAAAATTTCAATGGTTAAATTACCTACTTGAACTACCCCAACATATTGATTAAACTTTACCCCCTTTGGAGTAAGTGTGAAAAATTTATCCCCATGTTTATCATTGTAATATCCTAATGCTTCCCAGTGGGATTTTTTAAACACAACCTCATCAATTTGAAGTTGTGTATGTTCAAATACCTGTTTGGTCTTACTGTTCTTCATCCAATTTTGTTTGGTGGTTAAGATGCTCCAGCGTTTTAAAATCATCGACAGTCAAATCACTAACTGGTTTTAACTGATAAGACCAGGCCTGGTCGTACTGGCCAGCTAATCCGTTACCCCCGGTGAAAGAAGCAAACATGTTGCTATCGACTTGCTCAAGACTATGAAAAAAGGCATCACCCAACACTAAGCCTAATTTCTCATAATCATTATAAAAATATTCCTGTAACAAGGGGAGAATCTTATTGTCAAAAACCATTTTAAGCTGTTCTATCGTTGTTACATCCCAAAACCAGGCATGACCAATCATATGGTCACAATCTTTTAATATCTCCAGCCTTTTATTCAAAACGGAAAGAATCTTTGACAAATCAATCCCATCCGATGTTACTTTTAACTTTTCGGGTATTGGCAGCATTTGAACAAAGGAAAACCTTCTGCGCAAAGCAGTATCCAAAGCCTCCACACTCCTGTCGGCCGTATTCATTGTTCCCAAAATATATAGGTTGGGAGGAACCGAAAAATAATTTTTCGAGTAGGGCAGCTGAGCACTAATGGACTCCGGTTTCCCCATGCGTTTGTCTTCTTCAATTAAAGTAATTAGTTCGCCAAAAATTTGTGCAACATTACCTCGGTTTATTTCATCAATAATAAAAACATAGGGCAATGATTTATCCGTATTTTGTACTGTATATTCGTTCTTGTTCCAGTACTTTTGAACTATCCTTCTTTTATCTAAGTATGATAATTCAGTTGCAGAAACAGTGGTTTTAACCGGTTCGCCACCTTCTGCATCTCTTATTTCGGCTATGGCATTTAAAGCAGCCCAATATGCCGTGGCATTACATCCTCCTATGGCATTCATAAAGGCATTTTGAATGTTTGCGATATTCTCTGGCTCGGGGTATAACTCGTAGATGCGGCTTAACCTATCTCTCGATACGGTGTAAGGTTTATCTCTGCCGGAATGTTTGAAAGACAGATTGCCTTGTGAAGTGACCGTGGCTATGACTTTACCCCCACTCTTTGTTTTAAGTTTCTCCGAACCGGCATCACTTATTCTCTCAAAAAGCCTATCGAATAAACCATTGAAATCCAATAATTCCTGAACGAAATCTTCTTGTTCTGAATTGGAATCAATATAGTTAAAGGCAGCCTCAATACAAGCCTGCATAAATAGCCCATCCTGAATATGGTATTTTAAAAACTCATCATCCTCTTCCGGGTCAACGGGTTTTATTCCTTCCATAAAATCCTCGTAGGCCATATTTTGATGAAAGGTGGTAAAGAACACACGTCGGCTTTTTTGAAATTCAGCAAATTTCTGCTTTGCTTCAGTACGCGTTAAGGATGAAGTATCGATGTTTAATGTTTTTAGCGTCTCATCCACAGTGCTGTATGTTTTACCTGTGCCGGGAGGGCCAAACAAAATAGTATTTAAAGACATGTTATTCGTTGGGTTGGGGTTTAAAATTGATACTTCAGATTCAGTATCATTTTTTTTAATTTTATTATCTGGGGTTGGATCAACGAAGGTATAAATAAAGGTATCAATTAATCCCAAATTGTCATCGTTTACTAAGGTAGCAATTTCGGAAGCTGCTTCAATGAATGATGGATAATCAGTAGAGATTTCCAGCCATTTTTGAAATTTTTCATATTTCTTATTTGCAACAGGAAATATTTTGGGATTGATGTAATGTAACCAAATTGAATAGATTCCTTTTGTAACTTCAGGAATATTATTCTCTTCAAACTTTTTGCATAATAGAGCTGCTTGTTTTGAATTTTTGACTTTAAAAGCTGAGGAAAGAAACTCCTTAATAATGATTAATTGTTTAGGTGTCGGTTTTTTTATTGCCGCCTTTCCTGCTCCGGTATAGCCTGCTTCGCCAATTTTATCTTTTTTATCTAGAAGCTTCTGCCTTTTGATTGAATCTTTGACATTACCATTTAAGTATTTATTGAAATTGCCCGGTTGGCATTTCCATGAAAACATTTGAATAAGGCCCGTTAAATGGATGTTTCTTAATGGTTCATTTTTCAGCGTTTCACTAATAATCGCGCTAAAAACCGGTGTTATTCTTGATTGGTTTAATCTGGCAATGTATTTATCAGTATTCCTTAATTTCTGATATTGGTTTTCAATGTATTTTAATTTGGATTCATTCATTGCTTATACTGTTAATTTATTAAATTTCTCTTGCATACCTCTTCTCTTCCAAACTCAAATGCCTGTCATTAACCCGTATTTCACCCCATGGTGAACCGGGTGGGTTTTTACCCCTATCCACGCCCCATTTTACATTAAATTTATTGCGAAGCACGCCTGCCTCAACAAACGGGCGAATGTTTAACCGCACCCCATCATTCAAATCGGGCTCCCAGCCGATGGGCTGTTTTTTCAGGGGTTTCCAGCGGACGAAAATATCGTAGGGTGCTTCTCCTGTAAGTATGGCTTCCAGGTTTTCTTTGAGTTTTTGTGCGGCACTCAGCAAACCTTCTGCACCGCTTTCGCCGGCTTTCTTTTTGGCTTCGCACATCCGAATCCAATCGCCCAGGTAGGTGTAGATGAGTTTTGACAGGTTCTCTTTATTTAATTTGTGGTAGTTGACCAATGCCGAAAAACCATCTTTGCGGCCATCCCAAATATGCCAGATAAAGGGACGGTTTTTAAATACCTTGCAATGCTGCGCAAAAAATTCATCCCTAAGCCAGGCTTCTAAGTTGGTGGATTTAGAACCTTCTTTTTGTAAAAGTTGCGTAATGGTTTGGTTGTTCCATTCCTTGGCAAAAACTTGTTGTAGGTAATCCCGCAACCTCTCTGCACCAGCTTCTTCTGCGTTTACAGATGGAATACAAAATATACCATCATCATCGCTCAGGTGGTCAAATGCTTTTACTGCTTCAATTAACTCTCTGGCTTCATCTGCCAATTCCATTTCAGTATCTGTTTCTGCCGGCCAGCGATAACCCAATACCTTGGCTAATGCAACTTGTAATGGTTTATCCGTTTTAATGGGATGCCCATGAAACAGCCATTGGGTTGGGTCATCGCTGTAAGGTTTGGGTAGTCCATTGGGGTATTTTTCGGCGGCAACTTTTTGCCAAAATTCTAAATTAAAGGGAACTTTAACTAAAGTTGCATTAGTAACACTAACTTTTTGGTCAATCTTTCTGATATCCAAATTATAAGTGCCAGTAGTGATATACATCCATATAGGAAGTAAAAACTCAGACTTATCAGGGAGTATTACAGACGAATTATTATCAAAAATTGTTTTAGTATTTATTGTGGCGTTTATAGTTGCCATTTGGGTAACTGCAATGCCCAATTTAAGTTTAGAATCTAAACCTTGTACTCTTGCACTAGGTGATGAACATAAGTTACCCTTACCAGCTTCCCAGAAAATGATATTATGCTTCCCTACATAATTAGAAGTTTCATTAAATGTAGTTTGCTGAAATATCCACTTTTTATTATCCACCTTTTGTATTTCCCAATACCATCTTCCATAATACGAAAAATCACCTGTTGCAATTCCTTGAAGAGCTTTGGCATATTTTTCTAATAGTTCTCCCTTAGCACTCTCTCCAATTACTACCCTTCCGTCTGGATTTCCAAGTTGCGCTTTTTGGTTTACGATTTTTATCTCTGCGGTCTTAAGTGCATCATCTTTGGTGTTCGCGTTAGGGGAATCGCTTACGTCCAAGCCAATGAGCAGCCGTTCAGATTTGGGTTTTGCATGTGCTAATGAAATAAGCATCACATTAAAGTCCCACATGGGTGTTTGAAAGCCTTTAGTACCCAAACGGGCAACTATACTCCATGCTTCATTATTCAACAATTTTACTCTAAATTTTTTATAGGACGTGAGAAATAACCAGTTTTGCGGAATCACACTGCAAGAAATACCTCCATGTGTATTTGATTTGAGCATTTTCTCTAAAAACACAGTTGCCAAATCACCTTTTGCTTCCGGATAATATTTTTCAAAATATCGAGCCATTACTTCGTCTTGCTTTCCTCTACTTAAGTAAGGCACATTTGTTATTTGCAAAATATATTTCTTAGAGAGCAATTGCCCTGCTTTTGCAATTCCGGCTGCCATAACCCCTCTTTCCAGCTGTTCTGTATCCGCTTCATTATCCAAAGCTCTTTTCAAAACAGGTTGCAGTTCTTCAAAGCTGGCAGTAAAGGCATCTGCTTTTATGGTTGTAGGGTCCAGCAAGCTACCCAATTCGGGCGCTAACTGAAAGTGGTCATACAACATCCGCATGCCATTTTCTAACCTTTCCTTATCATCAGCCCTATCAACTTTACCAACCAATTTCACCCAATCTTCCACTTTCCCTTTTGGCGCAATGCCGCTGCAGGCTAAATTCATTTCGGGTAGTTCCTTGTAATGGCCGCAAAACTTCCAGGCAGTTAGGGCAAGATTAAAAGCAGCAATTTGAGTACATCTTGCATCCAATTCTAAGCCATGCAGGTTTTCGGCAATTACTTTATCGGTGGCTTGCTCTTTGGTTAAGCCTTCCTCGTGCATGCGCAATGCAGCAAATATAGGAAACAGGGAAGCCACAAAATGGCCGGAGCCCATGCAGGGGTCTAAGGAGGTTACTTCGGCAGTTTTATCGGGCCAGCCTTCGAATTCACCTGCGGCCGGTACTAACGTCGCTCCGCCATCCTGGCGGAGATTATCTTGTTGTAAGAAAATGCTGTGATTCTTAATGTAGTTTCTAAATTTCTCTAGAGACGCCTCACTCCTTACCAAATGGTCATAGGATTCTTTTTGCCAGAAGGCCCCTGTTTCGCCTATTACTTTATTAATTTCATTTGCTGTAAAAGATTTCCAGGAATGAAGAATATTTGACAACTGATTATCACCTAATGGCCGCACCATCACATGCACATGATTGGCAGCCACCACAAACTCATCGAGAATATATCTTTCTCCATCAAAAAAACGCAAGGCATTTTCTACAATGGCTTTATTTTCGGCCATCTTCAAATGGCAGGCTCCATATCCGTTATCCAGGTATTCCTGCATTTTTGCCGGGAATTTTGAATA
>Ga0265295_1004604_pt1 | contig 18408 bp, 15 predicted proteins | sample Munlansysbiofilm_FD_192503 | JGI IMG/M metagenome (GOLD analysis project Ga0265295, IMG submission 192503) | Leachate microbial communities from a municipal landfill in Southern Ontario, Canada - Methane capture system biofilm | ecosystem: Engineered > Solid waste > Landfill > Unclassified ...
AGTGTTTAATTTTTAATTATGTGTAAAAAGTATAATTCGTTTCGGGGTTTGTTTGCTACAATGAGGCATAACGGTTTGCAGCTAAGAAACGTGGGGCATTTCGGAGCAATTACCTGACCACCGAAACGAAAGTTGCTACGAAGAACAAACCTTGCGGAAACCACTGTCCGCCCCATGTTTTCTTAGGTGCTGTTATGGGCTGGTTTTCTTTTTCATAGCGAGTTCAAATACTTATTATACTCAGCCTTATTCCGAAAATACAATGTGTCTATAACTTCAATTTTACCAACATTTGTTAAGTTCTCTTTCAGGTAATTTAAAACCGATATTTTATCAACAGAAGCAAGACTAACAGATAATTCCGAAAAAGTTGGTCGTCTAATTTCAGTTGAACCATCATTGTAAGTTACCTTGCATTCAATAATTGCATAAATTTCAGTCATATTTGTAGTTTTTAAACCAAGCTGACTGCACGTAATCAATCAGCTTGGTCGTTTTTTCAGTTAAAATGTTGCGTCAAATTATTCTTAGAATTATTCAGTGATTTAGATAGATTTATCATATCATCAGTATCTATGACACCATTAATACTTCTGAATTTGATTACTACTTGTTGCTTGTCGTCAAGGAATACTTTAATTTCAGTCTCAAAATATCCGAAAAGAGTCAATTCGATTGTAACGCTTTCTAGTTTGATGCTCAAAGAACTGCCTGAAAATGCCCGAACAAAAGCTGCGGAAGTTAATCCTTCTTGATGCAATTGTTGAACAATTTCATTTTTTACATTTTCCGCTTTCTTGTTCATATCAGTAAGAGTATTTTACAGCATGCCAAATAGCAACAAATTCTTCAAGAGTAACATAGCCATCAATGGTAAAACTAATATCACCGGAATAGCTTGAATTACCTGTATAAACTTTGCCATCTCTTATTGTTGCAATAACGTCACCGCTGTATGAGGATGTTCCCTTGTAAACTTTGCCATCTTTTATTGTCATCACTATATCTCCGCTATATGATGAGGTTCCTTTATAAACCTTTCCATCAGAAATATTATACAGAACATCACCACTATATGAAGATGTTCCTTTGTAAATTTTGCTTCCACTGATATTGCAAATAATATCCCCACTATATGATGAAGTCTTTTTGTAAACCTTTCCATTGGAAAGATTACATAATACATCACCGCTATAAGAAGACGTGCCTTTATAAACCGTTGTTTGTGCATTCACAAAACCGAATGTAAGCAACATAGTTGCTATTAAAATAAAATATTTCATTTTTTAAAATTTAAATTCGTTGTTCCTACTCTTTTGGATTTTCGGAATTCTCCCTGTTTTTAATGTGGTGTTCTTGTCTCCACTTTTTGTTTGTCACGTTAGGTGGTCAGCCTGTCTTGAACCGCTATGTTTTGTTTTTAACTTGCCCATAACGGATGGCAATAAGAAACGTAGGGCATTTCGAAGCTCCTACCTATCAATTTTCCATGCCGTTTATTAAATGTTATATTGTTCAATTTTAGCACTTTCTGCCCTATGTTTTTTATTGCGTGTTATAGCCATGTGCTTTGTTTTCTGACGATTAATTTTGTTGATACATGTGATTTTGATAAATGTACCTTTATTTTAATGCTAATGTTAAACATTTTCATTTCTAATTGACTTCATTGGGTAAAGTAAAATAAAACACAGTACCTTTTCCTTGCTTACTTTCTGCCCAAATTTTCCCGCCGTGCTTTTCCACAAATTCTTTACTTAGAATCAGACCAAGACCAGTACCTTGCTCGTTACTTGTACCAGGTGTAGAATTACTTTTATCGATTCGAAAGAGATTTTCCATTCTCCCTGATTCAATGCCAATGCCATTATCCATTACTGTGATAAGAATTTCATTTTCTCTGTATTCCGCAAAAATTTTAATTTCTCCACCCTTTTGCGTGAATTTGATGGCATTCGAGATTAGATTTCTCAGTATTGTACTAATCATCTGTTTATCAGCAAAAGCTGTAATTTTACTCGCTAAATCTTCATTTATGGTGATGGCTTTTTGTTCTGCATTACTTTCGAGGAGCCTTATGTTTTCTTTAATCAAAGCCCCCATATCAAAGTTTTCCGGAGTGAATTCCCACCTGCCACTTTGAGCACGTGACCATTCCAGCAGATTAATCAATAAATCATATGCTCTTTGTGAGGATTGACCAATAATTTTAGCGTAATTATCAATTCCTATGTAATTATTTGCATTTATTTGCTCCAGCAGTAATTCACTTAATCCTAAAATAGCATTGAAAGGACTTTTAAGGTCGTGAGCTATAATGGAGAAAAATTTATCTTTCTGTGCATTAAGTTCGCGCAGTGTTGATTCACTTTCGCTCAATGATTTTAAAAGAAGTTTATGTTCTGTAATATCAAGACTGGTAGTCAAGTAAGCCTTCTGGTTATCAAAGTTTATTATAATTGAAGATGAATCTAAATATTTAAGTTTTCCACTTTTTGTAACTACAGTTATCTCATAACTCGAAGGCACATCAATGCCCTGTATTCTTTTAGTTGCAAATTCCATAACTTGCCTATGAGATTCCGGAGTCAGCACATCAATGGGTTTTAATTTTTTCGCTTCTTCTTTAGTATATTCAAGTGCGCTTGCCCATTCGTCATTTACATAGAGGTATTTTTCTCTGTTTATATCAGAAACAATACTAATCATTATTTTAGCCATATTCGCAAGTGTCCGGAAATTCTGCTCACTTTGGCGCAGTGCTAATTCCGACCGTTTCCGTTCGGTAATATCCTGAACAACTCCGTACCATCTGTAGTCTTCATCCTCATAATTAATTGGAACTGACTCAATACGGAACCAGCGTATTGCTCCTTCGATTACAAAGCGTCCCTCCCAGAGAAAGTTTTTCTTATCGCGGGCTGCTTCCTCATTTAGTTTTAAAAAGTTTTTGATATCATCTTTGTGAACCATCTTATGAACATTCGAAATGTCAGTCAATGCATCTTCTCGCTTTATCTGATGAATCTCACACCACTTATCACTAACATACTCAAACTTCATTTGCATATCTGCTCTGATACAAACAATATAAATACCTATGGGAACTTTTTTTATCAAACCATTAAATAGATTCAGGCTCTCATTCAGTGCTTGTTCCGCCTGTTTGCTTACTGTAATATCTCGAGATATACCCACATAACCAATTTTCTTTCCATTGTCGTCAAGCATGGCCCGAATGGTTATTTCTACCCAAATGAGATGACCATCTTTATGGTATTGTTCAATTTCAACTTTAACGGGGACATAATTCTTTGCCTTCTCATTTTCCTTTCCCTTTGCTATTGCTTTATAAACAACTTCCTGAGATTGGGGAGGCATTGTATCCTGAATCGACTCGCGAATGGCCTCCTCGGATGTTAACCCCCTTAACTGGTATATGGATGGACTGATATAGGTAAAACAATATTCGTTATCCAAGGTCCAGATTACATCCGAACTGTTTTCTGCCAATAAACGGTATTTGCTTTCACTTTGTCTTAAAGCTTCTTCCGACTGATTTCTTTTATTAATATCCTCTTCATACAAAAATTTCAAGGAATGATACTCTTCCCGTAATTTTTGCAGCTCTTTTATGATTTCTTCCTTTGTTTTATTTTGAATATCCATTGATACTATGTTAACAAACAAATTGTAATTTTAGCATTGGCTATAACGTTAAGTATAAGAATAGTAGCCGACTGCGTGGCACTTTCCTGTCAAGTTACAAGAAAGTTGAAACGGGCTACAACCCTTGAATTTACTACTGAACCGGCTATTATTTTTATACATTGTTGTGTGTTGTTTTTAATTTATTTCTTCGTCCCAATCTTTTATGTTGGTTAAATCTTCAAATAATTTCTCATCTCTCTTTATAATTCTAAGAACGCTTAATTTATATTCTATTACTGAATCTGTGTCGTGTGGATAATAATTGTCATCGAAATAAGATGCTAACATTCTTTTACTTAACTCTGGGTAAATGTCAAACTCCTTAATTTTAATTGATGTAAAGACGATACAGGGAATGCCTATTTTTCTTAATTCTTTTGAGTTTTTTGCATAAGCATATAAAGCCTCACCTCCCCAGTACCCAAAAAGTTTATTTAAACCCCATTCATCCTTTAACGTTGATAAACAATGAAAAACAAAAATCTTTCCCTTCCTATTATCTGCAACTAATTCTTCTTTGTTTATTAATTCTTCTCTTAGCTCTTCGGAAATCAACCCCTTTCTATAAACAAATTCTACTCGCTGATTTGCAAACTCTTTACTTAATGGTCTTAATCCATTTTGTTGAATATCTTTTATTTCAGTATCCAAAAGCTTTGTGCTATGAATTCCTACAATTGAATAATTCTTTAGTATTTCTTCAATCCTGTTAATTGTATCGTCCCATTTCTCGTGATGAATATTTTGAGGTCTGTTATATCTAATAGATATATCTTTTCTTGCCAGTCTATCAATACGATGTTCTTCTTCAAAAAAACCTTTCAATGAACTTTCATTAGTCTTTACTAGCTCTAAAACGTCTTTTGGCCAAGAATCAAATTTATCCAGAATTATATGGTTGTCAAAATTAATCATATCGTCAGGGTTGGTTTAAATAACACACAACGGTTACGTGTATGGTGTCGTTTGGCGATTCGAAGCACAAACCTGTCAAACCGTTACACCGTTTATTAGATGTAACGCCCTCGAATTTAGTACTATCCGCCAAATGCACTATACACGATGTTGTATGCTGGGCTTTATTCATTACCAGTTAATTATCAGTCTCTTATAGTCACTAATCCGCTTAATGGAAGCACTACTGTTTCCGAAAAAATTAGTTTTTAGGGTCGGCAAAAAAGCGTTGGCAAACAGACAAGCTCTATTGCAATTTTTGGTTGCGAGATGGCTTGTGCGAATTGCAATTGTGCTTGGCTGTGCGGGCTGGCAGTTTACTTTTGTTCTTTCCATAAACCAATTTTTCGCTCTCTTGCTTTTCTTTCCAATTCAACAAACTTGTCGGAATATTTTACATTTGGAGGCACTGTCATTGCTTGTCCATATCCCTTTTTAATTATTTCTGCATTTAAAAATGTACCATCTTTTAAATATACATAGGCTAATGTCCTACCATATCTATCTGTTTTATCAACGTCAAATTGAAGTTTTACTTTCTTTCCTGTCAGAATACTTTTTACATAATCTGATGCTTCACGACCATAATATTCTACTGGTTTTTGTGGATGTACTGTCTCTGGTGTATTTACACCAATTAGTCTAATTTTTAAACCTTTTTCTGAGCCATCATCAACCCAAAATGTATCGCCATCAACAACTTTTGTTACAGGTAAATAACCAGCTAATTCATCCCTGTCACGCCTTGAATTACATGAAACAAGTGATACTACGAGCAAAAGAAATAAGATGTATTTTATTATTTTATCCATCATTTAAGAAATCTATAAAGGTTTAACGACTTAATGTTAACAGCAAAATTTAGATTTGCTTCCCCCAAACCTGCAGTAGTAATACCTATTACCTCTCCTTTCATATTTAGCAATGGACCGCCGCTGCTACCATGGGTTATCTCAGTTGTTGTTTGAATTAAAGTGTTGTCTTCTCTAAAAGCTGAAACTATTCCTTTTGACAAGGTACTTTCCAAACCTCTGGGGTTTCCAATAGCAAATACATCTTCACCTATTTGTGCCGTTTGTGAAACCACTGGTATTGGATTTGCAATATTATAATTGCCAATATTAACTCGAAATATGATATAATCGTTTTCTTTGTTTTTCTCTAATACTTCCCTTATTTTAAACTGGTTTCCATCAAGTGTTTCGATTATTTCTAAACCCTGAGATGTACCCTCAAAAACGTGATAATTACTAACAGCTAAACCATTTTTTGAAATAAAAAAACCGGAACCTTGAAAGCCGTTTTTGCCATCTGATGTATAAACAAGAAAGACTGACGGTTTAAGTTTATTATATAACTTACTTAATGGAATTGTACTTGTAGTTGTATTGTTGCTTTTTTGAGAAGAATTCTTACTATTTTGCCTATCTGTGGTAGGGGTTGAATAATTTTTTGAATTCGTTTTTTGGTGACTTCTTCTACCTGACGGAGAACCACCAGAACAACTACTTAAATTATGTGCAGACATAATTAACAACAAGCTAAAAACTATAATTACATATTTATTTTTACTTTTTAGCATAGTTTTGAATTTTTCCCATTTTGGGTATTATATGAATTAAAAATTGCTGGTTTTTATATTCTTCATTACCAGAATATTCGCGGATGCCAGAAGTACCACTTCCAGAAATTTGTATTTCGCAATCTGAGGGATTAAAACTAATGTTATTATTTAACCATAACTCATATAAGGACAATGCCCTTTCATAACTTAGTTCAAAATTTCGGCTATAATTATCCTTTGAAGCCATGCCTTCTATAACAACAAGATATTTAATATCAAACTTTTCAAATTCTTCTTGACGTTTGAGTTCTGATATTAAATTTGATATTGAGTTGCCCACATCTATTAAATAGCTCTGATATTGAGGTTTTATTTCAGAACTTCCTTTGTCAAATTGAATCTGCTTGTTCAATTTAAACCTCTTATATTCTGACTGATATTCAAAATGCTCTTCTGGAAGCTCTTGTACGGCAGTTTGCAATTCTTGAATCTTCTCCAACTGTTCTTCGGTAGTTTCCAGATTATACTTAAGAAATCCAATAGATACAACAAACAAAACAAGCATAACAAAAAAAAGGCTTGTCATTAAATCAGAATAACTTATCCAAAAAATATTGTCTTTCTTCATCTAATAATCTTTTTTTCATAATACCAATAAAAAATGACTAAAACCAAGTTGGCAGTTAATATAAGAATAGCTGCAAGCCACATAATTAAGTTTTCAGGGAAAAGAAAAAACGTAAACAGGAAATACATTACAAGTATTTCTAATACTGCTCCAAATTTAAAACAACGCCTTTGAGTCAGCTTAAAATAATTTACAATTGAGTATAAAGCCAGCCAAGCAAAAACTAATATGAATAGCCAAAGTGATAACCCCATTGAAATAGCCAATATTGCAGAAAATATAAATATATTTCTTTTCCAATTCTCTATATGCTCAATTATTATTTCCATAATTCTTATTTTGAAAAAATACCTTTTATTACATCCCCAAATTTTAAAGGCTGACTATTAGTTGAATGTGACTTTGTAATAGCACTTTTGTTTGAATTGAGACTGTTATGATTGTTTCTTTTTGTAAGACTGTTACTCATTTCATCCATTTTTATAAGAATTTCTTTATTGCTTTGCAATTGATGCAATGAATGATTTATTGTTTCAAGCTTATCAAGCTGATTAAACTTGGGTATCGCATCCGAGTATGCCTCTTTGAAGGTATCAACATATTGAGTGGTTATTGTATTGAGATTAGTTTCAATATCTTTATAAATGCTTTCTAATTTAGCCTCATGATTACCAGAAGTTTTATAAAGATTATTAATCATTTCTTCTGTTCTCTCTTTAAGTGCATTTATTGCACCTTCAAAATGAGACTCTACAATACCAACTGATTTTAAGGCAGCATCTCCTGAGTTTTCAATTTTTTCAAAATGAGCAGAAAGAAACCTCGTTAATTTTTTTGATTCGACCAAAGTATCATCAATGCCATTTATTACTTTATTTATATCCGAAGTACGATTAGCGAATTCCAGTAACTGAGAAGTAATTCGTTCCATGTTGGAGATGTAAGTTGAAAAATTATTTAGTGCTTCCATGTTATTTTCCAACTTTTCAAAAAGTTCTAAATTCCATTTTGAGACCTTTAGAACTTTCATATTATCAACTTTCTCCATTACATCTTTTTGTAATTCAAGGTTTTCTCCTGTTTGATTTGCAGCGATTAACACATTATCAGAGATGCTTGTTGCAACTCTTGCGAATCTGTCCAAACTAGCCTTTAAACCTGAAACACCAGTATCTTCAGCTTTTACCAACTCTGGTAATAGTTTTGCTTGCAAATAAGTTAACTGCTCATTTTTATGTTTTTGCACTATACGTTTTGCTTTTTTGTAGGAAAATGAAGACAAATAAATTGTGCAAACTAAACCTGATAAACTACCAATCATTGCAATTTTGACTCCTCCTATCAAAGAATTTATACCCAAAGAAAATCCATCTGCATTTAGTTCAGGCATAGAGAATAGACCGAAGATTATACCAATCATTGTCGCAGCAAGCCCTAAATAGAGAGGAAGTGTAATTGATTGAGTAATTTCTTCATCTTTGACTTCAATTTCTCTATCTACAATATCTTTGATTATACTGAAATTAACTGCGGCTCCATAATTGTTAATAAGATAAGTGTTTATTGCCGTTTTAATTGTGGTGATAACATCATTTTCCCCTTCGGTATCAATTAAAGGTAATTTTATAATATCATCACCAGCAATTTCAGCAAATGATTCTTCATCCAAATCAACTTTATCCTCGTAATGAATATCCGTTGATTCCAAATCAACTGAACCAATTTTTATTTTCTCTATAAAACCTCTTCTTAGAAATAATTTAAAAGAAAAAATGTTTTTAAGCCGGATAATACTGGAATAGACTTTTGTAGAATGATATAATTGATAAAATATGACTGCTATTATTATAATAATCTCAATAATATGCCAGTAGTTTATATTTTGTGCAATATCTACTACAGTTTGATTAACCTGCGAAGTATCAATTTGTAATATGAGCATTTTAATAAAGTTTAATTTTAATTTTATTTTCAGGGTCAATTACCCAACTTTCATTCATTAAAGTCACTTTACCAGTCTGAATCACTTCAATTTTGGTTGCAGAAGATGAATTTGTAATATTCTCTATCTCACAAACAGGTTTTAAGTATGACTCTAAACGGTTAATTGCTCTTTGGTCTCTATCACCCGATAAATAGTAAAGTTCTCCTTTAGTTGACGAATCTTCAAATTCAATTCTGAAATATTTCTTCCCATCATTAGAAGATTCTCCATTTGATAATTGAAAACTACCATCACTCTCAGGCATCGAAAAATAAAGCTTTGTGATTCTCTTTAAAGGCTGATTATTAATGTTCTGTGACTTTGCGTTATGGCTTTCAGCCTGATTTTCATCTTTTTGAATCGATTCTTGTTCAAGTTTTTTACCTAATTCAATGTTTTCATCCAAAAGGACTTTCTTTTCCTTTTCCAATTGGATTATATTTCTTTCTAATTCGCTGATTCTGTTACCATTATTTTGATTTACTGATTCACTTTCTTTTTTATACTTATCTTTTTGCTTGTGTAAAAAATAAACAACACTTAAATAGTTAAATAAATATGGACTATTATTGGCAGCGTGTGAATAATCATCGTACTTCCTTTTATCTTCTTCATTAACAATTGATTTAATTTTGTTTTTGGTAATAATAAAAACAAAAATACCACCAATGAAAATTCCGATAAAAAATAAGACACCATATAAAAAAAATGTTTTCCAAGGTATCTGCTTTGGATTTCTATAAGTCTTTTCTTTTGATTGCTTTATTTCTGATTGAGGCTGGTTATTTTCAAAATTGTTTGGTTTAGGATTGTTTTCATCTACTTTTAGTTCTTCCTTTTTTAATGATAAAAGAGATTTATTATAATTTGAAATTATCTCATCTATTTTTGAATTCCAATTTTGATTAAGATTGTTTTGACCAGGAATTACAGTTACCAAGTCTTCACTACCTGGCTTCGTGGTATTAAAGAACTTTCCATCCAGTGTTTTTTTATTATCAAGATTCCTTTCTAAGGGTTTAAAAAGTTTCTTTTCGGCACCACTCCAAGAGTTGTTTTCAAGAAAAGTTGAAATTTGGGTAAACTCTGGCAACAAATTTTTAGAATCAATATCTTTTAAGAATTGTTCAAGGTATTTGTCTTTACCAATTATTTCAGCATTCGTTTTTTCTTCACCTACTGTATAAATATAATCTTGCATATAAGCATAGGTGGCTTCAATAATACCTCGTTTTGCCCAATAGTTATATGCTTCTGTAGAATCTTTAAACTGGATTTGTGCAAATGAAACTTGCACAAATCCAGTTAATATGATAATAAATAACACTATTTTATTCATCGTCTGTTTTCTTTTCCGAGAGTGCGTAAGACAATTTATTTAATATACCTATCAAAGGATAGAAGAACAACGTTTCTTCTATTTTAGAGTCTGGCTTTTTGTAATATGCTTGTATTCCTCTAACAAGGAAATCATTAATGCCTGTTTCTCTTTCTTTTTTAAAGATTGAATATGCATCAGGCTCTATAATATATTTTGACTCTATATTAACCGTTCCAATATATTCATCTAATATTGAGTAATAATCTTTGATGGTTTCTTCAATTTGTATTTTTTGTGCTTCGTTCAATTCACCATATTTGGGTGTGTTTTGAACATCTGATTCTCTGTCAAGCACTTTGCCCCATCTATCTTTTTGATTACCTCCAATCCAAAATTTAATTGGTGATTCTTTTATGCTATCATCAATATTAGCCTTTAAAGCTCCTTTGCAAGTAACTTCTTTTGGAATAGCTGACAGTTTAATTTGTAGTTTGTCTTTTGCATTCTCGCCAAAAACACTTTCAAAAATGAATTGAAACATATTTGAAAGATTTTTTAAGTTTGAGGATGCATCAATAATTGATGCTGATTTTGACGCTGTTCCGCTAAGGAGGACATATTTAGGAATACCAATACCTGATTTTTTAAGTAGGTTCGCTGAATAGTAAGCTATTGCTCCATAGAAGACTAATATTGAAAGTTTTAACCTATTATCTCTTTGCAATAACCTTGTGTAGCTGAATTCATTAGAATCATCTTTTTCCAGTGCAAAAAGGAAACTACTAAAATCAGAGGAGTTTTTTCTTGAATTTAAGATATTGTCTAAAATTCCTTTTAATTGCCCAAATTCATTTTTATCAGCACTTTTTATTGCGTCTGAAGCAGCATCCTTAAATGCCTTTACAAAGCCATTTCTATCCGAGTTATTTTTAAATTCATCGGAAGGATAACCATCTCCAAAAATTGCATTGCCAGCAAACTTAAAAGAGGAAATAAGTTTAGCTTTTTTATCATCTTCATCAAAAACAGCAATGTCAGATGAACCGCCTCCAACGTCAATTGATAGGCTTAAACCAGCTACGGAAGATTTGTAATATAAATAGGGGGCAATACTCTCTGGAATGCCTTTTATGCCATTGTCAGAATTTTGCTTAAACACCCTTTTGTAAACATCTTTCCACAGTCTAAAAAACACATCTATTTCTCCCTCGTCCATACTTACAGGATAAAACCATGTTATTGTTGAACTAATAGGATTACCTCCTAATTGCAATGTTTTATAAAATGCTATTGTGGTTAAAAATTCCAAAAATAATTCAACTTTCTTCTCATCAGCTGCATCTGCATAATTACTCCATTTTAGCTGGGTGTTTAACTCTAGGTAATTAGGAACACTTCGTTTTTCTAAAAGCAAATAATTATTAACCTGTCTGACAATATCTACCTTGCTTTTAAAATCAATGTCTTTATTATGAACAAGTGCGGACCTTAAAGGAAAACTTAATCCATTTCCACTTGAAAAGGTAAATGGTAAAATTTCTTGTTCAAAAGTTTTCTCATTTTCAAAATAAACAGGGTCAATACCATTTGTATTTCTGTTAATTAATGATTGTAATAATGGAGTAGTTGGTGTATTATCAAGTGAAATCGAGTCGTTGTCTCCTAGTTTGTATTCGATATGAGTATTTGTCGTACCGAAATCAATTGCAAATTTCACCTTAGTTGTACCTTTTGTATTATTCATGATTGGTATAACAAAACCATTGGTTGTGGGAAGCGAAATGCCAAAAGCGTCAGGTTGATTTTCAACTTTATAATATTTGCTTAATAATTCACCTCCAGCCCCTGGGTTTCTAATAATAGGTAAATTAATTAATTGTTGAACCCCATTTTTAAAGGTAGTTAAACTTACTTCTTCGGATTTATCCAATCGGTCATCAAGCAGCCCAATATTATGTGTTATTTCAAATTCTTCGGATTTGAGAAACGGAAAAATCGCCAAATGCACATCTAATTTTACAATATTTTTATCAGCTGTTGAATATTGTTTTTTGAATGTTATTACTCCACCTTTAACAGGGATTTTAAGCTCTGCATCAACATTACCGCCAGAGCGCTCTTTTATACTTAAATATTGATTAGCATTTTCAGCTTTAAAATATTTAAAGAATTCTGCTGATAAAGGTAAAAGATGCTTCTTTGAACCACAGGTAATAAACTTAGAATCATCAATTGGGTATGGCAATTCAATAATTTTATCATCAAGAAAATTGCCAATTGTTAACCAATAATATGGGTCGTTTTGTACCGGAAGTTTTGATTTATTTATTGATTCGGTGTTTTTATAAGGAATTTGCGTTTTCCCATCCCAAAAAACACCTTTGGTTGTATAAGTCCATTGAGGTGTTTTTGAAAATGGATATTGCGGTAAAACTAGAGGTTTTATTTCATCGTGTGTAAAATCGGACTTAATAACAAAGTCGCTTTCAATTGAGATACTTCCTGTATCAATTTGCTGAACACCAAGCTTTATGTTCAATACTTCACAAATATCATTTTCATTTTCTAAAACCGTACAAGTACCATATTCTGTCAGTTTTTCTGGCTCAATCTCGGTAATTTTTCTGTTTAATTCCCCACTTAGGTCACTTTTTACTCTTTCCAGATACTCATATACTTCGGGAAAATAATGAGCAAAATGAGCTTGTTTGGATAGAGTGTAGATATATTCAATAAATGAAGTCTCTCTTTCTGCCAAAGAAGCAAAATCATTATCAAAGAGTTTGTCTTGTCCAATGCGAATATCCAAGTTTTTTGTTACTTTCCTTACATCAGGTGATGCAAAAAATATTGTTGCTGGAGAAGTGCCGCCAATAATATTGTTAGTTTCCCTGTTCAGGATAAAGAATAATCTATTAGTTTTCTCAAAATTGTATAATACTTCATTCCCAATTCTGCCTTCATCAACGCTGTCTTGTTGCCAGAATAAATTTAGTGTATCCGCGTATTTTATGTGGGTTGTATTTCCATTCTCCCTTAAATCGTTCAACCTGTCTTTTGGACTCCAAGCAATAATACGTATTTTACTCCTGAATTTTGGAGAAGTAAAAAAGAGTTGAGCCACATCAAGTGCATCAGATACCAATTTATGGTGCGCTGTATTGCCTTTTATTGTATTTTCTGAGACCCATTTAAATGCCGATTTCACTAAATCAATTGTAGCGAAAGGTGTCGGAATAGATGTAGCAACATCTTTGCCTTCCGTTTTTATTGTTCTTAAATGGTCAGATGTAATTATACCACTTTTAAACCACCCTGTTTCTTCCGTGATGCCTCCTTCGTGGAGCCTGAATATTTTTTTAGCCATTTTGTTCTTGTTTTAAAAGATTTTTTTTGCTTAATACTTCTTCAGTTGATTTGCCGAAAATCTTGATAAGAGTTGTATGCTTTTTATCAAGCGTTGACCTTAAATCAATTGCTGTAATTAATTTGCAATTTTCTATATCAATAGATTTAAAACTTTTATTTCCTTTTCCCTTGTTGCCCTTTATTAAGCTTAAAGCATCTTCCCAATTTATTTTATTAAATGGGCTAAATGCAGGCTTATTATCTTCCATCTCGTACAACCACTCAATAAAATGCTTATTGAAAGCATCTATTTGAATTTTATATTCTGAGGATTTGAAATATTGTTCGTCCAAAAATGAGTTTTCGTTCCTTTTTACAAGCCAAATATTGCTTTTTGTCCAGCGTGAAGTGTTAAGAGCTTTTGGAAGCCCTATATTCAAATATTCAGCAAACAATTTATATTTGGTAAGTGGTTTAACAATTTCCTTTTGATTATTGAGATTTAAATCACCAAAAAGAATTGTTCCGGTATCATTTTCAATTCCAAACTCTTTGACTTGTGTTTCATTGGTGGTTTGAACAATATTCTCGCAAAAATCAAAAATAGCCAAAGCTCCTGCCATTTCTAAAAAGTGAGCATTGTTCTTTTGTTCTTTGCCTCCAACTGCGTATTCAAGATGTTTAGTATTGCCTTTGTTTCCAATAAAATAAAGCGAGTTTACTTTGTTTTGTTTTATGATAGTTCTATTGTAGTAATCAATAGCAATTTTTGCCTTATCTTCAAATGAATCGGAGTTGACTTCATCTTTTTTGTTTAATGCAAAGTAAGGTAAATAGGTTATGCCTCCAATTTGTGCTTCTTTAATTTTAGCACTATTGGGAATATCTGAATTTCCACGCAGATTTTTTAGAAGTAAAGGAAATCCAGCAGCACCAGTTCCTCCAAAGATTGAGTTTACAATAAAAATCGCATCACCGTCACTAAATGTTTGTCCAAATCGTTTAAAATCTTCCGAATCTGTAAATTGGTTTAAGACTATTGCTCCCATATTTGGATTACCCTTGAAACCCACATTTAAATTGGAATTTAAGTTTTTTTCAGAATACAATAGACGGGTGAAATTTTTATCATCCTTCGAGTTTTTATAATCATCATTAAGCGTATTAAAACCTATATACTGTCCAAAAGTGCTTTGGTCAACATCATTCAAACTAAATTGAAAATAATCAGAATTAACAACTGAGGATTTATTCGCTAACTCATTAACTGTTTTAATTTCCTGGCTGAAGAAATCATTTGGTTCATTTACTTGGTTTCTAATCTCTTGATAGAGTTTTAAAATGTCTTTTGTTCTGTTTAAATCCCCATTACTTGTATCTGGGTCAATAATTATTGGAATTACTGTGTCAAAATCATTTTTTAGTTTGCAACCAGAAGCCAATAACATTGTTAAAGCTTTTAGAACTCTGGAACCTGTTCCGCCAATCCCGAATATATATAATTTTCTTGCCATTATTTTTGTATTTAAAAAGGTAAGTGGATTTGAATTTTACTAAACTGTTTCATAATTAAGCTGTAAATAAAACCAGCAGCAATAGATAGCAATCCATTAAAGAGAGCATATTTTATTGGTAATGTATTAGCATATTCTTCATATCCCGATTCCGGGTCTGCCAAAGCATCAATCAGAGCCTGATTGTTTGATAAAAAGATTTCATTATTTGATATTCCCCATGAAATACCGCCAGTAATTAAAAAAACAATTATGAGCCATAATAACCAATGCCAGAATTTACCGTAAGGATATTTCCATAAAAAATAAAATGCAGCAAACATTATTAAAGGGATTAGTATAAATGTTAACCCTAATAAATTGTAGCCACCATTTTCGTACAATGTGTCAAAAATCAGTGAAAACTGAGATTCATAAAGACCAAAAAGAGTCTCATAAATAATTGCGAAGATATCATTCATAGTATTTTATTTAATTAGTTCAAACTTAAAGGTTATAATGTTGGATTCTTTGTTTTTATATTGATAAGCCTCAGAAATAGCGTTAGTTAGAAACTTAAACCCGAAAGTGTGTGTCGTATCTTTAATGATATTACTTTCATCATCGCTGTTCGTGTTTTCAATCCAATTAGGAACTTTATTTAGTAAGGAAATTTCAAGTTGACAATGTGGACTTCTGTCTGTACCTACTTTAATTATATGAGTAGGTTCGAAATTTAAACCATATAATTTAACATCGCCAATACTAGAAACATTTCTAATTGAGAAATTTGAGTTATTGCAAGTATAGTTAGAAATAGATGTTAGATAAGTTTCAGAAAAAGGTAAGTCTGAAAAATTAACAGCTATTGAATAATAAAAACCCTGTCCATTTCTGTCAGGTTTTACGTTAACTAATTTATTTTTATCGTTTTTATCAAATTTGAAGTCGCCAATTTTTTTATGTGCAATCGCCTGATATGGCACTTCCAGTTCACTTAACTTTAAAAATCGAGCTATGTCTGTGAAACCTTTAAGAGATTTAATATATTCATCGGTGAAATATTGATTTAATAATTCCGTTGCTCCAAAAATCCAAATATAATACGGACGGTTCTGAGATAAATTTACACTTCCACCAGTAACAGGAAAATATTTTCCGTCAAATTGTGAGTTTAACTTTATGATTATAGTTTGTAAGTCACCTTCATTTAATCTTTCAATAAATCTACTTCTTGTTTCTCTACCTTCTGTAGAAAGAGCGTTCATTGGTGCTTGAGGTTTGCCAATATCGTAGATAGCATCAGAAATAAGTATTGAAATCGTGTCATTCTTAGCGCGTGATAAGGCTAATTGAAACATTGAATTTAGGTTGCTTTTAGAAACATCACCACAATTAAAACCATTTTCATTTAATTTATCCTTTAAACTAGTTGGATTCGAACCAATATTCGTAACCTTTATGTTCTGTCCTCCATTAATGAAATAAAATTCTCGACTTGTTTTTTCTTCAGCAAATCTAGGTTTCTCTGCCAATTCAGAAACTACATCAACATACTCTGTAAAGCCACTTACATAACCGAACATACTTCCAGAATTTTCCAAATAAAAAATGGCTTTGCCAATTTTTCTTTCTACAGGAATTTTAGAAGCTTTTTTTTCAGGAGTTTGATTCTCTGTTTTTTCTTTTGTATCAGAACCATTTAGTCTTTCATTTCGATTTTTACAGCCAGTACAGCTTGTGATAAAAATCAAAAGAATAAATAGCAGATAAATGTGGAGTCTCATAATCAGTTTATATTTATTATTTAGTTGTTATATGAATTATTGCTGTGTTTTGAGCGTCGGACAAATTGCACTCTTTTGCAAATTTCGGTTTGAGGGTTTGCCAGTGCGATTTGCAAATGTGTGCAATGTGCGTGGGCTTCCCCAACTGTCCCGAAGGGCAGAAGCGGGCGGGCAAAAACTAATTTTTTCTTGCACCAACTTTCAATCAAAGAGTCAATATTTTCTATCCGTTTTTTCAAAATGTTAATCTATTTATTAATGTACCGCTGTCTTTTTAGCCTTGCATACAACGGTCGAGTGTAAGTGCCGTAAGGGATTGCGGGTGATTTCCTATCAAGTTACACGAAAAGTTAAAGCGGACTACTGACCTTCGCATACCTCTGAAACCCTTATGGCATTTACACTTTGTTGGGTGCTGGCCTTCTTTTTTGTCTGTTTTTCTGTCTCTATTTCGTCAAACACACCTGTCTCAATTATTGCTTTTACAAGTATGTCTATAACTGGAACAGAAACACTATTTCCAATTAGTTTCATCCACCTTGCTCTACTGTCAGGAAGAATATAGGCTTTTGGAAAGCCTTGAATTAAACAGGCTTCTTCCTTTGTGATTCTTCTGTAATTTTCTTTTTTGTAAACCTTGTCTATAAACTCTTTTTTATGTTCAGTTTCGTTTTTTGCTTTAATTATTTGGGTAGTAACAAAATCATTTGTGTCGCTTGCCACTAGAGTTGGGAAGATATTAGAACTCGGTAGAAAAATTCTGTTCACTCCGTAAAGTCCTGTACTGATTTTGGTGTTTTTGAAATCATATCTTGATTCAAACAACTCCAAAACTCCTTTTTCCAATAGTGTTTCAATGGTCTTTGTTATTGATATTTTTTTCAATTTTAATTCTCGACTTGTTTTAAGTTCGTCAATTATTAAAATATCTCCTTTACACTTTTCTAATAATATTTGTTCATCCTCATCAAGATTTTCTAATTTGTCAGGGTTAATTTTAAAAGCATAATCTACTTTTTTCAAAATCTCTAAATCAACCAATTCTTCAAGTTCGTTTATAGAAATTGAATTATCTAAACCTTGAAAATGTTTTAAAGACAATGGATTGCCATCTAAACAGCCATACGCACTTTTGCGTCTGTTTTTGAGTAATAAATAACAAATCTCCTTTTGTCTCTCGGTTGTTTCCTTAATATCCCAAGAATGTATCGTTGAATGACCGTTTCTTAAATCGTTAAAAAGGAAATAATCATTCAGTCCATTACTTGTTGATAAACTCATACTCTTTTGAGTAATGATATTTCCAAATAAATCTCTCGGTAGTTGAATATCCTCTTCTTCTATTTTTTGGTTAAAATCATTTAGAATATCAGCCAACTTTACTTTGTCATCAATTGGCTTAGGAAGTCTAAACGCTTCTGCAACTTTTTTGTCTTTAAACCCGATTATGTAAATACGAATTCTATTTTGAGGAACACCGTAATCAAAAGAATTAAGAACGTAATACTTTGCAAAGTACCCTGCTTCTTTTATTCTTTCAAGAATGTATGTCAATGCTTTTTTATTTCTAGGGTCAACTAAGCCTTTTACATTTTCAAAAATAAAAGCATCAGGTCTC
>Ga0265295_1004605_pt1 | contig 18404 bp, 15 predicted proteins | sample Munlansysbiofilm_FD_192503 | JGI IMG/M metagenome (GOLD analysis project Ga0265295, IMG submission 192503) | Leachate microbial communities from a municipal landfill in Southern Ontario, Canada - Methane capture system biofilm | ecosystem: Engineered > Solid waste > Landfill > Unclassified ...
ATCGCTGTTTATTGTAGGTGCAAAAGGTGCCATATATGGCGTGCCATAACTTTCAAAATTGCATAAATATAATGCTAGTATTAAAGCACCTAAAATTATTCCATAAAAAGAAAACACTGCTCCAACAACGGTAAACATAAAACGAAGTAGTGATAATTGCCCTGCCTGATTTGGTGTTGTATAAATTGGAATACTACTAATAGCAATAACCATTACACTAGGCGGACTAACAAAACCTGCTTTTACTGCAGTATCGCCTAAAATTAAGGCACCTACAATACTTAAGGCTAATCCTAGGTATTTTGGCATTCTTAAATTTGCTTCATATAATATTTCAAATAATAATAAAATAAATATGGTTTCTAAAAAAGGCCCAAATGGTAGGTTAACGGTAGCATTAAGTAATGTTACTAATAAATTTAGCGGTATCATTTTATAGTGGTACATTACAGTTGCAAGATAAAATCCCGGTAAAAATACCGATAAAAAAGCACCTAATAACCGAACAATACGAATAAATGATACTCGCATTTCTTTTTGATAATAATCATCAGGGCTTTGTAAATCTTCTATTAAAATAAAAGGTAGTGTTAGTGCAATTGGCGAACCTTCACATAAAATTCCTACTCTACCTTCAAGTAGTTTTGATACTAAAACATCTGGCTTTTCGGTTTGCCCTATTTGTTTTAATAAACTGTTTGGGCGCTCTTCCAAAAAACCTGCTAAATAATATGAGTCCAGTATGCCATCAATATCAATTGCATTAAGTTTTTTTACTACTAAGTTTACTAAATTTTCTTTTGTAATTTCTTTTATATACATAATGCAAACTTTTGTTTTTGTATACTTACCTAAACTTAAAACAATTTTTGTAAACTTATTTGTTTTTAGTCTATACTCTATTAAAGATAAGTTTGTTTCTATATGTTCATTAAAACCCTCTCTTGGTCCAAGTAAAACAGAAGATGTTGGTGGCTCATTTACAGGGCGTTCTTTTTTTTCGCTTTGTTTTTCGCTCATAAAAAATTTCTCCTACTTTTATTATGAGAAAAAATAAAGTAAATTATAAAAAATAACCTATACCCACAAAAAAACACCGCACTGCGATGTTTTTTATTTTTTAAAATTTATTCATATATAAAGTCAACAACATATATTGTGCCGTTTTCTATACTAAATCCACCAACTGTAACTCCACTTTCACCCGATAACATTATTGCTTGAATAAAACTTGGGTCACTAAAGGTATCAGCAAGTTTTAGTTCTATTCCTTCATAATTATTTTCTAATAAGTAATCTACAATATCATTTAACTCGGCTTGTGTTTCAATATAAAAATTTTTACCCTCTTCATATTCAGTGTAATAGTAGTAATCAAACTCAACATCGGCTACTGGATTAAATTCACTTTCTGCAAAATGTGAACTTGCAATATCTGCATCACTTAATAAGAAATAGCGATGAGATAAATGTTCTTCTTCTCCTGCAGCAATATCACTCCATGTTGCATCAACCATATACCAGTTACTTACACCATCAATTTCTAAATATACTTTGTTCCAAGCATGTGCAACTGTGTCACCTTGTTCTCCTGCTTGACCGTTAATTTTTACTGCTTCAATTCCTTCCATATTTGCTAGTAGCGCAACTGTTTTTGCAATTCCATCACAAACAGCCTTTCCATCTAGTAATACTCCCTCAAGATAAAACGCTGTAAAGTTTGCAATTCCATCATAATTTGGGTTATTTATTGCTAAATTTAAAATGTAGTAGTCATATACAGTGTTATATGAAACATAGTCAAATATTGCAAGCATTTTTTCATAATCACTCATGCCATCATCTATAATTTGCCTTAACACAGTTTTTGCTGCTTCATAAACTTCTTCTGCTTGTGAGTTTTCCTCTGTAAAAATTGGTTTTGCACCGTAAGTAACTACCATAAATAATTGGTCGCTATTGTAAACAGGTATTTCAATAATGTGTTGTTCACTTGCAAAATCATTATAATCATTTGCTCGCCCTGTTTGCGACTCATAAGGTAATAGGTCATTATTTTGAATAATATTTGTTTGTTCGCTAGTTAAAGTTGGGTTAACAGTTGTTGGTGTTGTTAACCTAAAGCGATATTCATTGCCTAATATTCTAAATGGTGGATAAGCACTAATTTGTCTAGTTTCGGTATGAGCATCTAATGCTTTTTGTTGTTTATAGTTAATTTCTTCTTCTAAACTTAAACCATTATTATTTGTATCTGCTTCTAACACTTCTTCAGGTGTTAACTCATAATTTATATAAGCATAAAAATATTCACTGCTACGAGTCATAATAGTATAAGCAAATAAGTCATTTAATTCTTCTTGGCTTGTTATGTAATAATCATTAAAACCGTTATAGAAAAAGTATGTATCGGTATAATCTTCTTCAAAAACTTGTGTATAGTTAAATAAAACTATATCACTATAGGAAGAATTTATCATAAATCCTGTTCCAATTGCTTTTACTCTAATAGAGGCTATTTGGTTAGGCGAAAGAAGTTCTTGTATTTCATAATATTCTTCTTCGGTTGAAAATGCTTCTTCATCCACACTAATAAGATATGCGCTTGCTCCCTCAACCTCGTCCCATGTAACGCTAACAACTTCATTTAATTCGTCATAACTTGCTATTATATTTGCTGGTACTGATAACTCATCAAAACCAACATAATTAAATAACTCCGATGTTTCACTTTGTAAATAATAGTCATATGCATTAGCATAAACTTCAAAGTCAAAACCACCTTCTAATTTTTCTAAACTGCCCGATATAATTATATTTGTGTCATAAATAACTACTAAATTACTGTTAATATCGCGAAGTGGCTCACCATTAACAATAAGTGTATAGGTTTGTGCGTCTTGAACTTCTGTCCACTCTACTAAAACATCGCTACCATTTCGTCTTGCACCTAAAACTGTAGGTGTGCCTAATGTTAAATAATTATCGTAGTAATAAGAATCAGAATATTCGCTTTCAATTAACACCCCTGTTGCGTTTGATTTTACTTGAAGGCTATATTGTTTTGCTAAAGTTAAAGCGCTATTTAGTGCTAACTCGCTACTAGAAGCAATGTACGTTGTAGCACCATCTATTAAAACAGTGTAACCACTTGAAAGACTTACTGCGTTCCATCTTAAATATGAAATTTGAGTTTCTTCATCTGTTTCTACTCTAATATTTTGTGGTGTATCTAATATTAAATGGTCGGTATAACTAACTATGTTTGATTTTAATGAATCGGCTAGTGTAATTCCGCCTACTGTTCCACCCGTTGCTTGTACTTCAAAATTATATACAATAGATGCACTTATATGTGATTCTATATCATATTCGGTAACAGAAGTTCCTTGGAAGGTTTTAATTAAAGTATTGTTTTTATAAACTTTATAGCCTGTAGCAGAAGAAATTCCAGTCCAACTTAATACATAACCAGTGCGCTCCAAAATAGGTGCGGCTAATGTATCGGCATGATTATAACTTGTAACTGAAGAACGAGCAGAAGTTAAATACTTTTCGCCATCGCCTACTGCCTGTACATAAAAATAATATACTGCTGATTCAGAAGCATATGAAGTAACATCTAAAAAATTTACTAAACTTTCATATTCGCTATATAAATCAAAATTATTAAAGTTTGACCCTGTATATACTCCAAAAATATAACTTTCTGCATTTGGGTTGTCGGTTGTAGTTGCAACTAATCTTCCATTATTCAAAACAACCGTTATGGTTGGGACAGATAATTGAGTAGCTCTTCCAGCACAACCTGCAAAAATTGGAATACTAAATATTAGTAAAACAATAAATAACATTATTTTTTGTGTTTTTTTCATAAACTAATCCTTTTACTGTTTTTAACAGTGAAACTATATTTTTTATTGGGATAAAGTTTAAGGCATAAGATATCTAAACCAGTCATTACTCTCCATATAATTATACCATTCTTCTGGTGCTAACCACCAATCAGAGAAACCTTCTACCGCTTCTTCTACACCTTGTATTCCTTGAACCTCATACACTATAGAAAAATCTTTCCCTTGAAAATAGTTGCCTAAATCGGTACGAAGTACAATATTATCAATAATTTGTAAACGATTTTCTATTCCTGTTGGAACTGCACCGCCATAATAATACCAATCGTCTGCTCCTACACCTTCAAACCAAAAATCAGGGTTTGAAAAATTATAGTTAAATATAAAATGTTCAGAAACACCTTCTATTTCAATATAGCATCTAAAACGAACATACATTGGAAAATCCTCAGTTCCTATTTCATTAAATACAAAAAATTGTGAATCAATAGTGTCGCCGGGATAAACAGTAATTTTATAATAACCAAGTTCAGGGTTATTTGGGTCAATTGGTTGAGGTTTTACACCTTCTGACTCAACACGAATAATTACTTCAATAGGGTCGGGGCGTTGGTCATCAATAATTTCAATAGCAGTACAACTTCCCACACCTATCATAATCGTAAGCAGTATTATTAAAATAATAATTATAATTTTTTTCTTTTTTTCTTGTTCGGTTTCTTTCTTATGTAGTAAACGATTTTCTAATTCATTTATATCATTTAATCCAAATCTATCTTCTGCAGATTTTTTAGACTTTTTTGTTTTTTTTGACGAAACATTTTTTTTATCATTTTGTTTATTTTGGCTTTTATACGCTTTTTGCTCTTCAGTTTTTTTAAGTTTTTCGGCTAAATCTTTTTGTTTTTGCTCCCTTAACTGTTCACGCTTTAATTGTTTTTGCCTTTTTGCTTCTTCTTTTAGTGCATTCTTCTTTTGTTTATTTAATTCTTTTTCGTGCTTTTTTAACTTTTGTTTTACTTCTTTTTCGTTTTGCCTTGAAGCATCTTTTTTAACTGAAACAACGGCTTCTTGCTTTGGCACCCTAACCATATTTACTTGCAAGCCGTTTTTACTAGAAGGAGTTTTTAATTCTCCACCGTTTTCTTTTGATTTTTTTGAATCTAATGGTTCATTCATCTATAAGGTTACCTTTTAACAAAATGATGCCTATAAGTATTTTACAAAAATTATGTTTATTAAGCAAGTAATTATGATAACGAGAATAAAATTTATAATTTTAAAATGTAGTTTCAATAAAATCTATCCACTCTTGTGGAGCGGTAACCCACGAGTTAATATAAGACTCTTCACTTGTTTGAACAGTATCTATTTTTAAAGCAAGTAGTAAAGGTGCATTTTGATAGGAATTATCTATTAAATAACTCAAAGTAAAATAATCATTAAATATAATTTGCTCACCTACTTGCACTACGCCTTTATAATATAAGTATTTATCGCTTCCTAGCACCCATTTTGTAGGATTATTTAAAACAACTTGTAAAAATTCTAAATGCGACTCACTATTTAACTCAAGCACAGGCTGTATGCGAACAAAAAATGGAACTAAACCTTCTATATTTGTTCCTTCATCGTTTCTTGCATTCAAAATACGAACTGAATTATAAATAATTTCATCCGGCATAAATAAATTAAGTTCACTCGTAGTAATTTCCGAAAAATTATTTAAAACACAAAAATCTAACTGCCCTAGTGTAATTTGCCCTACAACAATTCGTGCCGAACTAAAATATGCGCCTGTAAATAAAAAGGTAAAAAAAGTAACAAAAAAAATAACTATACTAACTGCAATATAACTTAAAACTGATAATTTATAGGTCTTTTTTTGCATTTTATTCTCCTTCTATTATGTTTAACCATTCTTGAGGTGCTGTTAACCACAAATTTTTGTAACCACCATTAGCAAACTGTGCTCCTTCAAAAAGCACTGTAACAATAAAATTAGTATTATTTCTTAAATTATATTCATCTACAATTTCAAGTCCCGATAAAAACTGTGCCACAGTATTTTCACTACCGCTTGGTAATAATACACTTATATAGTAAAAAAAACCATCATCACCAAGTATCCAATTATTATTTGCTAAAATTGCACTAACATCGCCTAATGGAAAACCTTGTTCCCAATAAACATTTAAATAAGCCCTTAAAACAATATGTGTATTAGATAGATTAGTAACAGAAACAGGAATGTTTGTTATTTGCTGTTCATAAATGAAAGGGTTTTGAATTAAACTTCCTAATAACTGTATGTTTCCAATAGGTAAAAATTTTTGTGTTACCTCTTCTTTTGTAAAATAAGCACTAGTAACTTGAAAAGTTATTAAAATAAAAAATGACATAAAAAAGCCCACTGCTATTACTTTTAGTAATGTGTTGTAATATTTTTTATCTGGTACTCTATCTATATTATTTACTATATTCATAATACTCCTATTATTACTTTAAATTTATTTTATCTATTATATTTATAAATCATACTAAAACAAAAAAAGTTTTCTTTTTTTTAATTTAAAACGCATAAAAACAAACCATAAGTTGCAAAATAAAATCAAGTAGTACACAAATGTGTATCAATAAAAAAGGAGAACAAATTAGTATGGAAAACAATCAAGTAAAACATGAATACGATCGCAATCATGTAGAGCACAATCATCACACAAGGAAAAACACCTCTACAATTGCCATTGTGGCATTATCTATCCTACTACTTACAAGCATTGTATTAGGTGTAACGGGAGCATTCTTCTTTGCTAACGCAGCAGCAACAGGCGATATTACCTTGGGCGACCCAGTTAATATTAACATGACGCAAGGTGGTGCTAGTGTTGCAAGTTTAACCTTTAGTGGTGCAGCAATGCCAGGAACAGTTTACTCACAACCTATTGGTGTAAGTGCACCAGCCGCTACTTCAGACGCTGTTTTAAGAGGAAAATTAACAATTACAAATGCAGATGGTGCTGAATTTAATGTAACTGCTACTACAAGTGCTAGTTGGATTGATGGGGGCGATGGATACTACTATTATAATGGTATTTTATCGGCAACAGGTGCGGTTGACTTTGTAACTGAAATTCAAATACCAACCGAACTAACAAACATTGATGCTAATAAAACCTATAACTTGAATGTACAAATTGAATCTATTCAATGGGCTAACGGTGCAGCAAGCCAAGTTTGGACAACTGCCCCTGGTGCTTGGGTAACTGCTTATGGTAGTGGTGTATAAACACTAGTAAACTAAAATAAAAAAAACGAGGTAACTCGTTTTTTTTATTTTTCTAAACTTGTTTCTTTTATTCTTAACCTTTCCATAAGCGGTCTAGCAAATTTATTATAACTTGGTAAATTTAAAACATAGGAATATGCTGTTTTTCCTGAACTATCTTTTTTAGTTATATCAGCACCATTTTGAAGTAACATATCAACAATAATAATTGTAGGCTCGCTTGCTTTTTCTGTAGCATACATTAAAGCCGTTTTACCTAAATTATCGCAAGAGTTTATGTCGGCGCCAGCATTCAATAATGCTTTAATGCGCTTAATACTAATATATGGCTCGCTTACAAACTGCATTAAAGCCGTTTTACCTTCATTATTTTTTAAATTAACTTTAACATTATTTTGAAGTAAAAGTTTTACAGTATCTATTTCTCTTGCTTCCATTAAAACCGAACTGCCATTAAAGTTTACTGCGTTAATATTTGCATTACACTCCAACAATTCTTCAATTATTTCGTTTTTAAATTCATTTTCACTTTTAACAATATAATGAAGTGCCGTGTTCCCTAATTTGTCGCATAAGTTAACATTTACATTATAATTAAGTAAACTTTTTACCACTTCTAAATTAGTAGCATACATTAGTGCTGTTTTGCCAAACTCGTCTTTATGATTTATATCAATATTTTTTGTTAGTAGCATTTTTACAATTTCGGGTTCGTCAATATGATACATCAAAAGACTTTTACCTTTTTTATCAAAAGCGTTAACATCGGCACCTTTATCAATTAGTAGTTTAATAATATCTTCATTTGTTTGATACATAAGTGCACTTTTACCCAAATTATCTAATAAATTTACATTGGCACCATAAGCAATAAAATGTTTTAAAGTTTTAGCACTAATTATTGGTAACATAAGTGCAGTTTGATTATATTTATTAGTTATATTAGGGCTAATATTTTCTTGTAATAAAAAAAATATATTAGCGTCATCATTTTTTAAAGTTAAAATTCGCTCTATTAAAATAGGGTTACCCTCAATTGTGGTAGCCAACTTATTTGCATTATATTTTAGTAATAGTTTTAAAACTTCCTTGTTTTGTGAACGCATTAAAGCAGTTTTTTGTAGTGGATATTTAATATCGGGCGATATGCCAGATATTAACATTTTTTCTAGTAAAACAAGGTTACCTTCGGCAACCAATTTTTTAAATTTAGTTTTTATTTTTAAATCCATCATACTATTTATCCTATTTAAATTATAACTTGTTTATTATGTGTTGTCAATAATCAAAAAAACTAGTAAATACTAGTTTTATTGTTTTATTTCATAATTTATAATATAGGCCGATTTTGTATTTTCATCTACTTTAACTTTTTCGCTAATATCAAGCCCTGCAACAATTAAAATTTCGTTTCCTACTGCAAGCACTGGCGTAGCATCTCTTAAACGATTTGGCACTTTTTTATCAATAAAGTAATCTTTTAATTTTTTTGTTCCGCCACCAAATTTAGTAAACACATCGCCTTCTTTACGCGTGCGCCAAACTGCATTTGTTGGCACTTTAGTTACATCTACTACATGTGTGCCTTTTTCAATACCTACTTCATAGGTGCGTTTTACAATAATTTTGCCAAAGTATTTAATGTTTAATATTCCGCTTTTTAACTTTTCGCTTTCAAAGCCATATTTTTTTTCTTTTGATATAACAGTAATATAATCGTATTCTTTATGAACGGTTACTTTATTTGGTAAGTTAATTTTAACACCATTTTCGGCATCTTTTACCATTTCTTTAATTAAGTTAATATGTTTTTGTTCTATATCTTTTTTAACATTTAAATAATCTAGCGCGTGGCGCAACATTCGGTTTACTAAAGAGTCTTTATATAAAAAGTAACTGCTAGGAATTTTTACATAATAATCTTCTTTTATCATTCCATCAATATTTATCATACTTGAAATAAACTCGTCATCCATTTTTGCTAGTTTACTAAATGCCACTAAATTTTCTTCTATTCCTAAAAATCTTTCTTTTAAAAGTGGCATAACCACATTTCTTAAATAATTTCGCGTAAATTCATTATTTAAGTTACTATCATCAATTACATAAGGTATTTCATTAGTTTTTACATACTCTTCAATTTCTTTTTTGCTTGTGTATAGCATTGGGCGAATGTAATTTCCTCTTACAAGTTCCATGGCTTTTGCGCCTAATAGCCCTGAACCACGAAATAAGTTTAGTAACACTGTTTCTGCTTGGTCCGACATGTGATGCGCTAAACAAATTTTATTTACAATACCTTTTTCTAGTAGTGCATCAAAAACTTTAAAACGCGCATTTCTCGCCGCCTCTTCCTTACTTAACTTTTCTTCTTCTACTATATCCATAACATCTACTTCAAATTTTTGAAATTTAATATGATGTTTTTTGCAATAATCTTTTACAAAACTTGCTTCTTTATCGCTGTTTTCTCGCATTTTGTGATTTATGTGTATAGCCATTATTTCTATGTTAAGTCGTTCTTTATTTTCATTTAATAAATGTAATAAACTCATAGAGTCTTGACCGCCACTTAAAGCAACACCTACAATATCGTTTTCGGAAAACAAATAATTGGCACGAATGGTTTTTAATGTAGTAATCATAATTTTTTACCCTTTTTTAAATCTTTACTTTTATTATAAGGTAAAAGACAAAAAATTACAAGTATTATTATAATTAAACAGAGGGAAAAACGCGGGCTACAATAACAGTGCAGTCATCTTTTGGTTCATTATTATAATTTTCTAGTACTTTATCTAGCACTGTTTCGGCAAATGTTTGCGGGTTAATTGTGCTAATTTGATTTATAAATGTTTTAAAACTTTCCCTACTTAAAAAACTATCAATAACACCATCACTAAATAAAATAATCATATCTTGACTGCTTAAAACTTTTTTAGTAATTGCTGGTTGCATTTCTTCTAATATTCCTAATGGTAATGAGCCTGTTTTAATAATTTCTGTATTTTCTTTATTTTTTATATAGCCTTCAGGCGAGCCTACTTTGATAAAATCGGCAATGCTTTTTCTAAGGTCTACAACGCAAATATCAAGAGCGGTAAATACTTCTTCTTGCCCTAAACTTAATAGTTTGTTTACACTAGTTAAAATAATGTCGTTATCAAATCCTGCTTTGTAAAAGTTTTCTATTAAACTAATGGCTAAATTACTGGTTTCTTCGGCTTTTTTACCACTTCCCATTCCATCACAAATAGCAAACATAAATTTATCGTCGCCAATTTTAATAAACGAATAAGTATCACCGCTAATTTTATTGCCACTTTTTGTTAAACCACTGCTACCAAATACAACATTATATTTTGGGGCAGTTTTCAATGTTAGCACTTCAAAGCCTGCAAAAGAGCCACTTTCTCTACTAACAATAGCCATTTTTCCACCACAAATTTTACTAGTTATTTTTTCAATTAGTTTTTCTTTAATATCTTTACTTCTTACAATTAAAGTAACACAACTTATTTCACTATTTTGTTCGTATATAACACATTCGGTGCAAACTATATTTTCATATGTTAACTCTTCCATTAGCATACTTTCTTTGTTTATATCAAAAGTTACATTTCTTCTTGTTTCTTCTGCTAAACTACGAATAATTTTTCCTACTCCATTTAATTGTTCGGCAATTAACACTCTACTTGTATCTAAATTGTTTATCATAGTTGCATATTGTTTATAACTTAATATAAGTTGATTTATTGAAGTTAATATGGTATTAACACGACTACACCTTGTGCTTAAATGTGGTGGAACATCTAGTATGGTTGCTTTTCCTCGCTCAAACCCTGCATTTATAATATCTTGTATAATGTTTACAGTGTCATTTTGAAAAGCACGCAAACATTTATGTTTTTCGGGGCAATCGCCACACACTTTATCTATTATTTCTTGCGTTAGCATATCCTTTGCTTCTTCTTTCGGTAACACACCACGAACCATACTTTTAAATACATGGTCCATCTCCGAAAAAACACCGCTAATTTCATACATTCTTCTACATAAGCCGTCCCTACTTCGGTTTACAATATTTCGTATTGCTGTTTTATTTTCTTCCCCACCTAATATGCTTTTTAATATATTTAATTTTGTAAGAGGAATAGAGTAAAATAATATGCTACCTAGTAATATTTCTGCAACACGATAAAAGTTATAATCTGCCATAACATTAAAGTAAAGCCCCAACAAAATATCGGTAAATAAAATGGCTAATATAGGTATAACCCTATTATTATGTTTAAACGAAACAGCAGAAAATGCAAATAAAGAAAATGTAACTAGGTAGGAAAAATCGCCTTGATATAGTAATGTTCCTAGCCCTATTATGTTTGCAATTAAAATACTACTAGAAAAAGGGTAAATATAAGTTGCCACTAATATTATAAATACTGCAAAAATTCGTATTAACTGCGTTTGAAATATAACTATATTTGAAAAACCTAAACTAATAGCAATAAGTAAAATTCCTGCACAAATTAACTCATCTATGGTTAGTTTAAATAAAATACCACGCACCATAATGGCTTTTATAATATGATAACAAGCAAATAAAAATAATGTGCCTAATAATGTTACAATAATTGCTTGCAATAAACTTTCGGGGTTACTTGAATTTATGTAAATAAAATAAACTTGACTTAATAGTGCATAAAATCCTAAAAGTAAATAATGTGGTTTTTTATTTACTTTGTAGTGAAGCATAGTAACAATTAACACAACAGCGCTTGTAATTACGCTATTAGTTAAAGTAACTAAACTAAAATCGCTTAAATAACACGACAATATGTAAAGTGGAACTAAATAATATACTTTTTGTTTATGAAAGGCTAGTGCAAAAAATAACCCAAAACCAAACAAACTTATATTACCTTGAATACTTGCAATATTTAAAATATAAAAAAGTATAAAAAAAACAGTATATTTAATTGTTTCTAAAAAATTTATATTGGCTTTTTTTTCTAGAACTTGTTCCATACCCGCACCTCTTTTTTAAGAAAAGTTATTATAAAAAGTATAAAACAAATAAGTTTTATAAACCTAAAATAAAAAGAGCAAATTACTGCTCTTTTTTGTTTATTTTGTTATATTTTAATTTATTTTTCTAACGAGTCATCTTGCTCTTTTATTTCTTTAATATTTCTTTTATTAAAATATTTTTTTATTTTACTATTATGTAAACTTTTGTTTTTATGTGTTTTTTTAACTAATGAAGTTATAGTTTCCTTTTGAGTGTTTTCTTCTACTACAGTTTCTTCTAATTTATATAATTTATCTCTTAATACTTCGGCTTTATCTTTATAAAACTGTTGCATAAACCTTGAAAAAGTTAAACTAATAATAGGCGAAAAAATAGACACTAACCCACCAAATAAAAGTATAGGAGGTGTAAACCCGAATATTATTCCACCAATAATTGCTACTGCCCCACCAATAATAAAATATTTTTTTGACTCATCAATAGCTTCTTCAAACATACTAAATAACTGTTCACTTTCAAAATAGTCTTTTATTTTATCTCTAAGTTTGTTAACTTTTTTATAATCCAAAATAAGTATCCTTTTTTATATATTGTAAGTATAAAATAATTAAAATAAAAAGTCAATATCAAATAAAAAAACAACGAATAATCGTTGTTTTTATTGTTTATGGTTCTAAACTTTCATCTTTAACCGAAGAATCCTTTGCCTCTTCTTTTTTGGTTTCTGCTTTTTCTTCAGTTTTTTCTGCTTTTTCTTCAGTTGCAAATACGCTATCTATCTTTTCTTCATCTGAATTTTCTTCAGTTTCAACAGTGGCTTCTTTTTTATCTTCTGCTTTTTCTTCGGTTGAAGTGCTTTCTTTTGATTCTTCTTTAGTTTCTGTTTTTTCGGTTTCTGCTTTTTGTTCGGTTGAAGGAGTTTCTTCTGAATATACCGAATCTACAAATGAATAATCGTCTGATTCTTCTACAGTGTCTTTAACTATATCTTCTTCTACTTTAACTTCTTCTTGTGGTGCTTCTTTACCTTTTCTTGTACTTTTTCTTTTTGGTTTTGGTTTTTCTTCTTCTTGTTCATCTTCTAAATCAGTTTTACCAGTTGTGTTAGTTGTATTACTAGTATCTTCGTTTTCTACATTAACACCTGCTGCTCCTGTAGGTGAAAATTCTTGAGTGTTATTCACTTGATTTTCTGCAGTTGTTTGTTTAAAGCCTTCTTTTTCCATTTTTCTTGCTAATTCTAGTTTTTTTGCTTTTTCCATTTCTTTTTCTGCGCGGTAAGGTTTTAACTTCTCATCTAAATTTTCGTTTCTTTTACCAATTATAAATTTAACGAAACCAGTAATTAAAGTTGCAGCAGTGTATGCTACAAATATACCAATTGCTATAGGCGCTAAAACAGGAATTGCTGCTCCCATTGCTAAAGGACCTAATAATAAAGCCGCTGCACCTACAGCAACAAATTTAAAATCTTGACTAAAACGACTTGCCACATTACTTGCTTTTACATAGTTTTTTGTTGATTTTTCGTATTGCGCAAACAGGGCTTCAGCGTCAACTTCTGCTTTTTCACTTCCCGCTTTTTTAGAGTTTGCTTTTTCTAATTCAGCATCTTCTGCAAGAGTAGTTGTACCAGTGTTTACTGCTTCTTCCTCTAATTCACCTTTCTTTTTCTTTTTTGCCATAAGTACAAGTCTCCTTTTACTATTTACATTTATTATAAACTAAATATATTTAACAGTCAATACCTTAATTTTAAAAATAAATAATTTTATGATTAGTTATTATTTTTTTAAAGTATCAATTTAAAATAAAACATCATATACTAAAATTAGTTTTATTTTTTTTATATAAACAGAAAATTTAAAAAAGTTTTAGAAAACTATTGACAAAAAATAAGTTTATAGTTACAATATTAAGGCTAATAGGGAAACCTGTTATAGTAAATTGTCGCGGGATAGAGCAGCTTGGTAGCTCGTCGGGCTCATAACCCGAAGGTCGTGTGGTTCAAATCCCACTCCCGCTACCATTTTTTTAAAGTTATGTGAGGCGGTGTAGCTTAGTTGGTTATAGCGTTCGGTTCATACCCGAAAGGTCGTAGGTTCGAGTCCCACCACCGCTACCAACTTAAACTTACTACCTTATTTGTTTAATAAGGCCCCATGGTCAAGTGGTTAAGACATCGCCCTTTCACGGCGGTATCCCGAGTTCGAACCTCGGTGGGGTCACCAGTTTATATTGCGAACACTTTTAAGTGTTCGCATCTTTTTTCCGCACTTATACGGTCTTTTTTATTATTGTTTAATTTGTGAAGGTTTGTACTAAACAATAAAAATAAATAATTATAAGTTATATTATTTAAAACTAATAAAAAAGACTGCATAGGTGCGGTCTTTTATTTTTACAATGGTTTGTTAGGAACGAAACAGCAAAGCGAAGAAAAAAACATAAGGTCAAGGCTCGGTTACTTTTTTGCAGACAGGAGTTTACTTTGCGGTAAATGACTGGTTGCAAAAGGTAAGCAGTTAACGATGAGATTATGCCTTTTTTATGACATAAAAAACAAACTAATTAAATTACTGTAAGTTCAAGGCTCGGAATTTAATTTATCAGTTTGTTAGGAACAAAACAGCAAAGCGAAGAAAAAGGCATAAGGTCAAGGCTCGCTTACTTTTTGCAGACAGGAGTTTACTTTTCGGTAAATGACTGGTTGCAAAAGGTAAGCAGTAAACGATGAGATTATGCCTTTTTATTCGTTTTGAAATTTGATTTCGGAACTACGCCCCCAACCTAGAACCTCACGAACATAATCTTCAACATAATCGTTATAGTGAGTTTGAATGTAAGTATATTCGTTTTCATAATTTTCATAAGATTGTTGCAAGCGAAGAAGTTCTAAGTTAAGTTCATTTTCTCTTGTTTCTAATTGATTTATTTTAACATATTGAAATGTTAAAAGAAGAACAAGAGTAAACAAAACTAAAACTGCAAAAACAGTTGCTATTTTTACTAAAAATTTTAATGTTGATGCTCTCATTTTTCTTCCTTTATTTTTTTGTTTTTATTATTTTTAATTTTTTAACTACATTTACAACTTTATTATACAAAACTTTAAAAAATTTTGCAAGCATTGAACCAATAGTTATTCGTTCTAAAAAAAATCCTAAAAAGAAAGAAAGAAGAAGAAAAAACCGAATTTCGCCATAATTTGTAAATTGCACTGCCACAAAAAATAATAATGCAAGAATTACAAAAAAAACACTGTCTAATATTATTGTTAAAACTGTGCTTTTTTCTAGTGGACTAAAACACAATGATTTTATTTCATAAAAAACGCCACCAACTAGTCCAAAATAAAGCATACTTAAAAATATAACACCTTGCTTTAGGGTTTCATATAACATAATTATTTAAAAATCCGATTTAATAAATTTTTAGCAGTTTTATTAGACGAAGTATTATATTTTATTTGGTCAATGATGCCAAGTATTTCCATATTACCTAAAGTTACATCTAATTTTGATACTTGCATTTCTGTGCCTTCAATAGTTAAATTTGTACCATCTACTTCTAAACTAATTATGTGGTCGTTAGCATTATGTACTTTTCCTACACCCGTTAAAGTTAATTTTTCACGATTTTCTAGCACTAATTTATGTGGTTTTTTTACTGGGTCATCTACTGTTTGTTTTGAAATTATTTCCATAATATACTTCCTTTTCTTTGTTTATTTATATGAAAAAAAGAAGTTTTGTATGAATAAAAAAAACTAGCAATGCTAGTTATTTTTTAGTTAAATTTTAAATGTGATAAATCAATATCTAATTCTTTTGCAATACGAAGAATGCTTGATGGAAGTTCATCGTAGTGCACCTCTAAAATTAAAATATGTTCTTTGGCTTTATCATAATTTTGAAATTTATAAAAATCTAATATTATTAACTGAATTAAATAATCTTGCTTTGTAAATGGGTTAGCACTTTTCTCATATTTTTGTTCTAACAGTTCATATGCTTTTTCATATTTTTTTTCTTTAAAAAGCACATCTAAGTTATTAGCATCATCACCTTTAACAAAATTTGGAAGTTTAAGTTTATTAAACATTGCAATTAGTCCAAAAGCCCCCATTAAAATGGCAACAATGCCAAATGGAAGTCCCATACCTCCCATAGAAAATGCACCAGCGGCAATGGAAAATGCAACAATTACCCAAATAATTGAAAAAAGAATAATTGGTGCTTTACCTAATGGCCCTGCATTTAACATTTTTAACGACTCATTTATAAGCATTTGCTTATCGGGTTTTTGCAACATTCCATTTAATGTAGCGTCGCTAATTATTGTTTTAGTATTTACTGATTTTTCTGTGTTGGTTGCACCGCAATACATACAATAGTTTTCATTTTGTTTTAAGTTTGCACCACAATTTTTACATTTCATAAGTTCTTTCCTTTTTATATAGTTTTTTATACGCTTTTAGGTGAATAAATTACACCTAATTTTTCAGCCACTTCTTTAATATGTTCGTCTTTACTATGTATTTTATTATTTAAATTTTGAATTAAAATTTTTGCCTCTTCTTTTTTATCTAACCTATAATAACATAACATAATTTTTTGTTTTATTACTTTTATTTGCTCGACACCATACTTATTTGCTAATAGTATTTGATAAGCAGAAGAATAAGAACCTTTTTGGTAAAGCCTTGTTAGTTCCATTCTTTTTTCTTTGCCATCTCTAAAAAAACTTATTGCAAAAAAAATTGATAAAATACTAATAAATGGAATTTCAAGAGCCGAGCCCATTATAAAAAAGAAAAAAATTAAAATTACCCAAAATAAACCTGACATAAAATGATTTTCTTTAATGTTTGCGTATTGAATTAAAATACTGTTTAACCTACTGTTTTCAATTTCTTCTGTACTAACAAAATTATCTTCTTTATATAGGTCTTCTTCAATTTCAGGTTGTTGTTCGGCTTTTTCTATTTTAATAGAGGGTTCAAAACGCTTTAACTGTTCTTCTTCTAGTTTATTTTCTTTTTCAAAAAACGCACCGCAGTAATCGCAGTAATATGAATCAGGTTTTAAACTTGCGCCACAACTAGGGCATTTTATTTTTTTTAGCATATTTTAATCCTTTGTTATTTCATAACCATTTACAGTATCTTTTATAGAATAACCTAATGCTTTTATTTCTTCTCGTAATTTATCACTTTTTGCATAATCTTTATTTTGTTTTGAGAGTATTCGCTCTTCTGCTAATTGTTTAATATTATTTGGAATTATTTGTTTTTGTTTTAACTCTTCCTCTAATTTTTCAACTTCATTTTTTAAATTTAAACCTAATATTCTATCCATTTCAAGTGCTGTATCATAAACCAATGTTTGCGGCTCTAATTTTAACATATCCCATAAAATAGCTAATCCACTTGGAATATTTAAATCATAATTTATTTCATCTAAAAATTCTTCATACCTTGAAACTATGCTAAGGTCTTTAATATAATTATCCCCTACCATAAATTTCGCTTTTTTATTCTTCAACATTAACTCTAATAAATTTCGTCTACTTACTTTAGCACTTTCTAGTGCTTCCCATGTAAAATTTTGTGGGGTGCGGAAGTTTGCGTTTAGTAAAAAATAGCGAAAATCAAGTGCTGAAAAACCTCGTTTTTCAAGGTCGGCAATAGTATAAACATTACCAAGGCTTTTACTCATTTTACCATTATCTACTTTTAAAAACTCACAGTGCATCCAAAAGTTTGCTTGTGTATTTTTATGGTCGCAAGTTAGCCCTCTTGTTTGTGCTATTTCATTTTCATGATGAACAGGAATATGGTCTATTCCGCCTGTATGAATATCAAACCTTTCACCCAAATATTTTGTACTCATTGCCGAACACTCTATGTGCCAGCCCGGATAGCCTACACTCCAAGGGCTTTCCCATTTCATAATATGCTCTTTTGGGGCTTTAATCCAAAGTGCAAAGTCATATGGGCTTTTTTTGTCGGCATTAACTTCAATGCGTGCACCTGCTAGTTGGTCGTTTAAGTGAATACCGCTTAACATTCCATAATCATTATTAAAATCGGTATTATACTTTTCAACATCAAAATAAACATTGCCATTTTGTTTATAAGCATAGCCATTTTTAATAATACCTTCAATAAAAGTAATCATAGCGGTAATATTATTGGTGGCTTTTTCTACTTGAATATTGGAAAAAT
>Ga0265295_1004607_pt1 | contig 18398 bp, 18 predicted proteins | sample Munlansysbiofilm_FD_192503 | JGI IMG/M metagenome (GOLD analysis project Ga0265295, IMG submission 192503) | Leachate microbial communities from a municipal landfill in Southern Ontario, Canada - Methane capture system biofilm | ecosystem: Engineered > Solid waste > Landfill > Unclassified ...
TCGAAGGAAGCAAGCTCTGGTTCGGTGAGTGTGATGGGATCAGAGAGGGCCCTATAGCGTTGAGGCTGCTCGCGTTGCAGGGTTCGGGCGAGGAGGGCAACCCGGCTGAGGTGGAAGGCCGCCATCGCATTGGTGTAGAGGTTATTGTCCACCAAGGCCGAATATTCATCGGGGCCGGTCACCTCATTGATGCAAAAGTGTCCCCCCTTCCGTTCGTTGTAGAAGCCCAGGTCAACCCAGAGGCGTGCCGTCTCCACCAGGAGGGCGAACCCTCCCTCATCAAGGATCGAGTCATCACCGGTGACATCGAGGTATTGGAAGAGTGCGTATGCGATATCGGCGTTGATGTGGTACTGGGCCGTAGATGCCGGAAAATATGCCGATGCCTCCTCCCCCATTATGGTCCGCCAGGGGAAGAGTGCCCCCCGCTGGCCCAGCTCATCGGCCCGGCGCCGTGCGTGGTCGAGGATCGAGATGCGGTAGCTGATCAATGAGCGCGCGACCGCCGCATCGGTATGGGTGAAGAAGGGCATTGCATAAATTTCGGTGTCCCAGAAGTACTGTCCCTCATACCCGAGGCCGGTGAGGCCCTTGGCAGCCAGGGAGGTCTTCCCATCCCGTCCAACCGACTGGTGTAGCTGGAAGAGATTGAATCGGATTGCACGGCTGAGCGCTTCATTGCCCTTGATGACCGTGTCACTGCTCTGCCAAAAGCGTGCCCAGTGGCGCTGTTGCAACTCGTAGAGCTCATCCCAGCAGTAGTCACACAGCCTGTGCTGCTCACTGCGATGGTAGAAGAAGAGCTTCTCCAGGACCACCCTTGTCCCGCTCTGGATAATCGTGAGGACCGGCAGTGCGGACTCGCTGTCAATCGACTGTCGATAGGCGGCCTGCCCTTCGCCTCTGTGGAGGGCACCGCAGTAGAGGCTCAGCTTGCTCTGCACCGTACGGAACTCGGCCTCAAAGCCACGCACGATGGGGCGTGATTGCACTGTTTCGAGGCTCGAGCGGCTATCAAGAGAGGCGATGCGCGGGTCAAGGCCATCGTCCCCCACCCTCCGCGGCAGGGCGATCGATGAGTGGACAGCGACCTCGACCTCCCTCTCCGCCTCAACGGTGACCCTGGTCATCCCATAGGACGGATGGTCCATGCTGAGCAGGGTCTCCCATGTGATGGAACACGCGACGCCACCGCTGCCCTGCCACGCAAGATGCTCGGTGAGCACGCCTTGCCCCATATCCAGGATACGCCGCCATGTGCCAGAGGAGGGATCGACTACCTCCCCATCGATTGAAACGACCAGGTAGCGGCAATCGGGCAGGTCGAGCATCGTCTGTCCGGTTCGGGCAAAGCCGTAGGCATCCTCCCCGTAGGGGATGGGGAAGGTCTCGTAGAACCCATTGATAAACACCCCTGGATGGTAGGAGGGATGGCGCGAGGGAACAAAGCCACGCATGCCGAGGGTTCCGTTGCCGAGCGAAAAGAGACTCTCAGTATGGGCGAGCTGTGAGAGGTCCAGACGCTCCTGTTCAAGAAGGAAGGTATGCTCATCCATGGATTACCCTTTCACCGACCCGGCCATCAAGCCCTGGACGAAGTATCGCTGCAACGCAAAGAAGACACCAAGGGGGATGACCATGACGACGAAGGCACCGGCGGTCAGCAGGTGCCAATCCTGTCCGCGTGAGCCGACCATGGTGGCGAGGCGCTGGGTCAGCACGGCGACGTCTTTGGTACCACCGAGGAAGACGAGGGCGACGAGCAGGTCGTTCCACACCCAGAGGAACTGGAAGATTGCCAGTGATGCGATTGCCGGCACCGAGAGGGGCAGCACGAGGCGGGCGAAGACGACCATCGGCCTCGCTCCATCGAGGAACGCGGACTCGAAGATGTCTCGGGGAATCGTCGAGATGTAGTTGTAGAGCAGGTAGATGCCCAAGGGGAGGCCAAAGCCGGTGTGGGCAAGCCAGATCCCCAGATACGAGCCGGTGAGCCCGATCTTCTGATAGTCGCGCAAGATCGGGATCAAGGCAATCTGCAGGGGGATGACGAGCATGGCGACCACGGAGGTGAAGAAGAACTTGCGCCCGGGGAAGACCATCCAGGCAAAGCCGAAGGCGGCGGCACTGGCGATGAGCAGGGGGATGATCACCGATGGGATGGTGACCGTCAGGCTGTTGATGAAGGCCTGGCTGAGGTTGTCCCCGCTTGAACGCACCGTCTTGCCGGCGGCGTCGACGAAGGTGTATGTACTGCCGCCGAGGACCTGCCGGTAGTTCTCCAGCGTAATCCTGCCCTTCGAAGAGAAAATGGTCCACCACCCTGAATTCAAGACATCGGTTTTTGGGCGGAGCGAGGAGATGAAGAGCCCGATGATCGGGACAGCCCACAAGACCACCAGCACGATCAGGATGGCGTTGACCAACACGGTCCACTTCTTCGGTGTTGTCCTACCCATCCTAGAAGCCCTCCTGCTTGCTGAACTGGCGAAGGTTGTACCACATCACCGGTATGACGGCGATCACCAGCACGATGGCGATGGCCGAACCCTTGCCAAAGTCATAGAAGGTGAACATTTGCTTGTATTGCATCGATGCTATGACCTCGGTGCCATACTGGCCACCGGTCATGGTATAGACGATATCGAAGATTTTCAGTGAGATGATGATGATCGTCGTACTGACGGTCACCAACGTGGTGGAGATGTGCGGGATGATGATCGAGCGGATGATCCGGAGCTCACCGGCACCGTCGATTCGCCCCGCCTCGATGATCGAGGACGGGACCCCCTTGAGCGCTGCTGAGATGATGACCATTGCATAGCCACTCTGCAGCCACACGAGGATGGCGATTAAAAAGACGTTGTTCCAGGGCCTGAGGGTGATCCACGCCTGGGGCTCCCCTCCAAAGAGCGTGACTATGGCATTGAGCAGACCAATCTGCATCTCTCCGGCAGGCTTGTAGGCGTAGACAAAACGCCAGATCACCCCTGCTCCGACAAAGGAGATCGCCATCGGGGTGAAGATGATCGACTTGAAGATCTTCTCATATCGTGAACGGTCCGCAAGGAGGGCGATGAGGAGTCCCATGCCCACCGAGCCGCCGGTCCCGAGGATGATCCACATGAGGTTGTTGACAAAGGATTCACGCATCCGTGAATCGGTGAACGCATAGATGTAGTTGGCCAACCCTACGAAGTTCTTCGACTGTGCATCGAAGAAGGAGAGGTAGAGGGAGCGCAGGGTCGGCAAGACGAGGTACCAGGTGAGGATCAGCAGGGCGGGCCCGACAAACACAAAGGGCTGCAGCGTCTTGGCTGCCCGAAGCGGCAGGCGATTGACCAGCCAATCGCTGACCCAGAAGAGCAGGGCTACCCCACCGACACCCCAGATGATGGCTGCAAGGGCGATGATGGCAGGCGGGGCTGCGCCCTGCTTGAGAAAGAGGAACCCTGCCCAGAGCACGACACCGGTGATGATGGGCACGACAGCCGAGACAACCAACCGTCCTATGCGATGGTGTCTCAGTGGTCTGTCATCATGTTTTGTGGGTAAGGCCATGTGTCTCTCCTGCAGGTGCAATGGGATCGAGGATGTGGTGCCGGATCTCCGGCACCACAATCATACACTTACTTTGGCCAGGAGCGCTGGATATCGTTGAGGACGGTATCGAGGTTCTTGCCTCCGACCCAGTCAACGATTCCACTCCAGAAGGTACCTGCCCCAACCTGGGCGGGCATCAAGTCGCTGGCATCGAACCGGAACACCTTGGCGTTGACCAACGCCTCGGCGAGGCTGCGCTCGATGGCGTTGGGATAGGCCGAGAGGTCCTGGTCAAGATAGGGGAAGAGGGCTCCACCGGTCTGCGCCCAGAGCTTTCCGCTCTCCCAGGTCGCCAAATACTCCATGAATTGGCGAACTTCCGGCCGGTCGTTAAAGACGACGAACTGGTCACCGCCTCCGAGGACAGGAATCCCATACTCCGGATTGATGGCGGGAAGTGCGAAGACTCCGATCTCATCCTCTAGGTTCGCCTGGATCTCCTCCGGGAAGAAACTGGTGATGAAGTTGCCCTGGCGATGCATCCATGCCCGGGGAGGATCGGTGAAGAGCGGCTGCTGGGCATCACCGAAGCTGGTGGTCAGGATGTAGTTCTTGCCACCGTAGACGTACCGGGGATCAAGCCAGATCTTGCCCAGCACCTCGAAGGCTGCCTTGACCTCCGGGGCATTGAACGGCATCTCGCCGCTGACCCACTTGTCATAGGCCTCAGGCCCTGCCGTGCGCAGCATGATATCCTCGATCCAGTCGGTGCCGACCCATCCGGTTGCACCACCGGCTTCGATTCCCACGGCCCACGGGGTATGCCCATCTGCCACCATCCGATCCATCAAGCGGTTCAGTTCGTCCCACGTCGTGGGGGGCACATAGCCGGCCTTGGCCCACGCCTTCTTTGGGTACCAGACAAAGCTCTTTGCATTGACCCGATGGAAGATGCCATAGGTCGTGCCATTATAGGAGCCGAGCTCACGCCAAACCGGTGCGTAGTTCTTGTCCAACAGGGCACTGAGTGACGGCCATACCGGAACAAGCTTGCCCTTGGATGCAAAGTTCGCCATCAAGCCGGGCTGGGGAAGACCGGCGATATCCGGGGCATTGCCGCCTTCGACGCGGACGCTGATCAAGGTCTCGAAGTCCTTCGACCCCTCGTACACGACCTTGATGCCAGTACGCTCCTCAAAGGGACGAATCGCCTCTTCGAATCGATAGGCTTCCTCATCGACAAAGGCTCCGAAGACAGTGACCGTTTTCTGTGCAGGGGCCTTCTCAGCCTGCGCTGCACCAAATACGGGCATGAAGGCAAGGGTGAGAATCACCAATGCTACCAATGCTTTTTTCATATCACTCTCCTTTTGTCCGCACACGGCGGACTGTGTATTCAATCAAACGATTCCTACAAGGGGGATTTCAAGCAGACGTATGAATGCACCCCTCATGGAAGCGCTTCCATGTATAGTACACCACACCTTTTGGTATTTGTCAAACAAATTATCTCAAAGCTCATTATTGACTGAGCTGAGAATGAAAATTCCTACTCATTCAATAAATGATTATTGCCACAGAGGGCAAGAGGTGTAGTAGGATGGATGGAATCTGCGTGTGAGCCCCTTTCAGAGACCATCTCCTACAACCTGATAGGGTACGCCCTTCTCTTCCGGCTCGAGAATGACTATTATTGTGCTAGGAGTTTAAAAGATGCGTAGAGCCGGTATCATCACAACCGCCATCCTCACAGCAGTTGCCGCCATGACCGGCTGTATGCGTCACGAACACACCCCTTCCCCGGAGGCCGATATGCACACCACCACACACGAGCGTTTTGTCTTTGAGCCAATCGACGCTGCCCTTCTCTCCCCGCTTACCACACACGAGGCCGATGTCATCGTCCACAAGGGGACCGAGTGGGCGTTCACCGGTGCCCTCACCGATAACACGGAGGTGGGCACCTACTACTGCAGGTGGTGTGACGCCCCCCTCTACAGCTCAAAGGACAAGTTTGACTCAGGGTGTGGATGGCCGAGTTTCGATGATGAGATCGAGGGGGCAGTGACACGCCATCGTGATGCAGACGGGCGGCGCACCGAGATCGTCTGTGCCACCTGCGGTGGGCACCTCGGACACGTCTTTGAGGGCGAGCGCCTCACAACGAAGAATACCCGCCACTGCGTCAACTCGGTCTCTCTTGTGTTCAGGGGGGAAGCGCCGGTGGCAAAAGCGGTCTTCGCTGGCGGATGCTTCTGGGGGGTCGAGCACCTCTTCTCCTCCCTCGAGGGTGTCTATTCGGCAGTCTCGGGGTACACCGGCGGCACTACCGAGCATCCGACCTATGAGGAGGTGCTCACTCATAGAACGGGCCACCTTGAGGCAGTCGAGGTCTTTTATAACCCGTTGGTCATCTCCTACGAAGCGCTGGCACGCCACTTCTTCGAGATCCACGACCCGACACAGGCCAATGGCCAGGGCCCCGATATCGGCAACCAATACCTCTCTGCCATCTTCTACCGCAGCAGGAGCGAGTTCGATACCGCCGTCCGCCTCATCACCCTCCTCGAGGAGAAGGGGTACACGATTGCCACGACGGTGAGACGGGCCGCCCCCTTCTGGGAGGCGGAGGAGTACCACCAGGACTACTACGAGCGGCGGGGCACGCTACCCTACTGCCACGCCTATACCAAGCGCTTCTAGCTGATCAGCACATCGGCGCTGATGGCACACTGTGTGGTGATATAGGCGCCTTTCTTCAGCGGCGTGGGGACCTGGCTCTCGCTGAAGACCAAGTCGAGGTGGCCCATCTCGGTACCCACGGTGGCAACTATGCAGCTGCTCTCTCCAAAGCCGTGGGAGCGCGTCTCCACCGCGATCACAGGGGCGGCGATGAGAACCAGGGTCTGGGCGAGGGCAAAGCGCTCCCGTTCATCCTCTGCTATCGCCTCATCCCGGCTCATGATGAAGTTGTACGGCAGGATTTTCTTGTCCCCGATCTGCATCTCGAGGGGCGTCGCCTCCTCGTAGGAGGCACGGCTGTCATAGATATCGAGGGCCTGGACGAAGGCGCAGACCTGGAGGTCGAGGGCCGAATCCTCATCGAACTGAGGCAGTGTCGCCGCATGGACGAGGGTTGCGATGAAGGCGCTCCGCTCGCTCTGGCTGGTCATCAGGAGGGTGATGGAGAGTGGTTCCTGCTCACCGACGCGCAAGAGTGGCTTCCCTGTCCAGATCGACCGGCCCTTCATGTGCATGTCAATGCCCACGATCTCATCCTCGACGACACGGAAGATGATGGCTAGCCCGCTTTCAAGGACCACTGTCCGGTACGAGCCGCCCTGGGCCGATACCGTCTCCCCCTCCTCATACCACGCCAACAACTGCCGTTCATCGATTGCGCCATCCACCACGAGGGCCTCGAGCCCGGTATTGGTAATATAGAGTGCCATTTCATCATCCTCCGATGGTCCACTGTAGCATAAACCACCTTGCAGGAAAACCTGATAATGACTATCGTGGTGCCATGGCCCGAACACTCACCTTCAAGCAGGGATTCCACGATGGGTTGCCGATCTTCATCGGCTACTTCCCCACTGCCCTCGCCTTCGGCCTCGTCTGTCGGGACCTGGGCTTGAGGGCCTGGCACGCCATCCTCTTCTCGGTGACCAACTTTGCAGGAAGCGGCCAGTTCCTCGCCGCCAGCCTGATGGGCAGCGGCGCCCTGCTCGCCGAGCTCTTCATCAGTGTCCTGCTCATCAACATGCGCTACGTCTTCATGGGCGCCGAGCTCTCGAGAAAGCTCGACCCCGCCATCAGAGGATGGCAGCGACCCTTCATCGCATTCGGCACCACCGACGAGGTCTTCTCTGTCGCCGTACTCAACGGGGAAATGCTGACCGCCTCCTACCTCTTCGGCCTTGAAGGCACCTCATACCTCGGGTGGGTCGGCGGCACCGCCACCGGCTTTCTCATCGGCATGATCCTGCCCTCGCTTCTCCAGCTTGCTGTCGGGGTCACCCTCTACGCCCTCTTTACCGTCCTCTTGACCCAGCAGGTCCGCCAAAAGGGGGTGAAGGCCCTCGCCATCGCAGCGCTGAGCGGCGGCCTCCACACCCTCCTGTCCACCCGCCTGGCTGTCCCGGTCGGCTGGTCGTTCGTCATCTCGATGCTCACGGCAACCTTTGTCGGGGCCGCCCTCATCGACGAGGAGGCAGGCCTATGAGTCCCATGATCCCAATCCTCATCAGCAGCCTGGCAACCATCATAGTGCGCCTCCTGCCCTACTACGCCACCTGGCTGGAGAGGCTGCCCCCCTTCCTTGCCAAGAGCCTGCGCCTCCTGCCCATCGCAGCCCTCGGCCCCCTGATCTTCCCAGGGGTCATCATCGACTACCCCGGTCGTTGGTGGGCCGGCCTGGCCGGTATCGCCGTCGCCTCCCTCTTTGCCTGGCGCAAGAACGGGATGGTCATCCCGGTCCTGCTCTCGATCGTCACCACCTGGGCGGCACTCGCCCTGTAGGAGAAGGGAGTATGTTCGATGCCCACCGACACATCAGCAGCGACGGCCACTGCGACCAGGACGCCCTCTATGCCACCAGTACAACAAAGGAGTGGGATACCGTGCCAACCGGCATGGCTGTCCTCTCCCTCGGGGCCCTGGCCAGCGGGCAGCTCCCCCCACCCTCCCTCCTCTATGATCGCCTGAAGGCAGATCCACGCCTCCAGATCGGGGAGGTGGGCCTCGACCGGCGCTTCCCCGACCTGGGGGGGCAACGCCGCTTCCTCGAAGAGGTCCTGGCGATTGGATGGGAGCTGGGTCGCAGTGTGAGCCTCCACTGTGTGAGAGCCGACGGTGAGCTCTTGGCGCTGCTGGCCGCCCGCAAGGGCCATCTGCCTCCCCTCATCTGGCACGGTTGCACCGCCAGCCGGGAGAGCCGGATGGAGGCGGGTCGCCTCGGTGTAATCATCTCCTATGGCCCGCGCCTCTACTCCAGCAAGATTGGCAGGGAGGGCTCGGCACTCCTGGCCACCGAGTGGGTCCTGGAGAGTGACTGGGAGGGGGAAGAGGCGCTCTATGCACCGTTCCTTGAGGAGCACATCCGCTCATTTGCCCGCCTGACTGGACTAAGTGAGGAGAGTGTGGTAGAGAACAACCGTGCAAAGCGAGCAATTCTTACGAATCAGCCGACTCCTCGGTGACGAGGCGGTAACCACCCTTCATGAAAAGCGCGTCGTCATCGTCGGCTTGGGCGCAGTCGGTGGCATGTGCCTGGAGTCCCTGGTACGCAGCGGTGTCGGCTGGGTGCGCATCGTCGACTTCGACACGGTGGGCATCACCAACATCAACCGACAGGTCCTGGCCACCCACGAGACGGTCGGACAGAGCAAGACCGACGTGGCGCATGCACGTATCAAGGCCATCAATCCCTACTGCACAGTCGATGTGCTCCCCCTCTTTGTCAACAACGACTCCGTCGACAGGGTGCTGGAGGGCCCGATCGATCTGGTCATCGACGCCATCGACTCACTCAATCCCAAGTGTGCCCTCCTCGAGGCGGCGTACAAACGTGGCATTCCCATCATCAGCAGCATGGGGGCTGCCCTGAGGCGCGACCCCTTCCTGGTACGCAGAGCGGACTTGATGGAGAGCTGGGGGTGCCCCTTGGCACGCGCGGTGCGGGCCAAGCTCAAGCGACGCGGCGTGGGCCGGGGCATCGAGGTGATTTTTAGCCCCGAAGAGGTGCACTACACCTACAGAAACCCCGAAGAGGAGGAGCACGCCGACTTCAATGAGCAGATCAGCGACCAGGGCAGGCGGCGCAACGTCCTCGGAAGCCTGCCCACCGTCACCGCCGTCTTTGGCCAGAACCTCGCCCACCTCGCCCTCTCCAAGCTCCTCGAAGCCGAGATCCTGGAGGGGAGGGAGGCGTACAATCCCGCTACTCGACAAACGTGAGCGGGATGAAGTACTCCGGGCGGTGAAAGTCCGGTGCGCTGGTCATGATCTCACCGGCGGCAAGGTAGTGGGGGACGGCAAGCCCGTCACCGCACTTGTAGAAGTTGCCCCGTAGCCTGACATCCTCCATCCGCTCACCCTCGTCAGAGAGGCCAAGGCCGACCAGGTCGAGCACCAGGTCAGCACGCCACCGGCTCTGTAGGTTGGAGTTCTCCAGAATCGTCACCCCAAGGGGGATGGTATCGATATAGGAGGGGGAAAAGAACGTTCGATCCGCCCGCCCAGGGCCCCGGGCGACAAGCATCCTGCCCGAAGCGGAACACTCGACGTTCACATACTCATCCCTGCCCTCGCGTTGGAGGAAGACCTCGACACAGCTATCCTTCCAGACCGCGTCGTTGTGGGCTGTCGCCATCCGCCTGAGCTCCCGCTCGCGGACCATGAACCTGACATGGAGGCGTTGCCCCTCCCGGCGGAGGCGCACACTCGCCTCGATCCCCTCCCACTCCCCCCACTGGGGGAGCAACGGGATCGGGAGGGCTGTGTCCATCCCACCTTGACCTATTCGAATCATCTCTGCACTCATGGCTTGAGTATAGTGAACCGACCCCTTCTATCATAGTCCCGTTTGAAGCAAACCTCCTCCCTTTCCCCCTAAGGGGGTATCACAAAGAAGGAGTCTACCATGAAAATCTTTCGCTTCCTTACCATCGCCCTTGTGGCACTCACCCTCATCGGTTGCCAGGAGGCCGGGGAGAGTACCACCGACCTCCGTCTGCACCTCACCTCCCCCCGCTTCTCCCAGCGCTCGCTGATCCCGACTTCGGGAGATCTCACCATCGACCACTTCGTCATCGAGGCAGACGGGCCCAAGGAGCAGTCCGTCACGATCACCACCCATGATAAAGAGGTCCTCCTCGGCAACCTCTCCACCGGGTGGTGGACCATCAAGGCGACGGCGTACAACAGCAGCGATACAGCCCTCGTCTACGGCAGTACCACCGCCCTGCTGAGTGCGAAGACCAATCGGACCACCGTGGAGTTGGGCACGCTGGTGGGCAGCGGGGCGCTCGACCTCACCCTCATGTGGGATCCAGGCCAGGTTGCCGATGATGTGAGGGTGGAGTGTATCCTCTACGACCAGGACCTTAAAGAGGTGGCGATCGATCCCCTGGTGGTGGACAAGAAGGCGGGATCGGCCACCATCTCCTCAAATCTGGCAGCGGGTTCCTACTTTGTCCGCGTCCGCCTCTTCAGCCAGGAGACGGCGGTCAGCGGCGCCGGTGAGGCTGTGCGGATCATCGACAACACCACCAGCGACGGGACCATCGACCTCATCATCGGGGACCTCTCCACCGCCTATACGCTGGTGGTGGTCAACAAGACCGGGCTGCCCATTGAGGGGACGGTGAGCGCGACCCCCGACCCCCCGGTTAGTGGGGAGGCGGTGACCATGGTGTGGCAGCCCATCGCCTTGGCCGAGGGCATACAGCTTGAGGACCTGGATATCACCTGGTATTGCGAAGGAGTAGAGGTGGCAAGCGGGTCGAGCACCTTCGTCTCGACCCCTGCCGCCGGCACCCACCGTTATGATGTAATCATCAACCATCCCACGCTCGGGAGCATGGGGTCGACCTCACTCCTCTGTACCATGCCCCTCACGCTCAAAGGCGGCGAGTAGGTCCTCTCCCATCGGTGTGGGGCGACGTGTCGTGGCATCGATCGCCCCCACCCTGACCTTCAGCACACAGAGCACCGCGTCGCCTCGCTTCACCGTCTGGCGGAAGACCAAGGAGAAGCGCTTGATCGACTCGGCCACCGTCTCCACCTCCAAGAGGTCATCGAGGTAGGCGGGGCTCTGGTAGTCACAGCTGATCGACTTGACGACGAAGACGAGGTTCAGCGACTCGAAGAGGGTGGACTGTGCCCCCTCGAGGTTGTGCCGAGAGGCGATCTCACGCAGCATCTCGGTGCGGGCATGCTCGGCAAAGTCGAGGTAGCGTGCATGGTAGACGATACCACCGCAGTCGGTATCGCTGTAGTAGACACGCTGGTGGTAGCTATGCCTCATCATACGACCACCGGCGCACCCTCGAAGCGGAGCGTGGCGACGTAGTCGTCGTAGGTCTGGGCCCGCCGGATCATGTCAACCGAGCCATCGCGCCTGAGGAGGTACTCACTGCTGCGCAGCTTGGCGTTGTAGTTGAATCCCATCGCATGGCCATGGGCCCCGCTGTCATGGATCACCACCACATCGCCCTTCTCGATCTTTGGCAGCATCCGGTCGATGGCGAACTTGTCGTTGTTCTCACAGAGCGAACCGGTGACATCGTACATGTGGTCCGCCTTCTCCCTCTCCTTGCCGAGCACGGTGATGTGGTGGTAGGAGCCATAGAGGGCCGGGCGCATGAGGTTTGCCATGCTGGCATCGAGGCCGACGTACTCCTTGTACTTGCTCGTCACATGCAGCACCCTGCTGACCAGGTAGCCGTAGGGGCCGGTAATGACCCGCCCGCACTCAAAGTAGATCTCCAGGGGGTCGAGGCCATTGGCCTTGATGATTGTGCTGTAGAGGCGCTCCATCCCGGCGGAGACCTGGGAGAGGTCCATCGGCTTGTCCCCGGGTTTGTAGGGGATGCCGATGCCGCCGCCCATGTCGATGAAGTCGATGCGCACCCCGGCCTCCTCCTTGATCCTCACCGCGAGGTTGAAGAGCATCCGGGCGGTCTCGACGATGTAGGAGCCATCGAGTTCATTGGAGGCCACCATGGTGTGGAGGCCGAAGCGCTCGACCCCCTTGGCCTTGGCAATCTTGTAGCAGTCGACGATCTGGTCGCTGGTCACCCCGTACTTCGCCTCCACCGGATTGCCGATGATGGCGTTCCCGGTCCGGTCGGGGCCGGGGTTGTACCTGAAGCAGATCGTCTTGGGGAAGGTGCCGATCGCCTCCTCGAGGGCGTCGATGTGGGTGATGTCATCGAGGTTTATAATCGCGCCCATCTCATAGGCTGCACGAAACTCATCGGCGGGGGTGTCATTGGAGCTGAGCATGATCCGCTCGCCGCTGATGCCACACGCCTTGCTGATCAAAAGCTCCGGCAGGCTTGAGCAGTCGGTGCCGAAGCCCTCCTCGCCGAGGAGCTTGACGATCGTCGGATTGGGACACGCCTTGACGGCGAAGTAGTTGGTAAAACCCGGCGCCCAGCTGAAGAGGCGCTTGAATGCGCGGGCGTTGTCCACAATCGCCGCCTCATCATAGAGATAGAATGGGGTGGGAAGCTGACCGGCGAGCTCCAACAGCTCACCGTGGCCCAGGGGTAGTCTCTTTTCACTCATATGCCTGCATTCTCCTTCACGCTCTTCATTGCCTGTTCGACATCCTCACGATGGCCGTAGGATGAGAAGCGCACGTAGTGCTTCCCCGCCGGCCCGAAGCCGCCGCCGGGGGTGACCACCACGTGGCAGCGCTCCAACAAGAGGTCGAAGAACGCCCAGCTATCCATATTGTTGGGGGTCTTCGCCCAGATATAGGGGCTGTTGGTCCCCCCGTAGACGGTGAGGCCCAGACTGGTCAGGCCATCGCGGATGATCTTCGCATTGCCGAGGTAGTACTCCACCAACGCCCGGCTCTCCTCGTAGCCCTTACCGAAGAGGGCGGCATAGGCTCCGCTCTGGCTGACGTTGCTCGCACCGTTGAAGAAGGTGCACTGGCGGCGGTTCCAGAGGCCGTTGAGGACCCCCGCCGCCCCATCCTCGCACTCCAGCTCGTGGGGAACGATCGTCCACCCGAGGCGCACCCCGGTAAACCCACTGAACTTGGAGAAGCTGGAGATCTCGATGGCGCAGCGCTTGGCCCCCTCCACCTCGTAGATCGACCGGGGGAATCCCTCCTCGGTGATATACTCGCTGTAGGCACTGTCGTAGATGATGACCGCCTTGTTGGCGATGGCGTAGTCGACGAAGGCCTTCACCTGCGCATGGTTCGCCACCGCTCCGGTGGGGTTGTTGGGATTGCAGAGGTAGATCAGGTCGACCTTCTCCTCGGGAGGGGTGGGGATGAAGCCCCCCTCCTCACTGGTGGAGAGGTAGACAAACCCATCGTACTGGCCCCGCTCGCTGTTGTAGGCGCCGCTGCGCCCGCCGACGACGTTGGAGTCGACGTAGACCGGATAGGCAGGATCCTGGATGGCAACGATATTGTCGGGCCCGAAGATCTGCTGGATATTGGCTGCATCGCTCTTCGCCCCGTCGCTGATGAAGAATTCGGTGGGCTCAAGCGCAATACCCCATCGCTGGTAGTACTTGACCATCGCCTCCCTGAGGTAGGTATCGCCCTGCTCATCGCCGTAGCCGGTGTAGGTGGTACGGTCGCCGAGCTTGTCGATCTTCTCCTTCATCGCTCTCCGCACTGCCGGGGGCAGCGGTTCGGTGGTGTTGCCGATGCCCAGGCGCATGACCGGGATGCCGGGGTTGCGCTTCTGCCATTGGGCGGTGCGTCGTGCGATTTCCGGGAAGAGATACCCACTTGCCAGCTTATTGAAGTTTGCATTGATTGTTGCCATGCAGATCCATCTCCTTGAAGGGGGGATTGCACCCCCGATGACATGAGCCAAAGGTTAGCAGAATGCAACATTTGTGTCTATAGTATAACAGTTTGTTTTTATTGTAACAAATATGCTTACTTTTTCCCTTTTTTCCGGTCCCTTCGGTCCCGCTCTTCGCGCGCCTTCATGAAATCGGCGATGGAGCCGCCCCCCGAGGGGGTCTTCTCCACCAGATGGGGGGAGCCGTGGGCACTCTTCCACCCGCCCCGCTCCTCTCTCGCCCGCTCATCGCGTCGTTGCCGCTTGCTCGGGCGCACCACCTCGATGACCGTCTCCCAGTGGTAGGGGCGTGTCTCTGCCTCATCTCTCTTCTTCACGAGCACCACCCGCTTCTTCCCCTCCCCCTCCTCGGCCTTCTTGACCACCACCCGCTTTTTGGCGACCACGGGCGCGGCCTCATCAAAGACCCGCTTCTTGATCTCCCGCTCCTCATAGGCACAGGAGAGACGCTGGCAGATGTAGTGGTTCTGCCCCAAGGGGTCGATGACCTTCATCATCGGTCCCTCGCAGTGGGGGCAACGCTTCGAATCGATGAACTTCGGGTTGAAGACCTCGCCGCTAGAGATCACCTGGGAGACGAGGGCCTTGGTGTTCTCCTTGATGTCGGCGATGAAGTGGGCACTCTCCTCGGTTCCCAGGGCGATGTTGCTCAGCCGCTGCTCCCACTCCCCGGTGAGGCGGACACTGCGCAGCTCTTCGGGTACCAGGCGTACCAGCTCCCTGCCCCGGGGGGTGGGGACCAGCTCCTTGCCCACCCGTTCGATGTAGTGGTTCTGGATGAGCTTCTCGATGATGTCGGCACGGGTTGCCGGTGTCCCGATCCCGCCACTCATCTGGCGTTTGATCGAAAGATCATCCACCAGGCGCCCTGCATGCTCCATGGCAGAGAGGAGTGTCGCCTCGCTGTAGCGTGGCGGCGGTGAGGTGGCCAGCCGTCTCAGCCTCGTCTGTGCCACCATGAGGCGGTCCCCCTCAGAGAGGGTGAGCAGGTGGGGGCTGGCACTCTCCTCGTCCGCAGTGGCATCCGCCTGGGCACTGCGCTTTCCGATGAGGGCGGCAACCGAACGCCACCCCTGCTCGACTGGGACGGTCAGGCGTGCCTTGAAGGGGTAGCCGTCCACATCGATGGTGACGGTGGTGGTCTGGTAGCGGTAGTCGCCGCTGAGCACCTCCAAGAAGCGCAGGGCGATGAGCTCGAAGAGGGAGCGCTCCACCGCCGAGAGGCGGGAGAGGTCGACCATCTCCTCGGTGGGAATGATGGCGTGGTGGTCGCCGACCTTTGCATCCTGGACAAAGCGCTCCTCGTCGATGCGGAACCCCTCTTCAATATAGCGCTGGGAGAGGGGGGCAAAGGGGGTGCGTGACAAAGCGGCCAGGCGACTCTTCAGCGTCGGGACGATATCGGCGGTGATGTAGCGGCTATCGGTTCGCGGGTAGGTGACGATCCGGTGGCGCTCATAGAGGCCCTGCAGGGTATCGAGTGTCTCCTTTGCACTGAGGTCGAGCAAGAGGTTGGCATCGCGCTGCAGCTCGGTGAGGTCGTAGGCCAGGGGGGGCTCCTCAGCGCGGTCGGCCCGCTCAACTGAGACGACCCGTCCCTCGCGCGCGGGCAACGAGGTCTCAAGGCGTGTGGCAAGCGCCTCGTCGGTGATCCGCACCGAGGTGGGCTCAGGGTAGTAGGAGGCCCAGAAGTGGGTAAAGTCTGCCCGCAGCGTCCAATAGAAGGCGCCGGCGAACGATTCAATCTCATCCTCGCGGCTGGTCATCAGGGCAAGGGTCGGTGTCTGCACCCGCCCGGCCGAGAGGCGGGCATCATAGGCGCAGGTCATCGCCCGGGTGACGTTCATCCCCACATACCAATCTGCTGCCGCCCTGCTCTCTGCCGCCTCATAGAGGTTGTCATAGAGCGACCCCTCCTTGAGATTGGCAAACCCCTCGGCGATCGCGCCACTGGTCTGGCTGCTGATCCAGAGGCGCTCGGTGGCCCCCTGCCAGCCGGCAAGCTTCATGATCCAACGGGCCACCAGCTCCCCCTCACGCCCGGCATCGGTGGCGATGACCAGAGTGGAGACATCGCTGCGGGCCATGAGGGTCTTGACGACCTCCAGCTGCCCGCTTGTCTGCTCGATGGGCACCTGGATCAACGTGGACGGCAGCATCGGCAGGTCCTTCAAGCTCCAGCGCCGCCACCGCTCGGTATAGACATCGGGGTTGGCCAATTCGACCAGATGGCCCAGGGCCCAGGTGACGATATAGGCGTCACCCTCCATGTATCCATCCATGCGCCGGTTGCATCCGAGCGCCTGGGCGAGCTGGCGCCCCACACTCGGTTTCTCTGCCAAGACAAGCTTCTTCACCTTTAGATCCTCCACTCCACAGATGATACCGACCCGCCCAATCTCTGGCAAGGCTGGTCGGTATCCTAGTGAAATGGAAGGCTTTTATTTGATTGTAGGAAATATTATGTCCTTTCCATACATATCAATAATGGTATGTTTTCTAGCATATTTCTTCTCGATATTCTTCCTTGACTAAGATGGCTTGGAGGTATATAGTCGGGGTAACAATTTGTTAGAGGAGTCAATACCATGGCTTATGTTATCACTGATTCATGCATAGCGTGCGGAACGTGCCTTCCTGAGTGCCCGACCGGCGCAATCTCCGAAGGAGATATCTACGTCATCGACGCCGATACCTGCATCGATTGCGGCGCCTGTGCAGACGTTTGCCCCACTGAGGCAATCATGGCGGGCTGAGAGACCCACATCTAATGAGAGACAGCCCTCGTGCTGTCTCTTTTTTATTACACCATGGCAAGTGCACCCATTATGATCGGCGGCCTGGCAATAGGCCTCTTCTTCACCTTCTTCGGCTACAAGGCCCAGCGGTTGCTCGTTCTCGCGAGCAGCCTCCTCAGCGGGGGCCTGGTAGCCCTCTCGACTGCGGTGTACGTCCAAAACCCCGATGCACTGCTACTCCTCCTCGAGGAGGGGTATACCCTCTCCCAGCTCTTTGCCCTCATCGCACCGACGCCGGTGGGGCCGGCCCTCTTCATCAACGTGGTCAGTTTCGCCCTCGGATCGCTTGGTCTCTTCTTCATCGCCCGTTTTGACAACCGCTTCAGCCGGGCCCTCCTTGCCATCCTCTCCCCCCTCAGTGTCGGTGTAGCCCTCCTCTTCACCCTCCGCCTCTTTGTAGGCATCACCATAAGCGCGGTGCTCGCCACCACCTTCGCCCTCCTGATCCTCGCTGTCTCCCTCTTCTCGGTAGCGCTCTACCTCGCTGTCGAGAGCGCGATCATCGCCGCAATGGCCCTCTCCCTGCTCATCACACGCTTCTGGCACCTCGACCGGTGGATCTTCTACCTGCTGTGGGCGATCTTGGCGCTCCTCGGCTTCCTCAACCAACGGCAGATGATCAAGGCAAAAGAGGCCAGCGATGGCTGAGCTCTTTGAGACGAACCTCACCGTCAGCGAGCTGACGAGCCTGATCAAGAGGACGCTCGAGGAGGGCTTCTATGGCCTCTCGGTCAGCGGTGAGATCTCGAACTTCCGCCCCTCGTCGACCGGGCACTGGTTCTTCACCCTCAAGGATGAGGGGGCCTCGATCTCGGCGGTGATGTTCAAGAGCTCCACCTGGCGGGTGGACTTCCCCCCCAAGGACGGGGACCGCGTCACGGTCACCGGCAGCCTCGACCTCTATGCGGCGCGGGGCACCTACCAGATCAAGGTGGACACGATGATACTCGCCGGATACGGGGAGATCCTGGCCGAGCTTGAACGGCGCAAGCGCCTCTTTGCCCAGGCGGGCTACTTTGCCCAGGAGCGGAAGAGGCCCATTCCCCCCTATCCCAAACGGGTGGGCGTGGTCACCAGCCCCACCGGGGCGGCGTTGCAGGATATCCTCAACGTCCTGGGCCGCCGGTGTCCCTCGGTGGATGTGCTGGTATTGCCTGCGGTGGTGCAGGGGGAGGAGGCCGCCGAGAGCGTGGCACGGCGCATCATCCAGGCCAATGAACTCATGCTCTGTGATGTCCTCATCGTCTCCCGGGGCGGCGGATCGGGTGAAGACCTCCTCCCCTTCAGCAGCGAGGCGGTGGTCAAGGCGGTCGCCGAGTCGGCCATCCCGGTGGTCAGTGGCGTCGGCCACGAGATCGACACCACCCTCGTCGACTACGCTGCCGACCTGCGGGCCCCCACCCCGTCTGCGGCCGCCGAGCTGGTCAGCCATGCCTACGTCTCCCTTCATGAACGGTTGCAGGGCTTTGCCTCCCTGCTCGAGCAACGGATGGCC